>Ga0066376_10000281_pt1 | contig 46422 bp, 44 predicted proteins | sample Knorr_S15_td_Bot_FD_77009 | JGI IMG/M metagenome (GOLD analysis project Ga0066376, IMG submission 77009) | Marine microbial communities from Southern Atlantic Ocean transect - Knorr_S15_td_Bottom_ad_5009_LV_A | ecosystem: Environmental > Aquatic > Marine > Oceanic | place: Southern Atlantic... | reverse complement strand
GACACGCTGGCAACCCGGGCAGACGCGGCGCGGCATGCGAGTATCCGCAAAGTGTTTACGGACGCCATCGGTGCTGTGAACAAGAAAATGCCGCACCGCCACGGCGACGGTCCGTTGCACACGCACTAGGCAGCTACGGGACTAGTCGTCGCCCCGCGGGTCGCTGATGCGGATCGAGCCGGCGCTTACGCCGCCGTCCATGAGCAGCTCCCCGCCGGTCATGTATGACGCATCATCCGATGCCAGGAACAGGATTCCCCCGGCAATGTCTTCCGGTTCGCCCCAGCGACCGAGCGGGACGCGGTCCGTGCGGTACTGACTCTGCACGGGATCGGTGTACAGGTAATCGGTGAACGGTGTGTGAACCCATCCCGGCAAGATCGTGTTGACCCTGATGCCCATGCTGCCAAGTTGGAGCGCGGACGACTGGGTGAAGTTGAGCATTCCGCCACGAGAAAACGAATAGGCTGTGCCATAGGCGCCGGAGCCCTGTTTTGCGGCCATCGAAGCCAGGTTGATGATCGCTCCCCCACCGGATTTTTCCATCGGCTTTGCTACCGCCCTCGTGCCGAAAAAAATTCCGACGGTGCTGATTTCCATCGTTTTCTTCCATACCTCGGGCTCGATATCCAGCAGCGACTTGGGATCGAGGATCCCCGCGATATTGACCAGGATGTCGAGTCGTCCAAAGTGCTCCATTGTGGCTTCGACGACCCTGGTCCAGTCCTGTTCCTCGGTTACATCGAGGTGCATGTACAGCACGTCGTGTCCAGCATCACGCAGTTGCTGCGCTGAACGTTCCCCGATCTCGTCCTGCACGTCTGTGATGACGACGCCACTGCCGCCTTCTTCAAGGAATCTCCACACGGTAGCTCCGCCGAACCCCATCAGTTCGCCCTTTTCAGCGGCCGCGGAACCGGTCAGGAGCGCAACTTTGCCGGTGAAGCGTCCGGCGAATCGCATGGACATTGTTTTACCTCTGGGCTTTAACCCTGATGAGTGCGCTCGGACGTGATCGAATATCCGATCGCTATTTTTGCCCGGTGAGTTTATATCCCCTTCAGGGCGTCGGGGACAGTCGGATGGTCACACGCCGGCGAGTTACGTTCGATGGACGGCCACGACGAGGTTCGGAATCAATAACCCGAAAATGCCCAGGAAAACCAGTAATTCACCGACCAGGTGCTGCTTGCGGTCCCGGAAGAATATGAAGGCCAGTATTGCGATGAACACGGTCAAGAACATGACGATAAACAGGTAGACGGGACTGGGCGCAATAGAAATTGTGGGCTCGTCGCTCGATTGGGTTGCGAGGGCGGCGAACGACATTGCAATCGCCAGTATGTTCCAGCTGATGAACATGATTAAGGAAGAGACGGTAATAAGTCCCGACACGGTCGATTCGACTGCTCGTTTCTTGAGCACTTCCGGTGGGTGGTATACAAGTAGCAGCGCCATGTGCGTGATAAAGGTCATCCCCATCAGCGCGCCGCCGATTAACCCGGCGACTACAGTGCGAAGTGGATCGTCCACCTAAAAACTCGAACTTTCTGTGATCGCCGGGGCGGGAGCGACGAGATAAGCGTTTTTCCGCTGGACCGATGTGAGCAACAGGTGCCAGGCAGTGCCGAGTTCCTTGCTTGGAGGGATTGTGAACATCGACGGGCCGGCGCCGCACAGCACGACATCCCTGGCACCGAGGCTCATCAGTTGATCGCGATGGTCACCCCAACCGGGGAAAAGTTTTTCCGCAATGGTTCCAAACTGGTTGAAAAAGAACTCGGGTGGGCAATCGCCGCCTGATCGTACGCGTGCAGCCAGCTTGCTGCTGAGTTGGCCTCGTGTGTACATCGTCGCGGTGACCTGAGAGAAGACCGAGGCCGTTTTTGCTATTGGATTGGGCAGTGCGACGTCTGGGTTCAGGATGAGGAGTCGTTCGATTTTCGCGGCAGTAATCGGAGTGACATCTTCACCTCTTCCCTGCACATGCGCGGTACCGCCACGGACCAGGAACGGCACGTCGGAGCCGATTTCGGCTGCCATCTCGGTCAGGTCGTCGATTGAATATTTGAGACCCCAGAGCCGGTTCAGTCCTCTCAGCGTGGCGGCTGCATCCGACGATCCGCCGCCAAGACCTGCCGAAACCGGGACCTGTTTTTGAATGTGAATCTTTGCACCTCTCGTGACGCCCGACCGGTTTCTTAGCACATCTGCCGCCCTGACCGCCAGGTTGATCTCGGGGGTAATGCGGTCGTCGTCGCAGGTGACTACTACTTCACCCGAATCTTGCGATTCAGAAAACGTGAGCGTGTCAAAAAGGTCGACCGTCTGCATTACGGATGACAGGTTGTGATAGCCGTCCCGCCGTTTTCCGAGGATTTCCAGCGTCAGGTTTACCTTGGCGTACGCGAGTTCGGAAATGCCGGTCGCTTCGGGGTTCGGTGAAACGTCACCCGTCACGGTGGCTTCCCTCTGCGCTGACAGTCCGCTTTCGACGGGTAGAGCCGGGCACCTGCTCGGGCCTTCCCTGTTTCACCCAGGTGTCGTACAGCACCTGCCAGTCTGCAATCGACAGCGTGGCCGGTCGGCGTGAAGTTTCGAAGCCGGTCAGCTCTACCAACATTCGAGCATCTTGGAGGGCTATGAAAAGGCCGTCAGACAATGAGTTGTGCAGTTGTTTCCTCGGGCTTTTGAAGCCTTTTCTTACAAGGTTGAAAAAATCTTCTGCCGATTCAAACTGCACCGTGGGTTCGGGAGTCGGGCTGAGTTTTATTACCGAAGAGTGGACTTTGGGCGGCGGGTTAAAACACTCGGGTGGCACGTCGATAATGTGTTCAGCTTTTGCATATACCTGGATTGCGACCGACAAGAGGCTCATATCGCCCGGTTGTGCGGTCATGTCGCGCGCAACTTCTCGCTGGACCATCACCACCATCAAGCTCGGCTTACGGGTCGATTCGAGGAAATTCCTGACAATCGGGTTGGCTGCGTAGTACGGAAGGTTTCCGACGACCTTGTACGGACCTTCTGTCAGCCAGGGATCGAGGTCCGAACCGAAATCGCGCGCGTCGGCGTTCAACACGCGCACACCGGGGTTGTCCTGATATTTCAATTCGAGCCGGTCCGCAAGATCGGTATCGTATTCGATCAGCAGCACGCGGCCTGACCGGTTAACCAGTTCTCCGGTCAGGGCACCGCGTCCGGGGCCGATTTCGACTACCGTGTCTGTCGACCTCAACTCGGCGGCGGCGAGAATCGAATCCACGACCGAAGAATCTTCGAGAAAATGTTGACCCAGTCTTTGTGGGGTCATGTGCGAATCCTGGAGAGTGCGGTATTACGGTCGGACCAGCGTCCCGCCCCGGGATCGGCCCGAGAAAGACTATCGGGCGTCGGACGTTGATATTGATCGTGCACCCCCGTGTCGCCAGTTGCATGGGGCATGTAAGGCAATACCGACTCTAGCTCGGCGTTCCCACGGCACCCGAGGTGATTCGCTTACCGCTGCTACCTTCCGGTCCTGACGGGGTTCACGAGGCCTCGCCGCGCAGGACCAGGCTATCAACATCAAATACTGACTCCAGCGGCCACATGCGAACTGTCTCGACAGGGGACTTCAGCCTCGCTATAGCGGATTGCGAGTACAGGGCACCGCTAACGCCCCACCTAGCACGACCTTTTCAATCGTACTACCCAGCCCCAAAATAATCGCTGTTTCACGGATGAATGCCCGCATCATTGCCGTAGAATCCCATAATGCCCAGTGCAACCCCCAATGTGCCCGCGATAACAAAAGCAGTCATTCCCGTCGGCGGACTGGGAACCCGGTTCCTGCCAGCAACCCGCACCGTTCCGAAATTGCTGTTGCCTGTTTTGAACGTTCCCGTGATCGAGTACGCGGTCCGTGAAGCCGCGGCTGCCGGAGTGCGAGACATTGCGATAGTGATGTCACCGGGGATGGAATCGGTCGCCGAGTATTTTCAGAGTCAGACCGTGCTGGAACAGGAGCTCAAGGCACGGGGGCGGGATGAGCTTTTGGAGGCCCAGCTGGAGATTGCTTCCCTTGCCAGCGTCACGACGGTCTACCAGCATGAACCCAGGGGGCCGGGACACGCTATATTGCAGGCCCGGGAGTTCTGCGACGGTGAACCCTTCGTGACGATCTTCCCTGACGATGTGATTATCCACGACACATCGGCCACCGAGCAACTCCTGCAGGTCTATCGGCAGTACGGGGGATCGGTTATCGCGGCCACAGAAGCCCCGGATGAGATCGTTCACACCAAGGGAATAATTGGTGGCACCGAGGTTGGCGAAGGCGTTTATTCGGTGGATGCTCTCGTAGAAAAGCCGTCACGCGAAGAGGCTCCCAGTAACCTTGCAATAGTCGGTCGCTACATCCTCGACAACGGTGTGTTCGATTACCTGAACGAGGAACGGACCGGTGCTGGCGGCGAGATACAGATCACCGATGCGATCGCTTCACTTATCGGTAATTCACCTGTGCACGCCCGGAGATTGGCGGGATTCCACGCCGATACCGGCAACCCCGGCGGGATGCTCGAAGCGGCTATTCACGTCGCGAAGCAGGACCCGGAGCTGGCAGACGTAGTGAAGCGAGCCCTGGCTGAATAGGTTCCATTATTGGAATGCCTTGACTGTATTCGTTGTCGATGTATGCCGACCGGCCCATCGTCATCTTTACCTCACGTCATATCGACGGGGGCAGACAAATTTCCGCGGACGCTATTCGTTTGCAGCGGGACGGGAATCCCTCAAGCCCTGCGCAACCCTGGTGAAAGTGCGAGGGCAGCCAGTGCAGTCACGACGACCACTATCCCGGCTCCCGCGAGCGCCCATTGAACGCCAACGATTTCGCTGAGGGCACCAAGGCCGAGATGCCCGACCCAGCCGAAACCGATCGCAAACGACCACGCTCCGATCGCCCTGCCGCGCATGTTGTCTGGCACGTTCAGCTGCAGCAGTGTCCATTGCATGGCATCGAAAGCAGCCGCTGAGGCCCCTACGCCCACGATCAACACGAGGGCGATTGCATAGGAACCTGAAGCCGAAAACGTAGCGATGAAAATTCCATAAAACAGCCCGACGTATATGAGCAGCAGACCCTTCCTCGAGAAGTCGCCGAGAATCGTGAGGAACACCGTCCCAATCACCGAACCGATACCGAGCATGAGCGAGAGCGTGCCCAGTCCCTTTACATCGACGCCCAACGCGTCTCGAGCGATGGACGGCATCACGGCACCAAATGCGAACCCAAATATTTCGACTACTACCGCGGCTATCAGGACCGTACGTACTATGGGCAGCTGCCACATCATCTTGAGCCCGGCAACAATATCCATGAACACGGTGCCGGCCCGTTCACGCGCACGAACATCAATGCCTCGACTTGCAAACAACGCGGCCACGCCACCAACAATAAACAGGACCCCGGACCCAACCAGGGTTGTTGGAACGCCAAGTGAATCGATCGCAAAACCGCTGGCCAATGCGCCCAGTGCGCCGACGGCCCGTGCGCCGGTCGATTGCACCGCAACGGCGTTCATCCGAAACTTCCTGGGAACCGCGCCCGTCACCAGACCCTGGGTAGCCGGCAACTCAAACGAACCGCCAAGCCCGGCGAACACTAGAAGTACAAACAGGACCCACAGGGGTTCGAGTCCGTTGGCGGCCACCAATGCGATAAGTCCAAGCACTGCGAACCGATATATTCCGTAGATGAAAAGGACTTTTCCACGTGAAAACCGATCGGCCACGGCTCCGCCGATCGGTGCCGCAATAAGCTGTGGAGCCTGCCGAACGGCAAATGTCGCAGCGGCGAGAAACACCGAGCCGGTTTCATCAAGAACTACCCACCCGATTGCCAGTCGGGCGCCCCAGTTGCCCAGGGCGAAAAAGATCGACATGGCCCACACGCGTCGATATTTCGGGAAAGCGAGTACTGCGAGCGGCCCGTGAGGGCGCGAAAACGGTCGGGGTGAAGTCGTCATGCCTGGCGAGAGTCTACCGCTCGTCGAGCTGCAGCACCGCCATGAAAGCTTCCTGCGGAACTTCGATCGACCCGACCATTTTCATCCGGCGCTTTTTGCCCTTTTTCTGCTTTTCGAGAAGCTTTCGTTTTCGTGTCACATCACCACCGTAGCACTTGGCGAGGACGTTCTTTCGTAGTGCCTTTACGTTGGTACGGGCAATGATCTTGCCGCCGATGGCCGCCTGGATGGGAACGGCAAACATTTGCCGTGGAATAAGTTGTTTAAGTTTCGATGTCAGCGCACGACCATAGGCAGCGGCTTCACTCCGGTGGGTAATCAGTGAAAGGGCATCGACTGGTTCGTGGTTAACCAGGACGTCGAGCTTCACGAGATCGGCCGGACGGCCGTCGATCATCGAGTAGTCCATCGATGCGTACCCCTGGGTGACCGACTTCAACTTGTCGTGAAATTCAACGAGAATTTCCGAAAGCGGAATGTCATATTCGAGCATCACCCGCGCGTCTCGGGAGGGTGCCATTCCACCCTCACCGGAATCACCAGCGTTGGCTTCGAGGTATTCCATTTTTTTGTACTCGCCACGTTTTATGGTGACCAGTTCCATGATGGGGCCGATGTACCGCGATGGAGTAACAATCGTGATGTTCACCCACGGTTCGTATATTTCGTCCAACTCGTTGTTGTCTGGCAATTTCGACGGGTTGTCGATCGTAATAATTTCGCCATCCTTGAGCAGAACCTCGTAACTCACACTGGGCGCGGTCGCGATCAGCCCGAGGCCATATTCCCGCTCAAGCCGTTCCTGGACGATATCCATGTGGAGCAAACCGAGAAATCCACATCGGAACCCGAATCCAAGGGCAGCAGAAGATTCTGGTTCAAATACAAGGGCCGCATCGTTGAGCTGAAGCTTGCCCAGGGCATCACGCAATTCCGGGTAGTCTTCGCCTTCCGTGGGGAAGATTCCGGTAAACACCATCGGACGTTGCGCTGTGTAGCCCGGAAGTGGTTCAGCAGCCGGGTTTGCGGTCAGGGTCATCGTGTCACCGACCCTTACCGCCTTCACATCTTTAAGCCCGGTTGCGACATAACCGACTTCCCCGGTATTAAGTCTGTCGGTTTTTTCCAGCACAGGGCTGAAGTACCCGGTTTCCAGCACGTCTGTCACGACACCGGTAGTCATCAATCGGACTTGCTCACCGGTTTTCAGCGAGCCGTGCATGACTCTCACGTAAGCAATAACGCCCTTGTACTGGTCGTATTTAGAATCGAAAATGAGTGCTCGGAGCCGCGCATCGGCATCACCTGCGGGTGGAGCCACCCTGGACACGACCTCTTCGAGCATTTCTCGAACGCCTTCGCCGGTCTTCGCCGAAATTAGCAACACTTCGTCTTCGCTGAACCCGAACGTCTGTTCAAGCTCTGTCATGACGCGCTCGGTCTGGGCGGCGGGTAGATCGATCTTGTTAATGACGGGGATGATTTCAAGATTATGCTCAAGGGCCAGGTAGACGTTGGCAAGAGTTTGTGCCTGAATGCCCTGGGTGGCGTCGACAAGCAGTAAAACGCCCTCGCACGCAGCGAGCGACCTCGATACTTCATAAGAGAAGTCGACGTGACCTGGAGTATCGATCAGGTTGAACTGGTAGTCGATCCCGTCAGCCGCGGTGTACTGAAGTCGAACCGCCTGGGCCTTGATCGTGATGCCGCGTTCCCGCTCCAATTCCATCGTGTCGAGGTGTTGTTCGGTCATGTCTCGTGCAGTCACTGCCCCTGTGAGTTCGATCAGGCGGTCGGCAAGGGTCGATTTGCCGTGGTCGATGTGGGCGATGATGCAAAAATTTCGGACGTGTTCTTGCGGCATATTCTTCAAGTCTAATCGCGAAGTGTGGAAATTCCCTGCATGGCGAGGGCAGACTTGCTGGCAAGTTGGAAGCTGGCGGCGGTCTCCCGTAGCCAGGCGATCAGCCGGGTGCTGCCGAAACAAGCACCTCTACGTGTACATCATCCGTTACGACGAACAGGCGGCTTACGGGCGCGGTCATCCCGAAGTCGGCCCATACAAAGTCACCTTTGACCAACACCAGCAGTCGGTTGGGATCGAGCCGCGCTTCGATCGAGAATTCGATTTCGGCATCTGTTCCGTTTACGTTCACGGTCGCAAGCACGGTCGAAAAGAACGGCTGTCCGTCAGAAAACGAAGTTGGAATCTCAGGAAAATCAGTTATCGAAATCGTCGCTTCAGGCTGGCGTGGAAACATCCGGTCTCTTACGTAACCGTCACGACGGGATTGGTCGCTTTTCAGCGCGTGCAGGTTGATTACCAGCGAGGCGGTGCCTTTTGAAAGGTCGATTTCACCTGAGATTTCTCCGGTGCGGAGGACAGCATCGTTCGGCAAAGGAAGCCTGGACAGTTTTTCGTTGACGGTGAACGTCGCCTCGGATCCTTCACCGACAGAATAAACGCCACCGACAGGCGCAGGCACAGGAGTGCCGGTGGGTTCAGACACGACATCGGAACCTGTCACCTGCGGCTCGGAACTGCCACACGCCAGGATTGTTGTGGCAGCGGAGATAAGCGCGATAAGGATTAGAAGATGGCGAATTGGAAATTTCGTTAATCGTCCTTTTTTACGGCGGTGGCGGGAGAGACAGCGACCCGGATTCTTGATCGCCCTGTCCCACAAGCGAAATGCTGAGAACAACGGCAACTAATACGATGAATCGATAGAACCAGATTCCGAAACGCGCAGACCTTGCTGCAAATGGTGTTCCGACCACAGAGACGACAATCGCTATCAGTGTCAGTGGAACAGTGAACTCCACGGCATTGTCGAGCTGGGTTTGCGCGCCTAATGCTACCGCCAGCGCCGCAACCGAAATTCCGAGTGAAGCGGCAACATAGCGCCGGTTTAGCAACCTGTTGCTGCCGGACCTGTGCCAGGCGATTCCGCAGACGGCCCCGAACCCGATCGACATGAAGCCCACACTTGCCGAGTTGAACAGGATGTCGTCCGGGGATTTGAGGGGTAGTGAAACCAATACTACGATGATCGCAGCGACCGAACCCGCACCGAGGCCCGCGTAGATGTTTCGGTAAATCGACATGCGCATCGAGTTTACCGGTGCCCGACATCCACTTCATCAAGGCAATGTGAAGACCGCAGCAAAAGCGGCCTCCACTTCAGCGCCCCCGCCGCAGCGCCATGCCCGGCGTCGCCCCGGTGTTTTCTCCGTTTTCGATGACGACTACGCCGTTCACTATCACGTAGTCAATGCCGACCGGATAGTGTTTCGGGTCGTCCTTAGTCGCGGAAGTGTGGACCGTATCCGGGTTGAAAATCACGATGTCGGCCTTGAAACCGTCTCGCAACACTCCGCGGTCAGGCAGTCCTAGTCGTTGCGCCGGGAACGAAGTCATTTTTCTGACCGCTTCTGGCAATTTGAGGTGCTTTTCAGCTCTCACGAACTCGGCGAGCACAACCGGGAAGCAGCCGTACGTACGTGGGTTCGGGTATTCGCCAAACAGAATCGAATCGGACGCGATCATCCCGTACGGATGCGATACGAAAGCCGGCAATGTGTGGGCGTTGGTCCCCAGGCCAACCTCGCTGATACCCAACCTTTCTTCAAGGAGCAGATCGAACAGTGCATCGGCGGGATCCTGTTCGCGCATTTCTGCGATTGCAGCGATCGTTTTTCCATCGTATTTTTTGTTGTGCGGCTGCCGGAAGTTGTGCAACCAGTCGTAGTTCCACAGTCCCTGGATATCTGATCGGGAGTTGAGTTCCCGCTTCATTTTTTTACGGTCGTCGGGATCGGCGAGCGCAGCCATCAGCCGTTCGGGCCCGCCGTCTTTCGCCCAGAACGGCAAATGTATGGTTACCGACGTCCCGGAATACGGATAGGTGTAGCAATCGAAAGTAACATCGATGCCTTCGGCCCTGGCGTCCTCCACCAACGCCAGGTAATCGAGGTGAGAGCCTTCACCCTGTTTTGGTTGGCGGAAGTGGGTAAGGTGAATTGGGATTCCAGATTTACGACCAATTTCGATGGCCTCTTCCCACGGCGCATAGGTGCCCTGCGTTTTGAGCGATGCCCGTGTGTGCGTGTGGTAGAAGCCACCCATGGCGGCGGCCTGCTCGGAAATAGCGATGAGCTCGTCTGTCGAGGCAAAGGCGCCGGGCGGGTAGTCGAGGCCTGTCGAGATTCCCCACGCACCTTCCTCCATCGATTCTCGTATCACCGATTTCATGTTGGATATTTCGGCCTTGGAAGCCGGTCTATCGTTCCAGCCGGTTGCCCAGATTCGCACAGGCGAATTCCCGACGATGTAGGCGATGTTTATCGCGACAGTGCCGTCGTATTTGTTGAGGAGTTCCTGAGTCGTGAGCCAGTCGGGATCTGGCGGATACCAGTTCAGTCCGGCATCCAGCCAGATATAACGTTCGAGTTCTTCGCGTGATTTGAACGGGGCGTGCGAAATACCGTCTATGCCAACCAGTTCAGTGGTAACGCCCTGCCTGACCTTGGGGTCGTGGTGCGGCTCGGCCAGTATGGTCAGCCCGGCATGCGAATGGAGATCGACAAAGCCGGGGCAGACAATATTGTCCTCAGCATCGATCACCCGTTCGGCCTCGTATTCGCCGGGGTTTATATCGCCACGCTTGATGGCGAGTGTGTTGTTGTCGACAAGCACCGCGCCGCGAAACCAGGGGGAACCGGTGCCGTCCATGATCCTGGCGTTGTGAATGAGCAGTTGAAGCATGCACGGGATGATATACATGTCCGGGCGATTTCGAACTTGTGAACCGTATCTATAAATCGAAAGAAACAGTCTTGAGCAGTGGAACAATTACAGTGGCGGTCGTAGGAGCGGGTGGCACCGGCGGTTACTACGGAGGGGCGCTGGCGAGGGCCGGCAACCATGTGACGATGATCGCCCGGGGGCCTCACCTGGCGGCGATCAGGGCCGATGGGCTCCAGGTGAACTCGGTGCTGCTGGGCGATTTCCACCTGGATGTCGATGCCACCGACGATATGTCTGCAGTCGGCCCGGTCGACCTCGTAATATTCGCCGTGAAGAGCTACGGGACCGACGACGCCATTAGGGACATGGGGCCGCTGATTGGCGATGACACGATGATCATCTCGACTCAGAATGGCATCGACAGCGAGCGATTGCTTGGTGAGGCCTTCGGTGTTGAGTATGTGCTTGGGTGCACGGCAACGGTTTCCTCGATGATCGAGGCTCCCGGTGTGGTCAAGCAGGGGGGTGGGCCGGGTTCGCTTGTGATTGGCGAGATGGGTGCCATGGGCCCAAACGCCGAAGGCACGGTTTCTGAGCGGGTTAAGGAGTTGGTGGACCGATGTAAGGCCGCGGGACTTGCAGCCGAGAGTCACGAAAACATCGTTTTGGCGATCTGGGAGAAGTTCATCTTCATTTGCGCTCTAAGCGGCATGACCGCTCTCACCCGCAAGCCGATTGGCGAAGTTTTTGCCCAGCCATCCACCACTGAAATGTATTTGCAGGTGTTGTCTGAAGTTGCCGAGATTGGACGGGCTGAAGGCGTCGCGCTACCGGGCGATATTGCTCAAAACACGCTGGCAGCGACCCAGGCCCGCGAGCCGTTCATTATCGGGTCGATGGGCCATGACCTGATCGCGGGCAATCCGATCGAGATTGGACTGCTCAACGGCCGGGTCGTAGAACTGGGCAAGAAGCACGGCATCCCAACACCGGCCAACTTTGCGATAGCCGCGGCGTTGAAGCCGCATGAGCTGGGTGGGGGGGGTAGTTGCCGTGATACTGACGGTACTGACCTACCTGCCGTCCTTCGATGAACTCAGGATGGCACTGACGGATGGCCTGTCCACACCCTGTCTCATCACTCGGAACGAACCGCCTAAATGCCATCCTGAGGCTCTCGAAGGCCATCCTGAGGTCCTCGAAGGATCGACAGGCTCAGGTATGACCTTGCCAAATCCGGCAGCGCATCCCAATCGCCCCGTATCAGTGCTGCCTTCTTTTCCCGTCGCCAGCCTTTGAGCTGCCGTTCGGCTTCGAACGCTTCACGCAGCGACGGAAACTCCTGGGTGTACACGACGCGAACTGGCCTTCGTGATGCCGTCCATTTCGAGCCGATCCCTAAATGATGTTGGGCGATTCCTCGATCGAGATCGGGGGTGGAGCCAACGTAGTAACCGCCACCGCGAACTTCGAGTATGTATACGTATGCTGCCATCGCAGGAGTGTAGGCTGCCTGCCGTCCTTCGATGAACTGGGGATGGTAATTGTTGAACTCGCAAACCGATTGAGTTAGCCCCTGTCCTCACTCGATGAACTCAGGATGGCAATTGTTGAACTCGCAAACCGATTGAGTTAGCCCCTGTCCTCATTCGATGAACTCAAGATGGCAATCGGCTTACTGGTGATTGTGCGTCCAACCTAACCCTGCTTCGTCACTGCTTCGATCATGGCTTGGATGTAGCCATTTGCGAAGGCTCGGCCCCGGTGGCCCCACGCCGTGTCCTGGTGCGTGTGCGGCACGTGGTCGTCGATGAAGAAGCTGTCGTAGCCGTTGTCGTAGTAGACCTTCATCGCCCGGTACATATCGACATGGCCCGTGTTGATGAACTCCTCGTGGAAATCCTCGGGGTTCGGGGCCGAAACGTTGCGGAAATGGACATAGAGAACCTTGTGCTTCTGCACCATCTCGGCAATGAATTCGTAGAGCGCGTCGCCCTCTGAATCGAACATCTCGGAAATGGTCCCCTGGCAGAACTCGATTGCGCAGTTGTCCGACGGGTAGATGTCGAGGTACCGGCGGTAGTTTTCATACGACCTGAACAGTTGCGGAATACCGCCAAGCTGGTCGACAGGCGGGTCGCACGGGTGGATACCGAGCCTGATGCCCTCCTCTTCGGCGACCGGCGTAATGATTTTGATCCAGTACTCGAGGTTTTCCCACATTTCTTCATCGGTGTAGACGCGGCCATGGGTGAGCGGCATTTTGTTGGCTTCTTCGTAGTTGAAGGCCGTGGCAACAGCCCCTCCCCTGATGAGCTTCGGCGGGGTTCGCCAAACGTGTGAAGGCATCCAGTTGTAACCGAAAATTGGAATGCCGGCGCTGGCAATATTGCGAACTGTCGTGATCATGTTGTCGACCTGTTCATCTCTTTTTGGCCCGTTCAGCATGATGTGGTCGTAAAAATTTGAGGGCACATTTTCAAGTGCCGAAAGCTGCATGCCATGCTGTTCGACCGATAGCCGCAGCTTCACCAGGTCAGCGAGCTGCCACTGACCTCCCGCGGCAGGTATCTGGGGCGTGTTGAGCAGAATGTCGGTCACGCCATACTGCCGGGCAAACCTGAGGAACTCGGGTGTGGCCTGGTTGAACTGTCCGAATCCTGCTCGCATCGATGTAATCTCCTGAGTTTGATATGCCTGTCGTATCTGTCCGCCAACTTACACCCGCGGGCACACGAAGGGTAGCCGGTCTTCGGCTTGCTGCCGCGCACCGTATGTCATAGGCTACGGGCGAGTAGACCGGCATTGGAACGATACGATCTGAAGTAAGGGTGTCAGGAGCAACATGACCACCGCAGCGCAACCGCAATCGACCTACCCGGCCCGCCTGACTGTCGATTACGCAGGCACGAACCGGAATCGTCTCACCACGCTATTCAGGGTGATCACCGTCATACCGATCTTGACAGTATTGGCGGCAATTGCGAATGGCGCGACATCGGTGTTTTTCTTGCCGGTCATGCTGATGATCCTTTTCCGCCAGAAATACCCTCGCTGGTGGTTCGACTTCAACCTGCAGTACCAGCGGTTCTCAACGCGATTCAGCGTGTATATGAGCCTGTTGACCGACGACTACCCCTCGACGGATGAGGAACAGGGTGTACACCTTGAGATCGACTACCCGGATGCCTCGCAATTGAACCGTTGGATGCCCCTGGTGAAATGGATACTGGCAATCCCGCATTACGTCGCCCTTTTCGTGCTGTTGATAATTGCCGCAATTCTGATCGTGATTGGTTGGTTCGTCATTCTGTTGACGGGCACTTTCCCGAGAGGCTTCCATAACTTCATCGTCGGGGTAAACCGGTGGACCCTGAGGGTCATGGCCTACGCATTTTTGCTTACGACCGATGAATACCCGCCGTTTTCACTTGATTCTTGATTGAGCAGTAATTGACACGGGTTCTTGTCGCATATGCCACGCGTTTCGGCTCGACTCGCGAGATTGCTTCGGCAATTGTCCATGAACTCAACGCCGCCGGGTTGATTGCGCAGGCGGCAGAAACCAGCGGCGGACTTGTACCCGAGGATTATGACGCCTTCGTCATCGGATCTCCGCTATACGGCGGCACCTGGCTTTCTAGCGCCGGTATTTTCGCTGCCGTTATGGCCGAACGAATAAGCGGCAAGCCGGTCGCCCTGTTTTCGGTCGGCACCCTCATGTTGAAAAGCCCTGAGCGAGGACGGGCCGAACACACCGATTTCATCGAAAGTCTTGTGGAAGTCAGCCGATCGTCAACTGGCTTGAACGTCGTTGCTGACGCTGTGTTCCCGGGTTATTTTGATCGCGCCAACCTGCCGTGGATGTTGCGATTCGTCGATAGGTTCGTGCCGACCCCACAGGGTGATCACCGGAACTGGCCTGAGATTCAACAGTGGGCAAAGTCGCTTGTGCCCAGGTTCGATTCTTCTCTGGCGAGCACTCCACCGCCCGGCAAGGAAATTTTGTAGCCCGTTTACAAATCATGTTCATCGACACGCACGCCCATATCCACCAGCACGATCCGGACGAAATCGCGGGAATCATGTCGCGGGCCGCTGCCGCCGATGTAGGCGCGGTCATAACGGCTGGTGTGACGGTTGAAGATTCTCTAAAAGCCATTGCAGTTGCGCACGAGCATGAACGTGTTTTCGCTGGCGTTGGAGTGCACCCCACAGACCTGACCGGCCCGTTGACTGATGCCGACCTCGCTGATCTCAGCGACATGGCCGCCCGACCCGAGGTAGTGGTGATGAGCGAGATCGGAATTGACCAGCAGGAAAGGTCACCTGACAGGCGATGGCAGGAAGAGGCGTTTCGGGCCCAGATAGTCGTCGCCCGACATCACGATTTGCCGATCGTCTTCCACGTCCGGGAACAGGGCGATGATTATGATGCGCACTCGGCGAGGGACGCGGCTCTTGCCATTCTCCGAGAAACCAGCGCAGGCGAACTGGGCGGAACCGCTCATTATTTTCAGGGCAGGTGGAAACACGCAGCGCAATTTTTGGACCTCGGGTTTCATATTTCGTTCGCAAAAACTCTTCTTCGAATCTCGGACCTTGAACAGACCGCCAGAAAAGTGCCCGCGGACCGGATACTTCTGGAGACCGATGCTTATCCCCAACCGTTCAAGAAGAATCGTGCCCGGTGGACAGAGCCCCGTGACATTTCTCCAATCGCCGAGAAACTGGCCGCAATAAGGGGCACGACCACAGACGAAATTCGGCGGACTACCACTGAGAACGCCCTGGGCATGCTCGGCACCAGATCGGCGGCGGTGCGAGCCTCCGTCGGTGGCCCATTGTCGACGTAAACGCCTACCAAGAAGTAAACGCACTCGGTGGACTGCGTTATAAAATTACTCTGCCATACGTCGTTGCCCTCAGGTACAACTTCGCAACAAACGTCATACTTACCCAGAGCAAACCACGGAACCCGAAATGCCTCCAGATCACACACATACGGCGCTAAAAGAGTGGGCAGTTACGTCGGCCGCACTGGGTCGGGGCGACCAGATCGTCATGATGCGAAAGGGTGGCATCCGTGAAGACGGGCGTCATTTCAAGATTGAACACGAAGCATTTCTCCTGTATCCGGGTCTCTATCACGAGGGTGAACTGCTACTGAAACCTGACCGCCGGGGGCTGCTCCAGGAAACGGCCGCTGCGGATTTCAGCCGGGAAATTACGTTTTCAGTATTTTGTAAACTCGTTGAGACCATAGAAATATCCGAGAGCCATCAGGTCAATGCGCTTGATGCGTTCCATATATGGTCATCGGAGTTTCCGATCAAAAGATTCAACTGGAAGCCACGGCATCCGCTTAAGTTGATGATGGTGCGGGCCTACAATCTCGACCGGCCGGTCACGGTGCCCGTCGAAGCATCTTATGCAGGGTGTAAGTCGTGGGTTGAACTGGTCGATGTGATAGATATCGGCAATCTCACCCCCGCGCTAAGCGATTCTGAATTCGCGACTCGCCTTTCTGAAATACACGATGCCCTCGCAACCGAGCCTGCAAAGGTCTAACCGCTGATCGAACGGCTCGTTGACCGGTCCAGCAACGGCTACTCAACGGGTTGAAATAGGAAAACAGGAACAAGTAATTGAACTACCGCCAGCTTCAATCGACCGACCTGACCGTATCCGAAGTCGGGTTCGGCGTGTGGAGCGTCAGCATGAACTGGTGGGGCGAGGTCAGCGAACCCGATGCGATCCAATTGCTCCAGAAAGCCGCCGATCTTGGCATCACGTTCTTCGATACCGCCGATACTTACGGTGCCGGTTATGGCGAGGAGATCATACCGAAAGCCCTTGCCGACCGACGGAGCGAGATAGTCATTGGCACCAAGTTCGGGTACGACATTGAAGCCCCGCGGGAAGGCCACAAAGAGCGGCCGCAGTGCTGGGACCCGAACTTTGTGAAGCGGGCGTGTGAGAGTAGTTTGAAGCGCCTGCAGACCGACTATATCGATCTTTACCAGTACCACAACGCCCGGCTCGATGTGATTCAGCGGGAAGATACGCTGGGTGCGCTGGAAGACCTGAAGGCGGAGGGCAAGATTCGCCACTACGCAGTTGCGGTTGGGCCCGACATCGGCTGGCGCGAGGAAGGCCTTTACACGATCAGCGAACGCGGGATTCCAGCGGAAATTATCTACTCAATCCTCGAGCAGGGCCCCGCCGATGTCATGATCGAGGCAGCTGAGAAAGCCGGAGTCGGGGTGTACGCACGAGTGCCCCACGCTTCCGGGATGCTCGATGGCAAGTACACGAAGGAAACGGTGCTCGACGAGATGCCATTCGACTCATCCGATCACCGCGCTTACCGGCGGATGCACTGGCTGAAGCAGTCAATAGAAAAACTGAAGAAGATCGATTTTATGATCGCGGACAAACCTGCAACGGTAGGGCAAATCGCGATCAAGTTCGTACTCACGCCGCAAATCATGGCTTCGTGCATCCCTACCATGACGAGCGTCGAGCAGATCGAGGAGTACGTGGCGGTTTCAGATATCGACGATATTCCGTTGGACGACCTCGAACGCCTGGCACCACTTTATGCCGACAATTTCGGGGTTGGCGAGCCGGACCCACAGAAGTCGAGCACCTCGGGCACTGGCTGGGTCGACCACAATGGGGATCCGGTCGAACGCAAGATGGTCGTGCCGGGCGTTTCCTAGCCCGGTTTGAACCCCTTCTCCATCGAGAGAGAGTGCGTCTGTCTCACCGATGTTTTTGTGAACGTCTGCGGTGAGAACTCTTGCGGCTTTTGCTGGCGATTGTCGATCGCTTCTTCTTTGTAGCAACGGACACGCCGGGCGGCGGTTCAGCGATCTGCGGCTCGGCTACCTCCGGTTCATCGGCGTCGGGTTCGATAGCTTCGGGCTTCCCAGAGGATCCACTCGCCCGTTTTAGTTCTTCCTCGATGAAATTAAAATCGCGCTGCGGAATGATGTGCAACATCCCAAAAAACGCCAGTGGCCAGCGATCAGGCGGCCATTTCCTGACGTATTCGAGGGTCGGGCCGACCTGGTACCCATCGACGTAGTCCACCTCGTCGAGCACAACGTCCGCTTCGATCTCCACCCTGTGCGGGAATGTTTCGTGCTCGCGGTAATGCTTCCAGATCGGCTCGTGATCTTCGAAACTGTCCGACGTGACGGTTGCGGTTGCGGCAAATCCCGATTTATCGGAAACATAGTAAAGGACCCGGTCCTCGGGACCCATCCGCACGGCCTTGCGGCGGTTTCGGGTATCGACACCCTGGAGGTTAAATCCCCGGGCGCGAGTGATGTCCAGGTTCTCCTGGGTCGTCACAAGCATCCAGTAGGTCTTGCCCAAATTTATTACTCCCGCGACAGGACGATTTCAGCACCACGCGTAATCATTATGATATTTCACATACTACGATCGGTGTGCGGAGTAGCTAAACTGCTATCCCATGCAGAACCGGACAGCGGCGCACCATGACAGCAAAACCAGACAACAACGTCAGAACGTCCTCTGAATCAGAAGCGGTTGAATTGCGTGTGACCTCGTTTCTCGATTCGACCGGTGTGGCGTACGAAATCCTCGAAATCGATCCCGATTTCGCGGACACAGCTGCATTCTGCGAGAAGTACGGGTTTCCGCTGGAGAACTCAGCAAATACGATCATCGTCGCGTCCAAGAAGAAACCGAAATCATACGTTGCCGCGGTGGTGAGGGCGACCCGGCGAATTGACGTGAATCACACGGTCAAACAATTGATGAACGCAGGACGAATATCTTTTGCAAAGGCAGAAGAAACCGCTGAACTCACCGGAATGATGATCGGAGGCGTGACGGTCCTCGCCCTGCCGCCAGAATTGCCAATATATGTAGACCCCGGCCTGATGGATCTCGATTACGTCATCCTCGGCGGGGGTAGCCGGTCGATTAAGATCAAGATATCGCCAGATATCTTCAGCGCCATCCCCGGTGCCCTGTTGGTCGAAGGACTAACTGGGGACTGAGTTTGCCACTTACTGTTCAGGTCGGATTTGGTACTTGCTGCGGATCCAGATTGCGATGCCGTTCATGCTCAGCAGGACGATAAGCAACACGATGATCGCGGCAGCGGCGATGCCACGGAAATCGTGTTGCGGTTGGCTTATCCACGTGAAGATTTGAAGTGGCAGCACGGTGAATTTTGAATCGGGAGATGCCGGTACAAACGTTACCCAAACGAGTGACGAGATGATCAGGATGGGTGCGGACTCGCCGATCGCCCGTGAGAGGGCGAGAATAATCCCGCTCATCATTCCGGGCAGCCCCAGGGGCAGGACGACCGTTTTGACCACCTGCCACCGGTTGGCACCCATCGCAAATGCCGCGTCACGGTAGCTCGACGGCACTGCCTTTATCGCTTCCTGCGATGCAATGACCACGATTGGCAAGACGAGCAGGGTCATTGTCAGCGCACCCGCCGTGACATTCCGAGACCCGTTGAACAGGAACTGCACGAAGACTGCGAGCCCGAGAAGGCCGTATATAACACTGGGTACACCTGCGAGATTGGCGATGTTAAGTTCGATCAGCCGATTGAACTTATTTTTACGGGCGAATTCTTCAAGATAAATCGCCGTCCCGACGCCGATCGGAATCGTGAGCAAGGCTGTCAATCCGACGACCCAGATCGTTCCAGCCAGCGGCGCGAGTATGCCCGACTCTAACGGTTTCCTTGAAGCGTAGCTGCTCAGGAAGTTCCAGTTCAGGAACGGCAGACCGTCAATCAGTACGTCGAACAGCAGGGCCGCCAAACCCAAAATTCCAATAACGATCGCGGCTACGAATCCAGTGACAAATATGCGATCGCGCCACAGGCGAATGAGGCGTGATCGCTGGCGCTCCTGTCGGGTAATTTTTGAGCTGCTCATGGTTAGTTGTATTGCTGCCTGAACCGAGAAATCACCCAGCGGCCGACGATGTTCATAACGAGTGTCATCGCGAACAGCAATAGGCCCACGGCAAAAATTGTTTTGTATTCGAGTGAGCCCTGTGGCGTTTCACCGAGACTGACCTGCACGATATAGGCCGTCATTGCCTGGATGCTTTCGAGGGGGTTGAGCGTGAGATTCGGGGTGGCACCAGCCGCTATCTTCACGATCATGGTTTCGCCGACGGCGCGCGAGACTGCGAGTATGAAAGAAGCGACGATTCCCGACAGGGCCGCTGGGATGACGACCTTCGTTGCCACTTCGAAACGCGTCGCGCCGAGGGCATATGCTGCGTCCCTAAGAGACCGCGGAACGGCGACCATCGCATCTTCGCTCAGGGTCGAGACCATGGGCATGATCATCAACCCCATGACAAGACCGGCAGATAATGCGTTGAACACGATCACACGGTCGGAACCGAACACGCCCTGCAATATCGGGGTGATGAACGTCAGGGCGAAGTAGCCATATACGACCGTGGGTATCCCGGCCAGCACTTCGAGTATCGGCTTCAGTACCCGGCGCAGTTTTTCAGGGGCGTATTCGGAAAGGAAAATTGCTGCCCCGAGACCCAGGGTGAGCGATACGATTCCTGCAATCGCCGCCACAAGGAGTGTGCCACCTACCAGTGAGAGCACCCCGAATTGCTGGGGTTTTAACAACGGTGTCCACTGTGTGCCGGTCAGGAAATCCCAGACCGAAACTTCTTTGAAGAATCCCGCGCTCTGAGCTACGAGGATAACGATGATTCCGACGGTTGTGAGAATCGAAATCAACGCGGCTGCGCGTAGCAACCAGATGACAATTGCCTGCTCGACGTGTTGCCTGCGGCGACGACGCGCGACGCGATCTAGAATAGCCTGGTTTATTTCGAGTTCGGGGTTCGTTGACATCCTGCTCGATATAGCTGTCTCGAACTTGAAAATCTCGGGATCCGGTGCCACGTCACGAGGACGCTGCCGGGTCACCCTAAAGAGACAGCCTGTGTGTTGCGCCGCAATTCAAGGTTGCACGCAAATTGTTAACTCAGCGTTATTACCGGGGACGTCACCACTGAGTTCAGTTCAGTTCGTCAAGTTGCGACTGGTACTCGCTGTCGGGGAGGCCGACGTACCCGACCTCTTCGGCAAGTTCAGCAGCATTGTTCAGATAAAACCTTACGAACGCCTGCACGTACTCGTGTTCGAGTGAAGCATTGTTCACATAGATGAACATGGGGCGCGATAGTGGACTGTAGCTCCCATTGTTGATAGTCGTGATGCTCGGGCGTATACATCCCGCTCCATCGTCCACTCCCAATACATTCAATATCTCCCGGTTTTCCGTGTAGTAGGCAAAGCCGAAGTAGCCAATCGAACCCGGGTCCCCGGACACTCCCTGTACCAGAACGTTATCGTCTGAAGATGCGGTGTAGTCCGAACGACTGGCATCTTCCTCGCCGTTGATCGCCCTTGTGAAATAGTCGAATGTCCCCGAATCGGTGTCAGGCCCATAAAGTCGTAGTGGTTTGTCGGGGAATCCGTCGCGCACCTGATTCCAGTTCTTAAGTTTGGAACCCGGTTCCCAAATGCTCTTCAATTCACCGGTTGTGAGGCATGTGACGAAATTATTGGACGAGTTAACAACGATTGAAAGCCCGTCGTAAGCGACGGTAAATTCAGTGAACTCGATGCCGTTCGCGACGGCTTCTTCTCGCTCCGATTCCTTCATGCGCCGGGAGGCGTCGGCAACATCGATGCCCCCGGTAACGAATCGTTTCATGCCGCCACCGGTCCCCGATATTCCAACCGGTACCTGGACGTCGGGCCGCACCTTGCGAAATTCTTCGGCGACCGCCTGTGATATTGGGAAAACGGTTGACGAACCATCGACCAGAATCTCTTTCCCGGTGCCGGTTCCGCACCCGGAGAGCATCACCAACGCTAAAAGCATTGCGGCCAACGCGGCGCGCCATTGCCGACTGTTGGATGTGATGCGAGTTGATATGTTCATTGCCCCGCCACCGTCGCTGGCACGGCGCAAACCGTGTTCGCCAGTAACGGGTTTCCAATTGCCATATATACAGCCTCAACGATCAGCATTAACTGGACGTTAAAGGCGTCTCTCCCATCGTTAACATCGCGCTAAATGAGGGTGCAATTATCCGCCTGGCGCGGACAATTGGAGCCCCGACCGTCCTATGCCCGGGAGCGACGTGTTTCTCAGTCGACAGTACGTACGGTGAACGTAAATTCACTGCCTTCACCAGCCGTGCTGGTCGCCGATATCGCCCCGTTGTGGGCATCGACGATGTGACGGGCGATTGAAAGCCCCAGTCCCGTACCCGGTTGCGAACGGGCGGCATCCGTTTTGAAGAATCGTTCGAAAATGTGGGGCAAATGTTCTGGCTCAATGCCCTGCCCCGTGTCGGTGACACTGAACCACACCATCGCGTCGTCTTCCCAGCTGTTGACGGTTATCTTGCCGCCAGGCGGAGTCCATTTGATGGCGTTGTTGATGAGGTTGGAAAACACGTGACCGATTTTCTCGCGATCGACCCACACGTTTGGTATGTCATCAGAAACATCAGATCGCAGTTCCAATGAAGACTCAGCGGCAATGGCGGTGAACTGTTTGATTGCCAATTCCGCGAGGTCGATCGGTTTCGCAACCTCGAATTCCAGGGGCGACTCACCAGTTTCCAGCCTCGAAAGTTCGAGCATCTCCCCGATCAATGCATCCATATGATCAACGTCTTCCCTGATCATTTGAAGGAATTTTGTTCGCCCTTCCGGATCGTCTATCGCACCCCGCTCCAGAGTTTCTGCCGATGCACGTATCCCCGCCAACGGCGTTCGCAGCTCGTGCGATGCGTTGGAGACGAACTCGCGCCTCGTTGTGTCGAGCCTGCGAATATCGGTTAAATCTGTCAGCAGCAGCAACGCCCGCACCGCCTGTGATTCTGGTGGTGTACCCGGTCGGGGGAACGGTGTTGCCAGCGCCATCAGGGTGCGCTGATTGTCGAACAATTCGATCTCGGTAGTCGTCGGCTTTCCACCCTCAATTGCCCTGGCGACCACACTGTTCACATCGGGATGGTTTGTCAGCGAAGTCAACTGCATGCCTGGTTCGACTTCACTGATTGTGCCGAGCATTTCGCTTGCGGCCGGGTTTGCCGATTCGATCACACCCTGGTCGTCGACGACCACCACGCCCTCACGCATTGAGTCCAGAATCGATGCGAGACGGATTCTCTCTTCGGCTTCTTCATTTATTTCGGCACCGACCCGATCGACGAGCCTGTTCACAGCCCTCGCCATCCGGGCCAGTTCGGCAGGGCCAGTCGGGTCGAGTCGGTGAGAACGGTCAATCGACATTGTCCGGATAATATCTTCGGTGAGATCGGAAAACTGGCGGGTGAGACGCAGCGACAGGAAGAGCACTGCGACCGTTGCGAGAACGCCTGCGAGAATTGTTCCCACCACGCCGAACAGCGTTGTAGCGGTGGCGACGAGGGTCACCAGCGCCGCCGTTTCGATCAACATTCGCCATCTTAGAGAAACGCTACCCAATTACGATTCCTAACTTATTCCAGGGCCTTCGACTGCGAACCGCTGGCCCATCTCGTCAGTATTTTCAGACATCATCATCGCCACCGCAAACCTCAAAGGTTTATTCGATAGCCAACGCCACGGACGGTTCCCAGCAGTGTCGGCTTTGCCGGGTCCTTCTCGATCTTGAGTCGGAGCCACCTTACGTGCACGTCGACGGTACGGGTGTCGCCAGAGTACTCGAATCCCCAGACGTCCTGAAGCAGCTGGTCCCGCGTGTAGACCCGTCCCGGGCTGGCGGCGAGGTGGGCGAGCAGATCGAACTCACGTGGTCGCAGGTCCAGTGCTTTCCCGTTCAGCGTCACGACACGCGAAGACCGGTTTATGACCAGCGCTCCCAGGTCCAGAACCTGATCGGAACTGGATTGTGCGACCGATTTGAGCATGTCCATACGACGTATCTGTGCAGTGACCCGCGCGATAAGTTCGCGCATGCTGAACGGCTTGGTCACGTAATCATCGGCACCTGATTCGAGTCCACTGACGCGATCGATCTCGGCATCCCGGGCGGTCAGCATAATTACCGGCACGATCGAGCCGTCACGCCGCAGCGCCTTGCATACTTCGACGCCGCTGAGACTCGGCAGCATCAGGTCCAGGACGATAACATCCGGGTTGTCCTGGCGGGCGCGCACGAGGCCTTCACCGCCATCACTGGCGACGAGAACCTCAAATCCTTCAGCAACCAGGTTGTAGCGCAACGTTTCGCGCAGAGTCCGATCGTCCTCGACTACGAGGATCTTTTTTTTATGGTCGGGTTTACTCCGATTCCGTAATTGCGCAGCGGACAAGCGCGGGAACTCCAGATCATTTGCGAGGTGATAGCCGGAGACGAGTATACGTTCCGATGGCCGGGCGCCACTGGGGATTACCGGGATTTAGCACGGTTGCCAGAGGTGGATACCGTTTGGGGGCGATCAGGCTGCCGGCGATACGTTCTCGAGTGATTCGGCCCGGAATTCACGGGGTATCCGAATCGTCATTGCGGTTCCCTGCCCCACCTCGCTGTCGACGGTGATTTCACCGTGATGGTGGTCGATAATGAGGCGGCAGAAATAAAGCCCAACGCCAATGCCTGCCTCTTTCCTGGTGCCCTCATTATCGGCACGGTAGAAGGCACCGAATACATGCGCCAGATCGGCCTTTGCGATACCGATGCCACGATCTTTTACTCTTATGAGAACGTCATCGTTTTCGGCCCAAATGCTCACGGTAATACTGCTGTCTTTATGTGAGTATTTCGCAGCGTTAACAACAAGATTGGTAATTACCTGTGACAGGCGCACCTGGTCCGCGAACATCATGACAGGCTCATCCGGTTGTTCAAGGATCAGCTTCTGGTTTTTCTCTGACAAAATCGGTGCGAAAGATTCTGTGAGTTCGGCAGTAAGCTCCCCGACATCGAACCGGGTGGGCTCGAGTTCAAACTTGCTCTGTTCGATGTGGGTGGCATTGAGCAGGTCGTCGATAAGAACCGCCAGCCGCCGGCCGCTGCGCTGAATGATACCCAGCTGCCGTTGCTGCTTTTCGACCAGGTTTCCGGGTTTGTTTCGTTTCAGCACATCGGCAAAAGCCAGAATGCTGGTCAGCGGCGTTCTAAGTTCGTGAGAGACCGTGGTGAGAAATTCGGATTTTGCCAGCGCCACGCGTTGCAGTTCACGTTTCTCGGCCTCGGCGCGCTCCCGTTCGAGTCGGCTCTTGGCAAGTTCCATCGACCGACCGTGCATTTCTGCGGCAGCAATGGCACCGGCGATATTGGATGCGATGGTCCTGAGTAAAGAAAGATGGTGGCGTGTGTACTTCTGCCGTGCAGTGCTGACAACGGAGAGTTTGCCAACCGTAGCTCCGCCAACTTTCATGTCGGTTGAGAGCGCACTTTGCCGGGGTGACCCGCTGGCAACAGGTGCCACACCGAAAGACCAAGGGTCTTCGGTGCCGTCGTCGACATCTGTTGTCAGCGAGATCGACACACCATTTGCCGGAACGATTTTCCAGAGATCATGCGCAAAATCTGGCATGGAACTCTCGATGTCCAGCGATGAGCTTAACGTCTTGGCGATTGCAGAAATCGTCTCACGCTCGATCAGCTCACGTCGCAACCTTTTGTGAAGGCGGAGGTTCGCGAACGAGCCTGCGACTGCGTCAGCCAGTTGCTGTGCGGTGCGGATGTCGGATTCGGTGTAGTTTCGTGGCAAACGCGACGCTACTACAAAAACGCCGATAACAGTCGTGTCGACAATGATCGGGGCAGTGATCATCGAACGAAGCCCTGCCCTGTACATCCGCCATGCCGAGAATTTGCCGTCGTGGGCAACCTGGTCAATTTCGCACATGGCAGCTTCCCTGGTCGAGAACACCTCGGGCTGCGCAATAGCATCGAGGTTGATCGACCAGGAATCGGACATCCCGCTGATGCTTGTTCCACTCTGGAGCAAGTTTTCAACAGTCCACTCAGAATGGTCTACTTGCGCCAGGCTGAAATAATCGACATTGACTATATTCGCCAGGTATTTTGCAAACTTCTCCTGGTGATCGGGCGACTCGAAGTTTTCTCCGAGAATCTGTCCGGCGTCGGCCAGAAGGTTCGCGTCGCCGTAACGACCTGAGGCAAGACCGGCGATCTTTGAGAGCCAGCGGTGGAGCCGGCCGACCGGATCTGGCCTGGAGGGGTATGTCGTCTCGGATTGTGCCAAGGGGGCCTGGACCGCGCTTCTGGTTTCCTCACCCTCGCCAGTGCGAAGGTATCTACCAGTATTCACACGGATCACGCTCTGCGCCTATGACCTGCCGGATTCACCCTGAGCCCATAAAGGTTCACTACAGGTGAAACCACTGGCTCATTGGCTCAGATGTGAGCCCACTGGCTCACTGCGTAATATGCCTGAGGGATAGCACTCAGAAGCCAATTTTGGCGGTTTTGTCCGGTATTGCCCGGCAGGTATGCTTCTCTTTGCCAGGTCATACAGGTTCTGATTTGCCGGATGCGACCGACCGGTAAGCGGCGTCGATCATCTCTACGGCCCGCATACCTGCCCAACCGGGCGACCAATTGGTATTGCTCTTCCCGGCAACAATGTCGGCGAAGCCCGCTGTTGGACCTCCCCCGAAGTACTCTCCAGCATCTGCTGGTAAGTCCATAGAAAAATTATTGCCATCGTGCCTGAGTACCTCAAGCCGGGCACGGTCGCAGTCAACCGTCATGCTGCCTTCCGAACCGAAAATTCGCACATCTAACTGGAAACGCTGATTATCGGGCAGTGCGCCCGCCCCGCTAAATGAGCCAATAGCCCCACCCGCGAACCGAACGGAGAACGAATCATAGAGTTCGACCTTGCTGGTGGGTGCCGAGGTTAGGGCGATCACCGATTCCGCTGCAAGTCCGGTGAGCCAGAATGCGAGACCCGCGGAGTGAGACATTTGGGCCAGTGCGTAGCCGCCCCCGGCAATCGATGGGTCGGCCCAGGTATCGGCGGCTGGCTCGAACATTATTTCGCCCGCCCCTCCTCCCGTGGACAGGAATTGTTTGCCTTCAAGGAGTGAACGGACAGGTGAGGCCATGTGGCACATCACAAATTCGATATCGCCAACCGCACCTTCGTCCATCCGTCGTTTTGCCTCCTGGATGAATTCACTGTATTGCCAGCCGTAGGGAATCATGAGCTCGACTCCCTGCCGTTCGGCCTCTTCGACCAGTTCCCGGGCCTGGTCGGCACGGGTGGTCAGCGGTTTTTCGCACAATACGTGGAGGCCTTTTTTTAGCGCGGCAAGGGCATGTTCGTAGTGAAGAGTGTGCGGCGAAGCAACGATCACGCCCTTCAGTCCGGGTGTTTCAAGCAGCTCCAGGTAATCTTCGGTGGCGTGGGCGAACCCAAATTTTTCCTTGACCTGCTGCAACTCGTCTGCGCCCAGACGACACACGCTCGCCAGTTCAATGTCATCCCGTTCGACCAGTACCGGCAGGTGATTCGCGGTCGCCCACCATCCCGCGCCAATGAGCCCGATCTTAGCTTTTGATGATGCTTTCATGTGTGTGGCACTCATTCTGTAGGCGGCTTCCCGTCAGTTAATCCCAACAAATCCATCACGTCAGAAATAGCCGAATCGGCAACCTGTTTCTTCGAACTTTTTCCGCGTTGCGATTTTGGCTTTCGCTTCTTTTTGGTTTTGGGCGTTGCAGCTGCGATGCGCCTTGCCTGGCACGCGGTACAGGTACACAAGGGTAGGTGTTTGCTCTCCGACCTGTGGTGGCGCTCTCTCAATTCGAAAATCCCATGCTGAGATTCTAGTGGAACGCAGGGTGGGTTTTGCCTGCGTCCCGCTCGATCATCTGTCGCACGTCTGAAATCGAAAGCGGGTTTTCCGGCCATTCGCCGGGCGGGACATGCGACAGCCGCAGCAGCAGGCGCGCCAGTTGACCCGTGTATTCCTTCAGTTCTCGGACATTCAGTTTGTTCGCCGCGTCGCCGCGTTCATGATGAAAATCGGCGTCCTCGTGCCGACCCCAGAACCGCCACCGCCAAAGAATCGACGATTCGATCGCCGCTTCCGCAAACGGAAAGTGGTCTGAATGTGCGTCCATATGGTCCAACACATGACATTTCAGGCCATCGTTCATCGTGTCGAGCTGCTCCTGTACGAACTCACGCAGGTGAGGGAAATGCAGCACCACTCCCTTCATGTGACCTGTCGATAACTCGTCCAGATTTACGTTCAGAAGCGGTTTCGGCTCCCGTTCAGGGGCATCCTCGGCGTAATGGCGGGCAACGTACGCCCTGGCACCCTGTAACCGCTGTTCCTCACCGCTCCACGTTGCGAACCGGATGGACATTCCCGGTCGCACTCCCAACTCTCGGCTCAGCGCAGTCAACACCCTGGCCGTTTCCATTACGCCAATCGTCCCCGATGCGTTGTCGTTGCCTCCGGGGGCCCCGAGGACTGTGTCGTGGTGCCCTGCCAGTATCAGGTGGCGTTCGGGGTATGTTGTGCCCCTGAGCTCGGCCACGGTGTTGTGAGCTTCGGATTCGAAGAACCTGGCGTCGACCGACACATGAATAGCCGGACTTGTTGCCGCAATTCGTTGAAGATACGCCCCGTCTTCGGAACTCGTCTTGACGACCGCCACAATGTCTTTGCGCGAACCAAGATTCAGCCACTCATCGGAACTGGAGTACTCCATTCGTCCACCGGTTTTGGGTTCGATGGCGATAATGCAAGCCGCGCCGGCATCAGACAGTCTGGACACTCTCCTGGTAAACGGCTCGGCTGCTGTGAATGGCTCAGGTGAAATCGCCGCGAGTACCACTGCACCGTTTATGCGTTCACCCAGCGCTTCGATTTCGTGGACCGATGCGTGACCGGTGTCGACAAGGGGGGCTGCAACGTCAACGGGTTTGCACCTGAGGAACGGAAGAGATGCGATCGCATGATCGTTTTCCACCACCGTTATCGACACCGCACCGTGATCCCATGTGTCGATTGTGAACGGTTCGATGTCGGTCCGGTCGAGCCCGGCCCGCTCCATCTGATCCTTGATGTATTCAGCTGCTCGGCGGTCTTCTGGCGAACCTCCCCACCTCGGGCCAATAACATCGCACAATTCGGCTACTTGTTGCTCAATCAGAGAGCCGGCCCAGGCTTCGCCCATCAGGAAACGATCGATTTCATGCCAGTCCAAAGCCATTTAGGTCACCTGTATTTCCAATAATCGTGATCAGGTCGTAAACGCAAAATCAGGAGCAAATGGTATCCGCGCTTAACGGGTGCGTGGTGTAAAACTTTATTCCAGAGCCTGTGTTCGTAGAATCGACAATTGGTTGGGAGCTAGCTTCTGTTAACCTCACAGACACCTAACCGTCGCATAGAACATCCAGGTCCATCCGGACCGAATAGAGGAGTTTGGTGATGATCGAGTCGACCACGCAGGATATCCCAGGGCGCGAGATTACCGAGATTCTTGCCGTCGTCCGCGGTAATTCAGTCCGTGCACGTCACGTTGGACGCGACATCATCGCTTCCGTCAAGAACCTGATAGGTGGCGAAATATCTGAATACGCCGAGCTTCAGGCCGAGACCCGGGAGATGGCTAATCGGCGGATGATGGAGCAGGCCCAATCGTTGGGGGCCGACGCCGTGGTCAGCATCCGCTATACGACTTCGATGATCGCGGCTGGTGCATCAGAAATCCTTGCGTACGGCACCGCGGTCAAACTCGGCTAGCAGATCTGGTGGGCCCAGTCCTCGGAGCAGCCGCTTAGCCTGCGCCTTCGCCCGGGCAAAGCCCCGTACGGCCGGTGCAAGGCGAATCAGATCTTGTACGTTGTTTCGACGTATTTTTCGACCATGTCGATGAAGTCGCCTGCGATATTCGGACCCGATAGGAACTTCACACGTTCTCCGTCGACGAACACAGGTGCCCGAGGCTCTTCGCCTGAGCCGGGCAGTGAGATGCCGATGTTCGCGGCCCTCGATTCACCCGGGCCGTTCACAACACACCCCATTACCGCCACCTGGAGGGACTCCGAGCCGTTGTAGCGCGTGCGCCACTCGGGCAGTCGGTCGTCGATATGTGTCTGGATGTCCTGCGCCAGTTCGCGAAACAGCGTCGAGGTCGTGCGTCCGCAGCCCGGGCATGCCGTCACCGCCGGGCGGAACCTCCGCAGCCCCACAGACTGGAGGATGTCCTGGCACAGCCGAACCTCCTTTGCCCTGTCCCCTCCGACCTCCGGTGTCAGCGAGGCACGTATCGTGTCGCCAATGCCCTGCTCTAGGAGCACGCTGAGCGCCGATGTAGTCGCCACAACGCCCTTTTGGCCCATGCCGGCTTCAGTCAGGCCGAGGTGGAGGGCGAAGTCCGATTTCTCGGACAGTTCCCGGTACACCGCGATCATTTGTGGCAGTCGAGATAATTTGCAGGAGATGATGATCTGGTTCGGTGTCAGGCCGATATCAAGCGCTGCTTCGGCACTTGAGAGCGCACTTTCCACCATGGCGCGGTTTTCGATTAAATCTGAACTGAGCGGCGCGGCCAATCGAGAGTTTTCGTCCATCATGGTCGCCATCACGTCGGGGTCGAGACTTCCCGCGTTCACGCCGATGCGGACCGGTTTACCGAGGTCTTTCGCTATCTCAATGAACGTTGTGAAGTTCTCATCGTGCCGGGCGCCCCGACCGACGTTTCCTGGATTGATCCTGAATTTGTCGAGCGTGCGCGCCAGTTCAGGATAATCGCGGAGGAGCCGGTGGCCGATAAAATGAAAGTCACCGACCAGCGGGACGTCACAGCCGGAATCGGCAAGTCGTTTCCTTACTTCTGGAACTGCCTCGGCCGCAGCAGAGTTGTTCACCGTGACGCGGACGATCTCGCTGCCAGCTTCGGCGAGCAGAGCTACCTGGGCAACGGTCTTTTCGATGTCCGCGGTATCGGTGTCGGTCATCGACTGGACCACGACGGGGTTGCCGCCTCCAACCAATGCGCCACCTACGTTTACGGGGTGGGTTTTGTCTCTCGCCGTCAGTTCACTTGCTCCGCTTGATTATGGTTGACGAATTCGTACAGCAACAATTTTACCGGTCATTCGCGAAAACAACACGACGCCGAATATAGAGGCAACCCGTCGCCTCATCCCCTGCCGATCAGCCAGACGGCTCTTACGACCGTCGAAATCACGGCAATCCCCAGCAGGCCGAAGAACAGGTTCCAAACGATTGAGCCCTGGAATTGCTTGCGGACCAGCAGGGCCGGGATCCACAGGCTCACGATAATGAACGGCAGTGCGTAGTACATCGCAACCGGGAGATCGCCTACCGTCCACAACGCTGTCAGCAGCACCGTGGAAATTGCGGCGATGATCAGCTGGTTCCGGCGTGCCTGGTACAGAGTCATGACTGAGTTATTTTAGGGCCATTGCTAGAAGAACGACTCGCCCCGAACGATGCGGGCGATGTCCTGCACCGATATTACGGCTATTAGCCCGATCAGAATCGCAAACCCCACGAGATGGACCAATCCCTCGCGTTCGGGAGAGATGCGCTTGCCTCGTCGCACAATCTCGATAAGCACAAAGAATATTCGGCCACCGTCCAGGGCCGGGATTGGAAGGATGTTCAAGATAGCGAGCGAAAGGCTGAGGGTCGCAGCAAGAGTTGCGAAAGTGATGATCTTGGCGTCCAGACTGGCGTCTGCGACCGCTATTTCTCCGGTCAGCTGACCGATACCCACCGGGCCGACAGTAGAGGGTCCTTCAAACTGCGGGTTCGAGCTGCCAATGATGGTCGTCGTAAGTGCGTTACGCGTGAGGACGACGATGTCGAGCGCCTGCTGCCAGCCGGTCGGGAACGCCTCCAACGGGTTCATACCTTCACGAACGGTCTCCCCGTTTTCGGTCGAGATATGTACCCCGGTCGCACCCTCCTGGACGTGCCTGATAATGCCGAGCCCGTTATCGTGCGCTCGTGCCTCTTCAAGGGATATTTCTTTGCCTGCGTCCTCGGCAGTAGCGACGACACGCAGGAGGTCACCAACCGAGGCCGGGGGGTCGAGTTTCGCGGCGTCGGCACTAGAAATCTCAAACAGGGTGTTGGTCGGACTCTCGACGACCTTCAGGATGGTGCTGAGACCGACGCGCGTATCGTAAACCCGGGCGCGGCCCAACGACATTTCTTCTTCCGGGTCCGAAACCTCCTCGACCACCAGGCGCCGCGGTGGCTTCCATCGGGGGACAAGGGTCACTTTTCTGATGTCACCGGCGTACTGGTATTGCGGTTCTGTCGGCCGTGCAAAAATGTTCGGAACCCCTGATTCGACCTCCCAGGTACTCTCCGCACCCAGTTTTACAGTCACAGCCCTCTGCAGGTCGGCGATCCTGTTGATCTCTCTGCCATCGACTTTCACGATCCTGTCACCGGGCCGGATTCCGGCCTCTTCAGCGGGGGATCCGGGGAATACGGTTCCGATTGTGACATCGCCGGAAAACTGTTCGGACGGCCACATCAATATGAGCGGGAGCAAGATGAAGGGAATAACGAAATTCACGGCTGCGCCGGAGGCCATCACAACAATTCTCTGCCAGCGTGGCTTGCTGCCGAGCGCTCCTACACTCGTGCTGCTCTCCTCGCCGACCATTCGCACAAAGCCACCCAGGGGCAGCCAGTTGAACGACCAGAGCATGTCGGCAACGATGAGTTGGTCGCCTTCGTCGGCCTTGACTTTGCCGATTGTGATCAGGCCACCCTCTGAGGCCTCGGCGTCGTCCCCTCTGGACCGTCCTCTTACGCTCACTGCCAACTGTTTGCCGTCGCTATCGAGCATGGAGCGTATGGACACGACCTGCCCCACGATCAGGCTGCGGTCGATCTCGTATATCGTTTCGTTGTCGACGCGGAGCGGAGTCTTCCCGCTCCATATACCACCTGCGCGCGGTGGATAACCGAAACCGAACTCAAGCGTTTTCACTCCGAACCGGCGCGCGGTCCAGAGGTGGCCGAGTTCGTGAAGGATGACGAGGGGACCGAGCACGATCAGGAACGTGACGATACCGAAAAAGACTGTTGCAGGCATATGTGTTAAATGCTAGCTCAGAATTGTCGAGGAGTCGTAGCGCGCCAGTGTTGTTTCGGTAGCCCATTTGGCGGCCGCGATCGTATCGTCGATAGATGGATCGGCAATCACGCTATGGGCGGCTAGGGTGTTCGAGACGATATCGGGTATTTGAGTGAACTTGATATCGCCCTGAAGGAACAGCGCCACCGCGGCCTCATCGGCCCCGGCGAGCACGGCAGGATAAGTGCCGCTCTTCTGGCCATACTCCAATGCCAGCTCGAAGCACGGGTAGAGCGAGCGGTCCATCGTCTCGAAAGTCAGTGATCCCATGGATACCGCATCGAGTTTCGGCAAATTGTCGTTGGACTGCCGCTCGGGGTAGAACATGGCGTACTGGATGACCTGTCTCATATCGGTGGGACCGAGTTGCGCCTTCAACGTGCCATCGGTAAATTCAACCATCGAGTGAACTATGCTCTGGCGATGGATGGTGACATCGATCCGATCGAAGGGAATATCGAACATCCACCTTGATTCGATTACCTCGAACGCCTTATTCATAAGTGTGGCTGAGTCGATAGTGATCTTGTTGCCCATCGACCAGGTCGGGTGCTGCAGAGCCTCTTCAGGAGTTACATCGTCGAGTGAGTCCCAGGTTCGATCTCGGAACGCCCCTCCCGAAGCCGTAATTATCAATCGCGCAGGCTCGCTCACTTCGCCTTCCAGGCATTGCCAAATTGCGGAAGGTTCACTGTCAACAGGAAGAATCGTAGCCCCACTGGCTTTTGCTACATCAATGAGCAGCTGCCCTGCCATGATGACGACTTCCTTGTTTGCCAGGCCGACGGTCGTGCCCGCCGATAGGGCGGCTAATGTTGAAGACATTCCGGCGCAACCTACTGTGGAGGCCATCACGAGATCGACCTCGGGTAGTGCGGCTATTTCTGCTGCCGGTGCATATTCCGCACCGCCGTACCCCGGTTCGATATCACTGAGAGTGCCAACGTAGCGCGGTTTGAACTCGTCGATCTGTGCCTTGAGCAACTTGGTATTAAATCCGTTGCAGAGACCGACGATTTCGAAGCGGTCGGGAAACGCGCGCACGATGTCCAGGGTTTGCCGCCCGACTGACCCGGTTGACCCCAGAATTACGAGTTTTTTTACAGTGGGTTCCATACTGCAGCCCAGTATACGACCACAAGGTTTGGCATCACGCTATCCAAACGGTCGAGAACGCCGCCGTGGCCGGGGATTATCGTGCCGCTCTCTTTCACGCTGGAACGTCGTTTTATCCAGGACTCGTAAAGATCGCCGAGTATTGCTGTTACACCAAGGATGGCCCCGATGACGCCTGCGGCGACGGTTGAGAACTGCAGGTCGAACGCCGCGTCGATGGCGATTGCCACCGCCACGCCGCCGATCACTCCCCCGACGGCGCCTTCCCATGACTTTTTCGGGCTGATATTCGGTGCCAGTCGTGTTCGACCGATAGAAAGGCCAACTAAAAGCGCGGACGAGTCGATTGCGAAAGTAGTGACGATGGCCAGCAGGAGCAGCTCTCGCCCTGATGTTAGCTCGACCATCACGGGCGCGTGTGCGAGGCTCAGGCCCATGTAGGCCGCGAACACCCAGTACACCCAGTCACTTGCCCTGCGACCGGGGGTGGACCCTGTACCTGAACGTCCCAGCATTGCCGTCCCGCGCACCAGCAATGCAAGGGTGAGGACAACTGCCAGCAGGACAGGCAGGTGCTCGCCGGTGATTCGACCTTGAGACAACATCCAGGCGCCGAAAACTGCAATTGCCGGAGGGCCAAAGGCCAGTGAAATAATTCGGGTTCCGGCCCACCGGTCAGGGTGTTCGGCGGCCGGCCGCATCATCCGGTCGAGTTCGATTCCGCCAATGATGCCTGCCGAAATGGATAAAACGGCGATTCCGGGGAGTCCGAGCCAGATAGCCAGTAGCACAACGGGAATGCCGACGATTGCGGTGATTATTCGGATACGCAACTGGTTTCCCGCAGTGGCAACAACCGAAAAAGGCCGGTGCCGGAGTATTTGGATCAGACTCGCTTGCCGAACCGGCGTTTGCGTTCATTAAATGCGTCGAATGCTTCATCGATACGCTCGCCAAAGAAGTCCGGCCACCAGGTTTCGGACGAATAGAACTCGGAATAGGCGGTCTGCCAGAGGAGGAAATTGCTGATCCTGAAATCACCACCAGTCCGGATCAGGAGGTCGACATCGGGCATATCTGATGTATACAAAAATTCCGAGAATTTCTGTTCGTCGACTTCGCCGGGTGAAACGGTTTCTTCGACCATGCGCCTCACTGCCTGAACAATTTCTGCCCGGCCACCATAATCGAATGCGATCCCGAGGGTCAGGCCTTTGTTTCCAGCAGTCATTTCTACGGCCTGTTCGAGTTGGTCGCGTAGTTCTGGAGAAAGTCGGTCGACCCGACCAAGGTGTTTTATGCGGACACCGTTTGCGTGAAGTTCTTGCGCTTCGTTGGCGATCACTGCAATAGCAAGGTCCAGAATGCCGTTGACCTCGGTTTCAGGTCTATCCCAGTTTTCAGTTGAAAACGCGTAAAGCGTCAGGTACTCGACGCCGCGTTTGGCAAAATCGTTGACCACGCGCCGGATATTCTCGAAGCCGGCATGATGACCTTCTGATACGTCGAGGCCGCGCGCTATGGCCCACCGCCCGTTTCCATCCATGATGATCGCGACGTGGCGGGGAACATTCTTTTCGAGGTTCTCGGTGCGCGGGCTTGCTTTTGTATTAGAGGTCATTTTTCAGGGTGAACCGTCAATATGTGAGCAGATCTATACCTGCATCACCTCTTCCTCTTTTGAACTGGTCTCGGAGTCGATCAAACCGGAGGCGTCGTCGGTCAATTTCTGCAAATCCTTCTGGGCTCGCTGACAATCGTCCTGGGGTGCTTCACCTTCTTTTTCAATCATTCGTATGGTGTCCTGTGCGTCGCGCCGGGCGCTGCGAACCGAAACCTTGGCTTCTTCGCCCCGCGACTTGACCATTTTCACGAGATCCCTGCGACGCTCTTCTGTGAGCGGCGGCAGGTTTAACCGAATCACAGCACCGTCGATGCTTGGCGAAATGCTCAGGTCCGAGTTTTGAATGGCCCTTGCGATTGGGTCAATTGCGTTCTTATCCCATGGCTGGATGACCAATAGCCTCGCATCGCCAACGTTTATCTGCGCCAATTGGTTAAGGGGCATTTCGCTGCCAAAGTAATCGATTTTGAGGTTGTTTACCAGGCCGGTCGACGCCCGCCCGGTCCTGACACCAATCATGTCACGCTTCAGAGCTTCAACCGAATCCGACATCCGCTGTTCTGCTTCATCGAGAGTTTCCTGCAACATCGTGATTCCCCCGGACCTATCTGCTTGGGCGATTCGTTCAAACTACCCATTTCACAAGAAAAAATACAGCCGGAACGGCGCATGCGCCACCCGCAGGCTGCTGATAAGCCCGCAAAAATCGGGTTACTTGCTCGATTCGCTATCGATTATCAGAGTGCCGACGTGATCGCCAGAGAGGATCGAACGGAGGTTTCCAGTTTTGAAGATATCGAAGACAACTATCGGCAGCGAATTGTCCATGCAGAGCGACAGGGCTGTGCTATCCAGTGCTTGCAGCCGTTGCGAAAGTACCTCAATGTGTGTCAGGCGCTCATATTTTTTCGCCGAGGCGTTTGTCTGCGGGTCCGAATCGTACACACCGTCAATACCGTTTTTTGCCATGATCAGCGCGTCCGCACCGATTTCAAGCGCCCGCAGCGAGGCTGCTGTGTCGGTGGTCATATAAGGGACGCCGGCCCCTCCCGCAAATATGACTACCCGCCCCTTTTCGAGGTGACGAATGGCCCTGCGGCGGATGTAGTCCTCAGCGACCGCAGGCATCGAAATGGCGGACTGGGTCCGCACAGTCATATCCGCTGTCTCGAGGGCGTCCTGCAGCGCGAGAGCGTTCATGATCGTGGCGAGCATTCCGGCGAAATCCGCCGTAGAACGGTCCATGCCGCGCTTCTCGTGGTCGGCACCCCGCCACATGTTGCCGCCACCGACAACAACGCCTACCTCAACGCCCATATCTACGATGCTTTTTATCTCGGAAGATAAGTACTGGAGTGTTTCGGCATCGATTCCGAACTCGTGGTCACCCTTGAATGAGTCGCCAGACATCTTCAGTACCACTCTTGAATATGCCGGATTCGTCATCTGCCAGATTCCCCTAAAAAAAGTCCGGCCAATTGGCCGGACCCTTCGTTGTCACTTTATCCACCCAGTTCGAAACGTGAAAACCTTCTTATGCGAATGTTTTCACCCAGTTTGCCAATTGAGTCGCTCACCAGGTCGGCGATTTTCATACTGGAGTCGCGAATGTATTCCTGCTCGAGGAGCAGCTCTTCGTCTCTCACTTCATCGGCTTCTTCGGGTACGGATTCTCGATCGACGAAACGAGGGCTCATTGCCGCAATTTGCATTGCAAGGTTGCGACCGAGCGCTTCAAACTCATCGGTCCGTGCTACGAAATCGGTCTCACAGTTGAGTTCGATCATCGAACCAACGCGACCACCGGTGTGGATGTAGGATACGACCAGACCTTCGGAGGTTGACCGGCCGGCCTTCTTGGCCGCCGAGGCGAGCCCTTTTTTGTTGAGAATCGCCTCGGCTTTGACAATATCGCCATCAGCCTCCTCAAGAGCCCGCTTGCAGTCCATGATGCCTGCACCGGTCTTGTCTCTGAGTTCTTTTACTTGCGCAGCTGTAACTGGCACTTCGTTTTCCTTGTCAAGCAGTGGCCGAGATCGACAATCAAAGCCGAAGCCGGTGGCTACCCTGAAATTAAATCCGTACTTGATCTGACAACAGACGACTACTTCGAGTCGCCGTCTTTAGATTTCGATGTTCCAGTCGCGTCGGATTTTTCTTTTACCGCAGTTGGCGTTTTCTTATCGTCATTTTTTGCGGTGGCCGCCGTTTTTGCTCTGGCCGGGGCCTTTGACTTTGCCCTGGGCGCAGGTTTTGCCTTCTGGGTCGGCGTCGATTTCTTTACCGCAGTTTTGGCCTTTGCTCTGGGTGCGGCCCTGGTTTTGGCAGAAGCTTTTTTCGCTGTGCTGGCTTCTTCGTTTGCAGTCTCTTCGACCACGGGAGTTTCCGCCTTCGGCCCTGTTTTTTCTTCAGGAATTTCGGAAGATTTATCGTTCGCTGCTTTAGTTTCGGCTTGCGGTTCTTCCCCGGTGCTCTTGGCTTCCGGAGTCTTCGTAGCAGAGGTTTTGGCTTTCTCTGTGGCTACTTCGGCCTTGGGCTCTTCCTTGGCTTCCGGAGTCTTCGTAGCAGAGGTTTTGGCTTTCTCTGTGGCTACTTCGGCCTTGGGCTCTTTCTTGGCTTCCGGAGCCTCGGCTTCAGCTTTTTTAGCTTCCGCGGCCTTTTTGGCGTCGGCTTCAGCCTTGAGTTTAGCGGCCTGAGCTGCCCGCTCAGCGGCCTTCGCCTGGGCTTCCGCGCGTGCAGCCGCTTCCTGGGCTTCGAGTTCAGCCTCGGCTGCCATCCGTTCCTCGCGCGCCTTCCGTGCAGCAACCTTGCCATTTGAGATTGCTTCGGCGATGTGCTGTGCGATCAGCGTGATCGAGCGCACCGAATCATCGTTACCTGGAATGGCATAGTCGACCAGTGTGGGGTCGCAGTTTGTGTCCACAATGGCGACAATTGGAATCCCGAGCCTGCGCGCCTCGGCGACGGCGATGTTTTCTTTTTCGATATCGACGATGAACAGGACTTGCGGCAGCTTTTCCATTTCCTTAATGCCACCGAAGAACTTGTTAAGTCGTTCCACCTCAGCGGAGAGCATCAATGACTCCCGCTTGGTCTGTGCCACGATGGTGTCCTTGGCAAATGCATCTTCCAGGTAGACCAGGCGTTCGATTCGGGCCTGAATCGTCTGGAAGTTGGTCATCATTCCGCCGAGCCAGCGCTGGTTGATGTACATGGCACCGACTCTGTCGGCCTGTTCCTTGATCGCTCCCTGAGCCTGGGCCTTGGTCCCGACCATCAAGCACTCACCGCCCTTACTCACAATCTCCTCTACGAAGTCCTTGGCGGTCTTCAGCATGGTGACTGTTTTTGAAAGGTCGATGATGTGTGCGCGCGAACGCTTTCCGAAGATGTACTCCGCCATCTTCGGGTTCCATCGCTTCGAAGGGTGGCCGAAATGCACCCCAGCGACGAAAAGCGAACGCAGGTCGAGAGGCGCCAGAGTCTCCTCTTGCCCGGAATTTTCAGGGGCAATCGGGGTGGTCTCTGATGTCGTCAATTACTCGCCTCTACTTCCGGTCCAACATCTTTAGGACCGGCCTGGTACTCGAAACTACGTCGCACGCAAATAGGCGCGGGTCTTGCCCGCGCCAAAATATGTGCAACGAATCAGCGATTATTCTAACACAGCTCAGGTACGATTCCAGAGTGAAATTCGCGCATGCATACCGCCGCGATTGTCAGATGCCGTCAAGCGTGGAAAACCATCCGCGCTGGGCCGCTACAGCGGTAGCGTGAGCCCGGTTGCGGGTATGGGTTTTGTCGAGGATCTTCAGAACGTAATTTTTGATCGTCTGTTCGCCCAGGCCAACTATTCCGCCGACGCCCTTGCTCGATTCGCCCCGCGCAATCAGTTCAAGGATTTCGATCTCTCTGGGTGTCAGGGGGGCCGGCTCGGAAAGTTTTTCGGCCCGATCGATTACGGGCGCCGACAGTTGATTTAAAACGGCTTCGGCACCCGCGTCACTTGCGGCCAGTTGCATAAGCAGCGGACTCCCTGCCGACTCAGCAAGGGTGGAAATTGCAGTTTCAAGGGTTTCGATATCGTCAGTCACGGCAACGAATGCCCACGCGCCGGCCCTTGCGGCTTCAAATAATTCGGCGTCCGACCGAACCTCCCCCAGAAACAACAGACGGGGGGGCATCAATTCGTCGAGTGCACGTACCTGGTCGGGATCTGGGCGCTGATCGATGATCCGCACGTCGGCTTCCGCCGCGTACCCGATCCTGCCTTTTACGACAGAAAATAATGCGTTTCGCCCGAGCAGGCTAAGCGCATTATTTTCGAGTTCCGAATCTGATATCGCCAGGTGAACAGTAATTCGCCGCGCGCCTTCCAGATCGGAATCCGCGCTGAGTGGTATCAGAAGGGGTTGTGTATTGCGGTGTTTCAGAGCCAAAGCAGTATTGTTTGATAGCGGTTGAATAGCGAAAACTGTTGCGACTGCGGTCGGTTCAACAAACAGCCACATGCCGTTCGGAGAGTCTGCCGATTTCGTCAACCGGCGCAATCCAGAACATGATAGTTGTCGTATTTATTACCAACCAGTCAGCACAAAATCCATACGCTACGTTCGGGGCCGGTGAGCTATCGTGAATCGAACTGAACAGGCTGGCATCGGATTAAGTGACCCCGCAGCTAAGTAACTCAAATGCGTTTAAGTGTTTCCCCGATACTATGGGAAATATGCAAGCGCAAAAATCACTGGCCGGGACAGAATGGTCTTATACAATCCCGAAGGTGAATCCCGCTCAATATGACTACTGCAACTACTCAACTAACGCAGGATGAACTCGGTTTCAACCTGAAGAACCTGCCTGTCCCAGCCGCGGTTGCTGCGCTGGTCGCAGGGTTCGCACTCGTCGCCGGAATTGCTGTCGGGCCTGGTGGGAACAGTTTCATCGGCGGTGCGCTGAGTTATTCGTCCGATAGCGCGGGTTTCGTTGGCAACCTGGGTTCGTTCCTGCCGCTTGGGTTCGCGTTCGCGGCCGGTATGGTCGCGACGGTGAATCCGTGCGGGTTCGTCATGTTGCCGGCATTCCTCACGATGTACCTGACCGATCAGCAGGGTGATTCGGTCGCCGGTTCCGGACGAAGCGCAGTCGGCATCTCTCGTTCGCTCGTAAAAGCGCTTTATGTCAGCGCCGCTCTCGGTGCAGGGTTCGTACTCCTTTTCGGCACTGTCGGAATCGCAATTTCTTCAGGGGCCCGATCTTTTATCGTGATCTTCCCGTGGGTCGGTTTCTTTCTGGGTTTCATCATGGCCGCACTCGGCGCTTACCTTTTCGCCGGCGGCAAGCTCTACACCAACCGGGCCCAATCGGCAGCTGCGAAAATTGGGACGGCGTCCGACACCAGCGTAAAGGGCTATTTCCTGTTCGGGATCTCCTACGCAGTCGCTTCGCTGAGCTGCACGCTACCGATTTTCCTGGGACTCATCAGCAGCTCGCTCGCCACTGGCGGGGTGGTACAGGCCACGGGCCAGTTTCTTGTCTACGCACTCGGAATGACCTTTGTAATAACCGTTCTTACGATTGGTATCGCGGTCTTCAAAGGTGCGATGGTGAACCAGATTCGCAGGATCATGCCCTACGTTCAGCCGATCTCGGCCGGCGTGCTGATACTGGTGGGCGGCTACCTGATCTTCTACTGGCTCACAGAAGGCGAAGTCTCGACCAAGCTCGGCTTCGGGTAACGAGTTACGCTTACCGGCGGATCGAAATGAGCTGACCGAAAAGGTCCGCTCATGCGCCCGGTGGGTAGATAGAACTCCAATCCACGTTCCACGCCTCCCCGGCGACGGGAGGCCAGGGGAGTGGCGCCTAGTCGATCAGGCCTTCCTGCGGCTTTGTCCAGGGTGCACGGGCCGACCACTGTTTGGGCCGGGGGACGCGGGAGACCGGCACGTCGATGAACACCGGCCTGTTCATTTCAAGTGCTTTCGGAATTACGTCAGTCACGTCGAACGGGTCTTTTGCTCGCAAGCCCACCGCGCCGTATGCTTCGGCAAGTTTCACAAAATCCGGGTTTGCAAATTCGGTTTCGTAGTCCCCGCCAAAGTCATCATCAAGATCGCGCGCCACGTTGCCGAAGTGGCCATCGTTATAGATCACTACCACGAGGTTGATCCCGTACTTCACGGCGGTCGATATTTCCGACGAGTTGTACATGAACCCGCCATCGCCCGAGACGCATATCACGGGCTTAGCAGGGTTTCCGACCTTCGCACCGAGGGCGGTCGGGAACGAAAACCCCAGGTTCCCGGAATAGCCCGAATCGATGTAACTTTTTGGATTTTCGGTCAGCCAGCGCGGCCGAGAGTAGTAACCGAGTTGGGTCATTCCGAAAATCGTCACGGCATCACTCGGAACCCCGGCCTGCAGGGCCTGAAGGTAGTCTTCCTGGGGTCGGTTTTTCTCTTCTTCGCTTTCTGCCAGTCGGCGTTGAATATCGGCCACTTCATTGACCGGTGAATTCCAGGTACCGCCGCCCGCTGCTTCCAGCGCGCGTGCCAGCACGGGGAGTGTCGCCTTTACATCGCCCACCAGCCCCAGGGTGTTCTGGTGAACATGGCCGATCATCGCAGGATCGGCGTCGATGTGTATCAGCCGTGCACCACTCCCGGCCGGGTTACGCATCGAGAACCGGGTGCCGATGCCTATAATCACATCGGCGCCTTCGATATATTCCTTCAACAGTCCGCCCGGCCCCAGCGAACCGCCAAGCGCCAGGGGATGTTTTTCGGACATCGTTCCCTTGCCACCCGCCGAAGTCATTACGGCAATCCCGGCCGCTTCGGCAAAGGCCACAAGTTCAGCTTCTGCATTGGAGCGGGCAACGCCCCCGCCGGCGTAAATGACGGGCTTTCGGGCGGCTGCAATTTCCTTCGCTGCCTGCTCGATAACCGATGGTTCTGGCACCTGCCTGACAATTTGGGCGGGCTCAAGGAGTGTCACCTCTTCCCGCTCGACCATCGTTTCCGGTGGGAGTTCGAAGTGCACCGGTGACGGCCGGTCGGACTGTGCCTGCCGGAACGCCTCGTGGATGCCTTCCGGGACCTCGTGGGGCCGCAACACCTGTTTCTGCCATTTTGTGATCGGTTTTGTGATCTCTTTCTGGTCGTTGACTTCGTGGAGACTCCCGAGGTTCTTGCCAATCGTAGAGCGAGGGATTTGGCCTGCGATCAGCACAACTGGAGACGAGCGCGAAAACGCGGTCGCAAGTCCTCCACCGGCGTTGTAGATGCCGGGTCCGGGAACCACCAGCGCCACGCCGGGCTTTCCCGTTGTCCGGGCATAGCCGTCGGCCATGTAGGTAGTTGCCTGTTCGTGCCGGGTGACGATGAACCTGATGCTCGGTTCGTCGCGCAGGGCTGCGATGATCCCGTACATCTGCACTCCCGGAAGGCCGAATACCACTTCGACGCCTTCTCGAACAAGGGACTTTACAAGGGCTTCTCCACCTGAGAGCTTGGTCATAAGTTACCTCTGCACCGGTTGGTGCTGTCGATCAGGATTGCGACGGTCGTGTCAGGCGCACGCAGGTTACCGCCGAACCGGGTTGTTCGCCACTTGTACAACCGTGATCTGAGTTGAACACGTGGGCGGCTGTTTGTACCATCGGCAAATGCACAGATATTTCCTGGTCCCGGCGCTCGGCATAATGATGTTGATCCTCGTTTCGTGCGGTGGTGAATCAGAGATCGGGGCAGTGAGCGACAGTGGCAGCGATGGTGCTGTCACCTACGGATCGACGGTCGTCGAAACGAGTCGTGTGCTCACATTTGCCGATTTCGAGGCGGCCGGGGTCAAGCACAGTAAGGATTACAACACCGAAGGCTTGCCGGGTGCGATCGGCGCTTCGCTCGGGTTTTACAACACCCGAGATATCGAATTTCGGTTCTTCCCAAGTCATGAAATTGCCGTTCGTCAAGGGATTCCGGTGGCGCATGAGATTGTCGGTCCGGACGTCTATATCAAACGGGAGAACGTGACCTGGACGTGGGCGGCCGCCGATCAGAAAGCGTGCTCCGCTCGGGTTCCCGGGGGCGGACGTGACTGCACACGCTCTCCCAAGTACGGCGATTTTGTCGTTTACGGCAACGTCATCATGTTCTGTCAGGCTGCTAATGCCGAGGGAGCGAGGCAGCTCTGTCGGGCGATACTTGATGGGTTGCCGGAGGCGTGATTTCCACAGTCCTGGAAGTCCTCATCATCAGGAAGAGGATTCAGGTGAGCGGGAATGACGCGGGTGGGCGCGGACGCACGCCAAGTACCGATGTAGCGACCGGTTCGCTACCCGCATCCACCGGCTCAACCAACTCGATTCAGCCAACTCAACCCCTTGTCGGAGGAACCGTCGCCTCGCGACCTAATCGTTGGGGGCGATCATGTACTTGACGCCTTCGCCTCCGGCCGATGCGGCGAACGCCTCAGTAATTCCTTCAAGCGGGAACCTGGCGCTGACTACGCCTTGCAGATTGAGTTTTGGCAGGGCTTCGAGGGCTTCAGCGAATGCATCGCCGGCTCCAAACGCACCGCTAATCGTGATCTCTTTGTAGTGGAGGTCGTACAGGTCGATTGGAAGAGGCGATCCCTGCGGGGACACGCCGACAAGCACGAGGTTTCCGCGCGGGCGGATCATCTTCGAAACGCTGGCAACCAGCCGGGGAACGCCGACTGCTTCGGCACCGATCTTCACCCCATGCCCGCCGGTCAGGTCTTTCACCAAGTCGCCCAGGTCGTCTTTTGTCGGGTCGTTCAGCACGTCGGCACCAAATTGCCTGCCCATGGCGAGTCGTTTCGGGTTGGGCTCCGACAGGATGATCCGCCCTGCCCCGCGCAGCCTGAGCATGCCGACCGTGAAAAGTCCGAGCATGCCGCCGCCGACCACCAGCGCGTCGCAGCCCTCTTCTATATCACCAAGCATGTTGAGGCACGAAACCACGCATGCCGCCGGTTCGGTCATTGAGGCGGTTTCAGGGTCGAGTCCGTCGGGAACGATGTGGGCCTGTCGATGGTCGACCAGCACGTATTCGGCAAAGCCACCTGCCAGCCGGGGTTCGAGTTCGCAATGGGAAGCCGACCACGTCTTGCAGCCTTCGCACTCACCGCATGCGGCGTTGAGCGTGCAGCCGACCATCTTGCCGCGCATCGAAGCATCGACGCCCTCGCCAAGCTCGACGATCGGCCCGACAAATTCGTGGCCGAGCACTTCTGGCGGTGTTCCCGGAAACAGGCCCTGGGTTTTGTGAATATCCGTGCCGCAAATGCCGGATGAGTGGACTTTGAGCACGATCTGGCCGGTCCCCGGCCATGGATCGTCAACCGTATCCACCGTGAATTCAGTTCCGCCACGCCAGGTTGCCACACGCATGTTTTCTCCGAACCAATCCTCGGGCTAATTGAGGCACGAATGGTATTCGAGATTCTCACCTGGTGCTGATTTCCCGACCAGCGCGCATCCTGAGACTGAAGAAGGGTAGAGCGATTGTTAGCGACGGAAGGGTGGGTCGACTGTCATTCCGAGGAAGCCGCAGGCTGACGGGGGAACACTTTTCGACGGGAACGTGATGATTGCCACGCCTGCCCTGAGCTTGTCGAATGGGTCGGCGGACTCCTCGCAATGACAGGGGACGGGAGGGGTCGTCGAACTCTGCGCGATGACAGCATCAAATTGCACTTAAACCAAAAGACACGAGTTGTCCGGAAAAGGTTCCCGTGTTTTTGACGAAATTTACACGAAAATCGGCGTTCCACCGAAAACTACATGATTCGCCGCACCATTTGCCGGCTCCGGGCATAGAATTTCGGTCGAATCTGACATTTGTCGTAGGAGGAACCAGTCGAATGAAAATTACCGATCTGAAAGTGGCGATAATCGGCGATGCACCTGTCGTAAGGATTACGACTGATGAAGGCATCGATGGGGTTGGTTCGGGCGAATCCTGGAAGCCGTATTTGAAACCAATGATCGAGTTCTATCGAGAGATGATCATCGGCAATGACCCTACGAATGTCGAACGCGTGATGCTTGGTATTCGCCGAATGGGGTCTTTCAAGCCGTGGGGTACAGCGGTAAGTGCGATTGAGATGGCATTGTGGGACATCGCCGGTAAAGCAGCAGGTCTTCCCGTCTACAAGCTGCTGGGCGGCAAGATTCGGGACAAAGTTCAGGTCTACAACGGTAGCGTGCGCTTTAAGAGAAGTGGCTCCGAACCGGAGCACTTCGCCGAAGACATGCAAAAGATGAAGGACCACCCCTACAATTTCTCGATCATTAAACAGGCCGTTTCGTTCCACGGTGGTATGCAAAACAGAGACGGTTTCTACTACGGAACGCCAGTATCCACCCAGCGCTATCCGAATCGTGGAGTTATCACCCCCAGGGGATTCAAATACCTTATGGCGTGCATTGAGGCGTGCCTGGACGTGCTTGGAGACGATGTCGGACTGGCCCTCGATTGTGGGCCCGGAATGACGGTCCCCGATGCGCTCAAGCTTGCAAAGGAGCTTGAAGGATCGAACATCATGTGGCTTGAGGACATGGTGACCGGCGACTACACGCCGTACGTGCTCGCCGATCTATACACGCAGATCACTCCATACACATCGACCCCGATCCACACTGGCGAACAGATTTACCTCCGACAGAATTTTGTCGAGTTGATCGAACGAAACGCAGTGAATGTG
>Ga0066376_10000277_pt1 | contig 46642 bp, 35 predicted proteins | sample Knorr_S15_td_Bot_FD_77009 | JGI IMG/M metagenome (GOLD analysis project Ga0066376, IMG submission 77009) | Marine microbial communities from Southern Atlantic Ocean transect - Knorr_S15_td_Bottom_ad_5009_LV_A | ecosystem: Environmental > Aquatic > Marine > Oceanic | place: Southern Atlantic... | reverse complement strand
GTTTCCCTGACCGAAGAGAATCTCGCCGCGCCCGGCGTGCTCTACCGGATCCTCCAGGCGCTCGCTCTGCAGGGCGTGAATCTCGCCGAAGTTGCATCGACCACCACGGAATTACACCTGTATCTGGCGGAGGACGACGTGATGCTCGCGCTCGATTCGCTCTACGGAGCGTTTCGATGATCGATACCCACGTTTGACACCGCCGCCGCGGGACGGCCACAATGTGGCATGCGTTCCTCCGTCCTCCAGCGGCCGACCTTCAGCTCCGGTGCGGTCCTTCTGCTCTTCATCCCATTACTGACGGGATTCCACTATGAAGAGGTGGACCACGACGGCGCGACGCAGCACCTGGAGGCGCCGCACGAGGGCCATGAGTTCGCGGCGGCCGCGACGGGTGATCGCATCCCCACCACTGCGTTGGAGCTCTCCGCCGATGCCGCTGCGGGATCAGCGATGGCTCTCGAGTCGCGTTCTACCGTCGGTGCGGAGGGCATGCTCGCCGAGGATCACGACCCCGAGGCGCGCGCCCCGCCCGGCTCGCCTAGATCGCGCGCTCCTCCCTTCCTGATCTGACTCCGCTCCGGCCCTGAGCCGCGGCGCGTTTTCGCCGTGTGCCCTCCAATCCGGGCCGACCCGCGGCGTGGCAACCAGCGCACTGCTGGTCGTCTCTCAATTGATTTCCCACGTGCTCACGGTGCTGCGGCGCCGTGGCCCGGACCCAACGAGTATGCAGACATCGATCAAATATGCGGGCGCCTTCGTGATGGCCCTGGCCGCCGCACCCGTCGGGGCCCAGGAGCAGACGGCGCCGCTCTCGCTTCAGGAGGCCTTGCAGCTCTTCGGCCAAAACAGTCCTGAGCTACGTATGGCACGAAGCCGACTCGGATCGACCCTAGGGAGTGCGCGGCAGGGCCGGGCCATCCCGAATCCGATTGCCTCGATCACCAACGAAGATCTCGGCCCCTACTCCGAGCGTTACTTCAACCTCACCCAGCGCGTGGATTTCGTTTGGGAAGGCGGGTCGCGAAGCCGACGGGCCGAGGCGCGGGCGAGCGAGGCGCGGGCGCGGCTGCAGGTAGACAGCGCGAGGCTTGCCCTCGATTTGAAGCGCGCCTTCGTCGACGCCTGGCAATACGGAAGAGTCGTGAGCGCGTTGAACGAAGTAGACGGCGTGGTGGCGGACGTGCTCGACGATGCTGGCGCGCGCTTCGCCGAAGGAGACCTGGCCGGCTACGATCTGCGTAGGCTGCGAGTGGCCAGGGCGAGCGTCGGCCGGCGACTCATACGAGCCGAAGTAGCTCTGGCCGCAGCCGAGCGCCGGCTCGGCTCGATGGTTTCAGGCGATGCCACGCTGTCCAGGGTGCAGCCGGCTGTGGCGATGGAGAGTGGGGCGATGGGACCGGGCGCCTCACTTCCGTTTGACCGGCTCAGCGATCGCTTCGCTGTGGATCGGGCGCTGGCCCGCCGGCCGGAACTCGCCGCGGCACGCTCGGCGACCGAGGCTCTCGACGCCGAAGCGAGTCTGGCGCGGACGTCCAGGCTGGCGGGGACAGCGGTCACCGGCGGCTTCAAGCAACAATCGGATGGGCGAGCCGGACTTTTTCTGGGCGTGCAGCTTCCGATCCCGGTGCTCGACCGACGCGCCGGAGCCGTCGATGCCGCCTCGGCCGAAGTCGACAGGGCCGAGTCGGAACTGGACTTGCTACGGCTGGTCGTGGCCCGCGAGGCGTCTCTCGCAAATGCGCGACTCGCCGGCGCGGAACGCCAACGGGCGCTATTGGGGGACAGTGGCATCGAGCAGGCGGCGGAGCTGCTCAGCATCGCGAGAATCGCCTACCAGGAGGGTGAGATGGGAATCGTGGAATTGGTGGACGCGGCCGACGCCTTCCTGGAGGCGCGCCTACTGGACATCAGCGTGAGGGAGGAACTCATGCATGCGATCCATGAGCTAGAGCACGCACTGGGCGGCTTTTCGCCCGAGACCGACAATGGAGCAGAACGATGAGCACGACTCGGAGATGGAGCCCTAGAGGTGTGTGGTCTGGCGTTCTGCTGTCGGGCTTCGTGGGCCTGACCACATATGCGTGCGGGAGCGAAAGTGATACGGCCGATGTGGCGATCGTCGAGGAACGAGGCGGTGGCGGGGCGATCACCATCTTCACCGATCGCACCGAGCTGTTCTTCGAGTATCCGCCCATGGTCGCGGGGGCTACAGAGGCGACTGCGGGCGTGTGGGCCGTGCATCTCACCGACCTTTCCGACTTTCAGGCCGTTACCACCGGCCGGCTGACGCTCGAGTTCGAGGGGAGTGACGGGCGCACGTTCACGACGATCGACGAGGCACCGTCGCGGCCCGGCGTGTTCGGTCCGAGCCCTTCTTTACCCACCGCGGGCGTGTACGACCTGGTCATGACTCTGGAGGGGTCACAGGTCAGTGACAGGATCCTGGTGGGGCCCATCCGGGTGTACGCATCGGAGGACGACCTGCCACAGCTGGTTGAGGAGGAGGTGGGCGGGATCTCGTTCCTCAAAGAGCAACAGTGGCCCATCGATTTCGCGACGGTCGTGGCGGAGCCGCGTGTGGTGTCCCCGGGCCTCGAAGTCACCGGTGAGTTGAGCAGCGCCCCCGCGGCGGTGGCCGAGATCGCCGCTCCCGTGGCCGGTATCGTGCGCTGGGATCTCAACCGCGCGGCGCCTGCGGAGGGGGCCTGGGTGGACGAGGGCGAGCCACTGGTACGCCTTTCCCCGGTCGGTGGGGACGATACCTACGCGTCTCTCAAGGCGCGGGCCGAGGGTCTGCAGATCGAGGTCGAGCGTACACAGAGGCTGGTCGCCGCGGAGGCTGTGCCCGCCCGACGCTTGGAGGAAGCGCGCCACGACCTCAGGGTCGTCGTTGCTCAACTCGAGGCGCTCGATGCCTCACCGGATGAGGACTACACGCTCACCCTTCGCGCTCCGATTGCCGGTTCCGTAATCCGGCGCGACTTCGTGACCGGACAGAGAGTGGCCGCCGGAGCCTCGCTGCTCACCCTGCTCGACCCGCGGACGCTCCACCTCCGGCTGCACGTTCCGGCCGCTCATGCGAGCCAGTTGGGGGATGTCGTCGCCGCCACGTTCACACCCGAGGGAACGCGTGCCGTCCACCGCACCACGCGGCTGCTGAGTGTCGGTGTGGCGTTGGACCCCATTAGGCGTGCGGTGCCTGTGACCTTCGAGGTGACCAACCCGAACGCTGTGTTCAAGGCAGGCATGCTGGTGAGCGGCCGGTTGCTCTCAGCGGTTGCGGACCCCGCGCTGGCGGTGCCGGCCCGGTCGATCGTGGACGAGGACGGCCTCTTCGTAGTCTACGTGATGACGGGTGGCGAGACGTTCGCGCGTCGTGTGGTGACGCTCGGCGTGACCGACGGTGAGTGGACGACGGTGCGCTCGGGTGTACTCGGGGGAGATCGCGTGGTGACGCGTGGCCAGTACCAGATCAAGCTCGCTTCCCTCAATACAAGTGAGATATCGGACGTCGGCCATGCGCACTGAGCAGAGGCCCGGCCTCATGGACCGGGTCATCGCCTGGTCGCTGAACAACCGCCTCGTGACCCTGTTCGTGGCGCTGGGGGTGCTCGTGGGTGGGGGTTATGTCGCTTTCACGATGCCGGTGGACGTCTTTCCCGACCTCACGGCTCCGACCGTTACGGTGCTCACCGAGGCCCACGGCATGGCCGCGGAGGAAGTAGAGCGACTCGTGACGTTGCCCATCGAGACCGTGGTGAACGGCTCGGCCGGCGTGCGACGCGTGCGCTCGTCGTCTTCCCAGGGCATCAGCATCGTCTGGGTGGAGTTCGACTGGGGCACCGACATCTACAGGGCCCGCCAGGTTGTGGGCGAGAAGCTGCAGTTCGTCGCCGAACAGCTTCCCGAGGACGTGCCGCCCCCTGTTCTGGCTCCCATCACGTCGATCATGGGCGAGATCATGCTCATCGGCCTGGTCAGCGAGACCGTGTCCGAGATAGACGTGCGCACTGCCGCCGACTGGACGGTTCGCAAGCGATTGCTGGCCATCCCCGGCGTGTCCCAGGTGGTGCCGATCGGAGGCCAGGTGCGTCAGTACCAGGTTCTGCTCGACCCGCCGCGCATGGTGGCGCTCGCGGTTTCCTTGGCCGACGTACTCCGTGCGGCCGAGGAGTCCAACGCCGTGGCATCCGGCGGTGTGTACCTGTCCAACGGCCAAGAAGTGCTGATCCGGGGGCTCGGTCGAGCGAGATCCAGCGACGACATCGCCCAGACCGTGGTGACGCTCCGCGGCGGAGTCCCCGTGCGCATCGGCGATGTCGCGCACGTGGCCATCGGACCGAAGCCCCGTATCGGCACCGGGTCTGTGAATGCAGGTGCCGCCGTCATTCTGTCCGTGCAGAAGCAGCCGGGCGTCAACACGCTCGAACTCACGGAACGCATAGACCGGGAGCTGGACCTGCTCCAGGCTCAACTCGCAGAGGGCATCGAGATCGAGCGGGACATTTTTCGTCAGGCGGGCTTCATCTCGCTGGCCATCGACAACGTCATCGAGGCGTTGCGCGACGGCGCGTTTCTGGTCGTCATCGTGCTCTTCCTCTTCCTTTGGAATCTGCGGACGACTGGAATCTCGATCCTCGCCATCCCGCTCTCGCTCGCGACGGCCGTGATCGTGATGCGCCTGCTCGGGGTGACACTGAACACCATGACGCTCGGCGGTCTGGCGATCGCGATCGGGGCGCTCGTAGATGACGCGATCATCGATGTGGAGAACACGTTCCGGCGGCTGCGCCAGAACCACCACCTAAGCGAAGACCAGCAACGCCCGATGCTCTCGGTGGTGTACGACGCCGCCCGGGAGGTGAGGGGACCGATCGTGAACGCGACCGCGATCATCACGGTGGTGTTCCTCCCCCTGTTCTTCCTTTCCGGGGTCGAGGGCCGGATGCTACGGCCGCTCGGCCTAGCCTACGTCGTGAGCATCTTGGCGTCGTTGGTCGTGGCGGTGACGGTAACTCCGGTCCTTTGCTCGTTCCTGCTTCCCAACGCGCCGATCATGCGCGGGAAGAACGACAGTTGGTTGGTACGCCTGCTGAAGGCGGTGTACCGGCCGACCTTGGGCGTGGTGCTCGCGCGGCCCCGCTTGATTTCGGGACTGGCCGCATTCGGTGTGGTGGCGACCTTGGCCGTGTTTCCTCTCATGGGGCGCGGCTTCCTCCCTGAATTTCAGGAGGGCACGCTGACGGTCTCGGCGGTCACGGTACCCGGAACCGGTATCGTGGAATCGGATCAGTTGGGGCGGCGCGTCGAGCAAGTGCTGCTGGCGCATCCGGCGGTGGTCTCGACCGCGCGGCGGACCGGAAGGGCCGAGCTCGACGAGCACGCGCAAGGCGTCAACGCCGCTGAGATCGACGTCCAGCTCGACCTCACGCAGGGGAAAGTCGGGGATATCATGGCCGAGTTGCGTGACCGGGTGACGATCATCCCCGGTATGAATATTACGATCGGCCAGCCGATCGGTCACCGGATCGACCACATGCTCTCCGGCACCCGAGCCGCGATCGCGCTCAAGGTCTTCGGACCCGATCTCTATGAGCTGCGCGAGGTGGCGGAGAGCGTGCGTGCCGCGGTGGAAGACATCGAGGGCGTCGTGGACCTGCAGGTGGAACAGCAGTCAGACGTTCCCCAGCTCCGAATTCACGCCGACCGGGCCGCGATGGCTCGCTTCGGCGTGACCCCCGGCCGGTTGGCTAGGGCCGTGGATGTGGCCTTCAACGGAGAGGTCGTGTCCCAGGTGCTGGAGGGGCAGAGCGCGTTCGACCTAGTTGTGCGGTATCCGGACGAACTGCGTGACTCGCATGACCGGATCGCCATGGCGCGGGTCGACCTACCCACGGGGGGCACCGTGCCACTCGCCGACCTGGCGGATATTCGCTTGGAGCGTGGACCAAACACCGTCAGTCGCGAGGACGTGCAGCGTAAGATCGTGGTTCAGGCCAACGTCGAAGGACGTGACGTGGGCAGCGTGGTGGACGACATGCGCTCACGCGTGGTCGACCAGGTCGTGATGCCCGATGGGTATTACGTCGAGTACGGAGGTCAATTCGAGAGCGGACAAGCGGCGGCCCGCGCCATAGGCTTGCTAACGATCGTGTCGGTGCTCGCCATCTTCTTGATTCTCTTCCAGGAGTTCCGCAGCGTCCGCATCGCTTTGTTGGTGATGGTCAACTTGCCCTTGGCTCTGATCGGTGGTGTCTTCGCCACGATGGCATTGGGCGGGGTGCTCAACGTCGCCACGTTGGTGGGCTTCATCACGCTGTTCGGCATCGCCGTTCGCAACGGCATCCTGCTGGTCAGCCACTACAAGCATCTGCTCGGGGAAGGGAAGGCCCTCCGCGATGCCGTGCTCCAGGGGTCGCTGGAGCGGCTGAACCCGATTCTCATGACGGCGCTCACCGCGGCCTTGGCGCTGATTCCCCTCGCGTTGGGCGGCGGAGAGCCCGGAAGGGAGATCCACGCACCTCTGGCGGTCGTCGTGCTGGGGGGGCTGATCACCTCGACGTTCCTGAACATGATCGTGGTTCCGGCGCTCTTCTTCGAGTTCGCCCACGAGAGGAAGGAGGGGGCACGCTCATCCGGCTGAAGACGAGCAAACCGGAAAAAATACCCTGTACGCTGCGTACTTCCATGCATCCGTTGAGTTCGGAGCGTGCGCATTCTGCCCTCGTCGTGCTGGACTTGTGGCCCCCCACACTACAGGCTTGGAACTGCTCGAATGGATCGGAGCCGATGAGCGGTATTCGGATATTCCGGTCATCATGCTGTCGTCGTCGAACGAGCGGCGATACGCCGATAGGGCCTTCGCTCTGGGCGCCCGCAGGTACGTGTTCAAGCCTACCGGTTTCCAGAGTCTCGTGAGCACCGTTCGACGCGTTCTCTACGCGTGGCTAGTCGACCGGGACGAGCCAGAGGAACCGCCCGGCGTCGCCTAGTGGCCGCGGCTCCCGTTCAGGAACTCGAATGGAGTACGGGGGACTAGTAGCCTGCCACATCGGCCCGCCGAACGGCCTCCACCGCTACGAGCCGATCCGTGACGCCGTCCCTCCTCTTCATTCCCGACATTACAGGCTTCACGAAGTTCGTGAACGACACGGAGGTCGCACACGGGCAGCATATCGTCGCGGAGTTGCCCGAACTGATCATCGATTCCGATCAACTGGGGATGACGGTGTCGGAGGTCGAGGGCGACGCCGTGCTCTTCATCCGCCGTCCGCCGTGCTCCTTCGAAGCTCTGCTCGAACAGGCGCGGGTGACGTTCGAGGCGTTCCGCACACATCTCAAGAGCTATGAAACCCAGCGCATCTGCGAGTGCGGCGCGTGCCGGACGGCGCACCAGCTTTCACTCAAGAGGGTCGCGCATACCGGGCCTATCGAGATGGTGCGGGTGCACCGTTTTGAGAAGCCTTATGGCTCCGATCTGATCCTCGCGCATCGACTCTTGAAGAACGACGTGCCGGAGTCCGAATACGTCCTCATGACGGGAGCCATTGCTGAGGAAGGCTCGGGAGAGGACGCGCTGTTGCCGGACCGGGCGCATGTGGTCGACGGCGAGACCGAGTACGAGGACTTCGGGACCGTCGCCTACCGCTACGTGGCGCTCGAAACACTGCTGGCCTCCATTCCCGATCCACCTCCGCCACCGGTCTTCGAGAAGATCGACGACCCGCTCGTCACAGAAGTCGTGATCGCGTCGGTCAAGGAAGTCGCCGAGGGCTAAACCCTCCGACTCCCTCCAACCCAAAGCAGCACTAGGAGTTTCTGCGGAAACGTGCGTATGTTCTCGCGAGGACGAGTCAGGGCTGCTGAACGACGAGCCGGTCGGGGGTGCCCAATGATGACGAGCGACGAGAGAGGGATGACCCGGCGAGGCTTCCTTCAGAGCGCGGGGGTTGCGGCCGCGGGACTCGCGATCGCACCCCTTCCAGCCTGGGCTCCAGCGCGTTCCGTTGGCATGAACGGGTCCCTACGCATCGGCATCATCGGTTCCGGGCGCATGGGTGGGGCGGTCGGACTGAAGTGGGCACACGCGGGGCACCGGGTCTTGTTCTCGTCCCGGAACCCGGACCAGCTCACCGAGCTCGTCGCGGACGCGGGGGCGGAAGCGCAGGCCGGTCTCCCGGACGCGGCGGCCACATACGGAGACGTCGTGCTGATCGCTGTCCCCTATGGGGCGCTTCCTCAGGTGGGTCGCGACTACGGAGTTCACATGCAGGGAAAGGTCGTGATCGACTGCGGCAATCCGCGAGCGGATCGCGACGGCCCCATGGCCGATGACGCAATCGCGAGGGGAACCGGGGTGGTCTCCGCCGAGTATCTGTCCGGCGTGCGGCTGGTCCGCGCGTTCAACGCAGTGGGTTTCACCATGGTGCGCGACGCGCCACGAGCCCCGGTGCGCATCGGGATGCCGATCGCGGGAGACGACGCGGACGCCGTTGAAGTCGTGACGGAGCTCGTCGAGGACTCCGGTTTCGAGCCGGTGTTTGTCGGGGGGCTGGAGCGTGCACGAGAATTCGACCGCGGGACCGCGGTCTACGTCAGAGGGATGTCCGCGGCAGAGCTGCGAGCCGCTCTGAACCTACAGCCGAATCCGACTTCATCACTACTTGGAACGTGAGGCAGGGATCATGACACCGACGCGAAGAGACTTCCTCAAGACCGCGGGAGTCGTGGGCGCGGGCGTCGCCCTCGGCGGTGTGTCCGCGTGCGCCAGCGAAGAGCGGGGCAGCGACGCCTCGGCGATGGAGACGCCGGCCCCCAAGCGTCTCCTGATTTTGGGCGGGACCGGCTTCATCGGGCCGCACACGGTCCGATACGCTCTGGAGCGAGGTCATGAGGTGAGCATCTTCACGCGAGGTCGCTCCGAGGCTCAGCTCCCCGACGGCGTCGAGCACCTGATCGGGGACCGCAACGACGACCACACCGCGCTCGAAGGCAGGACTTGGGACGTCGTCATCGACAACAACGCTCAAGACTATCGCTGGGTGCAAAAGAGCACCGAGCTCCTGAAGGATGCGGTCGAGCAATACATCTTCGTCTCTTCGATCTCGGCGTATGAGCTCGAGGGCTTTGGTTGGGGCAACAAGGATCGGATCCTCATGGAGCCGATCGTCGGCGAGGACTTCAAGCGGATTTCGACCCCGGAGGGGTGGAGCGACGGGGACGACGCGGGCTACGGTCTCATGAAGACGCTCAGTGAGGACATCGTGCACGCCGCGTTCCCGGACCGGACGACGGTTGTGCGGCCTGGTCTCATTGTGGGCCCCGGTGATCGCACGGATCGCTTTACGTACTGGCCGGTGCGGATCGACGAGGGTGGCGAGGTGCTCGCTCCGGGTAATCCCATGCATTCCAACCAGATCATCGATCAACGGGATCTCACCGAGTGGATCGTACGCATGGCTGAGGACGGTACGACGGGCGACTTCAACGGGACCGGGCCCGGTCAACGCCTGACGATGGGAGAAATGCTCGACCAGATCGGGACCATCGCGACGAACGAGTTCGAGCTCACGTGGGTGACGGAGGACTTCTTGGAGTCTCAGGGGGTCGCCCCCTGGAGTGATCTGCCGACGTGGATTCCGGGGGACGCGCTGATGCTCGTCGCCGTTCAAAAATCGGTCGATGCCGGGCTGACCTTCCGACCCCTTCCCGTCACTGCTCGCGACACGCTGGAGTGGGACAAGACGCGTCCGGCCGAAGAGAGAGCCAATCGTCGCTTCGGGTGGAGTCGGGAGCGGGAGCGGGAGGTCCTGAACGCATGGCACGCCATGTAGGCGAGCCGCCAGGAGGCTCAGTCCACTAGCGGTTGCCCTTGTCTTCGAAGTGCACGAAGTCGATCAAGAACACTGCCCCGAGCGCCAGCGTCTTCTTCTCGACGGGCCAGTCGCGCGGGAACGTCACCCCGAAGTTGTCCGCGTCCGAGAACCCTTCTTTCAGCAACCCCGACCACTTCTTCTGGATCATCCCCAATTCCCGCCCGTTCTCTTGGATGTTGAACGTCCACGGGTGAAGGAGGGGACCGAACAGGTCGAAGAGTTTGGCGCCGTTGCTGGAGAGCACCGAGTAGAGGCGTCGCGGAATCGAGAAGTGCCGTTCGAGCGTCCCGATGAGCCTGCCTGAGCCGTCGAAAATCTGGGCTGTGTGGAAGTAGAACCGGAAAGGGCGCTCGATTCGTAGCAGCTTTTCGCCCGCTCGATTCACGATGTCGATGGCAAAGGGCCTGTACGCCTTGAGAAAGAGGCGGGCGAGGACGGATCCAGGTTCTTCGACCGCGTAGAACAACTCGTGCCCGCCTTCGTCGGAGACGACGTACTTGTTGCTGCCCTCGAATCCACTGAGGATCTCGCCCCACTCCTTCTTCTGACTCACCGCTAAACCGCCGACGGATTCCAACCTTCTCATTGCCGTTCCTCGATCCTTGAGATGCCTTGGCGTGTACACACATCACCAGCTACGGACGCCGCCGAACTTCATTCACGCGCCCGCGTGCCGGCCGAATCTCTTGCATGAGATACGAGATGCACCAGCGCGACTTCATCCTGCGAATGATCGAACAGCTGGGGGCTTCCCTGGTCGCACTGCGGAACAGGATTCTGGGCCGGAAGGTCGACGTGCATACGGTGAACGAGGAGCTGTCCGGACTCGCGGGAGAGGCGGGGTTCGACCTGAACCTCCTGCGGGGCTTCAGCATCGAGACGCTGCACATGTTCGTCTCTCCCACCGGGGAGGTGGAACCCGCGCGCTGCTGGCTCATGGCTGAGCTCCTGTACCTCGACGGACTCCAGGCGCACGTCGAGCTGCGCATCGCGGATGCCCTGAACAGTCTGCACAAAGCCCGAGTCCTCTTCAGCCTGATCCAGCCGGGGGGTGGGATGCTCATCGGTTTCGCGGAGGCCGGGGATCGCACGGAGGAGATCGACGAGTTGCTCGAACAACTTCCGGAGAGCTGAAAGCGAAGTGCCTCCTCGTTGGTCCGCCGGACGGCTGAGCGGCTGCCTGCTAGCTTGGAGGCTGGCGGCCGTAGGAAAGATCGAGGCCTCCGGGGACATCCATGGATCATCTGCTCCAAGACATCCGTTTCGCGGTTCGCTCGTTGATCAAGAGTCCGATGCTGGCGCTCGCATCAGTGGCGTCGCTCGCGCTCGGGATCGGCTCCAGCTCCGCGGTCTTCAGCGCGATCGACGTCTTCATGTTCAGGCCCCTCGAGTTCGAGGACTCTGACGACCTGGTCCTGGTGTCGTCGACGAACGAAGCGCGTGGATCGACCTTCGGTACTTCGGCCGATGACTTTCGGGACTGGCGCGCCACCGCGCGGACCGTCGAGCTCGCGGCGTACACCGGAGCCGGCTTCAACCTGACCACCACCGACGGCGCCATCAGGCTCGATGGGCTGGCCGTCTCTTCCGCCTTCTTCGACATCCTGCGTGTGGCGCCGCAATTGGGTCGAAGCTTCGGCCCGCATGACGAGCGCTTCGGAGGTGGGCGTGTCGCGATCCTAGGCAGCGAGGTCTGGCAGCAGACCTTCGGGGGCGATCCCACCGTCGTGGGTCGCGTGTTTTCCCTCGATGGCGAGCCCACCGAGGTGGTCGGCATCATGCCCGACGACTTCCAGTTCGGTCAGCGACAGGACGTGTGGATCCCGCTGCGCTTCAGCGGTGAGGAGCGGCGGGCGGAACGCTTCCTGACCGTGCTCGGGAGGATCGCCGCGGCTTCCTCGCTGGACGCGGTGCAGTCCGAACTCGGGTTGATCGCCGCCCGCATCGCCAACGAGTTCCCCGACTCGAACGCCGACGTCGGGGTCGAGGTGCGCACCGTCCAGGACGAGTGGTTCGACGAGGGGTTCCGCGAAGGCACGCTGATCGGCGGCGCAGCGGTCTTCTTCGTCTTACTCATCTCCTGCGCCAACGTCGCGAACCTTCTCTTGGCGAGGGGCGCGGACCGCGAGCGCGAGATCGCGCTGCGGGCGGCCATCGGGGCGGGCCGAGGTCGCCTCATCAGCCAGCTGCTGACCGAAAGCCTGATTCTGGCGCTGATCGGCGGCATCGTGGGCCTCGGAATCGGCTACATCGGAATGGAGGGCATCAAGGGCATCTTTCCGCCTGGCGTTCCCGGTGCCCACCGCCTCGCGCTGGATGGGCGCATGCTCGCGTTCACCGCCGGCGTGACCGCGCTGGCTGGTGTGCTCTTCGGATTGGCCCCGGCGCTGCAGACGAGCATGACGAACCTTCGCGACTCGCTGGGCGCAGGGAACCGCGCGGGCGCGAGTCGCCGAGGAGGACGTATTCGAAGCGGCTTGGTCATGGCGGAGATGGGCCTCTCCGTCGTGCTGCTCATATCGGCGGTCCTGCTCGTGAAGGCGTTCGCGCAGATCCGCGCGAACGAGGTCGGTTTCGACTTGGACGAGGTCGCCAGCATGCAGCTGTCGCTCTCGCAGGTGAAATATCCGGGTCCCGAGGATCTCAGGGCCTTCAACCAAACCGTGCTCGATCGCGTCGCGGGCCTTCCCGGCGTGGAGTTCGTCGCGGCGGCGAACCTGCGACCGATGCAGGGAAACACGTCGGCCATCTATACAGTCGAGGGGGAGGACCCACCAGACCCCGGACGCGAGCCGTCCGTGAACGTGCGCTATGTGTCACCCGATTACTTCAATGTCATGGGGATCGAGCTGTCGAGGGGGCGAGCCATCACCGAGGCCGATCAGCACGACACCGCGCCCGTCGTCGTCGTGAACGAGACGTTCGCCGCCCGGCACTGGGACGGTCGTTCTCCGCTCGGCGAGCGAGTACACATCTGGGAGATGGATTCCGAGATCGTTGGAGTCGTTCCCGACACCCGAGACTCGGGCCCGGACAGCCCACCCGGTGTGATGGTCTACGCCCCCCTGACGCAGCGCACCTGGAGAAACCCGATGCTGATGGTGAGGACGGAACAGGAGATCGCCACGATCGCGACATCCGTGCGCGAGGCCGTGCGCGAGATCGATCCCGAGCAGGCCGTCTACGACTTCAGGACCTTGCGCGAAGTGCTCGACGAGAGGCTCTCGGGGAACGTGGCGATGGCCAAGGTCCTAGCGGTGCTCGCGCTCATCGCCTTCGTACTCTCAGCGGTCGGTGTGTATGGGGTCATGGCATATTCAGTCGCCCGCCGGACGCAGGAGATGGGAATCCGGCAGAGCCTGGGAGCCGACAGCAGAGACGTGCGGACTCTGGTCGTGCGCCAGGGCCTCACGATGGCCGGCATCGGCATCGTCGGCGGCCTGATACTCTCTTCCGCCGCCACGCGGCTGCTCGCGTTCTTCCTCTTCGGTGTGTCCCCTTTCGATCCGGTGGCGTTCGGTGGCGTACCTCTGGCGTTGCTGCTCACGGCTCTCGTGGCGAGTTGGCTGCCGGCGGTCCGGGCGACGCGGGTGGACCCGGTGGTGGCGCTGAGGAACGAGTAGCGGCGCTTCGGCGGAGCCCGGCCTCAGCCCTGCGGCTGACGCCACACCACTTCGCGAGGGTTCTTGGGCTGAAGGATTCCGCCCGGGTGCACGAGGAAGTCGAACGACATGTCTCCGTCCACGCTCTTTGCACTGCTGGGGGGGCTTCTATTACTGCACGAGACCGTTGGCCGAAATCGCCACGGTCTCGGTGTGGTCACCCTTTGAGAAAACGAATCCGCCCGAGCCGGAGCAGCCCTCTCGAAAGTCGACTCCATTGCTGTCGTAGCAGACGGAGGTCGTGGTGGCGCGCAGGCGAACTCGGCTGTCCGAGAAGTCCGACACACTGCCAAACGTGGTCCGGACGCCGGTCCCTGCCGAGGTCGTGTCGACTTCGACCCAGATCCGGCCCGCGCTCGAATCGATTCGAAGTTCGGCGGTCCGACCGAACTGGAGCGCCGCGGAGCGCGCCATTAGGTGCACTCCCACAAACTGGGTCCGGGCGGTCGCTACGAATGAGGTGGCGACGCCTGCAAATACGAGCTCGACGAAGGTGAAGCCGCGGCGGCCGACGGGGGGAAGCGGCTGCAGGGTCCGGCGGCGGCGGCGGTATCGGCGAGTCGTCTTCGTTTGCTTGCTGTTCATCCTAGCCCCCTGGCTTCCGAGTCTTTGCGCTCTTCTTAAAGCAGGTCTCGTCCCGAAACCGCGAAGATCTCGTAAGTGTTGTATAATCAACAAGATACGGAGACTGACGGCGCGGTGAGACCCCGCCACCATTGCGGATGACTTGGCTGAATCAGCCAAGATGGCCGGCTATTGTGGCCGAATCGACCGTTCGAGAGAGTGACCCAAGGGTCCGCTGGCGCCACGATTCACGCTCGATGCCCTGATCATCGGCATAGGTTGCCTCAGGGACGTGGACGACAGACCGTGATCTCGCAAAAGCGAAATGAGGAGAGCAACAACATGTGGCATTCCCGTCGATTGAGCTCGTTCATCGTCGCGAGTCTCGCCTTCTTCACGGTGCACGTGGGCGGACCCCTGGGCGCGCAGACGTCCACCACCAATCCGTACCGCGCCACCTTCGGTTGGGAGAATCTGCCGGAGGGGACGCGCCTCGGCATCGTGAGCGGGGTCATCCCGGATCCGGACGGTCAGCACCTGTGGATCCTGCACCGGTGCGGTGGCAATCAATGCGCCGGGACGGAGATCGATCCGATCCTGAAGTTCGACCTCGACGGTAACCTCGTGGAGAGCTTCGGCGCCGGCATGTTCGCCTTCCCGCACGGCTTTGCCCTGGACCAGGAGGGATTCCTTTGGGTCACCGAAGGCGGCTCGCACGGCGACGCCCGAGCTACGCTGGGCGAGAGCATGGGTATGGGGCATCAGGTCCTGAAGCTCACCAAGGAGGGGGAGGTTGTGATGCGGCTGGGCGAAGCGGCGGTGTGGGGAGACGACCAGACACACTTCAACGGGCCGTCGGGTGTCGCCATCGCCGCCAACGGAGACATCTGGGTCTCCGACGGACACCGAGGCGGCAACAACCGCATCGTCAAGTTCACGAGCGATGGCACGTTCGTGCTCGCGGTGGGTGGCGGTGTCGGTTCGGAGAGCCGCGAACCGAGTCGATTCAGTGACGCCCACGACATCAAGATCGATTCCCAGGGCCGTGTACTGGTTGCCGACCGCGGAAACAGCCGGATCCAAGTCTTCGACCAGGACGGTGAGTTACTCTACATCTGGACGCATTTCGGCAAGCCGAGCGGGCTCTTCATAGACCGCAACGACATTCTATACGCGGGCGATGGCCTGTCGGGCCAGTTGCGTACCGGTCCCCCAGACCCGTGGCGCAGCAACTTCGGGTGGGAGAAGGGTATCCGCATCGGAGATCTGAAGACCGAGCAGGCTTGGGTGACGCACTTCATCCCCCAGCACGACGTGGATGTAGGCGCGGGCATCGAGTTCCTGGGCGTGGACTTCGACGGAAACATCTACGCCGGGGAGATCACCCGCGTGCGCCTCGTGAGGTACGTGCCGTTCAGGCCGCCGGAGATCAGGTAGATGTGAGTGGAACGCTTACAGCTGCTGCATACCGCGCCGATTCCGGGTGAGGACGGCCAACTCGGGCTGTACCGGCGCGGCTCCGACTTCCTGATCAAGATCGTGGGTGGCCAGGACCTCATGAACACGCGAACCCACGGGTCCGAGGATGCGCTCGGCGAGACCGTAGGCGCAGAGATGGCTCCATGTGAACGCCCGCGCCTCCTCATCGGCGGATTGGGTATGGGCTTCACCCTGGCGGGCGCTTTGCGCCAGCTCGGGCCCGAAGCCGAGGTCATCGTCGCCGAGTTGGTGCCGGCGGTCGTCGAATGGAACCGCGGTCCGCTCGGTGCGTTCGCGGATCACCCGCTCCGGGACGAGAGGGTCCAGGTGCGCGAGGTGGACGTCTCGGTCATCCTGAAGGGCGAGCCCTCGGGGTTCGACGCAATCGTGCTGGACGTGGACAATGGCCCGGAGGGTCTAACGCGTGAGGCCAACCAGTGGCTGTATTCGAAGGCGGGACTGAACGCCTCGTATCAAGCTCTTCGCCCGGGGGGCCTGCTCGCGATCTGGTCCGCCGGTCCGGACCGCGCGTTTCGTGCCCGCCTGGGCCGGACCGGATTCGAGGTCGCCGAGGTCCACGTCAGGGCGCACGGTGGCAGGGGAGCGCGCCATCTCATTTGGATGGCGCGGAGGCGCTGACCGGGCGGACCGAGATTTCTACTCGCGCAACCTGAGCGCCACCAGCGAACCGGGCATGCCTCTACCTGCGATCTGCACGACGACATGCTGCTGACCTTCGTGCATGTAGGACATCATCCCGTACTGTCCGGGTGCCGGGATCTCGACAGTCGCCAGCCGTTCACCGGTCGCCTTGTCCACCGCATGCAGTACGGCGTCCCCGCCTGCGCCCTCGGCGGTCATTAGCAGCGTCGGCGTGACCATGGTGATCGGATAGGAGAGACGTCCCGTATTGGGCAGCTCCACCCCCGCGAGCGCGGCATGATTGCGGATGTAGTCCGGGGTGTCGCCATTCGGTACCGCCCAGAGGTGCTCGCCTGTGTTCATGTCGATCGCGACCACCTGGCTGTAGGGGGGCTTCCACATCGGTAGGCCTTGCGGACCGCGGAAGTTGCCGCGATTCAGGACCGCCCACTCGGCGATCGTCGTCCCGGTCGTCATGATGTCGTCCGGGATGTCCAGATCCACACCGGGCACGATGTTCTCGGACCTGCAGCCCCTGCGCGTCGATACGTAAAGGATGCCGGTCACCGGGTCCGCAGAGGTGGGGCCGTTGATGTTGGTCGCGCCGTTCGGACAGCTCACGAAAGAGCGTCGGCCCGACGGGTGCCCGGTCTCGATCGGTGGGTTGAAGATCGGGCCAATCCGGTATTGCTCGACGATCTCGAGCGCCTCGGCGCGCAGTCGGGGCGTGAAGTCGATGAGGTCGTCCAAAGTGAGACCCTGCATCTCGTACGCTGCGGGTTTGGTGGGGAAGGGTTGCGTCGGCGACAGCGCCTCGCCGGGCACCTCTGAAGGGGGAACGGGGCGCTCCACAATGGGCCAGATCGGTTTGCCGGTCTCTCGGTTGAAGGTGTACGCCCAGCCCTGCTTGGTCGTCTGGACGACGATCGGCGTGGGCACGCCGTCGACGACGACGTCCAGCGCGATCGGGGCCGTCGGGTTGTCGAAATTCCAGATGTCGTGGTGCACGGTCTGGAAGTGCCACACTCGCTCGCCCGTCTGCACGTCCAGTGCGATGACGCTGGTTCCGAACAAGCCATCGCCGGGCCTGAAACCGCCGAAGAAGTCGATGGTTGGTGGATTGGTCGGAATGAACACGAGGCCCAGCTCCGGATCCGCCGACATCGGAGCCCAGGACGACACGTCTCCGGTCCGCCGCCACGCGTCGTTTTCCCACGTCTCGTGGCCGAACTCACCGGGTCGTGGAATCACGTGGAACTTCCACTTTGGCGCACCCGTGCGAGCGTCGTATGCCAGAATATCGCCCGGCACCATCTCGATGCGGGTCTGGTGATAGCCTTGCTCGGCAGAATTGCCCACCACCACCACACCGTTCACCACGATTGGGGGCGACGAACTGGTGATGTGCCCCAGCTCTCGCGGGATGCCGAAGTCGGGGTCGTACGGGTCGCCCTCCCAGTCTTCCCACGGCGCCCAATCCCGAAGGAGGTCGGGAAGCAGGTCGACTACGCCCGTTTGCGGAAAGTCCGGCAAGGGCACTGCGGTCCCCCAATTCTCCAGCGGGCGTCCTGTCTTCGCGTCCAGCGCATAGAGGAAAAAGGCCGGACTGGAGATGTAGATCACGCCGCGGCCGTCTACTTCTCCGTAGGCCACCCCCTTCCCGTAGCCGTTGCGCATGCCGCGATCGAAGCGCGTGGTGTGGGGCTCGCGGAACGTCCAGATCGTCTCGCCGTTCGCGGGATCGAGCGCGACGATCGTGCGGCGCTCCCCCGCGACGGTGTAGATCATCCCGTCTATGTACAGGGGAGTCGATCGGGAAACGGCGAGCGGGTTCGGTCCGTAGTTGTCACCCCGCCACAGCCAGGCCACCTCCAGCTCCGCGAAGTTCTGTGCGTTGATCTGATCGAGAGGGGAGTAACGCGTGTGGGCCGCGTCGGCACCGATGTAGCGCCATTCCCCGTCGGACGTGCCAGGCGCCTGCGCGGCGAGGGGCGCCTGTAGGAGCCCGGCGGCGAGAGAGGCGAATACCACGAGCGGCGCGCGTGATCGGTGTGAACGTACCGATGGCCGGGTCGATGCGAACATGTGTAGCTCCTTCTTGGGTCCTGCCAATAGAAGAGCCCCGGCCTCCCGAGGGAAGCCGGGGCTCGGGCGTTTCACTGCGCCCTCTCGCTGGACTAGCGTCCGCCTCTTCTGCTCTGCCTGGGGGCGGGGAATCTCCCGTCGCCAACCACGTAGTCGGTCGTCGCGAGCTTCCGAAAGCTCATGTAGCCCTGGGACATCTCCGCGTGCGTGGGCCGGCCCCACTTCACGTCGACCGTCGGATCCGGGTTGTTCGGGTTGTTCTCCGAGTTGTCCCACCAAAGGGTGAATCGCAGCACAGAGCCCGCAGGAATCTCAGGCGGGTCCGCGAACTTGTAGGTGTGCTGCCAGTTGAAGGCGTAGTTGGGCACGTGCAGCAGCGTCTCGTGGCGCTTGTCCGGATACGTGATCTCGTAGAGGGCTGCCTTCCCGCGCAGGTGCATGTGCGGCATGAAGCTCAGAAGCTCAACGTCCTCCTCGAACACGTACTCGCGCGACGCGGAGTGACTCTTGGCTCCCGCCGGGATCAAGATTGGCGTGATGAAGAGACCGTCGTTGGCCGTGACCTGGGTGATCTCTTCACCCGGCTCCTTGAAGATGATTCCGGCCTGGATGTTGGTACAAACCGCCGTGCCGGGGCCGGGCTCCTTGTTGAAATGCATGTTGAACATGACGTCTCTCGGCCCCGCTCGCATCACCCGACTGAAGCCGTCCTCGTACACTCGAGGCGCGGCGCCCGGAACCAGGCCGCCGACGGCGGAAATGATGTGGTGGACGGCGGGCCCATTGCGATACTCGACCGACTTGATCCAGCGGTCCTCCGGAAGCATTGCCTCGGTGATCGTCGCCGGCAGATCGACGTAGATGTCCCTGAGGTCATCGTCCAGGCAGTACTCTTCGGCAAACTCGATGATGAGATCGGGCTCACCCCGAGTCCAACCGTTGCTGGCTGCGGCCAACGTGAGAAAGTCCGGTGTCGGCGGCGCGATAGCCGGATCTCCCGACGGGGCGCCTGCCTCTGCCCATGCGATCAGCGTCGCTTTCTCGTCGTCTTCGAGGATGCGCTCGTTCGAGAACGTGCCCTTGTGCATGTCCGCGGCAGACCAAGGCGGCATGCGGCCCTCTTTCACGGCGGACGCGATCCTGCGGGCCCGCCGCCTGGCGTCTTCGAAAGTGAGCAGGGAGAACGGTGCCACGTTGCCTCCCATGTTCATTCCGGAGTCCTGGTGACAGCTCGCACAGTTCTCGTGGATGATCGGCAGAACGTCCCCGTAGTAGGTGGGGGCGTCGGCCGCTACCGCGGGTGCCGGACCGGCGGAGGCGACCTGCGTCACCTGAGCGGTCAACGGTCCGGCCGCAGCTTGCACGACGAACCCCAAGAGGATCAACAAGGCGGAATCGAGGATCTTCGGAGGGCTCGCAGCTCGCATCTCAGCACCTTCCAATGGGGTGAGAGTCTCGTGTATCGGCGGCGCGCCGCTGAAGCGTAGCGCCGCCAACTTTAATCAATACCCACGCCGCGATGCCGGGGCAAGGCATTTCGATGGCCCTGGCCCGAACTGGCTAGACGGGCGGCGGCGCCACATATTCGCGGGTGGGTGGATTCGGACGTCTCGGGTCCTACCCGCTCGGACTTCGGACAACGGGAGATGAGCATGAGATTGTCGACTTTGCTCCTGACGCCGTGCCTGGCGGTCGCGTCCCTCGGGATGTTCTCGCATGCCGTGGCGCAGGGCCCCGCCCGCGATGCCGGCGACTGGGTCGTATCGCGCACTGCCGACGGTCATCCCGGCCTGCAGGGAAACTGGACCAACGTCACGGTCGCCCCCTTCATGGGGGAAGAAGGGAAAGGGCCGCTGTTTACGTGGGATGAGGTCGCCCAGCTCGAAGGGCGGGCAGCCGCGCGAGTCGAGAGGGGCGCGCGGGCGAGCGACCCGGGCAGAGCGCCGCCCACCGCCGGCCGTTCGACCGGCGGCTACAACAACGTCTATATCGACAGGGGCAAGATCGTAGCCATGGTCAACGGGGAATCCCGGAGCTCCTTGGTCACGAATCCCCCTGATGGCCGAATGCCGCCCATGACCCCTGAGGGTCGGCGATCCGTGGACGCCTACAGGGCCTTCCGGGGTTCGTTCGGATCATACGACAACCCGGAGAACAGGCCGCTCGGCGAGCGCTGCATCATGTCTTTCGGCTCGAGCGCCGGCCCGCCGATGATCCCCAACACCTTCTATAACAACAATTACACGATCGTGCAGACGGCCGAATACGTGATGATCGCCACCGAGATGGTGCACGATGTCCGCATCATTCGACTGGGGGAGCCCGATCCGATGCCCGATCACATGCGGCCGTGGATGGGTGACTCGTGGGGTCACTGGGAGGGGGACGCGCTCGTGGTCGAGACGAGCAATATCAACCCGCTGCAGACATTCCGAGGGATTCCGCCCGCGAAGCACCGTACGGTGACCGAGCGTTTAACCCGGGTCGACGAGCAGACCATCCTCTACGAGTTCACGGTCGATGATCCGGAAACGTATTCAGAGCCTTGGGGCGGCGAGATTCCGTTCAAGGCGTTCGACGATCTCCTCTATGAATACTCCTGCCACGAGGGGAACTACGCGCTCGACAACATCCTGCGAGGCGCGCGCTATCAAGAGCGGCAGGGCAATCCATCTGAGCAGAGGTGAGCACCATGCGATCGAAATGGATTCTGGGGACCTTGGCCATTGGCGCACTGGCCCTTCTCGTGCAAGCCGTTCCGGCGATGGCCCATCATGCGTTCGGTGCTGAATTCGACGCGGATGCGCCTATTCAGCTCACCGGTCCGATCGTGAAACTCGAGTGGGTGAACCCGCACTCTTGGATTCACATCGAGATCACCCTCGAGGACGGCACGAAGGAAGTGTGGATGGTGGAGGGTGGCACGCCCAACGTGCTCGTCCGACGCGGACTCCGGCGTGAGTGCCTGCCCATGGGGACCGTGCTCGTGGTAGACGGCTTCCAGACCAAGGACCACACGCTCAAGCGTGCCAACGGCCGCGACGTCACGTTCCCAGACGGCCGGAAGTTCTTCCTGGGCTCGTCGGGTACCGGGGCGCCGGACGACGGTGCCGCGGCGCGCGCGCAGTCCGGGAGATGCTGACGCACCTCTTCCGCTCGGTGTGCCCTACATGAAGGTGCGGAGGCCGACTGGCTGGGTTGTGGCCGTCTTCCTTGCGGTTACGGCGCTGGCTGAGGCACTCGCGGCACAGGCGGCCCCGGAGCCGCCTGCGCCGGACTCCGTTCCGGTCGCGCGGCGCGTCGGCACCGTGAGCGATCTCATGGTGCGCCTCATCTACCCGGCCTCGGACGCGATCTTCTACATCTCGACCAGGACTCCGACGACCTCAGCCGAATGGACGGAGCTGGAGGGCACGACGATGATGCTGGCGGAGTCCGCCAACCTGCTGATGATGCCGAGCCGAGCCAAGGGCCGCGAGCAGTGGATGCGGGACGCCAAGCTATTGCTCGACGTCGGAGAGGCGGCGTATTGGGCGGCGAAGGAAAAAGATGTCGCGGCGCTCGAAGCTCTGAACGATCAGCTCTACCAGTCTTGCGTGCAGTGCCACAGGAATTTCCGAACTGGCTACGGAAGGCGACGCTGAGCGCCCACCCGCTCGGCTCGACGCCCCGCTGCCTGCGTACCGAGCACTCCTCTGGAGGTCCCGGAACATGACGATCCGGATCCTGCGGCTGTTCCTCGTTCTCGCCCTTCTGCCCATGCCTGTGATTGCGCAGCAGGGCGTGACGAACGGCCAGTGGCCAGCCTATGGCGGCGACCTCGGCAGTACCAAGTATTCGCCGCTCGACCAGATCGATGCCGGTAATGCCGATCGCGTGTCGGTCCTGTGGCAGTGGAATTCACCGGACAACGCGCTGTCCACCGACAACTCGGACCTCATCGCCGCGGCGTTCAAGGCGACGCCGATCATGGTGGACGGAGTCCTCTACATCCGGACCTCGCTGAGCGTCGTGGCCGCGATCGACGCGGTCACGGGGGAGGAACTCTGGACATTCGATCCGAAGAGTTACGAAGCGGGTCGACCGACGAACCTCGGATTCAACTCGCGGGGCGTCGCGCATTGGGCGGGCGGAGCGGAGAGCCGAATCTTCCTCGCAACAGGGGATTCGCGCCTATGGGCGCTGGATGCCGGCACCGGAGAGCCGATCACGGGCTTTGGCAGCGACGGTAGCATCGACCTCACCGGGGGGCTTCGCCGCGAGGTGCCCGGTCGCGCCTACCAGGTCATGTCCCCGCCGCTGGTGATTGGTGACGTCGTCGTGGTCGGGTCCTCGGTCTTCGACGGTCCGCGCTACATGACGGCGCCTCCAGGTGACGTCCGTGCCTTCGACGTGCGCACGGGAGAACAGCGCTGGATCTTCCACACGGTGCCACAGGCGGGTGAGCACGGAAACGAGACGTGGGAGAACGATTCCTGGCAGTACACCGGCAATACCAACGTCTGGACGATCATGAGCGCCGACGAGGAACTCGGGTATGTCTATCTGCCGATCGGCACTCCCACCAACGACTGGTACGGCGGGCACCGGCTGGGCGACAATCTTTTCGCTGAGAGCATCGTGGCCGTGGAGGCCTCGACCGGACAGCGCGTATGGCACTTCCAGCTCGTACACCACGGTGTCTGGGACTACGACATTCCCGCGGCGCCTACGCTGATCGACATCAGCGTGGATGGTCGGCCCATCAAGGCCCTCGCCCAGGTGACCAAACAGGGCTTCGTCTACGTGTTCGATCGTGTCACGGGTGAGCCGGTATGGCCCATCGAAGAACGGCCTGTGCCCGCGTCGACGGTTCCGGGTGAGCGACTGTCTCCGACGCAGCCGTTCCCAACGAAGCCGGCGGCCTTCGAGCGCCAAGGCATCACCATCGACGACCTCATCGACTTCACGCCCGAGCTGCGCTCAGAGGCCGAGGCGCTACTCGAGAATTCAGAGTACGGCGGCCTGTTTCACCCTCCGTCGGAGAAGGGCACGCTCAACCTGCCGGGATGGGGCGGTGGCGCCAATTGGTATGGGGCGGCGGTCGACCCCGCGAGCGGCGTCATGTACGTACCGTCGCGCACGAGTCCCGTCAACGTCCAGCTCTCGGAAGCCAATGCCGAGCGGTCCGACTTCCGCTATATGAGAGGTCGCGGCGGGTCTTCCGGTGGGCCGCAGCGGCTGCCCTTGGTCAAGCCGCCGTACGTGCGCCTGACTGCGATCGACCTCAACACTGGTGACCATCTCTGGCAGGTTCCCCTGGGTGACGGCATTCGCGCGCGGGTGATCGCCATGGGGATCGAGGACCCGGGTCCCTTGGGCGGCGGCGCGTTCACGGGACCGCTGCTCACCGAAACGCTGCTCTTCATAGGTCACGGCGGAGCTCGTGACGGTGCACCGGGCGGACCGGCTCTGCTGGCGATGGAAAAGGAGACCGGCCGAACCATCCACGCCATCGAGCTCCCCTCGACGCCGACGGGGACGCCCATGACTTATATGGCCGACGGTCGTCAGTACATCGTGGTCGCGTTCGGCAGGGGCACGGAGTCGGGCCTCGTCGCATTGGCGCTCAGGTAGGCCCGCACAACCCGTAACGGAGACCCAGACCCAGATGACGCACCCGGATGCATTCCGACCAGAGTCCCAGGCCGTCTTCAACCCCGAGAAGATGGGCAAGAGCACCCTCTTCAAGTCGGAGCGCATGCTCGTCGGACTGAATGCGTTCGAGCCGGGCCAGGAACATCGGCTGCACGCCCACCAGGGGATGGACAAGGTCTATCACGTGCTCGAGGGCAGGGGAGTCTTCTTGCTCGAGGACCGAGAGGTCGAGATGGAAGCGGGCATGATGCTCGTCGCGCCAGACGGTGTACCACATGGTATCCGCAATACGAGTGGCGATCGCTTATTAGTGCTCGCGGTATTGGCGCCGGCGCCCTGACCCCGGCCTAGGCGGCGCGGTCAATCACGAGTCGGCCAGACCACTCCCTGGTCCCGCGGCGCGGAGCCCAGGCCCATGTACACGAACTTCTGGACCCGCTTGCCCTCGTAGGTCTCCGTCGTGTACAGATTCCCTTGTGAGTCCGTCGCGACGCTGTGCACACCGTAGAACTGGCCGGGCTGACGCCCGCCGTCGCCGAAGGTCGTGAGCACCTCGAGGGTCGCGCGCTCGAGGACGTGGATCTTCTTGTTGGAGCCGTCGGCCAGGTAGAGGAACCGCTGCTCCGGGTCGCGCGAGAACGCGAGGTCCCACGCTGAGCCCGAGCCGAGCGTCTCCGGAGCCACGAAACCCTCGGTCACATAGGTGCCGTCTCGCTGGAAGACCTGAATGCGGTCGCCCGCGCGGTCGCAGACATAGACCAGCCCGTCGTGCGAGATCTGGGCGCAGTGGACAGGACTGCGGAATTGCTGCGCAGGAGGTGCATCCGGACTGTATGCCGGCAGGGGCGAGTCGTCCGGCGTATTGCCGTAGGCTCCCCAGTGGCGGAGGAACTCTCCGGTCGAAGCGTCCAGCACCGCGATTCTCCGATTGCCGTACCCATCGGCGACGTACGCCTCGTTCTCTTCCGCGTCGATCGTGACCTCCGCGACCCTCCAGAAGTGCTCTCTGTCATTGCTGCCCGCGCGCATGCGAGGCTGGCCGATCTGCATCAGGAACTGCCCGTCCCGAGTGAACTTCAGGATGTGCGAGTCGTCTGCGCCGTTGCCGCCGATCCACACATTGTCCATGGCGTCGACCGTGATGCCGTGGTTCGATTGCGGCCAGTCGTATCCGTCTCCGGGCCCCCCCCACGAGTTGACGAGGTTCCCCTCCATGTCGAACTCCAGGATGTTCGGCGCGGGGATGCAGCATTCGGTCGTCGGCGGGTCGAGCGTTGCGCCCAGCTCATTGGCCTCGTTGAACGTGGTCTGGCGGTGGATGATCCAGATGTGGTCCCGAGAGTCGACCGACACCCCGATCGTGGAGCCCAGGATCCAATGATTGGGTAGCGGCTTGGGCCACAGTGGATCGACCTCGAAGATGGGGACCGTGCCGCCCGCCGCGATCGCTTCGCTCGCTCGCTCGTCCATGCAGGCCGAGCCCATGGCCAGTACGATCATGAGCGCCACTCCTACCGTGCAGATCACTACGTCGCGTCGTCGAATCATGGTGCCGCCTCCCTGTCACCGCGCCAGCGGGTCGGGCCTCAACTGAAAGTGAACCACCTTGCTCGGCGTGCCCTTACCGGTCTCTAGGTGGAAGGGCGCCCTCGTGCTGTAGGTCGCCCACAGCCCCTTTCCTTTCCATCCCGCATCCGGGTCGTCGATGCGGCCGTCCATCCACTTCGTATAGAATCCGAGCGGATAAGGCACGCGCAGCACGACCCACTCGCCGTTTCTCAGCGCGAGCAACCCTTCGGAGCCGTTGCCGGTATTGATGGGTACCCCCTCGCCGAGCCCGAGCGTATTGAACTGGTCCACCCAGGTGTAGTAGCTGGACTCGGCGCTGCCCGAGTCGGTCAGGCCCTTCATCTGCGGGATCGGCTCCGGATAGAGCGTCCAGCCCTCGGGGCAGTGCGGTCCCGTCGCGGTCGGCCCGTTGAGCGGGCCCGTGCACAGACGGCGGTCGAAGCTGGCCATGTGCCCGCTCGCGAGCGCGGCCCAAAAGACGCCATCGCGGTCGATGTCCCCGCCGCGAGGCGAATAGCCCTGTACCGGAACGTCCGGGTTGCCCCAGGGGGGCTCGTAGAACTCCGTGAGTCCCGTCTCAGGGTCGAACCGGACGACCCCCCCCGGGAATCCAAGAGACGTGCCCCAGATCGAGCCGTCGATGGGGTTGTATGAGACGGCGTAGTAGCCCGATGTGATGCGCTTGTCCTTGGTGGGGTCGATGGGCTCACGCGGCTCGACCCACTCGTCCCGCTTCCCGTTGCCGTTGGTATCGAGGATGAGCGGAGACCACCCCTGTGATGCTTCTTCGTCCCCGGTCTCGTCGTACATCTTGGTGTCGAGCCATCCGATCACCTGGCCGCCACCGCTGGTCCACAGCGTGTTGTTCTCGTCTTCAGCGAAGATCAGATGATGTGTGCTGAAGCACGTGCTGATGAGCGAGAACTCCTCGGTTTCCGGATCGAACATGGCGAGGTTTCGGCTGGTCCGCGTGGTCGGGAAGAGTTGCGCGGATGGATGGTCGGAGCCCTCGCGGCAGAATGCCGGGTTGTCGAAGCCTCGAACCCGGGACGTCAGCCAGACGCGCGCTCGATGGTCGAGCATTGGGTTGTGGACGTTGGCTCGACTGTCCCAGATCGCTTCGTCTCCCCAGTACGGCGACGGCATCATGGGCGGTCCCGACGCTACCGGAGTGTTCGGATCTCGGACGGGGACCGGCACCTGGCTCGCCTCGTGCTTGATGGGGTCGAGCACGGGGGTGTAGTCCGCGCTGGCTTCGAGAGCCCCGTAGATCTTCCCGTACGGGTTCACCGTCGGGTCACGCTTGTCCGTCGAAGCCTCGTCGTGGAGGTAGGCCTTGGGGTCGGCCCAGTCCCACTGCGAGATGACGACATTCCGCTCCTCGCCCCGGGGGCGCGGAGGCACGGGCGGCACCTCTCCCGCGGCGATCCGGTCGGTCCAGTCAGCGAACATCTCCAGCCCGGCGCTCAGTCCCATCCGGCTGAGTCCTCCGATCATGCTGCCACCCGCCTGGCCGGACTGGATGCGCCGCTCCCAACCCGCTTGGGTCGATGTAAACACGCCGAGCTCGCTAGGAATTTCCCGAGTAGCCTTGGTGCCGAGCTGGTGACACGCGGTGCAGCCACCCGATTTGAGGTAGCGGATCCAGTGGGCCTGGCTCTCCATGGAGGGGGAGATGCCGTTGCCGTCCGGCCCTGTTCCCGGGAACTGGTCCTTGTCCGGCACGCTGATCAGCGAGAACCAATAGCCGGAGGGGTAGTATTGCGCCGCCGCATGCGGATCGGGGGCGATTACGGCGGTGAGGTCCTGAATCCTGCCGGGTGTGAGCTCGAGCTTCGGAGAATCGACGAGCCCGTAGCCGCGCACCCAGACGTCGTAGGTCGCGGTCGGCAGATCAGGTAGCAGGTAGCGCCCTTCATCGTCCGTCACGACGATCTTGTTGAAGGTCGTCGGCAGGTCGGTGGTCTCGGCGATGACCCACACGCCGGCCTCCGGTCCGTTGGGACCACTGACGACGCCGCCGATGTCGTCGTCATCGATCAGGATGCTCCCGCTGGACTGCTCGCAGGCGCTCATGGCGAGCAACGACACTACCGTGAACGCGGCGAAGCCTACGATGCTGCGCGACCTGATTCGTCCCTTCATTGCTCCTCCTCCTGCGGCGTGCCGTTGCCTCAAGAGACGGGTCGCGAGGGGCGAGCACCAGGGTCTCCGTCCAGTCTGGCGTCGACTTCGTGGGTGCTTCACTTTGAGGTCCCCGCCCGGTTCCAAGAGGAGAGCACGATCATGGGATCCGCCAGAGCCGCTCGGCATCTGGTTTGTACAGTCGTTTCCATCGCGTTGGTGTGTTCGACTTCGGCCGCGGCGGGCGCTCAGACTCTTCTCGGACCCCCGGTCACGGTGGCGGGCCCCATACCGGTCCGGGTGACCCCGGGCGACCCATCCAACGACTTCGTCTTCTCGATGTCGGGTATGAACCTGGCCGAGCATGGATACATCGAGCAAGAGTTCTTCGTCGAGGGTATCGCCAACCGGTACACGCGGCCTGAGATGGAGACCGCCGAGGTTGTGGACGAGGCCCATCCCTACAAGACGCGCTTCATCGTCCGTCGCCCCGCCGCTGCCGCCGACTTCAACGGCACGGTCGTAGTCGAGTGGAACAACGTCACGGCAGGCCGGGACCTCGACATCGGCTGGCTCCAGGTCGGGGAGCATCTCATGCGCAACGGCTATGCCTGGATTGGCCTCTCGGCGCAACGAGTCGGCGTCGACCAAATGAGGGAGTGGAGCCCCGCGCGCTACGGCACGCTCGATGTGACCGTCGGCGGAACGATCGAGGGCGACGCGCTTTCGTACGACATCCTGACCGCAGTCGGGAGGTTGTTCCGCGGGAGCGGCGGTCGGGCGCTGCTCGGGGGAGCCGATGTCGAGCGCGTGTTCGCCACCGGCCACTCGCAGTCGGCGGGACGTCTCGCCGTGTATCTCAACAATATCCACCCGCTTGATCCGGTCTTCGACGGCGTCATCGTGCACGGCGGTGGAGGGCGGATCCGGGACGATCAGCCGGTCAAGATCTGGAAGCTGATGGCGGAGACCGACATGGTCCGCCGGGTCGGGAACCGGCAGCCAGACAGCGATAACTTCCGCCAATGGGAGGTCGCCGGTTCGTCTCACGTCGACGTCTTCTACGGCCAGGAACGGGCCAAGGCGATCGCCGCTAGCGAGGGGCTGGACCCTTCCGAGGGACGGATGCGCGACCTGGTGTGCGACCGGCCCGTCTACAGCCGAGTCCCGTTCCGCCACGTGATGCACACGGCTTTCGACCAGATGGTGGAATGGGTTGTCGAGGGGACCGCCCCCTCGACGGCGCCGTCGATCGCCGCCGCGCCGACCGCCACCAGTATGGTGTTCGCGCGGGATGCTCGTGGAAACGTCCTGGGCGGCATCCGTCTGGCGGCGCATGCGGTTCCCACTGCGAAGAACACCGGAATCAACACGGGCCAGGGCTTCTGTCGCCTCTATGGATCCCACGAGCCGTTCGACGCGGCCACGCTCGCGGCGCTTTATCCGACGCACGCGGCTTATGTAGCCGCGGTGAGGGCTGCCGTGATGGCCAACGTCGAGGCCGGCTATCTGCTCGAGTACGACGCCAAGACCACGATCGAAGAGGCGGAGGCCTCGCACATCGGGCGGCGTTAGCGCGCCGGGTTCGAGGCGCTCCTAGATCTCTCCCCTTCGAGCCAGCTCGGTCATGTGGTCGGCGGCGCGGAACGCGAGTGCCTGGATCGTCATCGTCGGCTGACCCCTTCCGGACGTGACCATGCTGCTGCCGTCACAGATGAAGAGGTTGGGCACGTCGTGCGCCCGGTGGAAACGGTCGACCACCGACGAGCTCGGATCGTTCCCCATGCGGCACGTGCCCAGCAGATGGGCCGTCACGGTAGAAGGATTGAGTGGCATAGGCGTCACCTGCTCCGCCCCAGCCGCCTCCATGATCTCGACCATTCTCTCCTGAAGAAAACCGGCGAATGCGAAGTCGTCCGGATGGTCGGTATAGGTCATGCGGATGCCCGGACGACCCCACGCGTCGACCAGATCGGGATCCAACTCGATCGTATTGGTCTCCTGGGGAAGGGAGGTGCCGTGTCCCGCGACCTGCATCGTGTAGTTGTACGCGCGTAGCTGCCGCTTGAAGTCAGACCCCCACGACGGCATGCCCGGCATGGGGTTGTCGAACATGGCCCAGAAGAGCGGACCGATCGTGGCCCGCGCATCGATACCGCCTCCGCCGTAGAAGCCGCGTCGCGGGTCGGACTCGTAGAAGTCCATGACCACGCGGGTCGCGACGACGCTCTTGTATTCGTTGAGCGGCTCCGAGAAGCGGGCCCACAAGAACGGGTTGTAGTTGAACATGAGGTTCTTCCCGACGAACCCGCTGGAGTTGGCCAAGCCGTCAGGATGGCGGCTCGACTCGGAGAGGAAGAGCAGTCGCGGGGTCTCGGCGCCATTGGCGCTGAGCACGACCGCCCGCGCGGGCTGAGCTTGCTCGACTCCGTCTGGGTCCAGGTAGATCACTCGCGATACGCGACCTGCCGCGTTGGTTTCGATACGTGTGACCACGCTGCGGTCCCGGATCTCGCAGCGGCCGGTGCGCTCGGCGACTGGGATCATGGACGCGAGCGTGGAAGATTTGGCGCCGACTTCGCAGGCCTCGCCCCAACAGAAGCCACAGTGGATACAGCCTACCCGGCCGTTGTGCGGCTGTGAGAGGATCGCGAGCGGGGCGGGCTTGGACGTGTAGCCCATGCGCGCGGCGCCGTCACGCAGCAACACGCCGGAGGACTTGATGGGCAGGGGGGGAGTCGGGTAACCGCGCGATCTGCGCGGGTCTCCAGGACTCGGCTCGCCGGATACGCCCACCTCCCAGTCCACCTTCGTGTAGTAGGGCTCGAGCTCGTCGTACGTGAGCGGCCAATCGGCGAACGTCGTACCCGAGATTGGCCCGAGCAGGCTGCGCTCGTGAAAGTCCACGGGCCGGAGGCGCCAGTAGTTGGCGGCGAAGTGGAGCGTGCTGCCACCCACAGCTTTCGCGTAAAAGAGGTTCGGCATGAACGACGCGGGCACCGCATCCTGGTCCGCGCTGGCGCGGAACGAGTGCGGGTGGTCTTCCAGGCTACCGTCCAGTCCCTCGCCGAGAAACGTGTCCACCTCGTCGTGGCGGAAGTCCGTGGCGCGCAGGTACGGGCCCTGCTCCATCACGACGACCGAGAACCCGTTCGTCGATAGCTCTTTGGCGATGACTCCTCCCGCGGCGCCGGACCCGATGACAACGAAGTCGACCTCTTCGCTCGTTTGGTAGCGCACGGCGGCGCGGGTCATCGGTCCGCCCCCTGGTTCCCGTTTTCTCCGTGCTCGTCGCGGTCGTAGAACCCGAACGGAGGTCGATGCGCGAAGGAGTCCTCGAACCCGATGATCTGCCACCCGACACGGTCGTGATTTCCGCCGTACTCGGGTTCCGCCATCAGACTCATCATGACCAGCGCACGCGCGAAGAAGAAGAAATTCGGGTCCTCTCGCTCCACCGCGGCGATTACCTGATCCTGGAGCTCTTCGGCGAGAGCGGCGAAGGCACCGGCTCCGCCGAATGTGTCGGCCGCGCGCGCGTTCATGTCGCTCAGGCCACGCCGAACGACGGGAAGCAACTCGGAGAGGAACGTCTCGAGCGCTCGGTCCGCGAAGTGCACCGCGCCCGCCTCCCTGGCACCGGGCGTGTCGTCGGTCGGTACGATCCTGGCTGCGAAGGCATCGAAGTCTTCACCCTCCCGGTAGCTCAGCGTCGTGAAGCCCACACCGGCGCGCTGGGCGTCCGACGCGCACGCCTGGGTCGCTGCAATCAGTGGAGCGAAGCGAAGAAGCCAAGCACCGCCCATGGCGGAACCGGACGTTGTGAGGAAGCTTCGGCGAGTGCGTTCGTCGTGATCCATGAAGGGTACTCGGGGGTTTGGCGACGCGGAGGGAGTATCGTGACCCTGGCGTGTTCTCTGTCTCGTGACAAGAGCGATCGGTCAACGGTGTACGCTGAGGGTTGGGCCGCCAGACTCGAACCGCGCCAAATGATTCGAGAGGACGGCTTCTTCGACGGCGCGACTCCGATGAGGGGTCTCATACAAGCGCTCTACGAAGACCTCGACGGTAACCTTTGGATCGGCACGCAGGGTGCTGGCGTGTTCAAGTATTGCGATGGAAGCGTGGAGCGCTTCTCGTCGTCCAGGGGACTGAGAGACGATCGTGTCCGGGCGTTCTGGGAGGACCGCGAGGGGAGTCTTTGGATTGCTACGTATGCGGGCCTGAGCCAATTGAGGCCGAGTCGGTTTCGGTCCTGCCGGGCTCTCGACGGGCTCTCCGCCGACCGGGTCACGTCCATCGCGCAGCACTCGGACGGGGATCTGCTCATCACGTCGGTGCTCGGAGTGGATCGGATCCGCGGAGGCGTGGCTCAGCAGGTTCGGTTCGGGTACGAGCGGTCGAGTCCGGGGGTCTATACGGCCCTGGTCGACTCACGCGGCACCATGTGGATCGGCGAGGCGGCCGGGCTTGCGAGGCTGGATCGCGGAGACCGCGAAGCGAGCGGTGCAGGCCTCCACTGGAAGTCGTCGTAGAATACGAGGCCCCCTTCGGTCCAGAGCCAAGGCGTGCCGTCGATCTCCTGCAAGTCAGGGGGGCCCTGGCGAAGAGATCTCGCCGGAGCTGCTGTTGCCGGGCCGAGCAGCCTCAGGAGGAGCGTCGGAGGCTGCGCATCCAGGCGCAGATGGGGATGACCGGCCACCAGTTGTAGAGGGTCCTACGCCTGAAGACCGAACGAATCCTACGTCACCGGTTTCCCCGGCGTGTGGCTACCCGCGGTATTGGTGCAGACAGCCCTGCTGGGGCACCTGCTCGTCTTTCGCAGGCTGGGTGGTACGAACCGTGCCCTATGGCCCGCTACGTAGTCCCGCGGAACCGCCCCGGGCTCGAAAAAAAGCGGCTTCAGAGTCAGCCGCAGCCTGGAGTCCAGTGAGAACGCCTCGTTGGCGAACTCTCTCGCGAACTCCGTCACGGGGACGTTGTAGTCCGTCGCCGACTGGCCGCACTGGGAGCAGAAGTCCCCCTGCATGGGCGCGGCGCACTTTTCGCAGAGGTTAGGCACAGCCAGCGGTCTCAGGATCCGGGGACGGTGCGGCGCAACTTGTGCCGCAGCCGGGTTCGACGCCAGCGAGTCGGTGTTGGCGGCGGAGGCCAGCTCGGCAGCGATGCCAGGACTTTGACCCCGCATCGCTTGACCGTGCCCGCGTACGCCGTAATGTGGAGGCCCCCAAGCGTGGCCGATGCGGCCTCGTCGGTCTCGGGGTGGGTCAAACCGGTCGAGTGGAGGACGGACAATGAAGAGCATCATCCTTGCGGCAATCGGTCTTCTCGTGGTCTCGTCGAGCGTCGAAGCACAGAGCGCGATCGACATGGCGTTGACGGCGGCGCCCGTCAGGGACAGAGAGGGCGCCACGGTCATCAAGTGGAATGCCGACTTTTCGTACGAGACCCTCAAGGAGGGAAGCAATCAGTTGGTCTGTTACGAGCGCTCGGATGAGCGGGACCGACGGCCCTTCGCCGTGCAGTGCACGAGCTTGGCGAACCTCGCGAGGGTGGCCCAAAACCGGCGTATCCGGGCGGCCACCGCCGACGGCGCCGAGGAGCGAGCGGCGATCGCCGCCGCCGAGGCGAACGGCACCAGAGAGGCGGTCGAGTATGGGTCGCTCTTCATGGCCGCGTCCGGCGCGGATCAGGCGAGCGCAGGGATCCACAGGACGGTCGCCGTACCCGGGGCTACTGCCGAGTCCACTGGTTTTCCGACTACTCGCGCACAGGGTGGTGTGTACCTGATGGCGGCGGGCACAGGTGCTGCTCACCTGATGCTGCCGGGTCGTTAGCCGAAGAGCCTGAGGGGCGGCCCCGCGGCGGCGTTCGACGTCACGGGGCCGTTCGCGCCTTTAGAGTAGTGGCCCCGAGGCCTCGAAGTTCTGGTGCAGGCACGCGTGTACGTCTTGGGCTGAGAACCCGTAACTGCCGTCGGGGTTGGTGCGGACCGGCAATGGCGCGACCCGGGCGCCGGCCAGTCCGCTCATCCCCCTGAACTGGGCGGACACCCGCGAGGGGGCGGCCAACCCCAAGGTGTCGGCCGAGGCGCCCGACGACGGCAAGACCTCTCTGAGCACCTCGACGGGCTGCCGTCTGTTGTTGCCGGGGCGCGCCGGATATCCGTTGGCCAACTTGAAGGCCATGATTTCGGGCGGTCCGACGTCCTCGGGGCCCTCGTGGTAGAAGCCGCCGTGCGTCATCACCGTCAATTCCGGCGGCGTCGCCAAGGGTGCGGTTCCGGTGAGCCCTACACACCGTGCAGCCGACCGCGCCAGGATCCGGTTCAACAGATCGACGCTGAGTCGCTTGGTCATGAAGATGCTACCGAAGGCCCCCCGCAACTCGCCCTGGAACTCGCTCTCGATGGCGGTCTCGATCGGGATGATGGAGGATCCATCGGGCGCCTGCCATTGTTGACGCTCCAGAGAGACCAGGAAATAGCCGGCATCGATCTCGTACACGTTCTGGCGGGTCAGGCGTACGCCGCCGGTACTCCCGATCGGCCCCACGATCACTTCGAGACTGGGAGCGAACCTGCGCAAGTTCTCCGCAAGCCTCTCCACCACGTACTCACCCTCGGGGAGGTCCGCCAGCGGAAAGCCCCGGAAGCTGACCTCGGGGATGAACAGCTTCAGTTCGTCGCGAATCGAGGGCATGATCGGCCGCAAATACTGTCCGGAGACCTCCGTGAGCGTGCCGTTCTTGACCGAGAACTGATAGGCATGCGTTACGCCCTGGCCATCCTTTTCCACCGGTTCCAGATTTTGGAGGTAGTTCGTGAACAGTCTCTTGTCGAACCCCTCGGGGATCTGGTCTCGGCGTAGCACTTTAAGATGTAGCGGTCCGATGAACTCCGAGTCGTGCGGGAAGTCGAGCAGCGGCATGAAGCTCACGACGCTGCTCACCGACTCCGCATCCTCCGTGAGCATGCCCACGAGTAGGATTTTCTCGTAGTCGCCGGCGATTGGAATCCGCGGGAATAGGCCGTCGGCCCCGACGCGTCGGGTATCGATGAACTGAATGATGTTGTCCCGGATCCCATAAACGTTGATGGCGCCCGGGGACGGGTCGCCGTGGATGTCCTGGAGTTGTTCCGTCGACACCCAGGACACGGGAAGATGCTCGGTAACCTCCTTGTCCGGCTCGTCTCCGAGCTGATCGATCGGCGCCAGCAGCGTCGCGGCTTCTTCATCGGACGAACAGCCGAGGATCGCCCCCGCGGCGAGCACTTTGATCGCGGCCCTGCGAGACATCCGATGTTCCATATAGTCCCTTCGTTAATGCCCGGTACGGGCGGATTTGGGCACGGCACAGCCACGGCCTGGTTCACTCAGGCTGCCACATCCTAGCTCGCTGGCGTCGCCGCGCAAGAAATCTCGAGCGTCACCCCTCGCATCGAGCGATTCGCCCAAGGAAGTTCAGGGCAGCCCGGCCGCCCCGTCCGAGACGATGGCCGGCCGCCCGAGTGCTTGCAGTTGTGCGTTCAGTCGGGCCAGGTCGTCGTCGAAGAAGTTCTGGATCGCCCGCTTCGCGTTCTCCAAGCGCTCCGTCAAAATCAGCTGCACCTCCCGCTGCTGCTCGGTCGGCACAAAATCGGCGCCCTTCCAATCGATGTCCGACGCGAGCGCGCTGAAGCGTCCGTACAGCCTCATCGGGCTGCGGAACGAGTCCTCTCTCGCGCCCGTCAGGTTGACGTCGACGAGCCGCCCCTCGAGCGCTGTCGCGATCCCGCTGACCCGCTGCACTTCAGTGCGCACGGCCGCTGCGTCCTCGTCGCCGGCCAGAGCCCCTGCGGCGGCTTCCAGCTGCAGCCGTGTATGCTCCATGCGCTCGATCACATCTGTGATGTCCGAGATCTGGTCGCGCATCTCCAGGCTGAAAGCGACCTGTGCCTCGATATCGGCCAGCGTCCCCACGGAATACGGGTCGCGCAGGATTTGCAGCGGCTTCGAGAACTGCTCTTCTCCGAGCTCGACGATCACGGTGTAGGCGCCGGGCGTTGCCAAGGGCCCTCGTTGCCCACGAATGAGGTCGATGTCCCAGACGTACACCTCACGGTCGCCGCCCTGCTCGAGCGGTACCCAGTCCCGCCCCGGTGGCTTCATGCGGAAGCGTGGCAGGCGAGGAGCAGGGTGGCGAAGATCCCAGTACGCCCGGTTGATACCCGGTCGGGCCGGGCCGGTGACCTCGCGCACCATGTTTCCGTTCGCGTCTTCGATCCGGATGTGGGCCTGCCCGCCACCCTCACCCGCCACGAAGTAGTCGATGTCCGCGCCGTACCGTGGATCGCGCCCCGTACTCATGCTCGCTTCTGTCTTGATGCCCTGCGTCTCCTGCCATCGATATGCGGGCCTGATGTCGAACAGCGTGCTCGAGGCCAGCGTCTCGGCGTCGAGGCTCCGCAGCGAACCGATGTCATCCAGGATGTAGAAGCCACGGCCGTACGTCGCCACCACCAGGTCGTCGAAGCGCTCTTGCACCACCAGCCAGTAGACGGGCGCGGGCGGCATGTTGAGCCGTAGTTTGGTCCAGTGCTCCCCATCGTCGAGCGTCATCCATACAGAGTTGTCCGTGCCGGCAAAGAGCATTCCTGGGCGCTTGGGGTCTTCGCGAACGACGTGCACGAACGAGTGCGGCGAACTCGGGATGCCTTGGCTGATTTTTCGCCAAGAGTCGCCGTAGTCGTCCGTCTTGTAGATCCACGGATCGAAGTCGCCCATCTGATGCAAGTCGACCGAGATGTAAGCGGTGGCGGCGTCGAACGCCGACGGCTCGACGTTCGAGATCGTCCCCCAGGGGGGCAGCTCCGGAATGTTCTCGGTGACGTTCGTCCAGCTTCCGCCCCCGTCCCTCGTGAGTTGTACCTGTCCGTCATTGGTGCCGACCCAGATCGTTCCCTGCGCCAGCGAAGACTCCGCGATCGCGAAGACCAGGGAGCCGTCGTACGTCATCAGGTTGTCGATCGCGACCCCGCCCGAAGACTGCTGATGATCCTCGAGGTCGAGCGTCAGGTCCGGGCTGATCTCGGTCCAGGAGTGACCACCGTTCTCCGTGCGGTGTATGTACTGACTACCGACGTACACCACGTCGGAGTCGTGCGGCGAGATGTGTAGCGGGAAGTTCCAGTGCCAGCGGTAGCGCATGTCGGCGGGCGCCCAGCCGTAACCGGCCTCGGGCCAGACCCGAACATTGCGAACCTGCTTGCTGCGATGGTCGTAGATCTCCAGGCCGCCATCGTAGCACCCCGACCAGACCACGTTGGCGTCGTCCGGCAGTGGCTGCGAGAAGCCGGACTCACATCCACCCACGTCGTGCCAGAGTCCGAGCGGGATGGAGCCGGTCCGTGAGTTGGACGGCCCCCGATACGAATACCCGTCCTGGCGGTTCCCGTAGACGTTGTAGGGGATCTCGTCATCCACGGCGACGTGGTACATCTGCGCGAAGGGTAGGCGGTGCCGCCGAAAGTTCTGCCCGTCGAGCGCGACGTTGGTATTGCCTACGTCGTCGCCGACCATGATGAAATTCGGGTTGCTCGGGTCGATCCAGATGTCGTGGTTGTCCCCGCCCCCGTTCGGTGGGTTGGGCAGTAGCGTGCGGCCGCCGTCTACCGATACGCCGAAGCGGACGCTGATGAAGTAGATCTTGTCCGCGTTTTCCGGATCCACTCCGATTCTCGTGTAGTACGGCGCCCGCTCGTTCATGTTGTGGTTGGTCGAGACGTGACGCCACGTCCTGCCATGATCGTCGGAGCGGTAGAAGCGGGGCGCGTCCTCCTCGGTCAGCACGTATACGCGACCGGGGTCACTCGGCGCGACCTCCAGGGCGATTTTCCCGATCGTCTGGCCGTCGTCCGCCGGGAGCCCGCGCCCCACGGACGAGACGCGTTCCCACGTGTCGCCGCCATCGCTCGTCCGCCAGACCCCTGAGTCCGGTCCACCCGAGTTCAGCCCCCACGTGTTGATGTGGATGTCCCAAATCGCGGCATACAGGAAGCGAGGGTTGCTCACGTCCATTGCGAGGTCCACGCAGCCGGACTCCTCGCTGACGTGGAGCACCAGCTGCCAGCTCTCGCCGCCGTCCTCGGTCCTATAGACACCGCGGGTGGGCTGCGGCCCGTACGTGTGCCCGAGCGCGCAGGCGTAGACGATGTCGGGATTCGTCGGGTGGACCCGGATGCGCCCGATGCGGCCAGTCTGTTCGAGCCCCATGTGTGACCAGGTCTCGCCCTTGTCGTTGGACTTGTAGATGCCGTCGCCCATCGCGTGCGCGGGGCGGATCAGAAAAGTCTCGCCGGTGCCCGCCCAGATTTGGTTGAAGTCAGAGGGCGCCATCGCCAGCGCCGAGACCGAGGAGACCTCCTGGTCATCGAAGATCGGACGCCACCGTACCCCGGCGTCCTCGGTCTTGAAGAGACCGCCCGAGGCGCCGCCCGAATACATCACGAGCGGGTTCCCGGGTTCCGCCATCACGGAGATGACCCGGTTGCCGTCCGGGCCGATCCATCGGTAAGAGAGGCCCGAGAGCAGGGAGGGGTCGACCTCCTGGGCTCTGGCTGCGGAGGCGACCACTACAAAAGCGATCAGCGCGAGTCCGACCCTCAGGGTGATGCAGGGACTCGAACGTGTGGTGACGAGAAGCGGGCGCAGTCGCACGCGGGCACTCCTTGGCTTCGTTGAGTATCGGGGGCGAACAGAGTGCACGGGAAGGGGCGTACACGCCATCCCTGCGAGGACGCGCGGCGCGCTTGATCGGCACGCTCGAAGCAGGGCACATTCATCCGGTCACCAGTTCGTGATCACCAACAGATCCAGTGGGGCACCATGTCACTCCGCATCAACGACACCGCGCCGGACTTCACGGCAGAGACGACACAAGGCACGATCGACTTTCATGACTGGATCGGCGATGGCTGGGCGATCCTCTTTTCGCACCCGAAAGACTTCACGCCAGTATGCACCACCGAGCTCGGGGCGGTCGCGGCCCTGAAGGACGAATTCCTGGCTCGCAACTGCAAGGTCATCGGCGTCAGCGTGGACGCTGTCAGCGATCACGAGGCGTGGTCCAAGGACATCGAGTCGTCCCAGGGGCATGCCGTGACCTATCCGCTCATCGGCGACCCCGAGCTGAAGGTCGTGCGCGCGTACGACATGCTACCCGCCGACGCGGGCGAGATGTCTGATGGGCGCACGCCGGCGGACAATGCAACGGCGCGTTCGGTCTTCCTCATCGGGCCCGACAAAAAGATCAAAGCGACCCTCACGTACCCGATGAGTACCGGGCGCAACTTCGCGGAAATTCTCCGGCTCCTCGACTCGTGCCAGCTCACCGCACAGAAGCAACTGGCCACACCCGCCAACTGGGAGCAGGGAGGGGACGTCATCATTTCCCCGGCGGTCAACGACGAAGAGGCGAGGCGGCGGTTCCCCGACGGATGGCAGCAGCCGCTGCCGTACATCCGCTTGGTGCCGCAACCGAGCGACGAGTAGAGCGCACGCGGCGGTCCCCACGCCGCGCGCGCCCAGCCCACCCTCGCGCTACCGCGACCTGGGGCTGTTCACCTGTAGCGGGATGATGTCCGCGTCCCACTCGGAGTCTCCCAGCAAGTGCTTCACGAAGTACTCGGCTCTCAGCCAGAACCAGTAGTCGCCCATGCTGCCGTAGCCGTGCCGCTGGCCGGGGAAGATGAAGAAGTCGAAGCGCTTTTTGGCCTGGATCAGGGCTTCGGCCATCCGGAACGTACCCGCGTGGTGCACGTTGTTGTCGATGTCTCCGGTCGTGAGCAGCAGGTGTCCCTTCAGGTTCGCCGCCAGGTCCGAGTTCTTCTCGATGTCGAACTCGAACGAGACCTCGCCGTCGTCGTCGACGACCTCCTTCACGCCATGGTGTGTCTCGGACCAGTTCCGGTTGTAGACATCGTTGTTGTGGTTGCCCGAGGACGACACGGCGACCTTGAAGAAATCCGGGTAGACCAGCATCGCGGCGGTGGACATAAAGCCCCCGCCCGAATGCCCATAGATGCCGACGCGGTCCAGATCGATGTAGTCGTGCCGGTCCGCGAGTTGCTCGAGCACGGCCTTCTTGTCATCGAGCCCGTAGTCGCGCAGATCGCCGTACCCATAGTTGTGGTACCATTTCGAGCGGTCCGGATTGCCGCCGCGGTTGCCGAGGGTGACAACGATCATCCCGAACTGTGAAAGCGCCTGCTCAGACGCATTGGTGCTGAAGAACTTCGAGACGGATTCGGTCTGGGGTCCAGGATAGACGTACGCTACGATCGGGTACTTCTTGTTCGGGTCGAAATCATACGGCTTGTAAATCACGCCGTATACGTCGGTCACGCCATCGGCGGACTCGGCCTTGAACGGCTCCGGGAACTGGTAGCCCGCCTCCATCAGCGCGCTGAAGTCCGCCTCTTCGAGGTCGAGAATTCTCTGCCCCTGAGCGTCGTAAAGCGCGGACGCCGGCGTCGTGTTCACACGCGAGTAGCTGTCCACGAAGAAACGGCGCGACTCGCCCGAACTGAAGCGATGATCGAAGTCTCCGGGGTTGAGGGTCGTCACACCTGATCCGTCCAGATTCACGCGGTACAGGTGCTGATAGTACGGGTCCTCGGCGTCTTCCCGACCCTGGCCGGTCACGAACAGGTATCCGCGCGCCTCGTCCACTCCGACCATTCCATCTACGTGCCAGGGGCCCTCTGTCAGGCGACCGACGAGTGTTCCGTCCGTGCTGTACCGATAGATGTGGGCCCACCCGTCTCGCTCCGACCACCAGAGCAGGTCCCCGTTGTCGAGCTGGAGCGTGGTGCGTGTCTCCATATATGTGTTGAGGCGGTCCTCGATGACCGTACGGACCTCACCCGTCGACGTGTTGGCCACCATGATGTCGGTGCGCTTGCGGTCGCGTGAGATCCGAGTGAACCAGAGTTCGTCCGAGTTGTCGGACAGCCACCGGGACTGACGCGGTTCGTCCGAGTCGGGGTAGTTGAACTGTTGGTCGTTGACGACCGACATCATTTGATCCTGCCACGGATCGTCGGCGACCTTCACCATCGCGCGTGCGGCGAGATCGTAGATCAGGATTTCGCTCTGCGTGACGCTCTCTTCACCCGGCATGTCGTACTTGTAGGTCTCGAGCTCGGGCCGCTTGTTGCCAGTGACGTGAACGACCCAGAGGTCGCCCACCTCGCGTTGGTCCCGGCGTACGAGCGCGAAGCGCTGCGAGTCCTTCGACCACGAGATCCCTGCGCGCTTGCGGTCGTCCATGTTCTCTTCCGAGGAGACGTTAGTCTCGCCGCGACCGCTCGCGTTGCCGGCATAGCTGTAGTACGGCTCGCCATCCGTCGTGAGCTGCACCTCCTCCACCTCGACGTCTTCTTCCGCGTCGTCGGCGTCGTCGCCGCTTTTCCCGCGCCGTGCGTCCAGAATGGATCCGTACTCGGCGCCGGTGATCGTCCAGAGGTTGTGGTTCCGCGCGAAGATCACCGTCTCGCCGTCGGGCGATACGCTCGCCCATGAGGGGTGATTGTTCGGGGACTCGTAGTCCTCGAGTTCACGCAGGGTCCGCGTCGAAATCGTGTACTCGAAGTGATGGACCTTCTTTTTCGTTTGCGGCCGCTCCGGGCGATCCTCCTCTTGATCCTCCTCGTCCTCTTCGACGTCGTCGTCTTCCTCCGCCTCGACATCTTCGTCCTGCGAGGACTCGACCTCGAAGTGCAATGTGTTGTCATCCATGAAACGGATGCTGCGGATCGGCAGGTGCTGACCGTCCCAGGGATCGAGCGTGATCCGCGTCAGCTCCGCCGCGATCCGGTCGTTGTCGAAGAGCTGGCTCTTGGTGCCGCGCTCCGGATCGACGATGTAGTAGAACGTGCCGTCCGAGTCCTCCCACTGGTACCAGAATTTTTCGCTGCCTTCGATCCAGCGAGGGGCGACGGTCGTGCTATGGACCAGGTCGCGGATCTTGTACGGAGCGAAGCGGGCCGCGAGATCGAAATTGGCCGAGCCCTGACCCCCGACGTACATCGACTCGGCGTCCTGGGCCGACGCCGGCGTGGAGGCGAAGAGCGCGAGCGCCAGAACGACGGTGGCGTGAGCGAGGTGCCTGAGGGCGGCGCGCGGCGTGGCGTGCATCAGTCGAACTCCGAAGTGTTGGGGAGGGACGAACAGCAAGAGGCGGGCTCGGGGCCGAGTCGGCAATGGGGTTCGCCGAAGAGCCTCAGACGAAGTAGTCGGAGACTGTGCTGCCGTAGTTCTGCGCATAGTCTCGCTCGATTGCCGCTCGCAGGTATTCGATCTCGGGTTGGTCGAGGAAGTAGAGCGTCGAATCGAACTTTTCGAGCTGTACGACTCCGCGTTGAGTATCGGGTGCCTTCGCTTCCTGCCGGACCTGCTCACGAACGATTTCCGCCGCCGCCAGGTCCAACACCTCGAGGTCGAGAAACATCGAATCGTTCTCGCCCTCCTCCGCGTCGCTGTCGGGCTCCGTGCCCCCGACGGCCAGTTTGTAGTGAATACGGTCGAAGTCCTGCCGCCAGAGCAGTGTGAGCAGGTCGTCCTCGTCCTCGGGCGTGAGCGCCTGCGCTCGGTGTAGCACCGTCAAGAAGAGCGGGATCTCCTCGAGCTCCGCACCGGGCACGATCGTGAGTGTCGCGATGCCTGTGTCCGCCAGGGTGCCCACCAGGCCCGGTGCTTCGTCCCTCGTGATCACGCGCTCGCCGTCCCATGAGAGCCCTTCCGCGTCGACCGCGAACACCAGGTAGGGAAGCCGGGCCTACGTGGCGTAGAGCGCCCGCCGCAACTCGTCCCAGAGCGTCGCCGCTTCGGTCCCGAACGCCGAATATTGGGACAGGAGCTCGAGGCCACGCTCGAGGTCCTGCGCTACCAATTGCACGATCGGGGTTTCGGTCACGGAGACTGGGGGGGGTGGAGACGTGGAGGCGGCGAGCTTCGATCCTACCGATTACGCAGAGCCATCGGAAGTCATGGCCTGGTGGCCGCGGCCAACGCACCGGCCCAGGTTGTCGCTTCCACCGTGAGACAGGGAGAGAGGATGGGGTTGGACAAGAAGTACCGCGGCTACCGGTCGTTTTCGTACCTGGAGGCCGGCACCGACTACAAGAGCTTCGAGCTCGCGGACGAACTGGGGCGAGTACCGCCGTACAGCCTGCCGCTCGATGACGAAGGGGAGGCGCGCGTGCGAGGCCTCGCACGACGGCTTCCGTTCGTCTCGATGCACGAGCATCTGGGCGTCTTCCCGAGCCGCATCGAAGAGACTCCGGAGTACGCCCGCCACGGGCGCATGACAACGGCATTCGAAGGCCTGGCAGCGTCGTACTGGGACTGCGTCTTCGACAACCTGATGGACGGGATCTGCACGATCCACTCGTCTTCGGGTTGGCAGTGGGACGACGTGCTGCACGATCTGGGCATGCGGTTGTGCGACCTCGCTCACCAGGACTTCGTGCTCCACTGCCTGCGCGTGGAGGACGTGCAGCGGGCGCACGACGAGGGGCGCGTAGCGTGGGTAGCCACCATGGAGGGCGCCGCGATGATCGAGCACGACCTCGACCGTATCGACCTGCTGCACGGCTTCGGACTACGCTCGCTCGGCATCACCTACTCGGAGTCCAACGCGCTCGGAAACGGCCTCAAGGAGGACCGTGACGGTGGCCTGACCAAGTTCGGGAGGCGAGCGGTCGAGCGCATGAACAAGGTAGGGCTGCTCATCGACTGCTCCCACTGTGGCGACCAGACCACCCTCGACACGGTGGAATGCAGCGAGAAGCCGATCGTGCTCTCGCATATCGGCGCACGTGCCCTGTGGGATTCAAAGAGGCTCGCGCCCGACGAGGTGCTCGAGGCGGTGGCGGCCAAAGGCGGCGTCATCGGCATCGAGTGCGCCCCGCACACGACGCTCACCAAGCGCAACCGCGTGCACAATCTCGACGGCTTCATGGAGCACTTCGAGTACGTCAAGGCGTTGGTGGGCATCGAACACGTTGGATTCGGTCCCGACACCGTGTACGGAGATCACGTCGGGTTGCACCACACTTATGCGGCCGCGCTTTCCATCAAGGAGTCGAAGGGGGCCGGCAAGCCGGGGCAGGAGTACCAGGAGGTCGCGTACGTCGAGGGGCTCGAAAATCCTACGGAAGGTTCCTTCAACATCGTGCGCTGGCTCGTCAAGAATCGATACTCGGATGAGGAAATCGAGAAGGTCATGGGCGGAAACGCGCTGCGCGTGATGGCGGATGCGTGGGCCTGAGGGCGACACTTCTCGCCTGGGGCGTCGCGGCGGTTGCGGGGCTGGCGCTGCCCCTCTCCGCCGCCGGTCAGACGACCGTCCAGTCGGCGCTGATCTATGCGGACCTGAGCCCGGACGACGGTGGGGCCGACGTCCGCGTCGAATACGTGCTCGACGTGCAAGGGACGCCCGAGTTGCGTTTCGAATTGCTGGGCTTCGGACCCGCCACCACGAACGCATTCTGGTTGGGGGAACCGCGCACGGGCACCGAGATCCCGCTCGATGCTGAAGTCGGCTCGATGCGGGCGGCAAGCTTCAGGCTCACTCTTTACGAGCCGAATGAGCCGTATCACATCGTGGCGCTGTACCGGATCGAGGACGCCGTGCAGCGCGACGGGGACGACTTGCTCGTGCGTGTCCCGGTGCTCTCGCTCGCGTTCCCGCCGGCCGACGGCTCGACCGACCTGTTCAGGGCGGAACTGACGCTTCCCGCGGAGTGGCACGTTTCAGAGGGTTTCCCGACGAGACTCGAGGCCGACGGGGAGGGTTCCTACGTGGTCGATTTGCCCGTGGTGCCCTCCATGCTCGGCATCAGAGGACGCGCCGACGGGGCGTGGCGTCCCGGTCTGCCTCTCGTGATCGACTGCCTGATGGGTGCGATCATGCTCGCGTTCGGCCTCGTGGGTTGGCGCCATCTCCGGCGGGTCGCCTCGTGACTGGGCAACCCGGGATGATCTTCTACGGTCTCTTCGTCGTCTGCGGCGCGATCGTGGTCGCGTATACGCTCTGGATGATCTGGGAGGAGCGACGGTGACTCCGCAGATCTGGGTGTTCGTCGGATACTTCTTCGTCTTGTTCGCGATCGGCTGGTACAGCCTGCGCGCCACGCGCAACGAAGAGGACTACTGGATCGCCGGTGGCGATCTGGGCTGGTTCACCGGCGGTGCCACCATGGCGGCGACGCATACGTCGGCGGGCACGTTCGTGGGCACGATCGGGGTGATGTACGCGGCCGGGTGGTCGTTCGCGTGGGTGCTGCTCGCGATTCCGCTCTCGTACTGGTTCATGGTCGCCGTGCTCGCGCCGCGCTTCACGAAGCAGAAGGAGCTGACGCTTCCCGCCTTCATGGAAACCAGGTACTACGGGAAGGGCATTCGGGGTTTGGCCGGCGGAATCATCCTGGTCGCCACGGTCATCTACATCCAGGCGCAGATCGTAGCCGCGGGGCTCATTGCGCACACGGTGTTCGGCATCCCGACCGCGTGGGGCATGATCGGCTTCACGGTCATACTGCTGGCGTACACAGTGGTAGGGGGGATGATCGCCGTGGTCTACACGGACGCGTTCCAGCTCGTCGTCATGAGCGTCGGTGCGCTCTTCGCGGTCCCACTCGCGCTCAGGCAGGTGGGTGGCCCGGGAGAACTGCTCTCGCTCGTCGAATCGGCCCATCCCCTCGTCTTTACCTGGGAGACGATGCCGGCGACGCTCCTGCTGACCATGGGACTTTCATTCTTCCTCGGCGGTATCGCGACGCCGGAGAAGCTGATTCGGCTGTACGCCATGAAGGACCTGCGCACGATCCGGCGGGGAATCCTCTTCGCGATCATCATGATCCTCTCGCTGAACATGCTGGTGTTCGCGCTCGCGTTGTGCGCGATCGTGCTCTTTCCCGAGCTCCCGACCGGCGACCTCGCCATGCCCATGGTGGCGACCGCGGTGCTGCCGGTCACGCTGGGGGCGATCCTGCTCGCGGCGATCACGGCGGCGATGATGTCTACCGTCGACTCCCTCTTGATCGTGGCGGGCTCCGCGCTCTCGGTCGACATATACCAGAACCTGCTCGATCCCGACGTCACGCCCGAGCGCCGGATGTGGATCGGTCGAGTCGGGATCCTGGTCGTTGGATCCGTGCCCGTGATCTTGTTGTTGAGTGGTGTCGGGGACGGCGAGCTGGTCCAGTTCATCGTCTTGCTCTTCACGGCTCTGATGGCCGCGGCCTTCGTGATGCCGGTAGTCGGGGGCGTGGTGTGGCGAAGGGCCACCAAAGAAGGCGCCGCCGCCGCTATGGTCGGCGGTGTGGCCGCGACGTTCATCTGGGAGATCTTCGGCGTCGCCTCTGTTGAGCCGGTGCTCCTGGGCTTCCTCGTGTCGGCGGCGCTGTTCATCTCAGTGAGCCTCGTGACCGAGCCGCCTCCGGAACGGGCGTTGGAGCCGTATTTCGACGCTTGACACGTGAAGGAGGCGACGCGAGGGTGCGTGCTCCGCAACCCGTTCCGGAGTGATCTCTTGAGTCGAAACACGCGTCGAGCGCCCGTTCTCCACCTGCTCCTTCTCGGCGCCGCGCTGATGGTGCCCGCGTCCGTTTGGTCTCAGGACATCGCCGACGCATACCGCGACGACGCCAATCGCCTGATCGATGCCGCGCTGGCGAATCACGACGCGTACGAGCGTCTGGGCGAGTTGGTCGACCTTTTCGGCCATCGCGTCTCAGGGTCGGTCGCCCTCGAGCAAGCCATCGATTGGGTCATGCAGCAGATGGAGGCGGACGGTCTCGACAACGTGCGTGGCGACATGGTCATGGTGCCGCACTGGGTCCGCGGCGATGAGTCGCTCGAGATGACGCTTCCGAGGCCGCGCACACTGCCGATGCTCGGGCTCGGAGGTAGCATCGCGACTCCTGCCGGCGGGATCCGCGCGGAGGTCCTCGTGGTG
>Ga0066376_10000275_pt1 | contig 46751 bp, 52 predicted proteins | sample Knorr_S15_td_Bot_FD_77009 | JGI IMG/M metagenome (GOLD analysis project Ga0066376, IMG submission 77009) | Marine microbial communities from Southern Atlantic Ocean transect - Knorr_S15_td_Bottom_ad_5009_LV_A | ecosystem: Environmental > Aquatic > Marine > Oceanic | place: Southern Atlantic... | reverse complement strand
TCAGGGGGAATATGCATAGCTGAGATATTAAACCAGCTGGAGACCCTTAATTTTGATAGCACCGGCTACCACAGCACCGAGCACATCCAGCCATTTGTTGAAGCCGAGCGACGAGCATACGCAGATCGCGCGGAGTATTTGGGGGATATGGATTTTGTGAGTGTTCCCATATCAACGCTCATCTCTGACTCCTATGCGCAGCTTCGATTTTCAGATTATATTCCCGATGCAATTATTCCAAGTAGCCTGATGGGACCTGGAACCCTTGTTAATTTTTATGAGAGCGATGAAACCACTCACTATTCGGTGGTTGATATATGGGGAAACGCGGTGAGCGTCACCATCACGCTCAATGGAAAATATGGAAATGGAATTGTGGTGGATGGTGCTGGATTTCTATTAAACAATGAGATGGATGATTTCTCCATCAAGCCGGGACATCCAAACAAATATGGGCTTGTTGGGAAAGAGGCCAACGCGATTGCTCCTTTAAAGAGGATGCTCAGCTCGATGACCCCAACCATAATTGAAAACCCGATTGGAGAGCTTATGCTGGTGCTTGGCTCGCCAGGTGGTTCAACGATTATCACCACCGTTGCTCAAATTGCAGTGAATGTGATTGATTTTGGAATGAACATCCAGGATGCGGTGGATGCCCCTCGATTTCATCATCAGTGGCTTCCAGATGTGGTGTTCTATGAGAAGAATGGTTTTTCAGATGAGACATTAGATAATCTATCAAATAAGGGGTATCAGCTAGCTGAAAAAATTTCAATGGGTGAAGCTAATTGTATACAAATAGGAGCAAATGGTATTAAATTTGCGGCAGCAGATAGCCGTAGAGGCGCATCTGCGATGGCATACTAGGCATGAAAAAGAAAAGAAAATATAAAGAAGAATTCAGAGTCCTACTGATACTGATTATCATCGCATTCACCGTTAAAACATCGGTGGCTGAGATTTATGTTGTGCCAACCGGTTCCATGGAAGATACGATCATGATCGGGGATATGCTTTTTGGAAATAAATTTATATACGGGATGAAAACCCCCACCTGGCTTGGCATTCCATACACACGAATGGGCTTTGATGTTCCATGGACAAGACTACCAGAGTTTAAAAAAGTAGAGAATGGGGATGTGGTTATATTTGAGTATCCTCGAGATCCATTTCAGAAATATGTAAAGCGCTGCATCGGTATTCCTGAAGATTCAATAAGAATTGATAGAGGTGAAATCTATATAAATAATAATAGAATGTCATTTCCAAAAAATGGAAATAAAACAGAAAAATTTATAGAGCCCACTGATGAGCAATACGGGTTATATAGTCAATTTAGAGACATCTATCAAAATCAAAATAATATCAAATCATTTCAGGTTCCTTACAAGGGCATGAAAATTGATTTTAATAATGTAGATAACTGGGAGTCAATCATCTATCTTATTGTATTAGATCAGGCGGATATATCAATTAGAGTTCAAGAAGAGAAAAAAGATAATCAGGTTATTAATAAAGCATTTTCCTTTACCGCCATTGATCCAGAGGAAATATCAAGAACCAGAGGATTTTTAAAATATAAAGTCCAAAGCTTTTACTCTGATCCCCGAAAAATAAGATCCAAACAGGCCAACGATGCGCGCGAGTATCTTGAGGAAAGCTTTAATGAGTATCGCGATCAAATGAAAATAAATCCATGGCAGTGGAGGACCCATCCGGGATTTAATCAGCTTCTTGGGACACTCTATGCAAATGAAAATCTGCTGCTTGATTATGTTATGATTAATGGAAAGCCCATCAGAGACATGGATTCATACACCCTAGTTCACGACTATTATTTTATGATGGGAGACAACAGAGACAATAGCTATGATTCAAGATTCTGGGGGTTTGTACCTGATTATCATGTGCTTGGAACACCTATTTTTTCTGTTATGAATTTAAATTTTTCAAAGAATCTCAACCTATTTAATCCATTTACATATTTAAATATAATTAAACTTGGGATGGTTCATTAATGCTTGTGATGATTGCCATGCTTATTAAGCTCTTGGTTGGTGGCGTAATATCCTATGTCTTGCCATCAGTCACGGTGAAGAATATAAAGCAAACTGATCACCTTAGGATAACATTTATGGGAATCCTAACAACATCCCTGTTTTCTGTTACTTATCAGATGGATGCTGGAAGCCCATATGTTTTATCAACTGGCGCTCTTATTTTTATTGGAATTCTATGCAAAGCACAAGCAAATGAGATTCAAAGTACAGAGAGAATATTATTCTATTCTTTAGTGGTTATCGGATTATTTATTGGGTTTGGCTATATTTTTCAAGGAATTATTTTATCATTCCTTGTATATTACATTACAATTAATAAATCTGATTTATTCTCAATTTTAGTTGAAAATGAAGAGGATCAAAAAGATGATAGTACTAACAATGAAATAATGTGAGGCAATTTTGGCTATAGACTTAAGTACACCAGAAGGAAGAAGTAGTTATTTAAATGATAAGCTCTCTGATCTCATCAATGGGGTGGATAGCACATATGGAAATTTAATTTTTGATGAACTACTCAAAAGAATAGATAAAACCATTAAGGATTTTAATGCTGAAATGGATGATATATTTGATGATCTTAAGGTAAATGAAAAGAAAAGACAGACAATTCTCTTGAAGCTAAGAAAGAATAAATCATCAGATGAGCAGCAAGAAGCAGATAAAGAAAAAAAAGAGTGGGAGCAAAAGCTATTAGATTTGTACGGCAAAGACAATCCCAACAATGAAAAGGCAGCCGCTACGAACGAAGAGGAAAATAAATAATGCAACAAAAGATAATTTGGTTTGTTTTGTTTTTAGTGAGCGCATCCTTTTCATATTATTGGTTTATAATTAGAGATGCTGATGCAATGGCAATAAATGAGCTGGAATACAATGATGAGCTACTAACTGGGGATGTTACTCAAACAACCGAAGTATATGCCCGACTTGAGAAAAAATGGATTGGCACCTCCAAGCACATACAAAATCTTGAGCAAAAGACTGATACGTTAAGATTCCATTTAGATGATGAGATAGAGTCTTCAAAAGATAGATTTGAGAAGTTAAGGGGTGACCTTGAGGATTATATAAGAAAACAAAATCAAATAAATGTAGAACTTAATAATACAATTGCACAAAACCATAAAGATTTAAAGAAAAGTATTCAAAATATTAAGAGAGATATAAAAAAAGTTGAGAATAAAAGAATTAAGCCTTTAGAGACAGAGATTAAAGGTGTCCAGGAGAACAGAGAAAAGCTTGATAAAATTCTTGAGCTTGAAATGATTATAAAAGCTCTTGAAAAACAAGCAGCACAAGAAGCGAAAAATCAAGAATAGTAATTCAAATTACAGGCTGTAGTGTTTACAATTGAAAATATTATTGGTGATATTGTTTTTATTGCATTTAGAGACAAATCATTCCTATCAAAACTCGCAATTCCAGAGGAAATTACTCACTTTAAGATAAAGGGACAAGATCAGCTGGGTCTGTGGTTGGAGCATCCAAAATTAACATTCAGATACACCACCAATAAAGAGGGAAATCCCATAGCAAAAGATAAGCAAAAAACAGAGGTAGTAGAAGCCGTATTCTTAGTTACATGGGGAAACATAGACACCCTTATGCACTACCCAGAAAGAGATGGCTATGATTTTCCCAGTGAGTTTGATATAGATATAGGGTTTAAGTAACATGAACCATGGAATAGTAAAATTATGGAAGCAGATGGATGGATGGGGCTTTATTGAAGGTGATGATGGGGAGGACTATTTTTTTAATATTTCCAGCATAAGAAAAGGACAAAGAGTCCGAGAGAATTTAAAGGTGAAGTTTGATACTGAAGAAACACAGAAAGGCACTCAAGCTGTGAATGTCTCACTATCCTAGAGCCTAAAGACTTGAACAAGGTCTCAACTCCAGAGTTTTGGAATCAGCGCTACCTAGATAATAACACAAAATGGGATTTAGGCTATCCTACTCCAATTCTTACGCATTATTTAGAAAACAATAAGGTTTCAGGAAAGGCATGTGTTTTAGGATGCGGAAATGGTCACGATGTGATGGAATTGTCAAGATATGATATTGATGTCTATGCTGTTGATTTTGCATTAGAGGCAATTGAGAATCTTCGAAAAAAACTGACAGATAAAAAACGCGTTGAATTATTAGAGGAAGATATTTTTAACCTTCCCACTTTATATAGTAATTATTTTAATTTTGTTTATGAGTATACATGCTACTGCGCAATAGACCCAAATAGGAGAGAAGATTATTTTGATATGGTGTACAAAGTTCTTAAGGTTGGTGGACTTCTATTTGGAATTTTTATTCCTCTTGACAAGGAAATATACAATGAGGGGGGCCCACCATTTGGTGTTAGCATTAAAGAGGTGATGACATTAACTCATAATAAATTTAAGGTTATTGTAAATACTTTCTCTAATTATTCGATCGAACCTAGAGCCGGCAGAGAAAAACTTATTATCCTAGAGAAGATCCAATGAAAATTAAAATTAACAAAATAAAAATATTTGGCTACCATGGGCTATATGAAATAGAGAAGAAAAAAGGACAGAAATTTGTAATTAGCGCAGAGATAGAGTTGATGAATAAATATAATTATATGGATGATATTGAAAATACAGTTGACTACATAGAAATTATACATAAAATAAAGAATGTTTTTAATGCAAACAGATACAGCCTCATTGAAACACTTTCAATTGACATCTCCAACAAGATAATGGAAGATCAGGCAATTAAATCAGTAATTATCTCTATAAAAAAAATCTCACCACCAATTGAGGTGGATTTGGAATCAGTGGAGGTAGAGCATAGGAACGAAAGAGAATGATTTGTTTCCTTGGATTAGGATCAAACATGACCAATCGTTTAGATAATCTAAACAATGCCATTGAGATAATATCAAAAGATAAAAAAAATAATCTGATTAATATTTCGAATTTTTATGAATCTGATCCGATGTATAATGATTCTTTAGATAAATTTTATAATGGAGTTATTAAACTAGAAACATCCTACAGCCCAGAGCAATTGCTTGTATTTATAAAAAATATTGAAAAAAAACTAGGAAGGAAAAAATCTACCAACAATAGATATGAAAATCGTCCAATAGATATAGATATACTATGCTGTGGATCAACAATCATTAGATCAAGGGAACTTGTTATCCCCCATCCTCATATAAAAGAAAGAAAGTTTGTACTTAAACCTTGGTGTGACATAGATTCTGATTATATTATCGCTAATGAAAACAAGAAAATCAAGGAGCTTCTTGATACAACAACGGACAAATCATCACTAAAGAAAATATACGCATGAAATTATCATCATATCATATTTGTATAGAAGGGGCCATCGGGGTTGGAAAAACTAGTTTAGTAAAATTGCTAGCTGTAGAGATGGAAGCAAAAACAGTACTTGAAAAATTTGAAGATAACCCATTTTTAAGGGATTTTTATACAGATAGAAATCGATACGCAATGCAAACACAATTATTCTTTCTTCTATCTAGGTATAAGCAGCAGCAGGATTTACAGCAGATGGATATGTTTACAAAATCAGTAATTTCTGATTATATGTTTGATAAGGATAGACTTTTTGCGGCCCTCAATCTGAGTGATATGGAATTAGATTTATATAATCGGATTGCAAATGAGCTCCAGAAAAATATTGTATATCCAGATCTAATTATTTTTCTTCAATCTGAAACAGATCGTTTGATGTATAATATTAAAATAAGAGGGCGTAAATTTGAAAAGAATATGGATTATACCTACATAGATAATCTGAATCAAATTTATAATGAATATTTCTTTAGATATGATAAGGGTCCCCTTGTTATTATCAATACCAATGATATTGATTTTGTAAATAATAGACAGGATCTGCAAGAGATTATAGATTTTATTAAACAACCATCTGAAGGCACTCGATACTTTAATCCTATCAAAACATTTAAATAATGACCTTTAAGATTATTATATATCTAATTTTTATTTTATTTATTTATAGAATGATATCTCGAATTTTTTTAATCTCCAACACACAAAGCCACAAAAAAAAGAATGTAAGAGGAAAAGAGATAGACTACAAAGATGCTGATTTTGAGGAACTTGATTGAAGGCAGTTTTTATTAAAGAGCATGGCCCCCCTGATGTATTAAAATTTTCTGATACAAATGACTCTGATTGCTCATCAGGAAAAATTAAGGTAAATATAAAAAATTCATCTATTAATCATTTGGATATTTGGGTGAGAAAAGGGATTCCAGGATTAGATATCAGCTTGCCTCGAATTTTAGGATCAGATGGCGCTGGAGTTGTTTGTGAGATCGGGAAAGAAACAAAAGGATTCAAGGTAGGTGATGATGTCATTATTCACCCAGGAGTATATGATCCTGATTGTGATATATCTAAATCTGGACATGAGAATCTATCCCCTTCCTATGGGATTCTCGGAGAGACACACGATGGGGTTCAATCTGAGTTTGTTTGTCTTGATCCTACTCATTTGTATCCAATGCCTGCACATCTATCATATGCAGAGGCATCAAGCGTGGGGCTTACTTTTATGACTGCATATGAGATGCTTATAAAGAAAGCGAGAATACAAAAAGATGATCTAGTGCTAATCTACGGAGGGACATCTGGAGTTGGATCCGCGGGAATTCAAATAGCAAAAGATATGGGATGCAGAGTCATTTCAACGGTGGGGTCAGATGATAAGATTAAATATATACTGGATATTGGAGCAGATCATGTGGTTCTACACAATTCTGATCTATATTCCAACCTAAAGCGGTATCTAGGTAGAGAAAGGGTGAATGTTGTATTTGAACATATTGGAAGGGATACCTGGGATACAAGCATGAGAGTATTGCAGAAGGGTGGAAGAGTGGTTACCTGTGGAGCAACTACCGGAGCAAGAGTGAATATTAATCTTGCTCATCTTTTCTTTAAAAATCTATCAATTCTCGGTTCAACAATGGGAAGCGTTGATAGTTTTAAGGAAGTTCTAAATAAAATCAACATGAAAAAATATTTTCCAATGGTAGATCAAATTTTTCATGCATCTGATATCATAAAAGCTCATCAATATATAGAAAATAGAATGAACATTGGGAAAGTAGTTTTGGATTTATCATGAAAAGAAAACCAGAGAAACATGTTTTTGTATGCATTAATTGCAGAGAAGGAGACAGAAAAAGTTGTGGGAATGATGGATTGAACATTCGTTCTCAGCTGGTCTCCTTAATAGCTCCCTTTAAAGATAGAATTAATATCAGAATAAATAAAAGTGGATGCCTTGATGCATGTGAGTTAGGTCCTTCCTTAGTTATTTATCCAGAAAAAATTTGGTATAAGAATGTTCAGATTGACGATTGTAAAGAAATTTTAGAAAAATCCATTTTAGACAACAAAATTATTTCCAGATTAGAGATAAAAGATGATGACTTGGAGAGATAGTAGAATAAATGGATATACTATTTATCTTAGTTATTCTTCTGTTTATTGTAATATTTCTACTCCCATTATTTATTCACTTTAAGTTTCCTGAGATAAGATGGAATTGGAATTCTATTAATTTAGAAGATATAAGCTTTCCAAAATCATTTATATGGGGAACTGCAACAGCAGCTCATTAAAGTCTAAAAAAATATTATCAAGTTAGTTGGAATGAAATTGATTATCTCATAAAGTCATCAGAAGATTTAGACTATTGGTACGGAGGAAGAATCATGGGAGATGGATTTGGTGGAAACACATTAAATTTAATTAAGAAAGGATATGAGAATGAGTATGTTGATATCATATCTAGTTCATATAAGAAGAAATTTAATATTAATTGCTCCTCACATTTAATTGATTTTGTTGATGGCGCAGAAATTATAGATAATATTAGTGTCGATTAAAGTTATTCGTTTTAAATTTCAATTCAATTTCAAACTAACTTATAAGCAATGACAGTAACTATTTTTGATAAAATTATATCTAAAGAAATCCCAAGTGACATTATCTATGAGGATGACCAGTATCTTGCTTTTAGCGATATCAACCCACAAGCCCCAGTTCACATTTTAATTATTCCAAAAAAGAGAATCCCAACCATAAATGATCTAGAGAGTAGTGATGGCAAAACAATTGGAGAGATGATTCTTATTGCTAAAAACATTGCAAAAAATAAACAAATCGATAAAGATGGTTATCGTCTTGTTTTTAATTGTAATGCTCATGGGGGGCAGAGTGTTTTTCATATTCACCTGCATTTATTGGGAGGACGACAGCTAAACTGGCCACCAGGATAAGCAATATCTATGTTTTTATCAAAACTGAAGATACAGGGTTTTAAATCATTTCCAGATAAAACAGAATTAAATTTTAGTAATGGTGTGACTTCAATTGTTGGTCCTAATGGATGCGGAAAAACAAATATAGTTGATGCAATTAGATGGGTGCTAGGCGAACAAAAAGCATCAACTCTTCGATCCAATAAAATGGAAGAAGTAATATTTAATGGCACACAAAAGAAGAAACCACTTAATTTTTGTGAGGTAACCCTAACCATAGAGAATAATAAAAATTTGCTTCCAATAGAATATGATACAGTTGAGATTACTCGACGATATTTTAGGAGTGGTGAAAGTGAATACTATGTAAATAAAAATCAGTGTCGACTAAAAGATATACATGACATGTTAATTGATACTGGAATGAGTAGTGGTGCATATTCTGTAATAGAGTTAAAAATGATTGAATCAATATTATCTCAAAATCCTTCAGATAGACGAACAATGATTGATGAGGCATCAGGAATAAATAATTACAATAAGCAAAGAGGTGCATCCACAAGAAGATTAATATCAACGAAATCAGACATGGAAAGAATATATGATATAATGTCTGAAGTGCAGGGAAATGTAAAAAAATTTAAACTTCAAATGAAAAGATATGAGCGCCATAAACTCCTATCCACTGATCTTTTATCTTGTGAAAACTTGTATCATACTAAGACCATCAAATCTCTTGATGAAGGCTTAAGTCCATTACTTGCATCACAAAACAATATGAGTAAATCAAAAGATTCTTTTATGAAAGAATTAAAATCAAAAGAGAATGCTTTAGAGAAAGCTCAAGATAATTTTGAAGAAACACGTAATAAAATGGAGAAAATACAGAAAAAGATTAAAGAAGTTGAAGAGGGGATAGTTCAAGTAAATCAAGATATTATCGTTTCAACTGAGCAGATTAGCCATTCAAAAAATAGAGTTGAACAATCAGATAAAGAAATAAGAGCAAAATCCATTCAATTATCAATAACTCAGGATGAAATTAAAAATATGCATATAAGCGTAAAAAGTATTTTACCTGCAATTGAAAAAAAAGAATCAGATTACAATAAGCACAAAACGTTTTATGATGCACTTAATCAAAATTCAATAGATATAGAAAAAAAATTAAGTAAAAATCAACATATACTTATGAATATTTTAAATCAGATAAATAACTCAGAAAATAATATAGTTACCAATAATCATATGTCTGCAGAGAAGAATCTTCTCATCAAAACTCTAAAGGAAGATGCTAGAGATACTTCAAAACAACAGATGAAGAGCAAATCTCAGCTAGATATTTTTTTAACTAAAATCAATAAAGAGAGAAAGCAAAAGAGCAAGAATCTTAATGAAATGGATAATAATAATAGTTCAATCAAAGATATAGATTCAACTTTATTAAGACTCAATGATCAAAAAGATAAACATTTAAAAGAAAAGTTGCAGCATGAAAATAAATTAGATTTTTTTAATCAACTTATATCTACAAAAGATGGATCATCCAGTGGTAATGAGTATCTACTGACTCATCATTTAAAATATAAAAATATAATAGGTAAACTTGAAGATCTCATATCCGCACCAAATAAAATATTAGCTCCACTATCAATCGTATTAGGAAAATATTCAGATTATTTGCTCATAGACAAATTAAGTGAAGCAAAAAAAATAATTAATGATTTAAAAAATAAGAAAATGACATTTAATTTTATCATTTTAGATCAAGTCCCAGAATATAAATCAGATAAAATATTATCAATTAACAACTTGATATCTCAAATTAAATATCCATCAAAATTATCTAATATACTTCATTATCTAATTGGTCGGTATAGTCTATTAGACAACAATGATGCTCAAAATAAAAATAGTGTTAGCTACATCAGCAGCGATGGAAGTCAAATTTTATCTCATGGATTAATGAGAGTAAATCCAAACAAGCATGAATCTAAAATGTATACAAAGCATGAAATATCTGAAACAAATAAAAAAATAAATGATATTGTTAATATTCATTTTACTCAAATAAATCAAGAGACAAAAAAACTTGAAAAAAGAAAAGACGAGGTAATAAATAAAAATTTAGAATTAAAAGAAATTTTTTCTCGAAATGATTTAATTATTAATGAAACACTAGTAGAAATTGAAAAGTATAAATTCCTCGCTGAAGAGCATAAAAAAAAGGGAAGATACACTCTAAAAAATATATCTAATTTAGAAAATGAAATCATTAGTCTTAAAATCAGGAACAAAGAGTTAAATCTAGATAATAATAAAAATTCAAATCAGTTAAAAAAAATAGAAAGTGATAAAATAAAAAGAACCAAAGAGCTTGGATTGATAAAAAATAAAATTTTATTAATTCGTCAAAAAATTGAAAGAAAAAAAATTGACTTAATAGAAATTATTAATAAAAAACATTCTGTCAATAATCGTATTAATGATTATAAAATCAATGAGAATGAAAATAAGTCAGATATAAATAGGTATAATGATGAGGTTATTAAATTAAAAAACTTGATAAAAAGACTAACAGAATTAAATAAGAATTTAAAAAATAACCTGAATGATTTATATATTGAGGAGAAAGAAATTAATAAAAATAGCACTAGTCTTGAAATAAAGTATTCAAAAGAGTATCAACAGTTTCAAACATTTCAATCTCAAATTAAAGATAAAAGATTAATAAATGATACTAACAGTGAACAGTTAAATAAAATAAATATTCAAATTGAAAAAATAAAACTTCAAAAGAATACTCACATCTCATTTCTAGAAACTATAGCCATAGAAAATATATCAGCTAGAGCAATTAATAAATTTATAAAATTTACGATTAATGAATTAGCTGATAGAACTATTAAGATTAAAGAATCTATTAATCGTATAGGACCCATTAATATGGAAGTTGATTCACAGCATGAGGCAGAAATTGAGAGATTTGAATTTTTAGAGAATCAGTATAAAGATTTAGTAGAATCTGAAAAATCATTAAAAGAAACAATAAATAAATTAGATAAAGAAGCAAGAAAATTGTTTATCAGTACATTTGAAAAAATTCAATCTAATTTTTCTAAAACTTATAATATGTTTTACAATGGAGGAAAGGCATCTCTTGAATTAAAAGGGGATGATATTCTTGAGAGCGAAATCGTTGTCAAAGCAACTCCTCCTGGGAAATCTACGCAAAGTCTTAGGATGTTATCTGGTGGAGAGAAAGCAATTACCGCCATTTCTTTACTCTTTGCAATATATTTAGTAAAGCCAAGTCCATTTTGTATTTTAGATGAAGTGGATGCACCTCTGGATGATGTGAATATCAAAAGATTTAATGATGTTATTAAAGAGTTTTCAAAAAATAGTCAATTTATTATTGTAACTCATAATAAATTAACAATGGAAGCTTCAGATTATCTTTATGGGGTTACCCAACAAAAAGAAGGAATATCTGAAATTGTATCAGTAAATCTTAATGAAATTGACAAAAAATTATTGGCGTAAAATGAATTTTATCAAAGACATGGATATACGTAATAAGAGAGTCTTAATTAGAGTTGACTATAATGTTCCAATTCAAAATGGTAAAATTAGCAATGATTTTAGAATACGTCAGAGCCTTGAAACGATTAAATATTGTTTAAGTAATAATGCATCAGTTGTTTTAATGTCTCATTTAGGAAGGCCCAAGGGTGTTGTAAGTGAAGAGTATAGTTTAGAGTTAGTTTCTTGGCATTTAGAAGAGTTAATTAAAACAGATGTTATGTTTGTAAATGATTGCATATCAGATAATGCTTTCAGTATAAGCAATAACCTTAAACCTCAAGAAGTTCTATTGCTTGAAAATCTTCGTTTTTATAATGAGGAAGTTAGCAATGATGATAATTTTAGTAAGAAGATTTCTAATCATGCAGATGTATTTATAAATGATGCATTTGGAACAGCCCATCGTTCACATGCATCAAACATTGGTGTGCTTTCATTTTTCAAAGAAAAGGGATATGGATTTTTAATAAATAAAGAAATTCAATATTTAAAAAATGAATTAGAAAATCCCAAGAAACCTCTTTTGTTTATAATTGGTGGGGCCAAAATAAGTACAAAGATTGCTTTGATTAATCATTTAGTGGAGAAGGCAGATATTATTTTAGTGGGTGGTGCAATGGCATTTACATTTCAAAAAGCACTTGGTTACAATGTTGGAAATTCTTTAGTTGAGAATGAAGAATTATCAACATCTCTTGAAATTATAAAAAAGGCGAAGAAAAAAAATGTAAATTTACAATTTCCAGTTGATGTAGTGTGCGCAAAGGATATCAATAAGTACGAATCAATTGAAGTTAAATCAATGGATCATTTTGAAAATGATGATATAGGCCTTGACATAGGCCCTGAAACTTGTATTAACTATCAAATGTTTATAGAATCAGCAAAAACAATAGTTTGGAATGGGCCATTGGGTCTTTTTGAAATTCCATACTTTTCTACTGGAACTCAATCAATAGCAAAATCTATTGAGCAGCATGGACAAAAAAACAATATAACAACAATTATTGGAGGTGGAGATACAGTTTCAGCAATTGATAGTCTTAATTCAGATATGAAATTTACTCATATCTCAACGGGGGGAGGATCTTCACTCGAACTTTTATCTGGTAAAAAATTACCTGCACTAAAAGAAATAGATATACTATGAAATATTGTATTGCAAATTGGAAAATGAATTTAACAATTTCTGAATCTATATTATTTTTAGAGGAACTTCAGAAAAAAAACTTGCAAAACACAAAAACTAAAATTATCTTGTGTCCCTCATTTACTTCATTAAATGATATAAATAATATTCTTTTTAGTAACAATATAGAGCTTGGTGCTCAGAATGTGCATCAAGAATTAAAGGGTGCCTTCACCGGCGAAATTTCTATTAACATGCTTAAAGAAATTGAGTGCAAATGGGTGATTTTAGGCCATTCAGAGAGACGACAGCATTTTAATGAGGAGGATGTCATTATAAATGATAAACTAAATGCTGTCATTCAAAATGGCCTAAACCCTATTCTATGTATTGGTGAGAATCAACTTCAAAGAGATAAAGATGAAACATTTTCTGTATTAAAAAGTCAATTAAATACAGCTCTTTATAATATTAATATAAAAAATATTAATTTGGTTATTGCATATGAGCCAATATGGGCAATTGGTACGGGTGTTAATGCAACTTGTAAGCAAATTGATGAGGTAATTAATTGGATTTCTGAATTTTTATTGCAAGAATTTTCAATAAAAGTTCCTATTTTATATGGTGGAAGTGTTACATCTTCAAATTGCTCAAGTATGCTTGATTTAGAAAAGGTTTCAGGTTTTTTAATTGGAACCTCTTCATTAGATGTAAATGAATTTTATAGTATTTATTCAATAATTAATGAAAGGTAATAATTTATGTTGTATTCGTTAGTTCTATTTATTTTTGTTGCTATATGTGTGCTTCTTGTTGGCATTATATTGCTACAGACCAGTCAAACTGGTGGAATGGGTTCCATTGGAGGTGGAAATAGTTATTTAGAAGGAGCTTTAGGAGGCCAAGGAGCTGATTCTTTATTGCTAAGGACAACAACTGTTTTTGCTGTTATTTTTATGTGTTTAGCCATTTTCTTAAACTATTTACACAACCCTAAGGCAAGTAGCAATATAACTGTTGAATCAAGCATTGAATATTCAAGTGAAAACGAGCTGGTTAATTCTCAGGTTCAAAATCAGTTAGATTTAGAAAATATAGAAAATTCTGAGCAGAATAATAATCCTGAAGATAATAGTAATAAAAATAAAGGAGTAAAAGCTTCAGTCCCATTAAAAGAATCTGGGGAATAAGTATTGCTGAAGTGGTGGAACTGGTAGACACGCTGTCTTGAGGGGGCAGTGAGAGAAATCTCGTGCGGGTTCAAGTCCCGCCTTCAGCACAAGTCTATGGAGAAATGTATGTATAAACTATTTTATTTGTTTTTATTCACTTCTTTAATTTATTCTAATGATGATACTCACACTTTAACAGAGTTTGAAATCGTAACCATCAATTCCTTTAGAGATTCTGGTTTCTCTGGAATCTCTGATGATTATACAGTTATCAATAATCTTATAAAGAGCAATTTTTATAGTACAGATTCAGAGATTCACTTTGGGATGTATGAGATTTGCTTAGGAAATGATGAGTTAGGCTGTGCGAATCTACATCTAAATAGAGCCATCCAAATTAATAGTAAGCAAAGCTATTATGACTTATCTGATTCTCTTACACTATATAGGGAATTTCTAGAAAATGCTAGAAGAGCAGTAAGTAAGGAAAATTATGATATAGCAATTGAAGATTATGAGAATATCATAGAGCGATTTTCAGGTAAAGGGCTCCCATACTATGAATTAGGTCTAATATTTGATAAATTAAATAATAGAAATTCTGCAATAATTAACTTCAATCAAGCTATATCTTTTAATCCAAATAAAGATTTATACCAAGAAGCTATTTATTCAATAGCTCAATCAATATCAAGAGAAGCTGATGAAGAGGCAAGACGCCAAGATTATAATTCAGCAATTCCAAAATATCTTGAAGCTATTTCAAATTATCCAAATTTTACTCAGGCATATTTTCAATTAGCTAAATCATTTTATTCTTTAGGAGATTATGAAGAAGCCAAATTTTACTTACTGCAGTGTTTAGAAATTAATCCAAATCAGCCACAGCCACTGATGATGCTTGCTACGATTTACATGAAGATGAAAGATTTTGCTAATGCTGAGAACTATTATCGAAAAGCAATCAACGTTGACCCTCAATCATACAAGGCTTATTTTCGTTTAGGAGCATTGTTAATGCAAGAAGGAGAAGAATCTCAGGGTCTTTATGAAGCTAAAATTTTTCTTGAAAAATCTATTAGCTTAAAAAGTGATTATTACAATGCATATGAAACCCTTGGGATAGTTAATAAATATTTAAAAAACTATGATAATGCCATTGAGAATTTTCTAATAACGATTGATATACTTGGAGATAAATCAAAAAAAAGATATAAATCTCTTTATCTTCTTGCTGATATATATAACACTAAGAAAGAATATAAAACAGCTAAAGATTATGCATTAGTTGCAGTAGATATAAAAGAGAATGGTGGTTCAGCTAACTTCCATTTAGGGATAGCATGCAAAAATTTAGATGAGAGATCACGCGCTAAAGATGCATTTAAAAGAGCTACCAAAGATAAGGATTGGAGAGCAAGCGCAAAATATGAGTTAAATTTAATGGAAAAGGGAAAATAATATTAATTTTATATAGGACACCAGTTGATAAAAGCAGTTATATTTGATTTAGACAATACATTAATGGATTTTATGAAAATGAAATCTATGTCAATTGATGCTGGTATCAATGGTATGATTGAAGCAGGTTTAAATATTGATTTTCAAGAATCAAAGACTAAAATATATGACATATATGAAAAAAAAGGATTTGAGTATCAAGAAGTTTTTGATGATTTTATTACAGAATCTTGTGGGAAATTAGAACATAAATATTTAGCTGCAGCTATTGTCTCATATAGAAAAATTAAGGATGCTACAATGGTGCTCTATCCTAATGTTAATAGTACTTTAATTTCATTATCAAAGCTTGGATTAAAACTAGGAGTGCTTACAGATGCTCCAAGTAGGGAAGCTTGGATTCGCTTGTATTCACTTAGCATGCATCATCTGTTTGATGCAGTTGTTGCTCTTGATGATACTGGCTACCTAAAACCTTCTTCTGAACCATTCCTTAAAATATCTAATCTTTTATCTATAAATCCAGAAGATATACTAATGGTGGGTGACTGGCCAGAAAGGGATGTTATTGGTGCAAAGAAATTAAATATGAAAACAGCATTTGCAAAATATGGAGATATGTTTAAAACAGTACATTCTGGGGCTGATTATGATCTTGATGATATAAGTGAAATTATTGAAATAATTAGTTCAAATAATAATGTATAAAATTGGTGCAGATATTGTTGAAGTTGAAAGAATTAGGAAACTAATAGATAAATATGATTTTAAATTTCTAAATAAAATTTTTAGCTCTGAGGAAATAGCTTATTGCAATACTCACCAAGACCCTTCAATCCATTTCGCAGGAAGATTTTCAGCGAAAGAAGCAATCAAAAAAGCATTATCAGGGAAGCATGGGAATATTCTTTTTAAATTTAATAAAATAAAAATCATAAATGATGAGAATGGAAGACCATACATTGACAGAAAATCTTTCCCATTAGAAAATATAGATATCTCGATATCACATACAACTACTCATGCAATTTCAGTTGCGATACTAAACAATGCTTAGCATCCTCAATTCTAAAGAATCAAAAGAGCTAGATTTTCATACAATAAAAAATAATATTACATCAAAAAATAAATTAATTGATAATGCAGGAAGATCTGTTGCATATCACATCATTGAACACATTAAAGATCCATTTAATAAGAAATTTTTATGCATAGCAGGAGCTGGAGATAATGGAATAGATGCAGTTATCTGCAATTTTTATTTAAAAAGAAACAATGTAAACTCTACTTTACTGATTATTGATCCCAGTAAAATTAATGCTTCACATTTAAAACATCATTCTTTTCTAACTCCATCTAAGAAGATTAAGCTATCAACTTTTGATTATATTGTAGATGGGGTTTTTGGCACTGGTTTAAATAGAAATCTTAAAGAAGATTATTTTTCCATAGTAAATGCTATGAATAAGCATGGTAATATAATATCAATTGATATTCCCTCTGGAATATATGCAGATTCAGGAAATCAATCAAATATATCAGTTAATTCCATTCAGACTGTCACCTTTACTTATCCCAAAATAGGCCACTATATGTCTCAGGGATATAAATCAAGAGGCGATCTGTATATTTATTCTATTGGACATTCTCAAGATACAATTAGTAGTAAAGTAGCTCTAATTGAAGAAGAAGATGTATGTAGTTTATTAAAACCACTTGCATTAGAATCTGATAAATATACAAAAGGTAAGATTTTATCTTTATCAGGTTCTGTTAATTATACTGGCGCAGCACTCTTAAGTAGTTTAGCTGCAATAAAAGCAGGATCAGGCATATTAAAAAATATTTATCCTTATTCGCTCAAGGATATGTTCGCTCAATGTAAAGAAATAATTGATCATCCTTTGCCTGATGATAATGGATTTTTAACAGAAAATAACTTTAACCAGATTAAAAATCTTTATAAATGGCCGGATTGTCTTATTGTTGGGCCAGGATTGTCGTCTAAACAAGAATCAATTAATTTGATTAAAAAAGTTTTATCTACATATAAGGGAAGGTGTGTTATTGATGCGACCGCACTTTCAGCAATTAACTTCAATAAAGATAAATTTTCCAAAACACCAAAAAAATCAATTTTAACTCCTCACTATAATGAACTCTCTAGAATGCTTGGGATATCTAAAGAACAGCTAAACAATGATACAATGAATATACTTACTGATATATCTAGATATCTAGAAGGAAGAATTTTAATATTAAAAGGTCCTAATATTATTATTGTGAATGGGACTAATGAAAAATATATAATAGATAAGGGAACCCCGCTTCTTGCGACAGCTGGTTCAGGGGATGTTCTAACGGGAATTATAGCTTCCTATATTTCGAATGACTATAAATTAATAAATGCCTCTATAGTAGGAAGCTACATCCATTCCCTAATATCATCTTTATATTCAAAAAAGGGTATTGAAAATATTATTGCAAGTGATTTAATCAATCAAATTCCAATAGTTCAAGACTTACTTAGACGAAAAGTAAAATATGACTAACATACTTTTTTTAATTAATTTATTTATTATATTTTTTGTTTCAACTATCTATATTGATGTGATATACAAATTGTATCATTATGATTCATATATACATTTTATTATGTATTTTATTATAGGATTTTTAGCAGTAGTTGGAGATAAAAGGATTGTATCCTTTAAATTTCTTATTGTAATGATACTCCCAATTATCACAGAGTTTATTCAAAAATATATTGCTATGAGAAGATCTGATCCAGTAGACATGTATTTTGATTATCTTGGCTTAGTGGTGGGGATAGTGGCTTTCTTGTTATATAAATATGTTAAAAAAACTTAAAATAACAAATCTTGCTATAATTGATTCTTTGGAAATAAATTTTTCCGATTCCTTCAATGTAATTACCGGTGATTCAGGAGCGGGAAAAACAATAATTTATAAATCTATTAGCTATTTATTTGGAACTAGATTTAATAAAAATGATCTAAGGAATGCTCAAGATAAATGTGAGATATCAGGAGTTATAAGAGTAAAGGGAAAGGATTATCAATTATTACGTGTTTTTACTAAAACAGGTACTAAAAATTATATTAATAATAAATCTGTTAAATTAACTAAGTATATAGAATTTACTCATGAAATTTGGGAATCATATGGGCAGCATGAGCAGCAATTGCTAATTGATGAAAATAATCATATTAGATATCTTGATCTTTTTTCTAAATCAAAATATATATATGATGTATATCTTCCTTTATATACTGAATATTTATCTTTAAAAAATGAAATTTCTGAATTAATAGATAGTTCTGAAGATTTTTTTAAAAATAAAGAATTATATGAATTTCAATTCCAGGAACTAGAGTCGATAGATATTCAAATTAATGAAGATATGGAATTACAGGAGAAAATAACTTCTCTAAAAAAGAATAAAAGTTCATATGAAACCCTTTACAAACTTTCCAACATCAACGATAGCTCATCTGATACGATTAAAATAGTAAACGAGAGTATCGACCTAATGTCAAATCTGCCTAACCCCTCAGAAGATGCAAAGAATATAGTAAGTAGATTAGATCAGTTTGTTTCTGAGTTTCAAGATATAAAATTTGAAGCATCAAAGCTTATGCAAGGATTCTATTATAATCAAAATGAAATAGAGCAATTAAATGATAGGATAATAAATATTAATGAATTAAAAAGAAAATTTGGTGGGACGATAGAATCATCAATAGATTATAGAAACAAACTTGAGTTACTATTAGAAAATTCACATGATTTAGACTCACTAATAGAGAAAAAAAATAAAAAAAAGAATATAATTAAAGACAAATTAAGTATTATTGGATTAGATCTATTTGCGCTAAGGAAAACCTCTGCTAAAAAACTATCAAGCAAAATCAAAGATGATTTAGAGACTATGGGCATGAACAAGGTAGATTTTTTTATAGATCTAGGTGATTTTGAATTAAATAAAATTGGTATTGAAAAATGTGTTTTTTATATCAGAACTAATCAAGGAGAAGAGCTCACGACATTAGGGCAAATAGTTTCAGGTGGTGAATTATCTAGAATAATGATGGCTATAAAGCTTTCTATCAATTCATTTTCTGAAAATAAATTATTTATTCTAGATGAAATTGATTCTGGCCTCTCAGGAAAAGAAGCAGATAGTATTGGGAACATAATCAAAACATTATCATTTAAAAATCAAGCAATTTGCATAACACACCTATCTCAGATAGCTTCAAAAGCAGATAGACATTTTAAAGTATATAAAAAAGTGGTTCAAGATAGAACTAATTGTATAATAAAAGTTTTAGATAATGAATCTAAAATAACTGAATTAGCTAGCATGATAAGTGGAAAAAAGATTACTGCTGAGAGCATTGATTATGCAAGAGAAATCTTAGGGAAATAATACATGGATAAATTAATAATAAATGGTGGAAATAATTTATCTGGAGAAGTATTTGTAAGTGGTTCTAAGAATGCTGTCCTTCCAATAATGACCGCAACTCTCATAGTTCCAGGAACTTATAAAATTAATCATGTTCCTCTTTTAAGAGACACTAAAACTATGATCACATTATTAGAAATAATAGGAGCAAAGGTAGTATACTCTGATAATACATTGCAAATTGATACTACCAAGTGTAGTAATCCACATGCTCCATATAATCTAGTTAAAACGATGCGAGCATCATTTTATGTATTAGGACCTCTTCTAGCCAGGTTTCATCATTCTAATGTTTCACTCCCTGGAGGATGTGCCTGGGGTCCAAGACCTGTTGATTTTCATATAAAGGCACTACGAGAGATGAAAGTAAATATTAATTTAAGCAAAGGAGTTATAATTGCTGATGGTCAGCCCTGTGGTGCTAAAATAGGATTTAAAAAGAAAAGCGTTGGAGCAACTGGCAATGTTTTGATGGCTGCTTCAAAAGCTAAAGGTGAAACTATTATTACTAATGCCTCCAAGGAGCCTGAAATTGTTTCTCTTGGACATTTTCTTATAAAATTAGGAGCAAAGATAGAGGGGCTTGGGACAGAAAGAATTGTAATAAATCCAATTATCAATGAAAACAATAATGTTGAATTTGATGTTATTCCTGATCGAATTGAGGCTGGCACTTTTATGATTGCAGTAGCAGCTATTGGAGGTGACATTAATCTAAGAGATGTTGATCCAAGTCATTTAGAATCAGTTATTTCTCATTTAAAAAAACTTAAGATTTGTATAGATATAGGTGATAATAATATATTTATTTCATCAACAGGTAATTATAAATCTATTAATTTAGAAACTCATGAATATCCAGGATTTCCTACGGATTTGCAAGCACAATGGATGGCATTGATGATTAAAGCAAAGGGATCTTCAAGTATTAAAGAAAATATTTACCATGATAGATTTACTCATATTTCTGAATTATCAAGAATGGGTGCGGATGTTAAACTTAATGATAATATTGCTTATGTTAGAGGTGTAGATGATTTATATGGTGCCCCTGTTATGTGTACAGATATTCGGGCTAGTGCTGGATTAGTTATTGCAGCATTGTGTGCAAAAAGTCAGACTGAAATTAGTCGAATATATCATATTGATCGAGGTTATGAAAATATAGAAAATAAATTTTCAATTATTGGCGCATCAATAAAAAGGATCATAGGTTGAAATAATTTGTTACATTATGTTGTATAGTTTTAATTGAAATTGAATTTTATTTATATTAACTTTAGATAAGAGATTAAATTTTAAAACAAGGAGAATAAAAAATGAGACAATTATTTATAACAGCTATATCAACAGTTTTAGTATCAGCTATTTTTGCTAGTACTTCTGTTGTACTAAACAAAGCAAATGAGACTTCTTCTCATGTAACAGTTCAAGTAAACTCTGACCATGATATTTATGGCATTCAGTTTGATCTTAAGTACGATCCTTCTAAATTATCTATTGATCCTTCATTGATAATAGGTGCTGAAGATGTTTATGCCACAGATAAGGGGAATGGAATCCTAAGAGTTTTAATGTTTGATTTTGATGGCCAACCATTGCATCCCAAATCAGCAAATGCTTTAATTACACTTCCTTTTGAAGTAAATGGTTTAAATGATATTTCTTCATTATTAGAATTTACTGGTGAGCAAATTGTTGCTGGATATAATGGTGAAAAAATAGATGCTAGTTTTGAAAACTTTTATGTTAATGTAGAAGCAGAACTACCAAACATTACTTCACTGTCAAAAAATTATCCAAATCCATTTAATCCATCAACCACAATTAACTACAGTGTTTCTAAATCAGGCTTTGTATCTTTAGTCATATATGATTTAAATGGTGCTACTGTTAAAACGTTAGTTAATCAAGTTGTTGATAGAAATGATTATTCAATTACATGGGATGGAAAAAATAATAATGGTCAATCAGTTGCTTCTGGTCAGTATTTTTATGTAATGAAGGCTCCAGGTGGATTTACAAGCAGCGAGTATATGACACTTTTAAAGTAGATAAAATCTTTAAATCCTTGTTTTAAAGGTTAAGGGCTCTTTAGCAATAAAGAGCCCTTTTTTATTTGTTTTATATGTTAAATAAAAATAATATACCTATACTATAACTAATATCTAATAATGATTTAATAATGGAATCAAAAATTGTCATAATAGGTGCAGGTGAAGTGGGGTTTAATCTAGCAAAATCACTCTCTAGAGAAAATCATGATATTACAATTATCGATAATAATTCACAAAAATGTGCAAGAATAAAAAATAATTTAGATTCCCATGTAATTGAAGGGGATGGTGCATCTCAAAGAATCCTTCAGCGTATTGATATGAAAAAGATTGACTACCTACTAGCCTTAACTAGAATTGATGAAGTTAATTTAGTTGCTTCTAGAATATCTAAAAAAATGGGAGCAAAACATGTAATTTGTAGGCTAAGAAATACTGAATACTTACATAAAAATGCCGTCATTACTCCCGAACAATTTGGAATTGAATATGTAACCTATCCTGAAAAAGCAGCCCAAATAGAGATAGAGAATTTAGTTAGAAGATCTTCAACAGTTGAAGTCCAGGAATTTCATCAAGGTAAAATTCTAATGGTTGGAATAAACTTAGAGTCCTCATCACCGCTCATTGGAAGAACCATTGAAAATGTTATCACTTCAAACCCTTTTACTATACATAAAACAGTACTAATAAACAGAAATGATGATTTCTTTATTCCAACTTTAGAAGAGACATATAAAAAAAATGATCATATCTATTTTATAGGAAGAAAAGAAGAGATTGATAATATCCAAAAAATGGCAGGCAAGCCTTCCTTTGATGTCAATAACGTAATGATTCTCGGTGCGGGAAAAATAGGACGATTGCTTGCGAAGTCATTGCAGTTTGACTACAATGTAAAAATTATAGAAAAAAATATAGATAAGGCTAAAACCTACAGCCCAAGTCTAGAAGAAACTTTAATGCTTATCGGTGATGGTTTAGATATCGAATTTTTGGAATCTGAGAATATTTCCGAGGTTGATTGTTTTGTGGCAGTGACCGAGAATGAACAAACAAATATACTAGCTTCATTATTAGCAAAGCATTATGGGGCAAAGCAAGTAATTCTGCATATTACAACCACCAATTATTTAAAATCTGTTAGAAGAATAGGAGCAGATGCTATTGTTAGTAAAAATATATCTGCTGTAAATGAAGTTTTAAATGTTATTAGATCAAATGAAGATAATGTACAGATTCATCGTTTTGATGATGTTGGAGTGGAGGCTATAGATGTTATTGTTGATGAATCTTCAAGATATTTAAAAAAAGAAATGTCAATAGATGAAATACCATCTAATTTTTCAATTGCAGCAATTGTACGAGATGGTATAGTTATAATACCAAATATTAGGACAGAGATAAATTCTAATGATGAGCTCTTAATTTTTGCTAAACCTGAGCATGCGAAAGATGCAGAAAGTTTATTTATTTGTAAATGATTAAAAAACCAATCATTAAATTTATTGGCTATATTTTATTATTTTTAGGTCTCTCTATGTTCGCTACCTCATTGTGGCCATTGTATTACAATGAAAATGATTTTTTTGTTTTTATTAAATCTGGTTTAATAACATCAATAACAGCACTTATACTGCTTTTTATCTCAAGAGGAACTGCAGAGAGTGAAATCAATTTAAGAGATGGGTTTTATGTAGTAACAATGACTTGGATTTTTATGGGATTATTTTCTTCTATTCCTTACTACCAATCAACTTTTTTCTCCTCATTTACAGATGCATTTTTTGAATCAATCTCCGGGATAACAACAACAGGAGCCACTGTTTTAGGAAATGTTGAGGCTCTTCCTCATGGGCTATTATTCTGGCGTAGCTTTACACAGTTTATCGGTGGAATGGGTATAATTCTTTTTACAATTGCCATATTACCAATTTTGGGAATGGGGGGTGTCCAGCTTTTTAGGGCAGAGGTGCCAGGTCCTACTACTGGTAAATTTACTCCTACAATAAAGGAAACAGCCAAATATCTTTGGGCCATATATTTGGGTCTTATTATAATAGAAACAGTAGTGCTATATCTTGAAGGTATAATCTTTGATATTGAAAAATTAACTTTCTTTAATGCAATGTGCCATTCTATGACAACAATAGCCACTGGTGGGTTTTCTACTTTCAATAATAGTATATTAGGCTTTGAAAGTGATATTGTCAGTTGGACAATTATAATTTTCATGTTTCTTGGAGCTACAAATTTCTCTTTACATTTTTTATTAATTTCTAAGAAATCATTTGAATATTTTAATGATTCAGAGTTTAGATTCTATGTTTCTATTATATTGTTTTTCTTTATTTTGACTTTTATAAATATTGCTAGTATCTATGGTTATACATTTAAAAATATAACAGCATCATTATTTAATACTGTTACATTTATGACTACTACAGGTTTCACTTTATATGATTATGAGACTTGGCCTCCATTATCACAATTAAATGTTTTTTTTATGTTTTTTATTGGTGGAATGGCAGGATCAACTACTGGTGGTATAAAATTAATTAGAACGATACTCGTTATAAAATACATAAAAACTGAAATAGCAAGAATGCTTCATCCTCGAGGTTTGCATCATATTAAAATTGGGAAGAATATTATAGATGATGATATTGTACGAAGCACACTTGGTTTTTATCTTTTTTATATATTAATATTTGCTCTATGCTCATTATTAATTTCTATGAACGGATTAGATATGCTGTCCTCCTTAGCAATATCAGCAGCATCAATTGGGAATATAGGCCCTGGCCTAGGAGTGATTGGCCCATCAAGTGATTGGAGTTCACTAAATGATTCAGCTAAATATTTGGCAGCATTTTGCATGCTTTTAGGAAGATTAGAAATTTTTACTGTATTAATTTTATTTAGTAGGACCTATTGGAAAGCATGAAAAATCTTAAATTAAAGAAGACAGAGAAAACCCTTATCATTACGATTAATAGACCTGATGAACTAAATGCGTTAAATAGCGCTCTAATTAATGAATTAGATGATGTTTTTTCTAATAATAGAGATGATAATAATATTAGTTCAGTAATCATTACTGGTGCTGGTAGTAAATCTTTTGTTGCGGGTGCAGATATTAAAGAGATGGCTAATTTTTCATCATCTGCTGCTGCCGCCTATTCAAGTCATGGAATAGAACTATTTAATAATATAGAGTCTTACTCGAAGCCTGTAATTGCAGCGATTAATGGATATGCACTGGGTGGAGGACTAGAGCTTGCCCTATCATGCCACATTAGATATATATCAAAGAACGCTATCCTTGGATTACCCGAGGTAAGCTTGGGGTTAATTCCTGGCTTTGGGGGAACTCAACGTCTAAGAAGTATTGTTGGTTTAGGGATTGCAATTGAGATGATTACATCTGCAAAGCATATAAATTCAGATGAAGCTCTTAGAATTGGTTTAGCTAATAAGATTTGCAACGATGTTCTTGAAGAATCTCTTTTATTATGTCAAAAAATATCCTTAAATAGCCCAATGGCAATAAAGACAGCAATTCAATCTATTATTTTGGGTAAGAATGCTAATTATTATGACTCCTTTGACATAGAAAACAATCTCTTCTCTCAACTATTCACTTCTTCTGACACAAAAGAAGGAATAGATGCTTTTCTAGAAAAAAGAAAGCCTAAATTTAAAAATTAAAAATTTTGTGAATAATAATATTAGAAATTTTTGTATCATTGCACACATTGATCACGGCAAATCAACATTAGCAGATCGTATAATTGAATTTACCAATACTCTTCCTAAGAAGGATATGAGAAATCAGCTGTTAGATAATATGGATATTGAAAGAGAAAGAGGTATCACAATTAAGTCTCATCCAATTAAAATTATTTATCTTTCAAAAGGAAATAGCTATCAAATGAATTTAATTGATACTCCCGGGCATGTTGATTTTACATATGAAGTATCTAGAAGTATGGCAGCATGCGAAGGAGCGGTGCTGTTGGTTGATGCAGCGCAAGGAGTTGAAGCACAAACAGTGAGTAATGCCTACCTTGCAATGGAAGCTAACTTAACGATTATTCCTGTTTTAAATAAAATTGATATTCCAAATATTGATATTGAAGATAGTGAAAAACAATTAATTGATCTTTTAGGATGTAGGAAGGAAGATATAATTAGATGTAGTGCAAAAAATGGAATTGGGACTGAAGAAATTTTAGAGTCTATAATTAATAAGATTCCTTCTCCAAGAGAAGGTGAGGAGATGGCGAGAGGATTAATATTTGATTCATTTTATGACCAATATAGAGGAGTGTTTGCCTACATTAGGATGTTCGATGGAAGTATTAAGAAAGGTCAGCATGCTGAATATTTTTCAAATAATTTTTCACATGAAATAATAGAAGTAGGTGATTTAAAGTTAGAACGTCAAGAAAGAAATCAGTTAGAGGCAGGGAATGTTGGATATGCAATTATCAATACAAAAAATGTTGATCAGTTAAAAGTAGGAGATACATTGACAACCAAGGAATTTAGAGCAGACTCTTCCTTACCAGGGTATAAAAATATTAAGCCCATGGTTTTTAGTGGTCTTTATCCTATAGATTCACAAGATTACCAGAATTTACGTTCAAGTCTTGAGAAACTTAAATTAAATGATTCATCTTTAGAATTTATTCCAAATACATCTCATGCTTTGGGATTTGGTTTTAGGTGTGGTTTCTTAGGTCCCCTTCATATGGAGATTGTTCAAGAACGACTTGAAAGAGAATTTGATATGAATTTAATAACAACCTCTCCAAATGTAAGATATAAAATCAAAATGAATGATAATAGTGAATTTGAGCTTCAAAATCCATCTGAAATGCCAGATGTCTCAACTATTAATACAATTTATGAACCATACATTCGTGCAGAAATAATTACTCCATCTGAATTTATTGGCTCTATAATGAAAATTTGTATAAATAAAAGAGGAGAATACATATCTACTAACTATCTATCTCAAGATAAGGCTCAATTGATTTATCATATGCCATTAGGAGAAATAATTTATGATTTTTTTGAAAAATTAAAGGCTTCATCAAAGGGATATGCTACTTTGGATTATGAATTAATTGATGATAAGCCAGGAAAACTAAATAAACTAGATGTAAAAATAGCTGGAGAAATTATAGATGCATTAAGTATTATTATTCATAAAGATAAGGCATATAAAAGCGGATCTGAATTATGTAAAAAATTAAAGAAACTTATACCTAGACATCAATTTGAGGTACCAATACAGGCAGTAATTGGAAATAAAATTATTTCTAGGGAAACAGTTAGAGCATTTAGAAAAAATGTAATCGCTAAGTGCTATGGTGGAGATATAACAAGAAAAAGAAAACTTCTTGAAAAACAAAAGGTAGGAAAGAAGAGAATGAAAAAAATTGGTATGGTTGATCTTCCACAAGAGGCATTTTTAGCGATTTTAAATATGGATGAGGAATAAGTATGTATCCTGAATTATTTTCAATTGGACCCATTACGATTTCATCATTTGGAGTTATGATAGTAATTGCATTTCTATCAGTTAACTTTTTATTAAGAAAAGAATTTCTAAACCATGGGTATAAGACAGAATATGCTGATGATATGATTTTTAGAGCAGCAGTTGGTGGCATTCTTGGAGCAAAAATCTATTTTTTGATTGAAAATTATGATATAGCAATTGAAAATATTGGGGGACTATGGAAAATTTTCTATGGAATCTTAACTTTAAATTCTTCTCTTATTGCATCAGGAATTCAGTTATTTGGATCTGGTTTAGTATTTTTAGGTGGATTTATAGGAGGACTGATTTTTGTCACATATTACATTAAAAAGAAATCTTTAAGTTGGTTGATTATGGCTGATTTAATTGCTCCTTATATAGCTCTTGGTCATGGAATTGGTAGAATTGGATGTCTTTTAGTGGGAGATGACTATGGTATTCCAACCAGCTTACCATGGGGAATTTCATTTCCAAATGGATCACCACCATCAACTGCATATAATATATCTCAAACTGGTTATATAATTCCTCAGGATGTTTCGTTTACACAGGTTTTAACTGTGCATCCAACTCAGATATACGAGATGATACTATATTTTCTTATTTTTTACTTCTTAAAATTTTTGTTGAAAAAAAATCATTTTAATGGTGAGATTTTTATAAATTATTTGTTTCTTGCTGGTATTGCTAGATTTATGGTTGAATTTATTAGACTAAATCCAAGATATTATTTTGATTTATCAGGTGCACAATATATCTCATTACTCATGATGATTATTGCGATAATATATCATTATTTTTCAAGAAAAACACAAATCCATGCTTCAGACTAATTGTTATATATGTAAGAGCAATCAATATAGTTCTTTTGTTTCAATTCAAAATGATTTACATAATGAAACTTTCACCATTGTAGAGTGTTGCTGTGGATTTTGCTATCTAAATCCTAGACCAGAAGAAGCGGCAATGAAGAAATATTATAATGTGGCAGATTACCATCCCCATTCAAAAGGAAGTGGCTCTCTATATTCTCTTTATAATTTTGTTCAAAAAATAACCTTTCGATTAAAGTATAAAGTACTAAGGAAACATCTAAAGAATGATATAATTCATCTTGATTACGGTGGTGGTGATGGAAAATTTTCAAAATATTTAAATTCATATAGCACAACATTCTCTAGATCTTATGACCCTTATTTCAATTATTTAGATTCTATGGAGTTACATGATAAATCATTCAATGCTATTACACTTTGGCATGTTTTAGAACATGTCTATGATTTAGATGTTTTATTTAAGGATATTGAAAGATTATTATCAAATTCAGGGAAACTTTTTATTGCGGTTCCAAATATCAATGCAATGGAAAGAAAATATTTCAATAATTACTGGGCTGCCTATGACTTGCCGCGACATTTATATCATTTTAGCAGTGAATCATTAGATAAATTGCTAACAAATAAAGGCTATAGAATAATTGCTAAGAAAAGAATGATATTTGATACCTTTTATATATCAATATTAAGCTCTAAAGAAATATCTTATATTCAACTTATTAAATCAATTCTATTATCAATATTTATTTCTATTAAAGTAATAATTAAAGGACCTAATCTCTCATCCTCATTATTCTATATCTGTGAAAAAGATAATTAATATAGTATTCATAACACTTTTTTTATTTAGTTGTTCAAAAAATGACTCGATAACTAATTTCAAAGATATACATATATATACTTCTATAGAAAGTCGTGAGAAAATAAAAGATATCATTGAAAATGAGTTATTTGATTTTGAGTATCACACCCCAAGCCCTCAAAAGAAATACACACCTATTTGGAGAGAAATCTCTCAATTTATTGATAATCCTATTTATTCTTCCTTGATGCTCATTTCTTTAGATGAGGAAAGAGATAGTTTATCTAGCATATTAACTGATCACTTAACTGAAAATTCTATAAATAATATTACTCTTATAAATAATTATTATTCAGAAAATCAACTATTATTTATTCTCAAACACAATAATCTAGATGATTTATCTATGGATATAGCTATAAACAAGGATTGGATTTTATCAAAATTAAAAGAAAATGATTTTAATAATATAAAAAAATATAATTTTAAGAGTGGGTTGAATGATTCACTTATAGATAAATGTAAAGAAATGTTTAATTTTGATATTCAAATTCAAAAAGATTATCAAGTTATTAAACAGGACGTTGAAAATAATTATTTATGGATAGGACGTGGGTATCCATATAGGTGGATATTTATTTATGAGGATATTCAAAGACACTACAGCTCCAATGAATCTACTTATAGAAGACTTAATCACCAATTCAATAAAGTGCTTAATGTTAATGCGTTTTCATATGAAGCCAATTTTGATATCATAAAAACACCTAATGATGATATTAGAAAGATTTCTGGGGTATACGGAACAAAAATAGAATCTGATAATCCTACTGGAGGTCCATTTGTTTCATATATTTTTGATTATCCAGAAAGTAATAGAGTAGTAATTGCGAGTGGTTTTGTAAATTTCCCTGGTAAGAATAAAGTTTTTCACATTAAGGAATTAGAGTATATATTAGAAACAATAAAGTAAAATTATAAAGAAAGGATACAATGAACAATAAAGTTGCCATATTAATAGGAAGCGAAACTGATAGAGGTACTATGGAATCTGCAAATAAATATTATGAATATTTTAACATTGATTTTGAAATAAAAGTCTTATCTGCACATAGAAACCCTGTTGAGGTTCATGAGTTTTGCTCCACAGCTCCTTCAAATGGTTATAAAATTATAGTTGGCGCTGCAGGTATGGCTGCTCATTTGGCTGGTGCTATAAAAGCAAATACAATTCTACCAGTTATTGGAGTGCCACTTGATGGTGGAATTCTTACAGGTTTAGATTCACTTTTATCAACATTGCAAATGCCAAAGGGTGTCCCTGTAGCAACAATGTCTGTAGGTAAATCAGGCGCAATAAATGCAGCAATATTATGTGCAGAAATTTTTGCTTTAAATGATCAAAATCTTCAATCAAAGCTTATTAATTTCAAAAAAAATGGTGCTAAACTCTAAAAAATTTTTAATCACTGGAGTTAAAGGTCAGTTGGGTAGGACATTATATAAATATCTATCCAAATTTTATAATTTTATAAATAATTCATTGGATGAAGTAAAATCTCTTGATATTACTAATAGAAATTCTCTTGAAAAGATTATATCTAATTATTCACCTGATTATGTTATTAATTGCGCTGCAGCCACAAACGTAGATAAATGTGAATCTAATAGAGAGTGGGCATACAATGTTAACGTAAATGGAATAAAAAATATTATTTCATCTACAAATAAAACTACAAAAATAATACACATTTCAACCGACTATATTTTTGATGGGAAGAAAGAATCTTTTGATGAGGAGGATATTCCTAATCCTCTCTCATATTATGGAAAGATAAAATTAGAATCTGAGAATGTTTTGAGATCATCTAATAGAGAGTATATAATATTTAGGTCATCTGTTATTTTTGGAAACTATGGTAATAATTTTTATACTTGGGTTATGGACTCTCTTCTGAAAAATAAGAAAATTTCTATTGTAACAGATCAAATTAGTAATCCAACATGGGCATGGTCTTTTTCTGAGGCAATATATAAATCAATGCTAAATAATTTAAATGGAATTTATCATTTTGCTGGGGATGATATAGTCTCTCGATATGAATTTGCTTTAAAAATTGCAAAAATTAATAATTTTAGTTCTGAAAATATCATTCCAATAAAAACAAAAGAACTCAAACAATTAGCTAAGAGACCTAAATATAGCACTCTAAAAACTGATAAAATAAAAAGCCAAATTGATATTGAACATCCTACAATAGACTATATTTTAAATTCAATATGTGGAAATGATGTTTAGAATAATAAATTTGAATTAATTAATTTTGTACTATGTTTATAATTATCATTGAATGAATAAAATACTTATTATAACACCAACATATAATGAAATAGCAAATATTGATCTTTTAGTCAACACTATTTTATTAGAATACCCATACGTACATCTTCTTGTGGTTGATGACTCGTCCCCTGATGGAACTGGAGATTATGTACTTTCACATAATTCTTATGAAAATAGGTTATTTTTAATATCACGACCAGGTAAAATGGGGTTAGGTTCTGCTTATTGTGAAGGTTTTAAATGGGCGTTATCTAGAGAGTATGATAAAATTATTCAAATAGATGCAGATTTATCTCATAATCCAAAATATTTATCTAAAATGATTGATGAGAGCAATTATTATGATCTAGTTATTGGAAGCAGATACATAAATGGAGTGAATGTCGTTAATTGGCCAATGAACAGATTGATACTTAGTTATCTAGCAAATCTATATTGTAGATTTATTTTAGGTATAAAAATAAAAGATTTTACAGGTGGATTTAAATGTTTTAATAGAAAGGTATTAGATTCCATTGATATTAGTAAAATAAAATCTGAGGGATACTCTTTCCAAATAGAAATTAATTTAAAAGCTCATGTTAATGGGATGAAGATAAAGGAAATTCCAATTATATTCAATGATAGGGCTTGTGGAACATCCAAAATGAGTAAAAAAGTTATTTTTGAAGCAATATACATGGTTCCATTATTAAAAATAAAAAAAATATTAAAGATGTTATGAACCTTAGTATTATAATCATTAATTACAATACCGCTCATTTTATAAATCAAACAATAAATGCTATTTATAAATCATCCATTGATATTAACTATGAAATCATTGTTATTGATAATAATTCTCAGGATAATAGTCTTGAGCTATTAAATGAATCATATCCAAATATAAAATTAATACAAAATCCTAAAAACTATGGATTTGCAAAAGCTGTTAATATTGCTGTTGAACATTGCAATGGAAAATACATATTACTTCTAAATCCAGATACAATTGTTGATATAAATTCAATACAAACTCTATATAATTCATTGAATAGCGATTCACAGGTAGCTGTTGTTGGGGCAAAAATAATCGACTCTGATGGAAAATTTCAATTATCAAGCCGTCGAGCCTATCCAGATTTTTTTACATCCTTATTCCAGGTTACCGGATTAAGTTATCTATTTCCTAAAAGTAGGATAATGGGTCGTTATAACTACACATATATACCAAACGACATCTCACATGAAGTGGACTCTGTAAGTGGAGCCTGTATGATGTTTAGCAAAGATCATTTCATTAGTTTAAATGGTTTTGATGAGGACTATTTTTTATTTTTTGAAGAAACTGATTTCTGTATAAGAACAAAGAATGCTGGAAAGAAAATTCTATATAATGCTGATGCTAAAACAATTCATTATAGAGGAGAGAGCATGAAAACGGCTCCCTTTAATGTGAATAATATATTCTTTGATTCACTAATCATATTTTATAATAAACAGGGATCTAAAGTATTAGGATCACTTCTATTAAGACCGATACTTATATTTAGTTTCTTTTTAAAAAAAGCAATATTCTATATAAAATCTAATTTACGATTACTGTATCAGTCTGTATTTGATGTTATCTCAATTAGCTGTGCCTATACACTTTCAATTCCATTATGGTATGCTAACTATTATCATTTTAGTATTAATATAGATATTTATATAAAACATCTTCCCTTATTGCTTAATTATTTTTTAACATGGGTAATAGTTTCATCTATTTTTAAACTTTATCGTAAAGGATTTTCTATAAACAAGGATATAGCATTAGTTAATATCCTTGTTTTACTACTTGCATCTACTTCCACATATTTTTTTAATGTTATCGCATATTCCAGAGTAATATTGTTACTTATTTTTATTCAAACCTTTCTATTTACATTTCTTTGGAGATATTTATTTTCATTTTTTACAAGTTATAAAATTATTGATTCAGGGAGGCTAACAAATATCTTTTTTCAGCGTGTTGCAGTAATTGGTTCTAGCCAAAAAACTATTTTGTTAATTAAGAAAATTACATCTGCAAATAATATTTATAAAAATATAGTAGGGTATTTTGATTCACAGAAAGCTAATCTAAAGATTAAATATTTAGGTACAATAGATTCAATTAATCAGGCTATCTATGAAGAGAGTATAGATGAAATAATCATCAATGAGTCAGATATCAATAAATTAAATATATTCAACTTACTTTCAAAAATTTCAGGTAGATCAGTAATTGTTAAAATTTTACCTAATGATGGAAATTTATTATTAAGCAAGGGGATGATTGAGTTTATTGATGATATGTCACTAATAAAATTAGAGCTTCCATATTTAGATAATAAGCATAAAACAATAAAAAGAATATTTGATATGTTTTTTTCATTATTGTTGATTATACTTTCACTTCCTATTCATATTTTTTATTTATTATTTACATTTGAACGAATTTCAATTATCACTAAAGGCGGGATAAAAATCAATGCTATAAATTATCATTCACAAAGTAAATTGATTCAAAAATTACCCTATTTATGGTTAATTCTTTCAGGGCATTTAAGTTTTGTTGGTAGCAAGATCATTAACAGTGAAAATGATAGTTATGAGGTAACTATAATACCTGGAATAACTGGATTCTATAGACTAAATTCAGTAAGCACTTTAAATGAGCAAAAAAAATATGATTTTTATTACATGGAAAACTATTCAATATTATTAGATCTTGAAATAATAATTAGGACGATATCTTTTAAATGAACATTAAATATATTTATGATTTTGAAAAACCTTTAAGTGAAATACAGATGCAAATTGAATCACTTGAATCCACTTCACATAAAATTGGTGTTGATGTTACATTAAAAATAAATGATCTAAAACAGGAATTACATGAAGAATCTATTCAAATATATTCTAATCTTAGCCGTTGGCAGAAAGTGCAAATTTCAAGGCATCCAGATAGGCCCCATTCTATAGATTATTTAAAGCATATAACAAGCTACTGGTTTGAGCTACATGGAGATAGGAATTTTAGTGATGATGAAGCTATTATGTCTGGGATTGCTAAAATTGATGATATAAAGGTCGTGATTATTGCACAAGAAAAAGGTCGCGGGACAAAAAATAAGATGCAGAGAAACTTTGGGATGGCTCGACCCGAGGGATATAGGAAAGCTCTTAGAGTTATGAGATTAGCTGAAAAATTTAATTTTCCTATTATCACATTAATTGATACTCCTGGCGCTTATCCAGGGATAGGAGCAGAGGAACGAGGCCAAGCTGAAGCAATTGCTAAAAATTTATTTGTAATGTCAGGGCTAAAGGTTCCAATAATATCCGTGGTTATAGGAGAAGGGGCTTCGGGTGGAGCGCTTGCATTGGGGCTGGCAGATAAAATTCTTTGTATGGAAAACACCTGGTATTCAGTAATATCTCCAGAAGGCTGTGCATCCATTTTATATAGAGATTCATCGATGTCAGAGCTAGCAGCTGAATCGATGAAGGTTACTTCTATCGATTTATATGAAATGGGGATTGCTGATGAAATCATCAAGGAACCCTTAGGTGGGGCACATAGAGATTATCATAAATCTTCAAAAAATGTCAAGGATAGTATTCTAAATAATCTACTTAATCTTAAGAAACTTTCTGTTGAGACTCTTGTAGAACAAAGAAAATTCAAATATGATAAAATAGGATCATGGACAACTAATGGATAAAGATATAATAGGTAGTCCAAAAGAATCTTGGATTAATATCAACACTTCGTCTAATCATGAAAAATTTATTCATTTAATTGATGTTATTAATAAAGATATTGAACATATTTATAAAGGCGGCGGTGAAATTGCTATAGAAAAACAGCATTCTAAAGGAAAGATGACAGCAAGAGAGAGAATAAATTATATAATTGATAATAATTCATTTTTCAATGAGATTGGAAAATTTGCTGCATATAATATGTATAATGATTATGGAGATATTAATGCTGCAGGCGTAATTGTTGGTACTGGAGATATAAATAAGCAGAAATGTATTATTATTGCAAATGATGCAACTGTTAAAGCGGGTGCATATTTTGAAGTAACTCTTAAAAAAACATTAAGAGCACAACAAATTTCAATAGAAAATAACTTACCAATAATCTATCTTGTTGACTCTGCTGGAGTTTTTCTTCCATTGCAAGATCAAGTTTTTCCTGATGAAGGGCATTTTGGAAGAATTTTTTATAATAATGCTAGAATATCAGCTATGGGAATAACCCAAATAGCCTGTGTTATGGGACCCTGTGTGGCTGGTGGAGCATATTTGCCAGTTATGTGTGATAAATATATTATTGTAAAAGGTGGGAACATGTTCCTTGCTGGACCAGCATTGGTTAAAGCGGCAATTGGTCAAAATATAGATTCAGAAACTCTAGGGGGAGCAGAGACCCATAGCTCAATAAGTGGTACAGCAGATTATCATGAGGAAGATGATATCGCTGGATTAGATAGGATAAAAAGCATACTGAGTCACATTAATTTTAAAGTATTAACCACTATAAATAAGGGTGAATCAGTTGACCCCAAAAATGACTGCAATGATCTCTTAAGTTTATTTGATCCCCAAAACCCCAGCTCTTATAATATGATAGAGTTAATATCAAGACTTGTAGATGGCAGCAAGTTTATTGAATACAAAAAGGATTATGGTAAAACAATAATCTGTGGAACAGCAAAGATAGGGGGCTATAATATAGGCATTGTAGCAAATCAAAAAATTAACGTTAAAACCAAGCTTAATGAGATTCAACTGGGAGGGGTTATATACTCAGATTCTGCAGATAAGGCAGCTCGTTTCATAATGAATTGCAATCAAGACAAAATTCCTTTATTGTTTCTTCATGATGTTAATGGATTTATGGTTGGGAAGGATGCTGAGTGGGGTGGAATTGCAAAAGATGGTGCAAAATTAGTAAACGTCATATCAAATAGCACCGTGCCTAAAATTTCAATTATCATTGGTGGCAGCTATGGAGCTGGTAATTATGCAATGTCTGGAAGAGCTTATAATCCACGTTTTTTATATGCATGGCCATCAGCTAAAATAGCTGTAATGGGTGGCGAACAAGCAGCTAAAACACTTTCTACAATTAAAATATCAAAGATGAACAATGTTTCTGATGAGATAAAAGAAGAGATTTATTTAGAGATAAAAAATCAGTATAAAAAACAATCAGATCCACGATATGCAGCAGCTAGATTGTGGATTGATGAGATTATCAACCCGCTTGATACAAGAAAAATTATTATTGAATCTCTTGATGTTGTTAAAAATGAAGGAGAGATTAAGAATGCCACCTATGGGGTGATTCAGGTATAACCATGGGTAAGATAATTAAAATTGCTAATGGCCAAGGATTCTGGGGCGACTCTGTTGATGCTCCTCTTGAGCTTATTAATAATGCGGATATAAACTATTTAACATTAGATTATCTTGCAGAGGTTACGATGGCCATTATGCAGAAACAGTATAACAAGAGTATAGATAGGGGATATGCAAATGACTTTGTTGATTTCATCGATCAGTCAATGGACATTATTTTTTCAAAGAACATCAAAATCATTACAAATGCTGGTGGTGTTAATCCTTATAGTTGTGCAGAAGAGATAAAAAAGAGAACCACAGATAAGATAAAAATAGCAATCATAGAGGGTGATAATATAATTGATAAAATCAATGAATATATTGATTTAGGAGTTAGTTTTGATAATACAGATAACGGAAAATCCATTAAAGAGATAAGAGATTCTATATGTTCAGCAAATATCTATATTGATAGTTTTGTTGTTGCTGAAGCCTTAAAAAATCAACCTCATATTGTTTTGGGAGGCAGAATCACTGATCCAGGATTGATTGTTGGTCCATGCATATATGAATTTGGATGGAAAAAAGAAGAGTATCAAAAGCTGGCTGCAGCAACTGTTGCAGGACATATTGTTGAATGTGGAGCCCAATGCACAGGGGGGAATTATAGTAGATGGTGGGAAAATGATGATTTCACAAATATTGGTTATCCAATTATTTCAATCGATGAGAAAGGGTTGTTTAATGTGTATAAAGATAACAATACAGGTGGACTAGTTAATAAACTCACAGTTACCGAACAATTATTGTATGAAATGGGAAATCCTAAAGAATATCTATCTCCAGATGTAACAGTAGATTTTACATCAATAAAATTAAATGATAATAAAAATGGTGTTGTATCTGTCCATGATGTAAAGGGAGGAAACCCCACTGATACATTCAAGGTTGCCGTGAATTATTTATCGGGATATAAAGCCAATGGGAAGCTGACTATTACAGCTCCATATGCAATTCAAAAGGCCAAAAAGATATCTGAGATAATTTTAGATAGATTAAAGAGAAAGGGAGTTGAATTTGATGATCATAGGATTGATTTTGTTGGATACAATTCATGCTCAGCTGAAACTCTTAGGGTTGATAACAATCCAAATGAATTAACAATATCAATTTCTGTTAAAGATCGATCTAAGAGTAAGATTGAAAAATTTTCAAAAGAGATAGCTCCATTGATAACAAATGGCCCTCCTGGAATAACAGGATTCTCAGGTGGAAGACCCAAAGTACAGGAGGTCATCTCATATTGGCCAACACTGATCTCTAAGTCAATGGTAGAAACAAAGGTTAGGATCTATTAATGAAAATAAGGCTTATGGATATAGCATGCACAAGATCTGGAGATAAAGGAGATAGCTCTAATATAGGTGTAGTTTTTGAGTATAATGATGTATATAACTGGGCGGTTGATAACATTACAGCAGATGTAGTAAAGAAGTATTTAAATGGTATTGCTAAAGCTGCGGTTATAAGATATGAGCTACCTAATTTATTGGCGTTAAATTTTATAATTAAAGAAAGCCTAGAGGGTGGTGGTAGTGATAGTTTACTCCATGATGCCCAAGGCAAGACACATGGTCAACTGTTGCTGCTATTAGAACTAGATGTACCAGAATCATTCTGCGAATATTTGTATAGTTTTAATGATGAGTATCTAAGAGAAAATGATAAAGCTTAAACAAGAAAAAAACATTTATATTATTACTTTAAATAATAAACCAGTCAACGCATTGTCTCTGGAGTTTCTTTCAGAATTATCCATGCTTATAGGTGAAATATCCACAAAAGAGGAAGTTAGAAGCTTAATATTTCGGACATCATTAAAACATTTCTGTGCAGGAGCTGATTTAAAAGAAAGATCAAAAATGTCAAATGAAGAGACGGTGGATACTATATACCTAATTAAATTATTATTTTTTAATATATACAATCTACCATTTCCAACAATTTCATTAATTCAAGGAGCATGCCTTGGAGGAGGATTGGAATTTGCCCTGTCTTGTGATTTTAGATTTGCAACCAATGATGCAACGTTTGGATTTCCAGAAACAACCTTGGGTATCATTCCAGGTGCAGGAGGAACTCAATTTTTACCACGCTTGATTGGCACTCAAAATGCAAAGAAAATGATTTATTCAGGAGAAAGCATCAATTCTAGAGAGGCATTAAAAGTTGGTTTGATTGATGAACTATGTAATTCAAAAGATATTGATAATTCTGCAATGGATTTAATCGATAGTTTTAATTTGTCATCAAAACATGCAATAAAATCAGCAAAAGTTTCAATTAATCAGGGGGTTGATTTAGATCTTAAATCTTCACTTAATATAGAGTTTCGTGAATACATAAAAACATTAGATACTAAAGAGAGAAAAGAAGCATTAAAAAAATATTCTAATTATTAATTATTTTTCTTTTTCTCTACATCATTTCCACTTAAAGATATGAGCGTTTCAGGTTTTCTAAAGAAAACCCACACACCTATATTTAAAGAGCCAATAATAAAATTAAATAGTAAATACCCTATAGTGAATAAATATATATTATATAATCCCAACACTAAGTTTAGCCATGCTATACTTGATAAATCATTTGCTTTTTCTTTAGACATAATTTTACCTTTTTCTTCTATATTGAAATCTATCTATATTTTTTTAATTGTAAATAGATACAAATCACATAAATAATATTATTGATAAAAATATGACCTAGCTCACATCTTAAAAATTTAATGTTCCTAATCACATTTTCTTGAATTTTTGTTACTTAACATTATGCAAGCAATAAATTGGAGCAAGAAAATGAATAGTCAAAACTTAAGGAAAATAAAAGTTAATGAAGTAAGAAGTGAAGTTTCTACAAGTAACTATATAAACGCTCTGTGCAAAGAAAAACCATTGATGGTTATCCAAACAAAGTGTGGTATGGGTAAATATAAATTCAATAGAATTGGTGAAAACGAAGGAAAACTATATATTGAATTTAAACTAATGCATGATCACGACTTTAAGGATTGCGAGAAAATAGCACATTATTTGGGTGATTTTTGCTATTTATCAACCCAGCAATATTTATATGCATATAAATATTTTGCTAATTCTTAAGGAGGCCTGCTATGAATATCAGCGAATTATTGCTCACTGTTTTAATTGCATTTGGTATCGGTAAAATTTCAGAATATCAAAGCCCGAGATACTACGATCTTGAAACAATTGATGGCAATGTATACAACATTAAAGTTGAGAGAAAATCAAAGTACGCATGTCCATCGCATTGTAAAGCTGATCACTATCATAATGTGATTATAATAGAAGATCAAATAAATATAACTACTGATTCCTACAATCTTTTTGGATTTGGAAGTGAAAATATATTTATCAATTCATATGAGGTTGTTGATCTTGAGGAAGTAAAAATTCATAATGATAAAAAACGTTCTGGACTAAAAACCTTCGATATTCAAACTTATTTGCCATAAACTATTAAGGTTATAAATTATGTCACTATTTTTAATGAGTTATAATATTGTTAACGAAGCTACAGAAACTAAATTTTTATTTACGTATCATTTCCTTCTGGAAGATTCCTCTTCTATTTTTTTGTAGGCCTAAAATTATCTTTTTAGATGATAGATGCGTACAATTCCAAATTAAATTAAAAAGAAAAGTTAAAAATCATCTTGGATCGATGTATCTAGGGGCCCTTGCTGTGGGTGCAGATATTACATCCGGATATTTTGCCTTTCATTATCTTAAGGAGCACAAGAGGAATATTTCAATAATATTTAAAGATTTTCATGCAGATTTTTATAAAAGATCTATGGGAAATGTTGTTTTTACATGTGATATGGGAGAGGAAATTAAAGAATTAATAGATAGATCATTAAAATCATCAGGACGATTGAATCTTCCGGTGATTGTAACTGCAGCGGTTCCCAGTATATCAGATGAGGTGGTGGCAAAGTTTATTCTAACATTATCAGTTAAAACAAAATAATATCTTGAGATATTCACGAATAGACCTGAGAATATTAAATACATTTCTTGCTTTGAGTCCACTAGAAAAAATAAATAAGCATAGATTTATCAAAAAAATATCCAAAAAAATTGGATATCTAGATTTCCCAAATGAAATAGATGTTAACAAAATAATGTCTGATTACATTGATCATTTAAATAGCGATCTCTTCTCTCCTCTAGGAAGACGATTACATTCAATATTATCCTACCAATCTTTACGAGAGGGAAGCAGATTTGCAAAGCAATCAAAGCACATTGACAAGGGAATGCAGGCTCCAGTTATTATTATTGGATTGCCAAGAAGTGGGACCACAAACCTCCATAACTTTATTATCAATAATTTCAATTTTTCTGGACTTAAATACTGGGAGCTTTCCTCCCCATCACAAGTATCAAGAAATCCATTTATTGATAAAAAAATAAGAAAATTCAAATCTACTATTGGGTTTTATATATATAGATATCTAATTCCATCCATCCAATCCATGCACAGAGTTAATATGAACACCTACGAGGAATGTTGGAACTTTCAAAAAAATTTATTTCTTTGTTATAACTATGTTATTCAGCTAAAATTTTTACAGCTAGAAAAATTTCTATTAGATATAGACACAGCCCCACTTTTAAACCACTATAAGGCCTTTATCCTGCAGTCGAATAAAAAGAATCCCATAGCTCTTAAGTGTCCAGATCACATGATGTTCCTTCCCGACATTATAAATACATTCCCAGGGACTAAAATCATATGGATCCATAGAGATCCATTTGATACAATCTCTTCATACTGCCCAATGATTGAGAGTGTTTGGAATTTATTTTTTGGCAATACAAAAAAACAAGAGGTGGGGAGCTTTATTAAAGAGCTATATATTAGAATGCTTAAAAAGACGATGGAGCATAGAAGGACAGTGAATTGTAATTTTATTGATGTTAGCTTTGATCAATTGATAAATGATAGACAATCAGTGTTGCAGCTACTTTCAAGTAAATTAGAGACCCCAATTATAGAATGCAGGGAAGAGAGGGTGTCTCCTGATTTTTTTAAGAGTAAATACTCCTTTGATCCATCTAGCTACAATATTTCAAAAGAAAGGATAGAGGAGAGCTTTAGTTTTTATAGTGAACAGTACTCAAAGTACTTATAGTTTTAATATTTATTTTATAATTTCAAGTTATGAAAAACAACTATAAAATTAGTGATTTCACTTTTACCTACAAGCTAGACACCCGATGGAAGGATCTAGATGCCTTTCAGCATGTTAATAATGCGGTCTATGCAACCTATATCGAATCAGCCAGGGTTGATCTGTTTAAAAGATGGGGGATTCCAGGTGACAATAGCGGAAAATCCATCATCATGGCATCACTCAAGATTGATTATCTAGCGCAGCTGAAGCATCCAACCTCCATGGTTATAGGCCAGAGAATTTCTAGAATTGGTGGCACCAGCTTTGATATAGAGTCTATTGTTTTTGATAAAGAGGGAAATCCCGTATGCGCAGGATTGGTGGTGGTGGTGTGCTATGATTTTGATAGTCAAAGCCCAGTCCCAGTTTATGAGAGTATAAAAGACGACTATGGAAAGTAGAATATTTGTAACCTGCCCCAGAGGTCTTGAAGAGGTCACCTCCCAAGAACTCTCTTTACTGCTAAATAAAAAAAATACTATTTATCCTGGGGGCGTTCACTTAAATGGAGATATTCCAGATACGTATAAAATCAACCTAGCATCAAGAACCGCGATGCATGTGCTCCAGGAGATAATGAGCGTTAGAAGCAATAATCTTAATGAGCTCTATACATTAATCAAATCATATAAATGGTCTAGCTTAATAACTAAAGATGAGACTTTTTCAATCAGAACGAGAGTAAACTCATCAATCTTTAAAAATTCAAATATTGTTACATTAAAAATCAAGGATGCGATTGTCGATAGAATAAGGCTAGATACTCAATCAAGGCCCTCTATAAACAAAGACAACCCAACCTACCAAATTTTTGTAAATATCAAAGACGATAGGGCAAAGCTCTATCTAAATACCAGTGGCGACCCGCTCTATATTCGAGGATATAGAACTCGGGTGCATAGAGCGGCCATTAATCCATGCCTGGCAGCGGGATTGATTATGCTCTCCACCTGGGATAGACAGTCAGCATTCTATGATCCTATGTGCGGATCAGGCACAATCGCTATAGAGGCACTTCTGATGGGCCTTTCTGTGCCACCTCGATATAAAAGATCAGCATATGCCTTTAAAAATTGGAATACATTTGATAAGGGTAGCTACAAAAAGGAACTAGAAAAGATCAACAGAGAAGCAGATGTTTCCAGAAAACTGGATATTTTTGCTTCAGATAATACGCAGAAAAATCTAGAGCTAGTAAAATCAAGTTTAGCAATTTTAGATTTAGATGAAAAAATTCAGATGGAGGTTATGGATATTAAAGATTTTAAAACACATACAGATAGGGGGGTAATTATCACAAATCCTCCTCATGGGCATCGCATGAGCCGTGAGGTGGCCTTAATAAGTCTATATAGATCAATTGGCGATATGCTTAAGAATAACTGCAAAAATCATGATGCGTATATATTCTCAATGAACAACACTCTATCAAAGTCAATTGGCTTAAAGACAAAGCGCAAGCATGTCCTAAAAAATGGAAAGCTAGATTGTCGATTATTGTACTTCCCAATCAGAGAAGGAAAATTTCACTAGTACCGAGGGTGGGGCTCGAACCCACACTCTCCGAAGAGAACTGGATTTTGAATCCAGCGCGTCTACCAATTTCACCACCTCGGCATATAGCATATCTATTTAAAATAAATACTATGCAATAATTTATAAAATAAGATACCTTTTTTATATTACTTTATAAGTAAGAATTTCATCGAAAATCAAGGAGTCTCAATGGAATATAAAACCATATCTCAAATGTTCCTTAATACCACAAATGAATTTTCCTCAAAGGAGCTATATTATTATAAAAAAAATAATAATTGGATTGGAATTAAGGGAAGTGATGTTAGGGCAACGGTTAGAAATATTGCCTCTGGCCTTCGATCTATAGGGATAGGCCTAGGAGATAATGTAGCGATTCTATCAACAAACTCTCCACGCTGGGCGATGGCAGATTATGGTGTAATATGCAATGGATCAGCAACGGTGACTGTGTATCCAACTCTCTTGCCAGCTCAAATTGAGTATATCCTAAATAACTCTGATTCAAAGGCAATTTTTGTGGAGAATCAAGATCAGCTTGACAAAATAAATGGAATCAAATCAAATCTGCCTGAGCTTCAGCATATTATTGTAATGGATGATAGCGTTGATGCTGCGACAGAGGGAACTTCAAATTTTATGGATTTTCTTGATATGGGACTTAAATATGAAGAGCAAAATAATTTTTCCTTAAGTGAAATTTCAAGTGGCATCAAGGAAAATGATCTGCTCACTATTATCTACACTTCAGGAACAACAGGAAACCCAAAGGGAGTGATGCTCACTCATAAGAATTTAATATCAAATGTTGTCGCAACAATCAACATGGCAGATCTAAAATCTAATGATAATCATTCATTTCTTTCATTTTTGCCACTCAGCCATGTTCTTGAACGGATGGCCAGTCATTTTACAGGGTTTGCGCTGGGCAGCAGTGTGTATTACGCTGAGAGTATAGAGACCGTTGCAGAGAATCTAGGAGAAACATCCCCATCGATTGTGGTGAGCGTCCCACGATTATTTGAAAAGATGTATAACAAGATTAATAATGGCTTAAAGACCGCTCCATCACTACGAAGAAAAATATTCAAATGGGCCTATAAAGTAGGCGAGGAGACATCCCACGTAAATGATAAATCCACATTAACAGGACTGATGAAAATGAAGTTTAATCTGGCCGATAAACTTGTTTACTCAAAAGTTAAGGAAAAATTGGGTGGTAATATTAGATTTTTTGTTTCAGGGGGCGCCCCCTTGTCAAAAGAGGTGGCAGAGTTTTTTAGCTATCTAAACATCACAATTCTAGAGGGGTATGGACTAACAGAAACCAGCCCAGTTCTTACCAGCAACACAGAGAAAGATCTTAAATTTGGAACGGTAGGAAAACCTATTTTTAATGTGGAAATCAAAATTGCTGAGGATGGAGAAATTCTTGCAAAAGGCCCAAACATCATGAAGGGCTACTACAAGGATGATGATGCAACCAGAAGATCCATTGATGCAGAGGGGTGGTTCTGCACGGGTGATATTGGTGAGTTTGATGAAGATGGATTTTTAAAGATCACAGATAGAAAGAAGAGCCTAATTGTAACCTCTGGCGGGAAAAACATCGCTCCAGCTCCACTTGAAAATGCGCTCGTCACATCAGTCTACATTGAGCAGATTGTTGCTATAGGAGATAAGAGAAATTTTATTTCAGCTCTTATTACTCCAAATTTCGAGGCTCTTGAGGGATACCTAAAATCAAAAGGACACGAGGGACTCTCTCCCCCAGAGATGGCAAAGCATCCAGATACGCTGGAGCTTTTTACCTCTGAGGTTGAAAGTAGAATGGAGAAATTCCCAAATTATGAGAAAATTAAGAAGTTTACCATCTGCGATCGCTTGTTTGAGCTTGAGAGAGGAGAGATCACCCCATCACTTAAAATAAAGCGAAAGGTGGTAAGTGAAAATTTTAAGGATGTAATTGATGCGATGTACGATAGCACTGAAGTCAGTGACTAAATAGGAGATATGCATGACCACGTATAAAGAAGCGGGTGTTGACATTGATCTTGCAAACAAGGCGGTAGTAAAAATAAAGGATCTTGTAAAGGGCACATTTAATGAAAACACATTGACTGATATTGGTGGATTTGGAGGTTGCTATCTCTTTCCAAAAGATAAATATGAGAGCCCTGTGCTGGTATCAAGCACAGATGGGGTGGGAACCAAGCTTAAAATTGCTTTCTTATCAGATACCCACAACACAATTGGCCAGTGCCTGGTTAATCACTGCACAAACGATATACTGGCAGTCGGCGCTCGCCCATTATTTTTCCTTGATTATTTTGCAACCGGCAAACTTTCTATTGAAACGGTGGAGAAGGTGGTTGAGGGGCTGGCAATCGCCTGCAAAGAAAATTTAGCGGTTCTGATTGGTGGAGAGACGGCGGAGATGCCAGACTTCTATCAGGATGGGGAGTATGATATCAGCGGAACAATTATTGGAGTTGTAGATAAAAAGTACATGATGCCAATAAGAAAAACCAATAAAGGAGATTTATTGGTGGGGCTTCCATCCACAGGCCTGCACACCAACGGCTATTCACTTGCCAGAAAAGCTCTTCTGGAGAGATATCATGTGGATCGATACTTTGAGGAGCTTGATATGACCCTTGGTCAATCGCTCCTATCTGTTCATAAATCATATCTGCCCGCACTTGATGCCATACTGGAGAAGGATTGGCTCCATGGTATATCTCACATCACGGGAGGTGGAATGGTTGAGAATACCCACAGAGTCATTGAGGAGGGGC
>Ga0066376_10000273_pt1 | contig 46990 bp, 54 predicted proteins | sample Knorr_S15_td_Bot_FD_77009 | JGI IMG/M metagenome (GOLD analysis project Ga0066376, IMG submission 77009) | Marine microbial communities from Southern Atlantic Ocean transect - Knorr_S15_td_Bottom_ad_5009_LV_A | ecosystem: Environmental > Aquatic > Marine > Oceanic | place: Southern Atlantic... | reverse complement strand
TAATTGAAATAAGAACGGGGGCTATTGGCCTGAGATGAAGGCCTTGAGTTCCTTGACGCTTACACCAAATCCAGCGCTGTAATCTTCCGGACCCATCTTGTAACTGGCGATTCCAACTACGGCTCCTGAGGTGCTGGACTTCTTTTTGGGTGCCAGCGAAAAAATCGTGGTGATCACACCTGAGGCTCTTTCATTGCACAACGCCTTTGTTTTTCTCAAGGCCGCCATTTTGCGCTTCCTGTGGGGTGAGCTTGAAAGAGAAGAATTCTTATCTCCAGTGAAATCGAATCTGCGCTGGATGATTGAAGACGAGAAGGATCTCAACATTGGAAAGTTGATCGAGCGACGCAAGGCCTGGGACCGTTACGCAGCATACGTTTTAGCGGGTCTGATCAACGATCTCAAGATCAAGTTTGTGGTGAACATGTATCGAGGTGGGGTTCAGAACTCCCACCTTCAGAATTTTCACAATCTCATGTTCAAGTATCTGTGCGTTCGAAACAACATCAGTTATCTCGGTTTTATCCATTTCGATCGCGGAATTCCCGACTCCGTACAAGCGATCAGCCCGTTTCTCCTTCGCCATCCCAAGCGGCGGGCAGCCCGAGATTTCCTGAAGGTGGCGGTGCGGTTGGCCAACGATGAACAGCCTAATAATATTCCTCTCCTGCATCTTCCCAAGCGACCCTGGTGGAGATTGCCTGGTTTTCTCCAATAGACACGCCCCAGTGTGAAAGCCTGTCCGAGTCATGCCTGAGGTCGCGTTACAGGCGCCCTAGCCCGGATAATGCATATAAATTCTCTACTGCACCGACGAAATCATCCGGCGTACCCTGCGCAACGCACCCCGGTCGGCGCTTTCGTCGCTTCGTGACGAGAACCTATACATTATCCGGGCTAGACGGGAAATCTCACCAACTTGACAGCCCTACACTCACATCTTATAGATAAATTGTGCTTATTTTTGAGTCAGAGGAATAAGGTGTTTTTGGATAGAGCGAACAGGAGAGGAGTTTTTGAATGGGTAAGATTATAGGAATTGATTTAGGGACCACCAACTCGGTAGTGGCCATGATGGAGGGAGGGGAGCCCACGGTGATTACCAATCCCGAAGGAAGTCGCCTGACCCCTTCGGTCATTGCCATAACCAAGAGTGGCGAACGTTTAGTGGGTCAGGTTGCCAAGCGCCAGGCGGTTACCAATCCGGAGAACACGGTTTACTCGATCAAGCGCTTCATGGGGCGCAAACATAACGAGGTTTCCGAAGAGATGGGGATGGTGCCTTATAAGGTTGTCAAGGCTTCCAACAACGATGCCTGTGTGCAGCTCGGGGACAAGCAATTCCCTCCACCTGAAATCGCAGCCATGATTCTGCAGAAACTGAAGTCCGCTGCCGAAGAGTACTTGGGCGAGAAAGTGACCCAGGCGGTCATCACCGTTCCTGCATACTTTAATGATTCCCAGCGACAGGCAACCAAGGATGCGGGGAAAATCGCCGGACTTGAAGTTCTGCGTCTCGTCAATGAACCCACCGCAGCGGCCTTGGCCTATGGCTTGGAGACCAAAAAGGATGAAACGATTGCGGTGTTCGATTTTGGCGGAGGCACTTTCGATGTTTCAATTCTGGAGGTCGGTGAAGGTGTCGTTGAAGTGAAGTCCACCAGTGGTGATACCCACCTTGGAGGAGACAATCTAGACCATCGTATTATTGAGTGGATTGTCGAGGAATTCAAAAAGGACCAGGGGATCGATCTCTCTGAAGACAAGATGGCCTTGCAACGACTGAGGGAAGCGGCTGAGAAGGCCAAGATGGAACTGTCAACGACTCAAGAGACCGATATCAACCTTCCTTTTGTCACAGCGGATGCCAGTGGACCCAAGCACTTGAATATGAAGCTCACCCGCTCCAAATTTGAGCAGCTGGTCGAAGATATTCTCCAGAAAACCCTCGGCCCCTGCAAACAGGCCCTTGACGATGCGGGTTTGAAGCCGGACCAGATCGCTGAGGTGGTGCTCGTTGGAGGTTCCACGAGGATACCCCGCGTGCAGCAAATCGTGAAGGACTTTTTCGAGAAAGAACCCCACAAGGGCGTCAATCCGGATGAAGTAGTGGCGGTGGGTGCTGCCATTCAGGCGGGTGTTTTGGGTGGGGACGTCAAAGATTTACTGTTGTTGGACGTGACACCTCTCTCTTTGGGGATCGAGACCCTGGGGGGCGTCAATACGGTCCTCATTGCACGCAATACCACGATACCGTCGCGTAAAACCGAAGTTTTTTCGACCGCAGCGGACAACCAGACTTCTGTCGAGATTCATGTCTTGCAGGGAGAGCGTCCCATGGCCACCGGCAACAAGTCTCTGGGTAAGTTTCATTTGGTGGGACTTCCATCGGCGCCACGCGGCCTTCCTCAGATTGAAGTGAGCTTCGATATCGATGCCAATGGCATCTTGAACGTGAGTGCCAAGGATCGTGGCACCGGTAAAGAGCAAAAGATCACCATAACCAGTTCCAGTGGCCTGGCCGAAGACGAGATCAAGGAAATGGTTTCAGATGGAGAGGCTCATGCCGAAGAAGATCGCCAAAAGAGGGAAGAGATCGAAGCGCGCAATCAAGCAGACAACCTGGTTTACAATACCGAGAAGATCCTCACGGAAAATCGAGACAAGATCAGCGACGATGATGCCAAAGCCGTCGAAGACGCGGTAGCCGATACCAAAAAAGCGATGGAAGGAGATGACGTGGAGGCCATCAACAAGGCCGTCGAAGTCCTGACTCAAGCTTCCCATCGACTGGCCGAGGTGATGTACCAGTCGGCTCCGCAGGATGGCCAGGAGCCCCCGCCAGACGATCCTGAAGGTAGCTCTGAAGGGACTTCAGAGGGTCAACCGGATGATGAAGTCATCGACGCGGAATATGTCGACGTGGATGAGAAGAAGTAGGTAGGCACTGATGGCACAAGATTACTATGAGGTCTTGGGCGCCAAAAGAAATGCATCGCAGCCGGAGATCAAGAAGATTTACCGGCGGTTGGCGCGAAAATACCATCCCGATGTCAATCCCGGAGACCCATCCGCTGAAGAGCGATTCAAACAGATTCAGGAAGCCTATAAAGTCCTGAGTGATCCGGAGGAGCGGAAGATCTATGATCGGCCGCCGGGTTTCTATCCAGACGGGCAGCGGGCAGCTGCAGGGAATGGTGTTCACGGCATCCGGTTTGATGGACAGAGTCCCTTTGGTGATATCTTCTCGGATCTTTTCGGAAGAGGGAACGCCGGTGCAGGTTCAGCTCGCCCCACTCGAGGACAGGATCTTGAATATAGCGTAGACATCCCTTTCCTGGATGCGATCCGGGGGACCCAAACGCTCATCCGTGTGGGTCGCCGGGGTGGTCTCACGCAAAAGGTAGAGAGCTTCAGAGTAAAAATCCCGGCGGGGGTCAAGACCGGTTCACGTATACGGGTTCCGGGTAAGGGAGATTTGGCTGAGTTCGGTGGCCCTCCCGGAGATCTGTTTCTGGTAGTTCGGGTCCAACCCCACCCATTCTTTTCCCGTCGGAGAAATAACGTCCTGTGCAAGGTACCGATTACCATCGATGAGGCGGTCTTGGGTGCGGAGATCGAGGTGCCGACGGTGGAAGGCAAGGCGCGCCTGAAGATTCCTTCCGGGACACAGAATGGGCAAAAGTTTCGACTTCGGGGTCGAGGTGCTCCTTCCGCCAAAGGAGGTGGTCGAGGAGATCAGCTGGTTGAAGTACAAGTAGTACTGCCCACCGTTAAAGACGAACGATCCAAGGAAATTTTACGTGAATTTGCTCAGTTGAATCCCCAGAATCTCAGGGAGAAGATCGGCGTCGACGGGTCCGGATAGAAGAAAGAGATGTTTTGACGTGGTCAAGAAAAAAGCAGTTGGTTATACGATCAGTGCCGTTGCCAACAAGTACCAGATCCATCCCCAGACGCTTCGAACCTACGAGCGTGAGGGACTGCTCAGGCCGGCCCGCACTCCGGGAAACAGGCGGGTCTATAGGGGAAAAGATTTGCAGCGGCTGGAGTTTATTTTGACTCTGACTCGTGAATTGGGCGTCAATTTGGCGGGTGTTGAGGTGGTTCTCAACATGCGTGAAAAAATGATGAAGATGTACGAGGAAGAAGAAAGTTAGGGAAGAATTGGGGAAGATTTAGGGACAGGCCCAGCCGGGCCTGTCCCTAAATTCCCCCAATTTCTTTTTCCGCCATTTTCAGATTCTCTCGAATATTTCTGTAAATGGTTCTAAGCTTCGATTGGTGTTGTTTCCGATCGAGATTCTCCTCTAACAAGAAGTCCTTGATCTTTCTTAAGGATTGTTCGAGTTGGGGAAGAACACCGGTTGTGAGGGTGGGGTCGTAGGGTGCTCTGACGGAAGGCATGCCGATTTCGGCAAAAATCTTCAGGTAGCGGGCAGTGCTCATATCCGGACAGGTCATTCTCTTTTGTGCCACTTGAAGTTCAAAGCCCAGAAAGGTATTGAGAATACGAGGTTCGCATTTACGGCCGGGTAAAGACACCACACGGGTTGGCCCGGTCAGGACCTCCTCTTCGTAGGTCCTGCCCAACTTGTCGATCTCCTCTTGAATAGCGGTCTGGTGCTTCATGGGTGTCACTTGTCCTGAACGAGGGTGCATCTCATCCGGCATCATACCAGTGTATGGTACGATAGGCGTTTTTTTGACGAGTGATGTGATGTTTCTGGCAACAACAGAAGGATTCTGGGGTTCGGTTCGAGTCCTCATCAGCCAACTCTATGTTTTCATAGTCAGCCTGGGTGGCCCCGGTCTTTTTTTTATCGCTCTTGCCGATTCTTCTTTTCTTTCCTTACCGGAAGGAAATGACATTTTGATTGTGGTGTTGTCCACCGGTCAGAGTTGGCAGTCGATGACGTACTACGTCGTCATGACCACTCTTGGCTCGATCGCCGGATGTGCTTTGCTCTATTCGGTTGGACGCCGAAGTGGAACTTTCTTGCGCAAGCGCTTGAAAGAGGAAAAGTTGAAGGAAGTGGAGGCTCTGTATCGACGATGGGGCGTTTGGGCGGTTGTGATCCCTTCTGTGCTGCCTCCTCCCACCCCGTTCAAGATATTTGTACTTTCGGCAGGACTTTTCCGACTCTCCTTTGTGAAGTTTCTTCTCTCCGTGGCGGTAGGTCGCAGCATTCGATACTTTATGTGGGGGATTCTGGCTGTGATGTACGGAGAGTTGGCCAGGGATTTTCTGGAACAGAACTTGCCTGTAGTGGGAACAGCGCTGTTCGCACTCTTCGTCACGGCCATGGTCGGTTATGCAATAATGTGGCTGCGGGCGAGGAGGAGATCTCCCGGGCGCGAGATAGCATGAAAAGACTGGGCATTACAATTGGGATACTGATACTTGTGGGTTGTGGTGGCGCCGTCAAGAAGAGAACCCAGGTCGCGACTCCTCCGGCCTATGCGTTGGCCCAGGTGGCAAGCCTTGATGAACTGGTGGGGATGATCAATGAGCGCTACGCTGTGGCAGAAAGTCTCTCGGTTCCGAGTCTGAAGGTGGAATTTGTAGGAGGGTCCATCGAGACTGGGGTTATTGAGGAATACCGCAGCGCAAAAGCCTATCTTGTGGCCAAGTGGCCCGATTCGATCTTCGTGAATATTCTCAATCCTCTGACCAGTTCAACCGTCATTGCCATGGCGGCAGCCGGAGAAACTTTTCAAATCTGGATACCCGGAGAGAACAAGTATCTGACGGGAAGAGCGGATGCCGAGTTCGAGCAAGAGAATCCCATCATGAATGTTAGGCCTCAGCATCTTTTGGAGGGAATCCTGGTAGAGCGGATTCCTGTCGATGGTTCACGCTATCGCTATTTTTTGGAAGAGACGGAGGATGCCCGCTTCAAGTACTACGTCATTGGAGTCATCGAGGTCGCAGAGACTTCCAAGGCCGTTCGATTGGTGAGAAAACTTTGGATCGAACGCAGTTCTATGCATCTGGTTCGCCAGCAGTACTACGATTCCGGTGAACGGGTGAGCTCCATTACCTATGACCGCACAAGTGAGATCGACGGTGTGTTGATTCCTTTGGAAATTGAAATCAAGAGAGAGCGTGAAAACTATCGGATTGCTCTAAAACTGGCCCAAGAAGGCATCAAAGTCAATCAATCGGTCCGAGAGGGGGCTTTTGAAGTACCCGTTCCTCCCGGTGCAGAGTTAATCAAGGGGGAAGAGGAGTCCGGTGACACGGAGAATCTTCTTGGGGGTAAACTTAACCCTATCGGTGAAATCCGCTAGAATGTATGAGACACCGCTAGAATTTATGTGACATAGGAAGAAATGTTTAAACTGATTCTCTCCAATCTTCGACAGAGGCCCACCCGAACCCTCGTGAGCGTGGTCGCAGTGGCATTAGGGGTGGCCTTACTGCTGGTCAGTATGGGGCTGTCTTACGGTCAGCTCGTGGATACAGTCCGGCGAGCCCAGGGAATTGGGGGGGATTTCATCCTTCAACCTTCGGAGGCCTCGGTGATTTTTGCCCTCAACAGCGGCACGATCCCAGTTCGAGTCCAGAAGGTGATCGAAGAGGTCGAGGGTGTAGAAGCGGCCACTCCGATTTTGGCTAAGTTTTTGGGAGATCAATTCCATATTGTTTTTGGGATCGATCCTGAAAGTTTCGGTCGGGTCAATTCCACCCTGAGTTTTGTTGAGGGAGGGAGATTTTCGGAGCCTCGTGAAGTCATCATCGACACCATCTATGCGAACTCCAAGAAAATGCATGCTCAAGATCCATTGCAAATCCTGGGTAATGAGTTCACGGTTTCAGGGGTCTATCGTGAGGGCATAGGTGCACGGGTGCTTCTTCCGTTGACCACCTTACAGGAGCTCAATGGAACTCCGGATAAGGCGACGATGTTCTTTATCCGGGCAAAAGAGGAAGTCCCACTCGAGCAAGTGTACGAGTCGTTGAAGGAAAGGTTTGAGAATTATAAGATCACCAAGACAGCTGAATTACAGGAAATCATGATGGACAATGCTCCTGCATTCAAGGAGTTTGTGACAGCGATGGTGTGTATCTCTGTGACCATCAGTTTTCTGATTATTCTTCTGGCTATGTACAGTACCATTACAGAGCGGACTCGCGAGATAGGAATCTTGAAATCCTTGGGCGCTTCCAAAAGCTATATTATCAGGCTGATTCTGAATGAATCTCTGCTGATCTGCGCTGCTGGGGTGGGGCTCGGGTTCCTTTCGACGTTTGTAGTCATTGAACTCCTGATGGCGGCTTTTCCCACCCTGCCGGTGTCCATCAGTTTGTTCTGGCGGGTTACAGCTGCCGCAATGGCAGTAACAGGTGGTACCTTAGGAGCGCTCTACCCAGCTGTCAAAGCGGCTGGGATGGATCCCGTAAAAGCGTTGGGTTATCAGTGAAATGATCGGAATGACTCGAAGAAAAGATGTTGTGGTCGTTGAAGACCTGCAGATGGTGTACCGGGTCAGTAAAGTAGAGGTCCCGGCATTGCGAGGGGTGGATTTCAGTGTGAAAGAGGGGGAGTTTGTGGCCGTGATCGGGCCAAGCGGATGTGGTAAATCCACATTGCTCCATTTGATCGGTGGGCTTTTGCAACCTACCTCGGGCCGGATTCTTATCGAAGGCGTCAGCATCAGCTCGGTGAGTGATTTCGAAAGAACCGAAATTCGGCGTCAGAGGATGGGATTTGTGTTTCAGAGCTACAATCTTCTGAACACCCTGACAGCAAGGGAGAATATTGCGCTGGCCAAACGCATCCAGGGGAACGGTCACTACGAGGATGGGAGTGCCCGTAAAATCCTGCGGATGCTGGGTTTGGAAAACAAGATGGATCACAAGCCCTGGGAACTGTCCGGTGGCGAGCAGCAGCGAGTTGCCATCGCACGGGCGGTCATCAATCGACCCGCAATTCTGCTCGCTGATGAACCAACCGGGAGTCTGGACTCGGAGAATTCCCGGATGGTTTTGGAAATGCTAAGGGAATTGAACTCAGTGTACGGACAGACGATCATCATTATCACGCATGATCCTGAAGCCGCTGCAACCGCGGACCGTGTTATTGAGATGCGCGACGGGAAGATCTTGAACCGTGTTCAGAATATGTTTTACGCTATGGAAGAAAAGCGTTCTTAATGCCGGCTGTATTGAGAGTCATCTTTTGGACCTATGAACGTGGTGGCTGGCAGTACGATATCCTCTCCGCTTTGATCCTGGCCTTCATCTTTCTCACTCCAAGGGCAGTCTTGGATGGGTCCGCGTTCTCAAAAGCAGAGGAACCACCGATCATGGAACAAAAGGACCAAACCATGACGGAACCAGCGCTTCAGATTTTCTCTAAAAACTCATGAAATCGTGCTGACTCTAGGAGAGCTGCCTGGTGAAGTCTTGTAAATGGGTCTTTCTTGTTTCTTCGCTGCTGTTCGCTTTTGTGGGAATCCCCGTTCAGGCGGAAACAGCGGAGTCTCTTACTCTGGAGCAAGTTTTGACCAAGATCGATCAAGTAGGGGCGAGTCTTCGATCGATGAGTTCGTCGATTTCACAGAGAAGATGGACCGATATCTTGCAGGAATTCGATCAGGGTGAAAGCGGCCGGTTCTATTTTCTGAAAGAGAAGGATGAGATTCACCTGCGAAAGGAAATAGACAATCCGCAGAAAAATACCCTGATTATCAGCGAGGGAAAGCTCCTTTACTACCAGCCTAAGATCAAACAGTTGCAAAAATATGATTTAGGGAAGAGGCGTGATCGAACGGAATTTCTACTTCTTGGATTCAGCTCCAACAAGCAGGCCTTGAAGGAGGCCTACCAGATTCGGCTGGGGAAGAAGGAAACCATTGAGGGGCGTGAGGCTTATCCGTTGGAGTTGACACCGAAATCACAGTCGCTGTCTGCCTATTTTTCTAAGATCGTCCTATGGATTGACACCACCCTGTGGGTTCCCATCCAGCAGAAGTTGGTGGAGCCAACCCGTGACTACCTGCTCATTCGTTTCGATGATATAGAACTGAATCCCAACATCTCCAAGTCCAGATTTGACTTGAAGTTACCCAAGGATGTGCAGGTGGTGGGCAGTTAAGCCCGGACAATTCATAAATTCTCTACTGCAGCCGCGAAATCATCCGTCCTGACGGCGCGACCCGCAAGCGGGTACCCCCTCGTCGGCTTCCTCTGCGTACTCTCGAGTACGCTTGCGGGAGTCTCTCGTCGCGCGTGGCGCAACGCACCCAGGCCGGCGGTTTCGCTGCTTCGTGACGAGAACTTATGAATAGTCCGGGCTTGCGACTTTCGACGGACGCTCCGGGCTTCTGCCTTCTGGTTCCTGGCTCTTGGTTTCCTCTAACTCCTCCTGTTTGTGATGCGCAATCACCCAGGCGGGGCGACCCATTATGCGGGCCCGTGTGTAGAGAATTCGATGAACGACAGTCCAGTTGGAAAGGACAGCAATGACCCAGACTATCGGGTCCATATAGTAAAAGGAGCCGATGATCAGAAGAACGATCCTCTCGGGTCGCTCCAAAAAGCCGACCTTGCATTGAGGAATGAGAGACTCAGCTCGAGCTCGGGTGTAACTCGTCATCACAGATCCCATCATGACCACACCCACCAACACGACGTAAGTCATCCGATCCTGTTGGCCATACCAGATGATCAGCCCAAGATACATGATGAGATCCGAGTATCGATCCATCACCGAATCAAAGAAGGCACCGAAGGGGGTTTCCGAGTTGGTGTTCCGTGCCACCATTCCGTCGACCATATCGAAAAGTCCGGCGATGATCAGGATCACTCCGGCCGTCCCGAAACGACCTCGAGCGAAGGTATAGGCTGTGACAATGCTCATCACAAATCCCAGAAAAGTGAGGTGATTGGGATTGATGCGAAGAAAAACCAGTGTCTTGACGATGACTCTCAGGATCACTCGGGCGCCGGCGCCAATGCTTTGAGAAATCATGCGCTTCTAAAACACATCCAGTTTGATGGTGAGAAACTCTTTGGGGTTCTGACGGAAATCGTAGAGCAACTTAACCATCTCCGAAGAAAGCTGATTGAGATTCTCGTACAATTTCTCGTCCTTGGCCAGGAGGCCTAAAGTGCCCTCGCCCTTCTGGATGCCGTCTACAAAGGCCGAAAAACGCTTTAACGATTGATCCAGGGTTTCATAAAGCTGAACATCGGTGGACAATCTACCTAACGTTCCTTCACCCTGATTCATCCGGCGAGTGATGCTTTCGATGCTGGCTAGCATGCTCTCACCCTTTTCGTAAATGGAAGGATCCTTGATAAACTTTCCCAGAGACCCCTCTCCTCGGTCAATCTGGGCCAAGACGTTTTGCAGGTGACCGGTTGCCGCGTTGATTTTATCATAGACTTCCTCCTCCTGAATTAGCCTGGCCAGCGTCCCGTCACCCTCTCTGAATTCCTGAATGAGCTGGGTGGCCTGGTCGACCGTCTCGGTGGCTTTGACTACGGCTTGGTTCAGGTTTTCGTAAAAGGAGGTGTTGCCGATAAATTCGCTCAGGCTACCTTCACCCGCGGAAATCGGTGACAGTATCTGATTGACCTTCTCCGAGAGCAGGGACAGATTGGCCAAAACGTCGTCCGCACCCGTAATCAACTCCTGAAATCCCGGCTGAGTTGTACCCGTGATGAGGACCACTTGCTCGGTCGAAGTCCCAAACCACCCTGGCCTTTCTTCTTCCACCACGAGCGGAGGTTCAGTGCTCCGCCCCAGGGAAATTTCGATGTACTTATCTCCCAGCAGCCCAATCGAACCCAAAGAGATATTGCTGTCCCTCTTGATCCAGTCCCGATACTCTGACTTGATTATTGCGGAAACGACGATGTTCTGTAGATTTCCCCGGACCCGGTTAAGAGCCTTTCCGGTTGCCTCAAGATCTCTTCTCTGAAGGGCTACCTGCAGCTCAAGGTCGGCCACTTCTTCCCCGAGGGCTAGGACCTGACCGGCCTCTTCGCCGTACTGTTCGACCGCCTGATCGTATTCCTCACTCAGGTCACGCAGGTTCTCCTCGCCTACGGAAATCTCCTCTTGAAGTCGCTCTGCTCGCTGGTTCAAAGCTTCAATTTGTCGGAGTGATGCTTGGTTGGATTCGGTGGCAGGGATATCGGCGGACTCCGAAATGCTGACGTCCGTTACATTGCCGATTTCCACGCCCGCTAGAAGCACGAGGTCTCCAGGTTTCAGTCCGGAAACATTATTCAGGTAAGTCCTCGCGTGAAAGGTCTCCTCGAGCAGCCCGACCGTTGTCCCGATGGTGAAGACTGCGGCACCCAGAATGATGCAGGTGACCAGGACAAAAAGTCCCACTTTGAGCTCTGTAAAACTCGGCTTACCCCTTTTTGTCATGTTCGCTCCTCATATTTTCTCGTATCCTTCTTCAGGAGAAAAAGTAACAGGATACGATTTATTCTAAAAAATCCTGAATATATCTATCGCTGGAGCTTCTCAAGGCTTCGTCGCTTCCCTCGAAAATGATGTTCCCCTCCTTCAGCATCAAGAAGCGGGTGTTGACCAGACAAAGATTATTATCCTCGTTTTTGAAGACTACTTCACCATTGGGTAAGGTTTCAGCGAATTCACTGGCCACTGTGAGGGCTGATTCGAGGTCATGGGTCACGAAGATCGATGCGACTCCTTCCAAGTCACGCAGCTTCATCACCAATTCACAAATCGTGCGACTGGTAATAGGATCCAAGCCCGCAGTGGGGGCGTCGTAAAGGAGGATGGAGGGGTGTCCGACAAGAGCTCGTGCGATTCCCGCTCGACGAATCATTCCCCCCGAGAGCTCTGAAGGAAACTTGTCGATCGCATGTCCCAACTCAACGAAACCGAGTAACTGTCGAACCACGCTGTCGATCTCCTCCTCGCTGTGGGTTTCGGCCTCCCGCATTCGGAAAGCAACATTTTCACCTACGGTAAGAGAGTCAAACAGTGCGCCCTCCTGGAAAACCATGCCGATCCTCTTGCGAATGGGCATCAGCTCCGCTTCTGTTAGCTGAGTGATTTCCTGGTCCTCAATGAATATTCGGCCCGAATCCGGTTTCACTAAACCCAATACCATTTTCAGAATGGTGGTTTTTCCTGACCCTCCTCCTCCCAAAATGATTTTAGTTTCAGCCGGCCGGACCTCCATACTGAAGTCCCTCAGTACAACGTTTTCGTGGAAAGCTTTGAACACGTGTTCAAAGCGGATGGTGCTCAATATCTGAACTCCAGAACGATCTTGCTCACGAAGAAGTCGGCAATAATGACCAGGATGGATGCGGTCACCACCGCTTGCGTGGTGGAGCGACCAACACCACGTGTGCCTCCAGTCGTGTTGATGCCAAAATAGCAACCGATCATTCCAATGATAAATCCAAAAACCAACGGTTTCATCAGGCCTTCCAATACATCATTGTAGGCAAGCGAGCGCATTGCTGTGTTCCAGTACAAAGAGGTATTCAGTCTGAGGGTGTAAAGAGAAACAATCCACCCTCCGATTAAACCGAAAAGATCGGCCACTACCGTGAGCAAAGGAAGCATTGCCGTGGAGGCGACCACTCGGGGAGCCACTAGCTTCTTGATGGGATCCGTTCCCAGTCCTCGCATGGCGTCGATTTGCTGTGTCACCACCATTGAGCCGAGTTGAGAAGCGATTCCCGCACCTACCCGGCCAGCGATCATCAACGCTGTCAAAACCGGCCCCAACTCCCGGACCAGCGAAAGGGCGACGAGTTGTCCGGTGAGGTTTACGGCGCCGAAAGACTTCAGAGATTTGGCGGACTGAAGGGCCAAAACTCCCCCCGTGAAAAAGCCTGTCAGCATGACGATGAAAATGGATCCCGTGCCGATAATCTCCATTTGCCGGAGGATGTCTTCAAAGTAGCGGGGCTTGCGGAAAAGGCTACGGCCCGTTCGAAAAGACAACAGGGTGAATTCTTGGATTTCGTAAAGGGCTCGATAGAAAAAGCTCATCTGCTTGGTTATTGTAGTCCGTCCCGGAAAACGTGCTCAACTCTTGCCCCGTATTTAATGCTAGACTTAAGCGCTGATTGATGGATTTAATTCGGGGACAGACTACTCATTCCCCAATTTCCGCAATTGGGGAATGAGTAGTCTGTCCCCGAATTAAACGGGTAGGACGTCCCCATCAATCACAGGCACTTTAACCTGTAAATGGGAAGTAGTCTATGCTTCGATTTTTGACTTCCGGCGAGTCCCACGGGAAAGGATTGATTTCCGTCATTGAAGGCTTTCCCGCCAATGTCCCTGTGGATGTGTCTTTGATCAATTCTGATCTAAAGCGACGAATGGGAGGATATGGTCGCGGAGCCCGCATGAAAATAGAGAGCGATCAGATCGAAATTTTCTCCGGGGTAAGACATGGATCCACGCTCGGGTCGCCCATCGCCTTTATCGTGCACAACAAGGACTGGGTGAATTGGTCAGAGATCATGTCGGCGGAACCGAATCCTGAAGGCGCTGAGAAAAGATTGGTGACACGCCCGCGACCCGGCCATGCTGACCTGGTGGGAGCATTGAAATATGGATTCGACGACATGAGGAACGTTCTGGAGCGGTCGAGTGCTCGCGAGACCACTTCCCGTGTGGCTGTAGGCGGCTTCTGTAGGCTTCTTCTACGGGAGTTGGGGATCCAGATCTATAGCCATGTTGTTTCCATCAAGGACATTCGCATCTCCAACGAGCAGTTGGAGAAGGTTTCCAGTGATCTGATCCCCAAAATTGAGTCTTCCGAGATGCGTTGCTCTGATCCTTCCCTGGATGAAGCCATGAAGAAGGCTGTCGATGAGGCTATTGAGAAGGGAGAGACGATTGGAGGGACTTTCGAGGTGCGGGCCACCGGTGTTCCTCCTGGTCTGGGAAGCTATGTTCACTGGGACAGGAAGCTGGATGGCAGGCTGGCCCAGGCCATGATGTCGATTAACGCCATTAAGGGTGTGGATGTCGGAAGTGGGCTAGAGTCCGACCCCTATGGAAGTGAGTTTCATGATGAGATCTTTTATGACGAAAAGGATCGGCAGTTTTTCCGAAAGACCAATCGTGCGGGCGGGATTGAGGGTGGTACATCCAACGGTGAGGAAATCATCGTCCGGGGCATTGTTAAACCGATTCCCACCTTGCGTCGACCCTTGATGTCGGTCGACTTTCAAAGCAAGGAACCCTTTGAAGCTCAGTATGAGCGTTCCGACACCTGTATTGTTCCTGCGGCAGGGGTGGTCGGAGAAGCCATGGTGACCATCGTACTTGCTCAAGCCGTACAGGAGAAGTTTGGTGGGGATTCCCTACAGGAAATCAAGACCAATCTGGAGAACTACTCTGCGGCCCTCAGAGAGATGTGAATGATCCGACCTATCTTGAAGTACGGAGCTCCTGAGCTCGAAACCAAAAGTACACCCATCACCCGGTTTGGCGAGGAAATCAAGACTCTAGCGGAGGATATGCTGGAAACCATGTATGCCGCACCTGGAGTTGGTCTGGCGGCTGCCCAGGTAGGGGTCAATCTTCGGTTGATGGTCATCGATATCACGGGAGGAGAGGAGCAAGGCCACCAGATCATTTTCACCAACCCTGAGATTACGGAACAGGAGGGAATCGAGAAAGCAGAGGAGGGATGTCTGAGTATTCCAGGATTCACCGCCATGATTGAACGGCCCAATAAAGTTCATGTGGTCGGACAAGATCTGGAGGGCAATCCCAAGGATTTGGATGCAGAAGGGATCCTGGCACGAGCCGTATGCCACGAGATTGATCACTTGGATGGCATCCTCTACCTGGATCACACATCGGTTTTGAAGCGTGATCTGATCAAGAGGAAAATCCGAAAGCTCATTCGTGCCGGAGAGTGGTAATGCGAGTGCTATTCCTGGGAACTCCGGGATTTGCCATACCTTCCCTCCAGGCCCTCCTGCATTTTTCGAATCCGGACTTTGAGTTGGTGGGAGTCGTGAGTCAACCGGATCGGCCGGCTGGCCGAGGACAGAAACTCACCCCGCCCCCGGTGAAGGTTCTGGCCGAACAATCCGGCCTTCCTGTTTTCCAATCCGAGCGTCTGCGCGACCATCCGGATGCCCTGCAGTTCTTGAGAGAAAAAGATCCTCAATTAATTGTTATTGCCGCCTTTGGGCAGATCTTGACTCCTGAATTCTTCGATTACCCCACTCTGGGAAGCCTGAATGTGCATGCCTCACTTCTCCCCAACTATCGGGGTGCAGCCCCCATCACCCATACCCTCATTAACGGGGACACCCAAACTGGGGTCACGATTATGAAAATTGACGAGGGCATGGATACCGGAGACATCGTCTCTCAGGGCACGGTCGTCGTCGAAGAAAACACGACGCAGGGAGAGCTGGAGGACCTTTTGGCCCACAAAGGGGCGAAACTGCTCATCCAAACCCTCCCTCCTTATGCGAAGGGAGAGATTTGTCCCCAACCTCAGGATCACAAGAAGGCCACCTATGCGCCTCGAATAGCAAAGAAGGACGCTCAGATCGACTGGAATCGGACCGCTCCTGAGATTCACAACTGGATTCGTGCCCTCAATCCGTGGCCAACGGCCGCTGCTCACTTTCAGGGGGTAAAGGTCAAGATCTGGCGTAGCCGAAGAGTGGAAGAAAGTGTGGGGGATTCAAGGCCTTCAGGTCGACCCGGTGCGATTCTGGCCTTCGGTCAGGACGAGATCATTGTCGAGTGCGGGCAAACGACGCTTTTGTCCCTGAGGGAGTTACAGCTCCCCAATCGGGCCCGTGTTTCGGCCCGTGATTTCGTGAATGGTGTCAAACCCAGGGTGGGAGACCTCTTTACTTGAGCACCCAACCACGCGCCGTGGCTGTCCGCTTTCTGCGGGATCTTTTTAAACATCACCATCACCTCGATTTCCTTTCTCAGGATAGCGATTTCCTGGATCTTGATGAACGCAACCGTCGCTTGGTCACCGAGTTGGTCTATGGCGTCCTGAGAAATCGGCGGCTTTTGGACCACCATATCGGAGAGCTCTCGCGAACACCGATTGAGAGATTGGATGAGAGCATTCTCTGGGTCCTGCGTTTGGCTCTTTATGAAATCGACTTTCTTCGTATCCCCGATCATGCGGCTGTCCACCAGGCGGTCGAGTTGTGCCGGCAGTTTCGTAAGGCCTCTGCTGCCGGATTTGTGAATGCTATACTGCGCAGTTTCCTGCGCGAGAAACCTACCCTTCCTGAGGGCGCATCTGCCCGTGCCTTGGCGGTTCGGTTCAGCCACCCGGAATGGCTGGTCCAGCGCTATTTGACCCGCTACGGGGCCGAACAAACGGAGGACTTATTGCAAAGGAATAACGAGCCGCCCGTTCCAGCGCTTTGGGTCAACATCTTCAAAACCGATCTGCAATCCTTTTGCAGGCAACTCGAAACCGAGGAGATTGCCTACCAGGTCCATCCCCGACTGCCCAATTGCATCACTGTGGATGCCGCAGGTTTCACTCAGCACCGTGCGTATAAGGAAGGGCTCTGTTTCTTCATGGATGTGGCCAGCCAGGAAATCGCCTATCTTGCCGAGGTTAGGAATCATCGCAGACTGGCTGATTTTTGTTGTGCTCCAGGGGGGAAATCATTCCTTTTAGCATCTCAAAAGGAGAAGGATGCTCAGCTTTGCTGTTGTGACTCCAGCTTTGCACGACTGAAGGAAACGCGGAATCGGGCTCAGTTCCTTCAGGTACCCGATCTGAACTTTATCCATGCCGATCTCACTTCCACTCCACCTTTTCGAGAACTGTTCGATTTTGTGCTTTTGGATGTTTCCTGCAGCGGATTGGGTACGCTGCGCTCGAACCCGGATATTCGCTGGAAGATTCGAGAGGGTGACCTGTCTCGTTTTCATTCCAAGCAGGTTTCCCTGCTCCAGAGCGGTTTTTCAGTGCTTTGTCCGGGGGGAGTGCTGACCTACTCGACTTGTTCGACGGAACCTGAGGAAAATGAAGAGGTCATCGAAGAGTTTCTGGGTGAGGAGCCCGATGCCGCACTGATCGGTGATTTTCATCGAACTTACCCGGCGCCTCATCCAGGAGATTGCTTCTTCGCCGCCCGCATTAGACACGTATAAACGCAGCATGCTAGATTGAATACGAAGGCCGAGGGGCCACAAGATGACAAAACGCCCGCACGACCGTACGACCCCACAACAGCACGACAGCACGAAGGGCGAAGCGCGCACACACGACGGCACGACAGCACGACAGCACGACCGCACGAGGCGCGAAGCGCGCCCGCACAAAAGCAAGGGGCGCCAAACGCCTCTGCAGGGAAGTACAATCCATGAGCAGATCCTGATTGTGGGCCAGTTGACCGTCCTGGTGGGGGTGTTGATTGCCGTAGGGTTCTTCAGCGCTTACCTGGGGATGCGACTGGCGGTTCGGGGGACAGAAGTAGAAGTACCCTCGATTTCTGGAAGACCCTTGGGAGAGGCCACAGAGATCCTTGAGAGGGTTCACCTGAAGCGGGAGGTTATGGGGGAGCGTTTCGACCCAGAGATTCCCAGAGGAGTCGTTATCTCTCAGCACCCTCAACCGGGGAGAACCATGAAGGCAGAAAGAAAAGTTCAGATCATTCTGAGCCTGGGAACGAAAACGCATCCCGTTCCAGATCTGAGAGGATCTCCCTTGAGGGTGGCACGACTGATGGTGTCTGACGCAGGGTTTGAATTGGGAAATATTAGTGAAATTGCGATGAGTGAGATTCCGAAAGGACAGATTGTACAGCAATTTCCCCCACCCGACTCGAAGGATCTCCTGAGTCCCGAAATTGATGTCCTGGTCAGTGGAGGATTCCTCGAGCGCTATGTGATGCCCGATGTCACCGGACAGAGTTTAAATTCGGTAGTCCTCTATTTCGAGAAAAATGCTTTTAAGTTAGGCGACATTCGGTACGGAGACTATCCAGACGCTGCCAGAGGTGCTGTGGTCAAACAATTTCCGGAGCCTGGCTACCTCTTGACAGAACAGGAGACCATTAACTTGGAGGTTGCTCGCTGATGGCCGTGATTGCACCGTCGATACTTTCTGCAGACTTCCTCAACCTGGGGAAGGACATTCGTGAAATCCAAGAGGCCGGAGCTCGGATTCTCCACGTGGACGTTATGGATGGTCATTTCGTGCCCAATCTGACCATCGGTCTGCCCGTGATTAAGGCCCTCAGGAACAGCACGGATCTCCTTCTGGACGTTCACCTGATGATTTCCAATCCTGAGCAGATGGTCGAAGCTTACATCGACGCTGGAGCAGATTATCTCAGCGTTCACTATGAAACCGTCGATCATTTGGACCGCCTTGTGGAGAGAATTCGTGAGAAAGGTGCCCAGCCGGGAGTGGTTTTAAACCCACATACACCTGTGCTAATCCTAGAAGAAATACTGAAGAAATGTCACCACATCCTTTTGATGTCGGTGAATCCAGGATATGGGGGCCAAAAGTTTATTTCTGCTAGCTTTGACAAAGTGAGAAAGCTCAAGTCTTTGATTGATTCGCAAGGCTTGAATGTTAAAATTGAGATAGATGGAGGCATGGGACCTGACAACACGGAAAAAGCCGTGCAGTCTGGTGTGGATATTGTGGTAGCGGGATCAGCGATCTTCCATTCCCAGAGTCCGAAGGACACTTTTCATCAGATGCAGCGGATTGCGGAAGGAGCTGCGGTATTGAAAGGGAACAATGCGATTTCTGCCTGAAAGTGCCTCAAAAACATCTTCAGCAAAAGTTACCGTTTTGATGAAACAAGGCACTCAACTGTTCGTCTTGGCTCTGGCTGGACTTTTACTCTCCTCGTGTGGACAGAAAAGTGCGGGTTTGCAGGAAGCAGCTGTTGCACCGGATACGATGTTGTTCGAAACCGGCATGAAATTTCTGGAAAAGAACCAATATATCAAAGCCAGACTTTCCTTCCAGACCTTGATCAACACCTACCCGGACAGCGAACATACCCCCGCCTCATTCCTGGGCATTGGCGAATCCTATTACCATGAGGGAGGCACGACCAGTCTCTTGCAGGCGGAAGCGCAATATAAGGATTTTATTATCTTTTATCCCACCCATGACATTGCCGCCGACGCGCAGATGAAGATCGCCGCCGTCAATGTGAAGTTGATGAGGGGCCCCGGCCGAGATTCGACCTATGCGATCAAGGCCGAGAGGGAACTGAAAAAATTCTTACAGATGCATCCGGAGAGTGAGTTGGCTCCGACTGCTTTGGAATTCTTGTGGGAGGTTCAGGAAAATCTTGCCCAGGGGATTCAGGAAGTCGGGGATTTCTATTTCAGTAGGAATTCCCACTTGGCCTCGGAAAGCCGGTATAAAAGCGTCTTAGAGAGCTATCCGGACTACAGTAGGTCGGACCAGACCTTGTTTCGATTGAGTCGATCGCTGGAGAACCTGGGTCGCATCGAGGAGGCGTCTGTCTACTATTCTCGTGTGGTTTCCGAGTTTCCCTTCAGTGAGTTCGCCAGCAATGCGGAACAAAGACTCATCCTGCTTGAAAAGCCGGTACCCCCTGTGGATCCTGTTGCCGCGGCCAAAAATGAGGCTAATCTGAGGCCCGGGGGAGGGTTCTCCCTCATGGCTCCTCTACGTGGCATAAAGGAGGTCTTCACCGGTCGCGAGGATCCCTACGAAGTGGCACGGCGAAGAGCGGAGGAACGTCAGGAGCAGGAAGAGGGTAGCAATCCGGAAGAAAATAGTGCTCAGTCCGATTCCCAGTCCAACGGCAAGTAATTCATGTCCCACCTGGTCCTGGCGGAAGACAGCCCGACAATCCAAAAACTGGTTCAACTTTGCTTCAAATCTGAGGACATTGAGGTCCACTGTTTCGAGGATGGGACCTCCACACTGGAATACCTTAAGACCGGGCCGGCTGATGTCCTGTTGGCGGACGTAGCCATTCCCGGCCTTGGCGGGTATGAATTGTGCCGGGCAGTGAAGCAGAATCCCGTGACGGCGAGTACGCCAGTGGTTTTGCTGGTGGGTGTCTTCGATGGTTTTGATGTGCAGAGGGCTGAACGGGTCGGTTGCGATGGTCGACTGACCAAGCCTTTAGGGGCATTAGAGTTAGTCGATCTGGTCAAGAAATTACTGGAAGCGCCAGTTCCTCATTCCGGCTTGGAGAAGTCGCCATCATCGTTACCCGAGGATCAGGATCCTGACGGAGAACTCGCTTTGTCGGTTCACCCGGAGATCAGCGGAGGAGATGAAACAACTGTTTTTGCCCTGGCCCCATTCCAGTGTCAAGCCCGTCCCACCTCCTATACTCGGGAAGTGAGCTCGCAGGAGGCCGGTCCCAAGCCGGAAATTGAGCATGACCCAGGATCTGCGCCCAACATCTCTTTGAATAGACAGGAAGTTGATTTTCTGGTCAACAGATTATTCGAGTTGCTGAAACCTGAGCTCCGCCGTATGGTGACCCAAGTCACCCGGGATGTTGTAAAACGGGGCACCGTCTGATTTTGCTATAATTCCTTTGTTTTGTCCGATCCTCGAGCCCGGACTATGCATAAATTCTCTACTGCAGTGCCGAAATCACCCGGCGTGCGTTGCGCACCGACTGTGTTGCGCTCGCTCATGCTCCTCGCCGTACCGTACAGTACGCCTGCGGTGCCTTCGGTCGCGCGCCTTATCAGGTCGGCGCTTTCGTCGCTTCGTGACAAGAACCTATGCATAATCCGGGCTAGAAAAGGTCAAGATTCCAGTGTCTAAAAGCGAGAGCAGAGCTAAAGCCTACGAGCCGGCTGAGGTAGAGGAGAAGTGGTATCGATGGTGGATGGAGCAGGACTTCTTCCGGGCCGATGCTGACTCGCAAAAGCCACGTTATTCTATGGTGTTGCCGCCACCCAACGTGACCGGTAATCTTCACATGGGCCATGCCCTGAACCATACCCTGCAGGACATCCTTATTCGCTGGAAGCGCATGAAAGGGTTTGATGTGCTTTGGCTGCCTGGGACGGACCATGCCGGGATTGCTACCCAAAACGTCGTGGAACGGCAGCTGGCCGAGCAGGGGAAGAAACGAACCGACCTGGGCCGTGAGAAGTTCGAAGAGATGGTCTGGGCGTGGAAGGAGCAGGCTGAGACGAATATCTTGAACCAGGCCCGACGGCTCGGTTGTTCTTGGGATTGGAGTCGAAAGAGGTTCACATTGGATGAGGGGCTCTCGCGGGCCGTTCGGGAAGTGTTCGTCCGCCTTTACCAGGACGATCTCATTTACCGGGGCGAATACCTGGTCAATTGGTGTCCACGTTGCAGCACGGCCATTTCCGATCTGGAGGTGGAGTACAAGCCTTCTGAGGGGAAACTGTGGCACATCCGGTATCCGATTCAAGGGAGCGACGATTATGTAGTGGTGGCGACAACGCGGCCCGAAACCATGTTGGGCGACACGGCGGTTGCCGTTCATCCTGAAGACGAAAGATACCGTCATCTGCACGGTGGTAAAGTTGTTTTACCTTTAATGGATCGGGACATCCCTGTCATCACGGACAATTTTGTGGAGAGAGAGTTTGGCACGGGAGCGGTGAAGGTCACTCCCGGGCACGATCCCAACGATTTTGAAGCCGGAAAGCGCCACCAGTTGCTTCTCCTTAAGGTGATTGGAGAGGATGGGCGGATGACTGATGCAGCTGGATCTTACAGAGGAATGGACCGTTACGAAGCGCGAAAAAAAGTAGTTTCGGACCTGCAAGAGCAGGGATTTCTCGTTAAGATCGAAGATCATTCCTACAATATAGGCGTTTGTCAGCGATGTGAAACGGTGGTCGAACCTCTGGTATCGGAGCAGTGGTTTGTCAAAGTGAAGCCGCTGGCTGAGGCGGCGATTCAGGCCGTGGAAAACAAACAGACCGTCATTGTCCCAGAGAATTACGAACGTATCTATTTTGAGTGGATGCGCAACATTCACGACTGGTGTATCAGCCGGCAGCTTTGGTGGGGACATCGAATCCCCGCCTGGTATTGTGGTGATTGTCCTGAAGTCACCGTGGCTGTCACGGAACCTTCAACCTGCTCCCATTGTCAGGGGAGTTCACTCAAACAGGACTCCGACGTCCTGGATACCTGGTTCAGCTCGGCTTTGTGGCCTTTTTCCACGATGGGATGGCCGGATCAGACGAAAGATCTTCAGGTGTACTATCCCACCGATACCCTGGTCACGGGTTTTGACATCATTTTCTTTTGGGTAGCTCGAATGATGATGATGGGGCTCCGCTTCATGAAGGCAGTCCCCTTTCACACCGTCCATATCAATGGTCTTGTTCGAGACGAACAGGGACAAAAGATGTCGAAGTCTCGTGGCAACGTGATCGATCCACTGCAGATCATCGATGAGTATGGAACGGATGCGATGCGCTTTACACTGGCTGTGATGGCGGTCCCCGGAACGGATATTCCTTTTTCCATCAGTCGGATGACCGGGTACCGTGCATTCTGCAACAAAATCTGGAACGCTTGTCGCTTCCTGCTGTTGAACCTGGACCAGGAAGATCCAGTCAGCGAGCAGGAAGTAGATCAGCTGAGGCAAAGCGAGCAACTGGATTTAGGGGAACGTTGGATCCTCAGCAGGCTGCAAAAGGTGATCGCTGAAACCAATGAGAATTTGGAGAAATTTCGTTTTCACGAGGCCAGTAATAACCTCTACCATTTCTTCTGGCACGAGTTCTGCGACTGGTTCATTGAATTGGCAAAGATCGGTTTTACCAGTGAAAACGTGAAAGAACGCAGAACCACAGGCCGTCTCATGGCTTATGTGCTGGAAAGCTGCCTGAGGCTGTTGCATCCCTTTATTCCTTTCATCACCGAAGAGCTGTGGCAGGATCTCCCCCATTCCGGGAAGTCAGTCATGGTGGCCCCCTATCCGGAGGCTAACCAGGAATGGACGGACCCAGCGGCTGAAAAAGAGATGGAGGAACTTCAGGATTTAGTGATTGCCATTCGGACCTCCAGGTCGGAGAACAACATCGATCCACGAAAGAAGATTCCGCTGCAGTTGGCGTGCAAGCCGGAGCATCAAGCTTTTCTCGAATCGCAGCTGCGCCCTATCAAGCACTTGGCCCAGCTGAAGGAGGTGTTTTTTGTCTCCAATCTGGAGACTGGAGACCTTCGGGTTCAAGGAGTTTCCCGAATAGCCGATTTCGTGCTCGTTTTGGACGAGGTCATTGATCTTGGAGCAGACCGCACACGTTTGAGCCAACAGATCGATCGTTCTACAGCGAATGTCCAACAGCTGCAAAAGAAGCTGAAAAATGCAAACTTTGTCCAAAAGGCCCCTGAGCACGTAGTTGTTGGGGTCCGCCGACGTCACCAGGAAGCGGTCGAACAGCTCAAGAAACTACAAGAAAAACTGGATGGACTTTCTCAACCTTGATCCACTCTTAAGAAAAGCTCTCGAAGAAGACTTGGGTCGTGGAGATCTCACCACTGAGGCCATCCTCAAGAGAGCCGAAGCCTCCAGAGGAGGGGCCATCCAGGCTCAAGCTGCGGTCTTGGCCAAGGAGAACTTGATTCTGGCCGGATGGCCTGTATTCCTGGGTGTCTTTCAGCTCATGGATGAGATTGAGGCTGAAGTCCATTTTGAGGAAGGTGCTCAGGTGGATCGGGGGACTACCGTGGGAAAGCTGCAGGGTAAGGCCTCCGTCCTGCTTCAGGGTGAAAGGGTGGCCTTGAATTTCCTGCAGCGCATGAGCGGGGTGGCTACTCTCACTCAGAAATATGTCCAACAGGTTGCCCACACGCAGGCAAAAATTTTGGATACACGCAAGACCACGCCTTTGTGGCGGAGCCTGGAAAAGTATGCCGTGAGAATGGGCGGAGGACTGAATCACAGGTTGGGCTTGTACGATGGAATTCTCATTAAGGAAAATCATGTGGCGATGGCAGGAGGCATTGAAGCGGCACTGGATGCCTGCCGGGGTCCCATGGAGGTCGAAATCGAGGTCAGAAATTTCGAGGAGCTGTCCCAAGCTATTGATGCCGGAGCAGAGAGGGTGCTTTTGGACAATATGAGTCCCCAGGAAGTTCAGAAAGCTGTCGAAATCACCAAGGGTCGCTGTGTGCTGGAGGTTTCTGGAGGTGTCCATGAAGGAAATGTGGTGGACTATGCTGAAACAGGAGTTGATTTCATTTCTCTGGGGATCTTGACCCACTCCTCTCCATCGGTGGATTTCAGTTTACTAATGAACTCCTATGAGCCCTGAGACACACCAGGAGAGCAAACTTTTCAAACAATTCGACTATCTGCACCGTGTGGATTCCACCAACGACTATTTGAAAGCCTTCGTCGAGGAAGGTGAGACTCGGATGGTGGTAGCCAGAGAGCAAGTGTCGGGTAAGGGACGCGGCAACCACAGCTGGTACTCACCGCCCGAAGAAGGTCTCTATTTGTCCTACCTCTTGTACCCCCCATGGCGGGTAGAACGCTCTCCTTTTTTGAACATGCTCTCGGGGTTGGCGGCCGTACTGGCCATAAGGGAGGAGGGCCCTCCAGGTCTTCAACTCAAACTGAAACGCCCCAACGACATCTTGATCGCAGGAAAGAAAGTGGGTGGGATTTTGATCGAGATGAGTAGCATGCAAGATCGAATCCTTTGGGCGATCGTTGGAATTGGAGTCAATGTCTATCAGAAAGACTTTCCCGAGGACTTGTCCCACGCCACCTCTCTTGCTCAGGAAGGAGTGGCGGTCAGCCATCCTCTCGACTTTTGTGATCGTCTTACCAAACAGTTCGAAGGCCTTTACCGGCAGCTTGAAGAAGGAAAGTGGGAAAGCATTCAAACCGAATTTGAACGGCAACTATGAGTATTTTCAACTATCAGGAACAACCCGGATACTTCAAGCGGCTCAAAGAGGCGCTGCAGACTACCAAGGATGATCTCGGTCATAAGATGAACCAGGTGATGGGAACGGCTGAGAGTCCCGTTACCGAGGATCAGCTCGAAGAACTGGAGAACATCTTGATCAGTGCCGATATAGGAGTCCAAACAACCCTGGAAATCGTCGAAAAAATGCGAGAGGAGACCCGTGGCCAACGTGTCGTGACCCGTGAAAGGGCTAAGCGAATGCTTCGAAAGGAGATGCTGGAGATCTTACAGGCCAGCCAGGATTCACCCCGGAAGAGCGCCTCACCTTCCCCTCCTCACGTCGTTTTTGTTGTGGGGGTCAACGGTGTAGGGAAGACCACCACCGTGGGTAAATTGGCTCATCGTCTGAGTCAGGATGAGAAGAGCGTATTGATGTGCGCTTCGGATACCTTTCGGGCAGCGGCAGCGGAACAGTTGACGATCTGGGCCAAGCGTACTCAAGCGGACATCGTCAAGCAATCCTCGGGGGCAGATCCGGCGGCCGTGTTGTTTGATGCGATTGCGGCCAGCAAAGCGAGAAAAGCGGATGTCCTGCTCGTCGACACGGCCGGTCGACTCCACACCAAGACCCACCTCATGCAGGAAGTCGAGAAAATGAAGCGAATTGCTGGGCGAGAGGTCGAAGGAGCTCCCCACGAGATCCTATGGATCCTGGATGCGACCACGGGGCAAAATGGCCTCAGTCAGGCCCGAGAATTTTTTGAGACGATTGGAATTACGGGAATTATCGTCACAAAACTCGATGGAACGGCTAAAGGGGGGATCATGGTCGCCATTGCAAAGGAACTCAAAATCCCCATTCTTTACATCGGGGTGGGAGAGGGTCAGGAAGATCTCATACCCTTCTCAGCTGAGGGGTTTGTCGACTCCCTGGGACTGGGGGAAGACGATTGACAGGAGGGAAAAGCCGGGTTAGAATCCGCCCCGGCTCGCAAACGAGTGCACTCAAGCGTCGCGAAACGCTGCCAGGTCGACTCTCTCGTCGCTTCCTTTCAAGAACCTATGCATCATCCGGTCTAGGAGGAGAACATGAATAAAAAACTATACGTTGGCGGTCCGCCCTATTCTGTGACAGAGGACAAGCTGCAAGAAATCTTCTCGGCACACGGCACTGTTGAGTCAGCCCGCGTGATCACGGACAGATTTACCGGTCGATCACGGGGATTTGGGTTCGTGGAAATGAGTAACGAAGAGGAGGCTCAAACGGAGATCGACAGCCTCAATGGAAGTGACCTTGACGGGCGATCTCTGACCGTCAATGAGGCCCGACCCCAGGAAAATAGAGGTGGCGGCGGCGGCGGTGGTGGTGATCGCTGGTAAGTCGCGACTTCTGAAGCTCAAGTTCCGCTCCCTCACAACCCGGTTCAGATTCGCGGCATCCGCGGGACTATAGGCGTACCAGCAGCAGGAATTGCACGGCCGGAATATTCTGGATCTCTTGCATCACCTCTTCAGGTATCTCACCGTCGGTATTCACTACTGCCACGGCATGAGCACCATCTCCGTCCCGACCCAGCACAAAGGAAGCGATGTTGATCTTGGCCTTACCCAGGATCGTGCCCACCAGCCCGATAACTCCCGGAGTATCCTGATTTCTGAGGAAAAGAATGTGTTCCCCAAGCTCTGTTTCAATGGGGATGCCATCAATGGAGACCAAACGATAGTTGCCCTTATGTAAGATTGCTCCCTCGATCCACTCTGTTTTTTCTGAAGAGCGCAATTGGATACTGATCAGATTGGAATAGCTGCGCTGCCGGCTGCTCACTGTTTCGATAACTGAGATGCCTCGCTCTTCCGCATAGTTTCGGGCATTCACCTGGTTGATTTCTTCCGACAGGATGGGTTTCAGTATTGCCTTGAGAATGTAATTACTAATCGGTTTGTAATTCAACTTGGCGAAATCACCATAGTAGCGGATGCCGATCTCTGAGAGACGAATGGATGAAACCTGGCTGATGAAGGAACCCAATTTGTCAGCCAAACCCAAATAGGGCTGGATCTGTTCTAGTTCCTTGGGCGTCATGGAGGGGAAGTTGACCGCGTTTACGATCACTTCATTTTGCAGGTAGGCGGCCACCTGCTGGGCGATGTCGTAACCCACCTTGGACTGTGCTTCGACCGTTGAGGCGGCGATGTGAGGAGTCAATACCGTGTGATCTGAAGCAAGCAGGCGAGGATGAACGTTCGGCTCGTTCTCGAAAACATCCAGGGCGGCGCCTCCGAGATGCCCTGTCTCCAGTGCATCGGCGAGATCCTCCTCTACCACGAGCTCGCCCCGGGCAGCATTGATCAGAAATGCTCCTTTTTTCATCAACTGCAAGGTGTCCTTGCAAATGATCCCCTTCGTTTTCTCATTCAGTGGAGCATGCAGACTGACAAAGTCAGCTTCGGATAAAACTTCTTCTAGAGTTCGGAGCTCGACACCCAGATCGCGTGTATAATCCTCGCTGACGAAAGGATCATATGCCAGGACCTTCAGCTGAAACGCTGGTGCACGTTGGGCCATGAGGGAGCCGATCTTTCCTAACCCGACAAGGCCCAAAGTTTTATTTTGAAGCTCTTGTCCAATAAATGCCTTTTTGTTCCACACCCCTGATCGCAATGAAGGATCGGCGAAAGGAATCCTACGGGCCAGGGCCAGGAGTAGGGCAAAGGCATGCTCAGCGACACTGATACTGTTTCCGCCCGGAGTATTCATCACCACCACGCCTTTGCGGGTGGCCGCTTTCAGATCGATATTGTCGACACCCGCGCCTGCGCGCCCGATCACCCGAAGTTGTGAGGCTTTCTCGATGACCTCCTGAGTGACCTGAGTGTTACTGCGAATAATCAACCCTTCAGCGTCACGGATTTCCGAAAACAAGGCCTCCAAGGAAAGGTCGAATCGGCAAACGACTTCAAGATCGGGTTGTTGTTTCAGGTAATCCACTCCCTCTTCCGAGATTGGATCGGTAATCAAAATCTTCATGATATTTCGTGAGTACTCGACTTCGTTTTTTAAGCGTGTTCTTGAATGCCCGTAGCCTCAATCATGGCGGCTCGAACGCTGCTACCCAGATCAACCTCTGTTCCCATCCTGGTCAAGCAGAGTTCGATAGCGGAGAGCACGGAGAAAACATCGAGCAAGTCAAAATAACCCAAATGGGCAATTCGGATAATCTTGTTTTTCAGTTCACCTTGCCCGCCCGCCACCTTGAGTCCGAATTCAGCTTCCAGTTTCTTCGCCAACTCAGCAGCAGCCACGCCATCCGGCGGAAAAGCTGCCGTCACAGCGCTGGCTGGGGAGGAGGAGAGTATCCTGAAGCCCAGTGCCCGAAGCCCTTCTCGCGTACTGCGGGCCATCAACTCGGCATCAGCCAATACCCGTTCGGGACCCTGGCGAAGGATTTCCCGGGTTGTTTCGTTCAGGCCCACGATCAATGAAATCGCAGGCGTAAAAGCACACTGGCCCTTCCGTTGTTGATTCACTTCCTGGAGCAAATCGAAATAGTAGGAACGCGAGGAGTTGGTTTCGATTTTTGCAATCACCCTGGGACTCAGCGTCAGAAAAGACAAACCAGGGGAGAGAGCAAAAGATTTTTGAGATCCGCTAATGACGATATCGAGGCCCCACCGGTCTGTCTCTACCGGCTGTGTCAGCAAAGCTGTGATGGCGTCGACCACGATAAAAACCTCAGGGAACTTGGAACCCATTTGTTGAGCGATCGCCTCCAGGTCGTGGGAAGTAGCCGTCGAGGTTTCACAACCCTGGATGAGAACCGCTCGAATCTCTGGGTTGTGCTCCAGTGCCGCACAGATTTCTTCCGCTGAGGCCGCCTCTCCATATTTCTTCTCAAGAGAGGTGCAGGGAACGCCATGGCTTTGGCAGATGTTGACCCAGCGCTCGCCAAACTTTCCGGTCACAACAGCAAGGGCAGGGTCATCCGGAGACAGTAAATTAGACACAGCTGCTTCCATAGCGCCCGTCCCGGAGGATGTCAAAATGACGACATCGTTCTCGGTCCTGAAGATCTTCTGCAGATTTTGGCGAGTCTCCAGAAACAGTTCCGTGAATTGGGCCGTCCGATGATGAACCAGGGGGCGCGACATGGCGAGCTGAGCCTCGGGCATCAGCGGAGTGGGTCCCGGTGTAAAGAGTCTCGTTTTGCGCATCGGCAAATGATACTACAAAGAACGTGCTGAGGGGACAGTCCTGTTTGTGGATTCCTTGACCTGGTGGTCTATTCTTTCCTATCATCGGACCTTCATGTCTCATCCTGTTTGGATTTGTGTTGCTGCTTGGTTTGTTCCTGGTGCCGGCCATCTGTTGCTGAAGAAGTGGGGCAGAGGGATCGCGTTTTTTGCGGTCATCATGGTCTTGTTTGTCTGTGGCCTGGCCATGGAAGGAAGGCTGTTTGGGTTCAGCCCTGGATTTTTTGGGCTTCTCAAGTTTACTGCAGGCGCCGGTGCTGGATTTCCCTATTTCTTGGGAAAGCTGATGGCCTGGGGAGAGGGCAATGTTCCCGGTTACGGATACGAGTATGGGAACACTTTTCTGTTCACAGCCGGCCTACTCAATATGCTCTTGGTGGTGGATGCTTTCGATATCGCCCGGGGTCGAAAACAGTGAATCACTATATCGCCATCTCCATTCTATCCGTTTGCATTACCACAGTTTTCACGTTGATCACGAAAGAGACTAAGGAAGAACGCATCCGCTATTCCCTGAAGCTGTTGGGTTATATGGTGGTGGGCTCGTTTGTGGTTGCTTGGATCATGTATAGTGTCCCCTAACTTTCAATACTGGGTGCCGGCCTTTCTCTACGCTGCCCTCATCTTTTTTCTTTCCCATCAGAGCGATCCTCCAGGCGCACAGATCGTACCCGACTATACAGCCCACTTTTTCGAGTACGCCTTCTTTGGATTGACCCTGACCTGGGGTGCGACTTTGGGATTCCACCGACCTTTAACCTCAAAGAGTGCTGTTGTTATAGGTGTGATCGCCGCCCTGTATGCGATCGGCGATGAGTTTCACCAATCCTTCGTTCCTGACCGAGTGGCATCCCCAGGTGACGTGGCAGTGGATATTGTGGGAGTCGCGGTTGTTGTGGGTATGGTGTGGGTGATCCGAAGGGGAAAGTGGCGAGAATCTCTAAATTATACTGGCTGCAACGATTCGCGGACCTGAGAGATGCAGATCCATTCACCTGCCTCTGAACTCCTGTTGGCTCACTTTGAGCAGAGATTGGAAGATCGACCCTTTAGACCTCCCCTGTGGCTGAGGGGGGGGCATCTTCAAACCCTTGCCGCGTCGCTTTTGAAGCGTAACTTTTCTTGGGGATGGGGGAACGCTGAGGAACACTTCGTGGATTTAAGGGACGGATCGCGTGTGCGATTGATTTGCGCCTGGCAGTGTGCTGATGCCCCCACCCTTGTCGTTCTCCATGGAACCGGAGGATCCAGCGCCTCAACCTACATGCAGGGGCTTTCCCATAAGGCTTACCGGGAGGGCTGGAATGCTGTTCTGGTGAATCTCTATAACACCAATCCGAGTTTGCCGAAGCCCAAAGTCTTTCACTCTGGTTCGAGCCGGGAAGTTGGAGAACTTCTTCAGAAATTGTCGATGAATCATCAGGTACGAGACTTCTTTCTGGCGGGAGTCTCGATGGGCGGCAATATTCTGCTCAAGTTAATGGGGGAGTGGGGTTCGAATTCTCTCGTTGATGTTCGGGCCGCTGGCGTGATTTCCCCGCTGGTGGATTTGACCACTGCCTGGAAAGTTCTGGAAAGACCCTCGAACTTTCTTTTTCAACATCACTTCGTCAAGAATTTCAAAAAACGCATCAAACGAAACCGTTCCAGCTTGAGTCCGTTTGTGGATGTCGAAGCCCTGCTGCGCATCAAAACTCTCCGCCAGTTTGACCAGCTCTTTACGGCTCCACTGGCCGGATTTCGCGATGCCTTCGATTACTATGAAAGAGCAAGTGCGCTGCCCTTTCTCAAGGATATACGTATTCCCACCTTGTTGATCCACTCCCATGATGACCCCTTGCTGTCGGGGGAACCGTTCACTCTTCCAGAAACTCGCTCAAACCCCTCACTGCTCATGGGCTTGACTCGTCAAGGAGGGCACGTGGGATATCTGGAACAGGCTGTTGCGGGAGGGGATATCGACCGTTTCTGGGCAGAAAATCGCCTGATCGATTTTTTCCGCCTGGCGGATCAAACCAAACAGAGCCGTGGGCTTTAGCCCACGGGCAATAAGCCCTGTCGTTGGTGCTCGATCTTACGCCCATAGGCCCGCAGGCTTCAGCCTGCGGCTCTGACTGCATCCCCTCCTTCCCGACCTTTCCTCTAAACCTGTGACTAGGGTCACTGTCCTGTCGTGGGGGTGGTGTAAGAGTGGACAAGTAGGAAGAAATGACAAGACTACTTGTAATTCTACTTTGCTTTTCCTCTGCAGCTTTGGGCCACGATGGCGGCCTCGACTCCATGGGCTGCCATCACGACAAGGAGCCAGGCCTGGTTCATTGCCACCGGGGCTCATTGACTGGTCAATTCTTTGACTCGAAAAAAGAGGTTTTCAGCGCACTGATTAGGAGCAAGACTGACACCCTATCAGGCAGCAGCTCTGAAAGCGAGACTCCCCAACCGGACACTGGAGAACCAGCGGAATCTTCGGCTGTTCCTTACGATCGCGATCTTTACGGTGATTGGATTGACACGGACGGGGATTGCCAGGATACCCGGCAAGAAGTGCTCATTGCAGAAAGTCTCATCCCGGTCCAGTTTGACTCCGTGGGTTGTAATGTCGTCTCTGGCCAATGGCTCGACCCCTACACGGGCCAAATCTTCACCGATCCCAGCGACCTCGACATTGACCACGTCGTGCCGCTAGCTGAGGCACACCGTAGCGGAGCGAGTCACTGGCTGCCACAGCTTCGCACACAGTTTGCCAATGACCTATTGTTTCCTGGAAGCCTCATTGCGGTCTCCGCATCGGCAAACAGATCTAAGGGGGATAGAGATCCGGCAGACTGGCTGCCACCGAATCCAGCCTTCCAATGCGACTACGTGAGAGCCTGGGTCATGGCAAAGGGTTATTGGGGTCTTGTGATGGACGACCGGGAGAGAAGCACGGTCTACTATGTTTTAGCGGGCTGTGAGCAGCCAGTGCGGGGTTTGTCGCATTAGCTAGTCCGGCCCTCCTCAACGTACCCGTAGGGGGCAGCCGGTGGCTGACCCGAACCGCCTGCGCGGTACATCTTTGCCAGTGTGGCTTCAGTTTTGCCATCCGAACTGTTCGGGCGAGCCACCGGCTCGCCCCTACTCCTTCACAGTTTTTCTCCCTCGAGCGTTATAGCTACTGAGATGGATGCTATCCCCGCCCATTTTCCCTGCAGGCGACTGTTCGAGTTGGATTGGGAGTCTCTTTCTGATCTGGAACTGGTGGCGCTGCTCATCGGTCCCGGAACGCCAGAGGGACGGGCTTTGAATGATGCCCGAAGGCTGCTCGATGCCGTAGGTCCCTCCAGAAGGTTACAGGAAGCCGGTTATGATGAGCTGTGCCGGGCCGGTTTAAGTCGAAAGAAGGCTCTGGCCCTGTTGGCAGCTGTACAGCTGTCACGCCGCTTTCAAAAAATACCCTTGTTTCCAGGACAGTCCTTTTGCTCCAGCCTCGAGATCTTTCGCCATTTCCAACCTCTTGTCCATGGCCTGAAGAAGGAATGCTTCTGGAGTGTGCTTTTGGATAGCAAAAACCGTATCTTGAGAGTCATACGGATATCGGAGGGATCCCTCACGGCCTCCTTGGTACATCCCCGAGAGGTCTTTCGGCCCGCCATTCAGGAAGCGGCAGCCAGGGTTCTCTTCGTTCACAATCATCCTAGTGGTGATCCGGCACCCAGTCAGGAAGACTTGGAGATCACCCGCCGATTGGTAGAAACGGGAAAGATCGTGGGAATCCAAGCCTTGGACCATGTTATCATTGGCTCCCACACATACTTTAGCTTTACCGATCAGGGCTTACTCGAGGATGCCGATGTGGCTTTGGAAAGAGGCAGGTGAAACCTCTCTGGACTCCGGATGAGCGGGCTGGAAGATGTTTTCTTGGGTATCCAGTGGCCAGAAGATCGCCCCTTTCAGCTGGTTGGACTGGGTCTCAACGCGGTGGATTGGATCTGTATTCTTCCTCATTTTCCTGAGCACAACAGCAAAGTGCAGATCGATGGAATGTACAAGCGGGGTGGAGGACAGGTTGCTACGGCTTCCGCCCTGTGCGCCCGCTATGGCTTAAAGGTTCGTTATGTGGGTTGTGTGGGAGATGACGAAATCGGCAGGTTTTCTCTTCAGGACCTCCAAAAGGAGCCCATGGACCTCTCCTGTCTGCAAACCGTTCCCGGTGCGGTGAGCCAGTTTGCCGTTATCCTGGTCGATCGGCCAACCGGGGAGAGAACCATTCTTTGGGATAGGGACCCGGCCCTGCACTATGAAAAAGAGGCACTCAAGCGCGAGTGGATTGTGCAGGGCCAACTTTTGCATCTTGATGGCCATGATCAGCCGGCTTCCATCCAAGCCGCGCGCTGGGCCAAAGAGGTTGGCATGAAAGTTTCACTGGATATTGACAAAGTTCAGCCGGGCGTTGAGGAGCTTCTGGCCTTAACCGATTTCTTGATTCCGGGTAGCGGATTTGTCCGTGAGTTTTCAGCCCAGGAAGACTGGAGGAAGGGTTTACGAGCTCTTTCCGAAGCCACTTCAGGATTTGTCGCGGTAACTCGTGGGAAAGAGGGAGTCGGGGTGCTCTGGGAGGACGAAATTTTTGAAATTCCCGGCACGGCCGTGGACAGCGTGGATACCACTGGGGCGGGAGATGTTTTTCATGGAGCCTTTCTGTACGGATTGTTTCAGGACTGGAGCGTCGGACATTGCCTGCGCTTTGCCAATGCTGCCGGGGCCTTTTCCTGTACCCAATATGGGGCCCGGGGAGGAATTCCTCCTTTAGAAAAGGTCACTTCCATGGTAGAAGATTAAAGAGAGCCTTTTAAAAACCATTTGCATCAGAGGAAGTATGAAAAGAATTGTGTGCATTTTGCTGCTGGCTATTCCCGGATTGAACCTGAGGGCTGCCGAAGACCTGGATCCGGAGGAAATCATCAAACGTTTTGCTGCCAAGGAGTTGGAATTCAAGGCGGTATGGGAGCAATACACCTATACTCAGCACATCTTGTTTCAGATCCTCAGCTTCGAGGGAGACGTCCAAGAAGAACAGGAGATGACTGTGGAAGTCTATTTCACCAGTGATGGCAAGAGAAAGACGCGGACCCTCGAGGAACGGGGCCAACTCAGATCTCTTAGGGTGAGCAAGGAAGACCTGGACGATGCCATTTATCGGCAGCCCTTTGTTCTCACCACCCTAGAGCTTCCCAACTACAGGATTGAGTATCGTGGCGAGAAGCTGATCGACGAACTGTATACCTATGAGTTTGATGTGGAGCCCCGCAAAATCGAGAAGGGCCAGCGTTACTTCAAGGGACGCATCTGGGTGGATGACATCGACTTCCAGATAGTGATGACCCGAGGTAAGGTGGTTCCCGATTACTCAAACAACAAGTTTCCCAAGTTCGAGACGGTTCGCGAGCAGATCGATGGAGACTACTGGTTTCCCACCTGGACGGAGGCAGACGATATTCTTCAATTCGGTCAACGGCGAGTCCGCATCCGAGAACTCATTACCTATGAAAACTTCAAGAAATTTGAGGTGAATACCTCAATCAAGTACGGACCGATCGAGGAAGAGAAAGAGTAGGGGCGAACCGGCCGGATGCCGGAAATTCAAAATCCTAAATTCCAAATTCCAAACCTGACCTGGAACCTGGAACTTGAAACCTGGAACCCGCGCGAAGCACGCTTCGCGCAAGCCCGGATTATTCATAGGTTCGCGTCACGAAGCGGCGGAAGCGCCGGCGGGACAAGGCGTCGCGACAGAGATCCCCGCAGGCGTACTCTTGCAGTACGCCGAGGAGGTCGAGGGAGTGCAACGCAGTCCAGACGGATGATCCCGACGCTGCAGTAGAGAATTTATGAATAGTCCGGGCTAATGCGTCATCGCGTAGATGATGTAGTTGACCCCGAATTTATAGGCCTCATTGGAGAGCTGAACAGGAACCCAAGCCTGGTCCGACCACTCCCAAAAGTCACCGATGTCGTTGTTGAAATTGGCGATGACTTGAAGACGGCCGTTTTCATCATCCAGGCCAAAAAAAGTAGGATTACCTCGGACTCTGTAGGGCGGTGTCATGTCCAGGGTTTCGATGGCGTAGAAGCACTGAAATATGGGGTGCTCTACCGTGAGTTGGACCATATTGCGCTCAGGAACGACCATCTTCATGGCGCGTTGGAAGTTGGCCCAGTCTCGCCCACCGTCGAAATCATCAAATATGGCAAAACCCCCTCTCTGCAGGTATTCACGGAAATTCTCAGCCTCTTCGGGGGTGATGTTCCAGGTTCCCGGCTCGCTGAAGTAAAGGAGCGGGTAATCCATGATGGCGGGATCATCGAGCTGAACGATGACATAGGAATCTGAAGTTGTTTCGATGCCCGTCACTTCGGACAGGATCTTCAATAAATTTTGCTCTGCTCGTGGATAGTCATGGGCCCAACCCGGATTCCAGCCTCCATAATAGTATGAGCTAAACTGAACGCGAGCAAACCGGAAATAGCTGGGATCCAGGGGATCGTGGGAACGATCATCGTCCAGGAGGGGAGCCCGCAAAGTGGCGAAGGAAGCTGCCAGAGCGATGAAGCCGACGATGACGACGTATGCTGCTTTTTGGGGCATGCCTGGAGTGAGAAAGGCTTTCACCTTCCTCTCCTTCTCCCTCTTTCTTTTTCTCTTTCCGATATTGTACAGCACCGGATCTGACAACTCCACAGGGCTTTACCGTCTTACCGGACAAAAACGAATTTCAATTTCCGAGGGAGGGATATGCTACCCTACTGGCCATGACAACAGGATCTGATCGGACACTGGCTGTTTTCCTCGATTTTGAAAACCTTGCTCTTGGATTTGAAAGATCGACTCTCAAAAAGCAGTTCCACATCCAAAAGATACTGGAACGACTGGTGGAGAAGGGAAGAGTGATGGTGAAGAAGGCCTACTGCGACTGGGGTCGTTTCGCGCCCTACAAGCAGCAGCTCCACGATGCGGCGTTTGAAATGGTGGACATCCCGAAGCGAAGTCAAACCGGAAAGAACTCGGCCGACATCCGTCTCTGCGTCGATGCCATGGATCTGTGCTACAGCAAGGATCATATCGATACCTTTGTCATCGTCTCAGGAGACAGTGATTTTTCTCCTCTGGTTTCCAAGTTGAAGGAGAACGGCAAATCGGTCATAGGCTTGGCCACCCAGGGCTCTGCCTCAGCCTTACTGATTGAGAATTGCGATGAGTTCATCTTTTACGAAGAACTCGAGCAGGTTGCAACGACGCCTCCCCGACTCACTCAACAAATTCCCAAGGAGAAGCGTCCTGCTTTTCAGTTGTTGATCGAGTCCGTCAGTGCGCTGATGCGAGAAAATAAGGACATTCTCTATTCCTCGATGGTGAAGGAGACGATGAAGCGCAAGCGGCCAGCTTTCAATGAAGGCCGCTATGGCTATCGGGCCTTCGGCGAACTGTTGCAGGATGCTGAGAAGCACGGTCTGGTTGTCCTTCGTGAGGATTCCCGCAGTGGTACCTATGTGGTCAGTGGATTCGGAAAATCGAATTAAGTAGGGAAGTGAGAATCACCCTGACCTCCTGACCCCCTGACCGCAGCCGGCAGACCGGCTGAAATTCCAAATTCCAAATCCCAAACAAATTCCAAATCTCAAATTCCAAATTCAAAACGACCTTTTTCTTCTGGGCGCGGAACGCGCACGACAGCACGAGCAGGCGAAGCCTGCTTTAGTGGACCCGCTTGGTGTGCCCCTTCCAGTAGGGCTCGCGGAGTTCTCGTTTAAGAATCTTTCCGGTTCCTCCCTTGGGCAGGGAGTCGAAGAAATCGATGCCTTGAGGAACCTTAAACCCGGCCAGATGCTGTTTGCAGTGTTCCAGGAGTTCCTCCTCTGTAATCTGCTGATCCGGCTTCACCACAACCAGGCCTCTGGTTGCTTCGCCCCAGGTGGGATGGGGTACCGGGATCGCCGCACATTCCAAGACAGCCGGATGGGCCAATAAGGCCTTTTCTACCTCCAGACTGGAGATGTTTTCTCCGCCGCTGATAATGATATCCTTTTTGCGATCTTGGATGAGAACATAGCCTTCCGGCGAGACCGTTGCCATATCCCCGGTGTGGAACCATTGACCTCGAAAGGCCTCCTCGGTTTCCTGGGGTCTCTTCCAGTATCCTTTCATGACCATGTCCCCGCGCACCACGATCTCACCCACTGAGGCACCATCCCAGGGGAGGCCTTGGTCCTTTTCGTCCACTATTCTCAGCTCCACGCCTGGGATGGGGTAACCGGTCATGGCTTGAAGTTCACAACGCCTGTTTTGATCCGCTTTGAGATAGGATTTGGGTGAAGCGAGTGTCAGGATAGGCGAGGTCTCGGTCAAACCGTAGCCGGCCAGACATTCGCATTGAAAGGACTCTTCCATCTGGCGGACCAGATCTGGATGGAACGCTGATCCGCCCACCATGATCTTGCCTATCGAAGACACATCATATTTCTGGCGGTCCGGATAGTTCATGAGTGCGATGGCCATGGTGGGGACGAGCGAAAAGCGTGTGACTTTGTGACGCTGGATCTGCTCGAAAACCTGTTGGGGTTCGAACTGCTTGAGCATGATGTGCTGTCCCCCCACACAGGTCACATACTGAGGTGTGCCCCAACCATTGACGTGAAACAGGGGGATGGTATGGAGCTGGACGTCGCTTTCTTTGATGCCTACACCGATTGCTGCCTCAAGTGCATGCAAGTAGAGATTGCGATGGGTGAGCATCACACCCTTCGCTTGATCGGTGGTGCCTGAGGTATAGAAGAGCTCAGCCACCGTATCTTCGTTGACCTGGAAAACGTCAAAATCCACTTCATCCGGCTGTTGATCCAGCAGTTGATCGTAGACCTCCGTTTCACTCCAATGAGGGTGAATCCCTGATTCCAGCAAAACAAACTGTTTCACGGTCTTTAAATGAGGTCGGATCTCCTCCACGATGGGTGCAAAGTCGGGATGGAAAAAGAGGCACTGAGCCTCACAATCATTGAGGATAAAGCGAAAGTCCTGGGCAGACAGACGGATATTCAACGGCAGGAAGACACAGTGGGCCAGGACAACTCCGTAATAGGCCTCAAGAAGATGATGGGTGTTGTAAGACAGGAAAGCGACTCGGGAAGAGGGGTCGAGCCTCCAGGAAAGAAGGAGATTAGCCAGGCTGTGACAACGTTGGAAGTACTGTTCATAAGTCCAGGATTGCTCGCCATCCACAACACCCACTTTTTTGCCAAACTGGTCCCGTGCCCGGTAAAGAAACCGAATCTGGGTCAAGGGAACCTTCATTTTGAAACGACGAAGATTTGGGTGGCGAGTTCTTCACTGAGGCTATGTTCGCTGTCCTCGATCTGGACGTGGATGGGGCCATTGAAGGGGCCTTTCTTGAGTACGCTGATTTCCACCTCGGGCAAGATTCCGATGGTAGCTAAATAGCGCAACACTTCCGGGTCCCGATCGCTGACCCGGTATACCTGCACCTTTTTACCGCCAGGGGTCTCCCACAGGGATTGAGAGGGGGGCATGGCAATCGTTCCTTCCTTGGTGGGAATGGGATCTCCGTGTGGGTCGATGGTCGGATGACCCAGAGCCTGATCAATCCTTTCTTCGAACTCCTCGGAAATAACATGTTCCAGTTGCTCAGCTTCTTCATGCACTTTATCCCAGCTGTAGCCCAGGACGTCTGCAAGATAGAGTTCGATTAACCGGTGATGGCGAAGGATTTCCAAAGCGACCTTGCTGCCTGACGGAGTCAGGGTCACACCTTGATAGGGTTCATACTCGACCAGCTTCAGTTCGGAAAGCTTTTGCAACATGTTCGTTACACTGGCGGGCGAACAGTTCATCTGTTGGGCCAAACTCGAGGTGGAAACCTTGTCCTCGTCGCTGGCTGCCTGGTAGATCGCCTTGAGGTAATCTTCCATTGCTCGACTAATCATTTGACCGTGATCCTTGGAGTGATGAAGGGTAAGGTTATTTCTGCGAGCGGGGTTCCAGATTGGATTGCAGCAATTTGATGCGCTTGCGGGCGAAATCTGCGTGCTTGCCTACCGGATCCAGATTCAAGTAGCTTTTCCAGTGCGTACAGGCCGCTTCCCATAAGGTTAGTTTCTCACAAGTGGCGGCCAGATTGTAATGGGCATCAGAAAAGTTAGGGTCTTTTTCCAGCGATTTCTGGAAACAGTCTCCCGCCTCTTGGGTACAATGGAGTTCATCCAAGGTATTGCCCAGATTATAGTAAGCTTGGGCATGATCCGGGTCACAGGTAATAGCAAGCCGGTAACAGCGCTCGGCATCAACGAACAGCTCCTGTAGGTAGTAGACATTTCCCATATTGACGAAAGCGTCCCCGAAGTTCGGATCGAGCTCCACCGCCTTCTGATAGGCCTCAAGAGCGAGTGGGTAGGTGTCTTTGCTGGAGTCATACCGCAGTCCTTCTTGGAACCAGCCTTCCGCCGTTTTTTCCGACTCGAAGTGTTTGATTCGATGTTCCACTTCTTCGGCGAAGTCGTCCAGGTCGAACTCGAAAAGCAACTGCCCGGACTGGGGCTCGATGAAGCGGTCTTTGTGACGGATGATGGCATGGGAGCCAAAGACATAAACACGTTTATTGGCCAGGTAGTTGTCGAACCCAGGAAACTTCTTTTTCAGGGACTCAACACCGTTTCTCATTTGGGTGGCTTGAAGGCCCTGGGCAACGAGGCCCTGCGCGGTCTTGAGACAGATCAGGTCCTGGAACCCGTAGCAGCGTCTGCCTTTTTTCAAATTGCTGGGTGTGACGAGTCCTATTCGCTTCCAGTAGCGCAGACGGCCCGTCTTGATTCCCAGGATATTGGAAGCATCCCGGGTGCTGAAACAGTTCAGCATTTTATGCGCGTTTCTTTAGTGAAGGCATAATCTCATCTCCTCCAAAAGCCGTGACATTATAGCATGGAGGGATGGTTCAGGATCGCCCGCAGGCTAAAGCCTGCGGCTCTGTTGGAGCCAACGCGAGCAGTCAGAGTCGTGGGCCTACTCCCACAAGGGCTTTTGGAAACGATGAGTCTGAAGGAATTCCTTAATCTGCTGATGGGTCGCTTCCGTAATGAGCCCTTGCTGTAAGTAGAAAGCGGTGACGTCCAGCAGGTTGAAGACCGAATGGACGGGGGTTCCTTCCTTTTCCAGGAGCTCAGCTCCTCCTTGCTGGCGATTGAAAAACGCGATAATCCTTTCAACGGTGATTCCTTCTCTCTCCAGCCTTTGAAGCGACTTCCACTTGCTCAGACCTGAGGCGACGACATCGTCGATGAGATTGTATTCGCAATCGCCATGATGCTTCTTACCGATCAGGTAGGAGTGTGAAGCGGAACCATAGGCCTTTTCTTTATTGCGCAAGAGGAGGTAGTGCATGGGAGGCCCCGTTTCTTCCCGCCAGGAGTAGAGTACGGTGGACAAAGCCAAGGGTGTTGCGGTATCGGGTACCCCGATGACCGTCTGGGGCAATTGGGGTTTGTCGGTGAGTGCCCGGATTTTCTCAGCGATTTCACCTCCAATCTGCCAAATAAGATCCGCACGCTCGTACAAATTCTCTCTCAAATCCAGGTAGATGGGCGAATTAAGACCGAATTTGGATCGAATCTCCTTACCAAACATAACGATCTTGGCTCGCTTGAGCTCGACTAGCAGGGATTTCTGTTTTTGGGTGAGATCCATCGGTACAACAGATAAGTTAGTCGGAAACATACTTCGGTCAAGAGGGCGAAGCTGCTCCGTCTAGATAATACTGTAAACACTACCAGTTTTCTGCTAAAATCAGCCGTTTCAAAATCATGCGAAATAATCCAAGGGAGCATCTGCTCAATCTGCACCGCCAGCACGTGACGGCATGGGAGCAGAAGAGTCTGGATCACCTGAGGGAGCTGTACAGTGGCGAAGTAGTCGTGTTCAACATCGTTCCGCCCGCTCGTTTTTCTGACTTCAAGACCTTCGAAAATACCTTGCAGCAATATTTTGCTCAAATGAAGGAGCTCTCCATGCTGACTTCAAATATCCAGATTGAAGTCCATGGTGGCGTCGCTTGGATTACTTCGCAGTATCTCATGGCCTACCATCAGAATGGCCGGTTCGTCCGACAGAATGGGCGTTGGACGGAAATTTACTGCCTGGATGACACCGATTGGAAACTCACTCATCTCCACTCTTCTCCCGATCCTTTGGAACCGTCTGTTCAGGAAGGGGATGGGGACTCGTAGGTGTCCCGATAGAATCCAGCCTGCCGAATTCACCGAACCAGGATATGGGATCCGAGAAAGCAGTGCACAGTATCAAGATGATCCACCTCTTCGTCAGGATGTTGTTTTTCCTGTTCCTTTTAGGTAATCCCCTGTTCGTCTCGGGGGCCCCCTTACTTCCATTTCCTGAGACCGAAGATCTGCTTGTGCTGGACAGCGGAAGTGGTCATCTCCTGCGCATATCACCGGCTGGACTAGTTGGGGTCGAGATCAACGAGTCGGAAATCCTGGCACTGACCGGTGGAAGCGACGTGCTCTACGAGAACAAGGGGATCGCCATTGATGCGGCGGGAGCGATCTATGTTTCCGTTTTCACCGGTTCTCCCGGTGGCTTCTTTGGAGGAGATACCCGTATTCTCAAGAAAACCCCCGATGGAGTCTTGAGTATCCTCACCTCACAGGCCGATCTTTCGGCAGCAACGCCCTCCTTCGTGTCGATTCGCACACCGGCAAGGTCAATGTCTTTGTGGATTCAGCCGCCTTTGACTCTGTGGCGGGCTTAACAACCGTTGCCATCAAAGGTGGAATCGTGGCAGGCCCGGGAGGAATCCTTTATGTTCAATCGAGCGGCACCCCAAAAGCAGTGTTGGAGATTAGTCCCCAGGGGACGCCTTCCGTCCTGAGTAGCGGAGGCCCTTTCCAAGCCCTGAGTCAATTTATGACCCGTGCTTCAAACGGGGACGTCCTCGTCGCTGACGAATCCCCCGATGTCATTCATCGGATCAATCCAGCAGGAGTTGGCACCTTTCTCTCACAGGCCCAACTGGAAGCAGCCAACGGTGGTGCAGTCACGCCACGGGGTGGAATTGCCTTCGATAGTGCAGGAAACTTCTACCTTGCAGAATCCAACGCCGGTAACCTCTTGCGGTTCGATCCCAGCTTGAATGGGACGGTGTGGATACCTGCCTCTGTCGTGGTGGCTCTGACCGGTGTCTCGCCGAACTTTAATGGGGGAATCGCCTTTGAGCCCATGCCAAGAACGGTTTTGCTGGCCAATTTTGCTAACGGCAACAACTCGGCCTTCAACTCGCGTGTCTATCTCTGGAACCCTTCAAGCAGTGCAGGGGAAGTGACAGTGCGCGTCTTTACCCTTCCTCTGGCCGGTGGTTTGGCCCAGGAGTTGACCGCCACACCGCTGCCTCTGGACACCCTGGGAGCCCGATCAGCGCTCAACATCAAGTTAGCCGAGGATATCCTGACCCCTCTGGGAGTCTTGCTGCCCTACACGATCGACGGAGGCAATCTGACCCTGGAGTTTACGATTCAGGCTGCTGATGTGAGAGGTGCCGCTCAGGTTTTCTCTTCCGACTTTGCTTTTGGCACCCAACCGCTCCAGGAGATCCCGGCTACCTCGAGTGGAAGCCCCACCGTTTTGGTGGCCAACGTCACCAATGGCAATAGTTCGGTGAACGATTCGCGTATTTATCTCTGGAACCCTTCAACCAGTGCCGGAGAGTTGACGGTCCGGGTTTTCACCCTTCCTGTGGCCGACAGTGCCGTCCAGCAGTTGGTGATCTCATCCATTACCCAGGCGAATCCTGCCGTGGTCACGACCTCGACCGACCACGGGTTGGTGACCGGTGACGAGATCCGAATCACTGGTGTGATCGGGATGACCCAGGTCAATGATCGAGAGTTCGTGATCACGGTCGTAGATGCAGACGAATTCTCCCTGAACGGTGAGGACTCAACGGGTCATGCTGCCTATGTGTTCGGAGGTGTTGTCTCTCTGATGGGCAGCAGGCCACTGGTGCTGGGCACGTTGGGAGCCCGTTCGGCGCTCAACATCAAGCTGGCGGAAGATATCCTGATGCCTTTGGGAATCGCACTGCCCTATACGCGAGATGACGGCAACCTGACCATGGAGTTTACGATTCAGGCGGCTGATGTGAAAGGTGCCGCTCAAGTCTTCTCCTCCATTTTTGCCTCTGGCACCTATACTCTCCAGGCAGTCCCGCCCGTTCCCATCCCCGGTTCGACGCGGTTGGTGGCTGGTTTTACCAATGGCAACGATACGGATTTCGACTCCAGAATCTCCCTGTTTAATCCCTCATCCAGTGGGGGAGACATCACGGTCCGGGTTTTCACACTCCCTCTGAGCAGTGGCACGGCTCAGGAATTGACGATCACACCGCTGGAACTGGGAACCCTGGAAGCCCGATCGGCACTCAACATCAGATTGGTCGAAGATATCCTGGTTCCTCTGGAGATCACGACTCCCTATACGACCGACGGCGGCAACCTGATCCTGGAGCTTACGATTCAGGCGACCGATGTGCAGGGTACCGCCCAGGTGTTCTCCTCCGATTTTTCCCTGGGTACCTATCCGCTCCAGTAAGGGGAGTTTGGGGACTGTCCCAAGAATTCTCCCAGAATTCGGGGACTGTCCCCAAACCCCCCACTCCCGGTGTCAGTGTGCTTTGATACACAAAGAAGGGGTAAATGGGAATACAAAGCAGCTCCCGGTCTATCTCCAGTTTCGCTCATGAGAGCGAGGAGGAGTTAGCTGGTTTTCTCGATTTCTATAGTATCGAATGGCGTTACGAACCGGTTTCTTTCCCTTTGAACTGGGATGAGCAGGGTCGTGTCATTGAGGCATTTACCCCCGACTTCTACCTTCCTCAATTTGATCTCTATGTGGAATTGACCACGATGAAACAGAAGCTGGTCACCAGAAAGAACCGTAAGATCCGAAGGATGAGAGAGTTGTACCCGGACACCAGGATCAAGGTCCTGTATGGAAGGGACTACCGCGAACTTCTCTTCAAATTCGGAGTTATCGAATGATTTTTTTCTCAAGGATCAACCGCAAAAGCACTCCCGCTGCGGTCAAAAAGGTTGTTTTTGACGAGATGGCTATCTCCTCTCGCGTTGAGGAGCTGGCATCTGAGATCAGCCGTGATTACCAGGGGAAAGATCCCATAGTGGCGGGCATTCTCCAGGGGGCCTTGGTATTCACCCGCGACCTGGTCAAGAATTTATCCTTTCCGGTCTTGCCTGATTTTATCCGCATCAGCCGCTACGGCAGGCAATCCCGCACGGGGGAGGTGAAAATTGTCAAGGATTTACGGGAAGACATTCAGGGCAGACACGTCTTGCTCATTGAAGACATCGTGGACACCGGACTCACCCTGAATTACCTGGTTCGAATCCTGCTCGAACGTCATCCTGCCTCTCTGGCCATCTGCACTCTCCTGGATCGTACGGAACTGCGCCTTGCTGAGGTTCCCATCAAGTACGTGGGGTTCAATGTGAATGACGAATTTCTCATTGGCTATGGATTGGACTACCGGGAGTACTATCGAGACCTGCCCTTTGTGGCAACGATGAATCTCGAGGTGGTGGAACCGCAGACGGCAGACGGCAGACCGAAGACCGCTGACCGGCTGACCACCTGACCGCTGACAACTAAAAAGGGGACAGAAGGTCGTCAGGGTCGTGGTTTGATCACAAACTCCACCACCATCCAGGCGATCATTGCCGCCAGGATGATCAACCACCCCAGGCTGGAGACGGGCCACTTCCTTTTACGACCAGCAGCCTCCCCTTGCGACTCCTCCCTGTGATAGTAGCGATCATAACTGTCCCATATGCTCAGGATGGCGGAATAGGTCACGGCAGAGAAGACCGTCAAGACGATCGTGAAGAAAGCAATGAGTCCTAGATAAAATCCCCACGACATGAAGGAATGATATCCCCGCCCCTGGCGCACGCATATGTCAGGCGGTCAGGGGGTCAGCCGGTCTTCGGTCCGCTCCCTCATTGATCTGGGTTCGGCCGAAACAGTATCATATCAAGTGTGTAAACTGCCGCACCTCCCCATGAAATAGCCACGAAAATCAAGGCTCTTCAAGCCTCCGTTGAGCGGGTGATCAAAGGTAAATCGGATGTTGTGGAGCTGGCGACCGTCGCTCTGTTGGCGCATGGCCATTTGCTGATCGAAGATGTGCCCGGTGTGGGAAAGACCACTTTGGCGCATGCCCTGGCTCGGTCCTTCGATTGCACGTTTCAAAGGATACAGTTTACGAGTGATCTCCTTCCTTCGGATTTAACCGGGTCATCCGTTTTTAACCAGTTGGACCATCAGTTTGAGTTTCGCAAGGGTCCGCTATTTGCCAATGTGGTTTTAGCTGACGAAATCAATCGGACGACTCCCAAAACTCAGAGTGCTCTTTTGGAGGCGATGAGTGAAGGGAAGGTCACCATTGAGAACAAGACCTACGAGCTTCCCCGTCCTTTCGTGGTGATTGCCACCCAGAATCCTATCGAACACCATGGCACCTACCCCTTGCCGGAGTCGCAGCTTGACCGTTTTCTGATGCGCCTTCAGATGGGTTATCCCAGTCAGGCCGACGAGAAGGAGATTATTCGCTCTCACATCAACTATGAAACGGCCGACCATCTCACCCCGGTGATATCGGCCCAGGAAGTCCAGGAGGCCCAGAAGCTGATCGAGAAGGTGGAGGTGGAAGATAGCCTTTTGGACTATCTCATGACACTGGTGGAGGCTACTCGCAAGAGCGAATTCCTGACCCTGGGAGTCAGCCCTCGGGGCGCCATGGCACTGTACCAGGCCGCCCAGGCGAGAGCCTTTTCCCAGGAGCGCCTTTACTGCATACCCGATGACTTCAAGCGACTGGCCGTACCTGTCCTTTCACACCGCGTGATCGTCAGTGCCAAGTATTCTTCTCCCCTCCAAAGCCGTGAAGAATCGGACGCCATCATTCAGGGATTGATCGATGAAGTGGAGATTCCACTTTAGGCGCATGCCCGCCTGGGCACAGATCAAGGGCATCAAAGAGTTCTTCTGGCCTTCTGCATTTCTGATTTCTGCCTTTATTCTGGCGGTTTTGAGTTCCATGGCCCGGCGCAGTGGGCAATACTACGCCGCGGGTGCTCTGGCCGTTATTTCCCTGATTTTTGCCTTTGTTGTCTGTGTCACGCTTCTCCCCAGGCTGGTCGCTCGACTCAGGCTGGAATTCTTGAACAACCTACGCTTTTTCCGGTTTACCCACCGGGGAGTCTTCTTCATTCTGATCGTTCTCATGATTTCCTTTGCAACATTCAACACCGGTAACAACTTGCTGGTGCTGATTCTTTCATTTTTGTTGGCTTCTCTGGTGGCCTCCGGGTTGGTGGCCAAACTGGTCCTTTTTGGACTCAAAATCAGTCTCAGTATTCCAATCGGCATCCATGCCAAAAGGAAAGCCATCTTCTTGATCACGCTGCACAATCTGAAAAAGGTATTTCCTTCTTTCGCTCTGAGACTCAAAGGAGAAAAACTGGGAGATGGAGACGTGGAGGGCAACGATTTCTTTGTGCAAGAGAAGATCTTCCCCTATGTTCGAGCAGGCGAGAAGCTGAAGTTGCGGCTGCACTGTGAATTCCGGCGCCGAGGAATTTATCCTTTAAAAGGCTTTGACATCAGGACAACTTTTCCGTTCGGGCTTTTCTGGCGAGGCAAACAATTGGATGCTTGTGGAGACATCGTCGTTTATCCTGAGCTGTGCGATTTGCATCCTCTTTTTCTCCACCATCCCTATGTCCAGGGAGTGGAGCACGCTAATCGAAGGGGG
>Ga0066376_10000272_pt1 | contig 47073 bp, 44 predicted proteins | sample Knorr_S15_td_Bot_FD_77009 | JGI IMG/M metagenome (GOLD analysis project Ga0066376, IMG submission 77009) | Marine microbial communities from Southern Atlantic Ocean transect - Knorr_S15_td_Bottom_ad_5009_LV_A | ecosystem: Environmental > Aquatic > Marine > Oceanic | place: Southern Atlantic... | reverse complement strand
TCGATTCCTCGGTATTCAGTCGAACCGTTTCACCCCACGCTCGAACCAAGTGGTCAGAAGCCGCCTTACTAGCTGAGTAAGGCGAGTTGGGCAAATAGGGTGACTCCTCCGTGAACTCCCCGTCACGCCCTAATGAACCAAACACCTCATCCGTGGACACATGATGAAACCGAAACTGCGCTGCCGCCTCGCTGTCTGACTCGGCCACATAACGACGTGCCTCTTCCAGTAAAGTGTAGGTACCGACAATATTCGATGTAATAAACACACCGGGTCCATCAATCGAGCGATCCACATGCGACTCCGCGGCGAGATGCACCAACGCCAAGGGCTGGTTGTTTTCAAATAGTCGCCGCATTTGTGGTGCATCGATGATGTCCGCGTGAACAAACTCATACCGTGGGCTTTGCATAACATCAGAAACGGTCGCCAGATTGCCCGCGTAGGTTAACGCATCGATATTAATGACTCGGTAATCTGTCAACTCGAGCAACTGACGAATAAACGCAGACCCAATAAATCCTGCACCACCCGTCACTAAGATACACCCCGTCTTAATCAAGTCATTCATTCCAAAACGGACCTGTCACGGTAATGCAGTTCGGTTACGTACTTTGTGACTCCTTCCTCCAGCGTCAAGAACGGTGTCGCGTATCCTTGCTTTCGAAGTCGACTGATATCTGCCTCGGTAAAACTCTGATAACGCGATGTCAAAGCATCGGGCATTGAGAAATACTCCAACCAGCCTTGACTCAGCGCCTGTTGCCGCTCAACCACGGGTTCCCCGTTCAACTGGGCCAATCCATTGATCACAGCCAATGCCAAGTCGTTAAATGAGCGACTGTGGCCAGTTCCCACGTTATAGATACCACTGATTTCTGTGTGATCTGAGAAAAACAAATTGACCTTGACGACGTCGTCAACAGAAACAAAATCTCTCAATTGCTCGCCATCACCATAACCACCGGTTCCGCGAAACAAACGCACCTTCCTATTCTCTACGAACTGTTGATAGAAGTGCCATGCCATCGATGCCATCTGGCCCTTATGTGACTCACGCGGGCCATAAACATTGAAATAACGCAAGCCAACGATTGGACTTTGTGCACGAAGCATGGCCTGACGCACGTAGTTATCGAAAAGACTTTTCGAGTAGGCATAAACATTGATCGGATGCTCGACTCCGGGATTTTCAGAAAATTCCGCACCACCACCATAAACAGCTGCCGACGACGCGTAGATCAAAGGTACCCGACGACCGACACACCACTCAAGGAGATCGCGCGAGAACGAATAATTATTCTCCAACATATAGCGACTATCAGTTGCCATTGTGTCGGAACAAGCTCCCTGGTGGTAGACCCTATCTACCGCCCCAAACCCCACCGAGCGGTCCAGTTGTCGTCGGAATTCATCTTTATCCATGTAATCACTAATCGATAGATCTGCCAGGTTGTTGATTTGATCAACATTTTCAACGCAGTCCACCAGTAGAATGTCGGTACAACCCCGTTCATTGAGTGCGCGCACGAGATTGCTGCCAATAAATCCTGCGCCACCCGTGACAATAATCATGTTTTTACAGCCGGCCGAGAAACGTCCTGATTTCTTCACGCGTCGCGACAGCCGTACCTAACTTGCCGACCACAACGCCGGCAGCCGCGTTGGCAATGGACAGGACATCCGACCATGGCGCGGCCATGGCCAATCCCATAGCAACGACAGCAGCAACGGTATCGCCCGCACCGGTAACGTCATAAACCTCCTGTGTTCTAGCCGGAAGCGACAGGGGTGCCTCATCAAGCCTGAACAGAGTCATTCCACCGGCACCGCGCGTCACCAAGAGCTGGCTCAAATCATGCTCTACCAAGAGTGTTGCGGCCTTTTCACCCATTTCCTCCTCAGATCGCCACGCCCCCACCACCAATTCGTATTCCTTCAGATTAGGCGTCACAACGGTTGCGCCACGATAATTTCCGTACTCTGACCCTTTGGGATCAACCACCACAGGCAGGCCGCGACCACGCGCCAATTCAATCATTGCCTGCACCGGAGCCAAGCCCCCCTTAGCGTAATCCGATAACACCACCACATCAGCAGTGCTAATCAGCTGTTGGTAGTCCAGTGCACAACGCTCCAACACCTCTGTGCTTGGATTCTGCTCGAAGTCAACACGCAACAAGTGCTGTTGTCGAGAAATGATGCGCAGTTTCTCTGTCGTATTCATCGCCTGATCGAGATGCAAATGCCTATTGACACCAGCGCTACCAAGAAGATCCGTCACAGTTCGCCCCGCGTCATCGTCACCAATCACTGACAACAAACTGGTATTAGCCCCTAACTCAGCTAGGTTCATCGCGACGTTAGCAGCGCCACCCGCTCGAACGTCCGTCCTTTCTGCCGAGAGGATGGGCACGGGCGCCTCGGGCGAAATTCGGTCAACCGCCCCAAACCAATAGCGGTCTAGCATTAAGTCCCCGACCACAAGGATATTCGGTATTTTTTCTAGTTGATTCAAGAACATCTGTCTTTCCGCATCTAACCTGAATTCCTGCACCTACTGCTTGACGGGGTCGAACTGGGGTTCACCCCGGCCAATACCAAAGTACTCAAAACCGTTTCTGCGCATGTCATCCGGATCGAAAACATTGCGCCCATCGATAATCACCTTCTCTTCCAGCAAGGCGGCCATTCGAGCAAAATCTGGACTGCGAAACATGGACCACTCCGTCAACAGGATCAATGCATGAGCGCCCCTTAACACGTCATACGGATCGTCTGAAAAACTGAGCCCTTCAAGACCCCTAAATTCAATCTCCGCGGTCCCCCGAGCGACCGGATCAAACGCGGTAATGGTGGCACCTGCCGCTATCAATTCATGGATTGCGAGAATACTGGGTGCTTCGCGCATATCATCCGTGTTCGGTTTAAATGCCAACCCCCAGATCGCAAAATGCCGCCCGGACAGATCATCTCCAAAGCGCCGTTTGATCTTTCGTATCGGCACTGATTTCTGCCGTTTGTTCACCAGCTCGACCGCATCCAACAAAGGCGTGTCATAGCCCAACATTTTTGCGGTACTGGCCAACGCCGAAACATCTTTTGGAAAACACGAACCCCCATAGCCACATCCTGGATAAATAAAATGGTGTCCTATGCGGGGATCCGATCCGATACCTCGGCGAACATTTTCTATATCCGCACCCACTCGTTCAGCGATATTCGCCATTTCGTTCATGAAAGAAATCTTGGTAGCAAGCATGGAGTTGGCGGCATATTTAGTCAATTCCGCCGAGATAATATCCATCACAATCAAGCGATCTCGATTCCTATTAAATGGGGAATACAGCGCCTTCATCCTCTCTTTGACAGCTTCATCTTCCACTCCGATGACAATTCGATCCGGCTTCAGGAAATCTTCTACTGCCGACCCCTCTTTAAGAAACTCTGGATTCGACGCAACGTAAAATTGAATATCAAGGCTACGCAAAGCCAATTGATCTGCAATGGCTTGTTTCACGCGATGTGCCGTTCCTACCGGCACCGTTGACTTGGTTACAATTATCTTTGGCTCGCTCATCACCTCGCCGATTGAACGCGCGGCGGCCAGTACATACTGTAAGTCAGCCGCCCCACTTTCATCGGCCGGCGTGCCCACAGCAATAAAGATGATTTCGCTTACCTCAATCGCATCTTGTACCACGGTAGTAAAGGATAGGCGCCCGGCTGCCCTATTGGCAGCGACAATCCTCTCCAGACCTGGCTCGAATATAGGTATTACGCCCGCATTCAATGCTTTGACTTTGTCTGAGTCCAGATCCACACACGCGACCGTATTTCCCACCTCAGCGAGACAAGCGCCAGTCACCAGACCGACATAACCGCTTCCAATCATTGCAATCTTCATTGAACCCGAGTCCCGGCTGAAAGAGCTGATCTTAGACCCATGTTGTGAATCGAGGCATAAAGAAAAGGGTGCCCATCATGGCACCCTTCCGTTTCCTTCAGACGTAGTTTATCAGTAGATTTGATGAATCGGAATCGGCATGGCCTCTCCTGAGAAGTCGGTGATGTCTTGTTCCTCAGGCTCCACCCACACCTCGATAATATCTCGGTTGTCATCAACAAGGCGGACTCCAATCCCTTTGACCTGAACCAGATCCTCGACAGCCCAATAGCGCCCATTGGCTTCTCGATAAGCAATAATCGACTCTGCCAGTCGTGGCCCGACACCCTTTAAGCCATCGGCCAGTGCCACTGAATCGGCTGTATTGATGTTGACTCCCGCTGACAAGACGGGAGACATCAGCGACAACAAAGCCAGGGCACCCATGCCTTTCAATATTTTCATAACAGGACTCCTTATTGTTCAAAAGGAAACGATTTTCCGATTGACTCACCATTCCATTGGGCAAGCGCGGACTATCATCATCCACCGTCCTGTTTCCGTCAGTGCCATTTGTCACAGTTTTGATTCGCGTTTAGGTTGGAAGTTGCCTCGGCAGGATCGAGTTCCAGTGACGGCAACCGGGGCATTGCCAGTGCATCGCGCGCCCCTGAAATCCACATTGGCGACATTCATAACCATCATCATGGTCCACTAACTCACCGGCCATACGTTCAATCACTTGGGAACTCCCAGTAGACCACTTTCCTGCGTCCGCAGGTCGGTGCTGCAACAGCAACACTAAAGCGACCATCGATGGGTTATTCTCGAACCAATCTTCGAGATAACGCCAAACCTCCCTCCCACTCCCTAAGGAAGACAACAAGTCGACCATCGACATTAGTGCACGAGTGCTGGTGCGGTTCCGATCTAAATAACGTTCGAGAAAACCCTGGTAAGCCGTTTTGTCTTGAAGCATCGTACAACTCTGGTCGACCAACCCGATAACCTCATCAAGCAATTCAGGCCGTGACTGCACAACCCGCTCCCACATCGCCAATGCAGACCGGTGGTCATTGGTTAGAGCATCCAAACGCCCAGACTGGATCAAAGCCCTGACACAGTCCTGATCGGCCAATAAGGCATCAGCAACCTTTGAACGCGCAGTCTGGTAGCGACCCGCCGCAATAGCCGCCTCAGCCACCTCGCATTGATACTGCGCAATCACACCATCTAATGCACCGTTATTGACGAAACCCTGTAAGGAGCGAGCAATACTAGACGCTCGTTCCCATTCTTTTTCTTGATCGTAAATCTGCAATAACAGTTGGTTTGCCGACTCCTCGATCTCACGTCCGCCCCTAACCTGAAGCAGAAGGTTTTCAGCCCTATCCAGAAGACCTGCCTTGTAGTAGTCCTGAGCTAACTCAAAAAGGGCCTGCAAACGGTAACTGGGCTCAAGACCTTCTCGTGCAACAAGATTCTGATGAACGGTCGTTGCCCGCTCCAACTCACCCCTGCGCCGAAAAAGCGTGCCCAATGCTAGCTGGACGTCAACGGTGTCGCCATGGGATTCCAAGGCACCAACGAGAACATCAAGCGCTTTGTCATGCTGCTCATTAAGTAGAAAATTAAGTCCACGAAAATAGGCAGACGGTAACAAACTCGCCTCGTGATTCGCTGCCTGAATCACTTTACGGTGTCCGAAATACCATCCCGATCCAGCAGCGAGCGGTAAGAGAACTATCAACCAGATTGGATCCATGTCTGTTATTCGTTCACGTCATGCAAGTGACGAGACACATTACGTGGCGTGAGAGAGGCATCTGTCGAATCGCGGTCTATTCGCGACTGCTGATTCGCTTGTTTCTTCAGAATAAAACCCCTTAATCGCCCCGCTAACCAACCTATCAACAAGCCAACGGTTAACGTGAGAAATAACAATAAAGCAAGTGAACCCCGCCAGATCCAGTCAAAGTAGTAGTGGACCTCAACCTGTTGCGGATTATGTACTGCGAACGTCAGGCCCAATAGAGCTACCAGAAACGTAACGAGGATAAGGAAAAGTCGTTTCATCTTGCCTCACGCTGCGACAACTCAACACCGCGCCCTTAGCCTGGCTGGCTCGCTAACTAACCGACGCCGACCCTGGACACAGCACAGCGGGCGCAATGCGTGCGCGGTGATGCGGGCGTGGTCGACGATAACCCTAATCAATATCTGTTGTGTCGCCCGTCACACCAAGCAGGCGATTAACCCGCTCTCGTAGAAACCGCCCCGGCTTGAAATGGGGGACGTACTTACCAGAAACGGACACCGGTTCACCGGTTTTGGGATTCCGCCCCAACCGCGGCTCACGGTACCTCAGACTAATACTGCCAAATCCACGAATCTCAATACGTTCACCGTTAATCAACGAACGACTGATTCGATCGAGAAGCGCATCGACTGAAACTTGAACATCTTTCGGATCCAGATGCAACTGCTCAATCGTCAACTGCTCAATCAGTTCAGACTTTGTAATTGTTGACCGACCAGTGTTATCCGTGTCGTCCATAATGCGAACTGCCTCAACTTGGCTCGGGGGATTTATCCAACTGTTCCTTTAACTTATCCCCGAGGGACGTCGTTCCAATAGCCTGGGTCCCGTAACCCTTAACCGCCTGACTCTCACGATCAAGCTCCATGGCTTTTATCGAGAGCGTTATCCGCCTGTCTTTTCGTTCGATGCTTGTCACTTTGACCTCGACAGCATCCCCTTCGTTAAGCGACATTCGCGCATCTTCAACGTAATTGCGCGAAAGTTCTGTCGCCCGCAACATGCCTTCCACACCATCGGCCAATTTAATCGTTGCCGCCTTCGCATCAACGCTCCCAACCGTACCTTTCACGAGCGAACCCTTTGGATTTTCCGAGACGAATGTTAGAAACGGATCAGACTGTGACTGCTTCAACCCAAGAGAGATACGTTCTCTATCCGCGTCAACGGCGAGGACCACAGCCGTGATTTCATCACCCTTGTTGTGGTTTCTCGCAACATCCTCGCCTGTCTCATCCCATGATAAATCGCTCAGGTGGATCAATCCATCAATTCCACCATCGAGGCCTATGAACACGCCAAAATCGGTAATTGACTTGATCTGTCCAGTGATTTGGTCACCTTTCTTGTGTATAGCTGCAAATTCTTCCCATGGATTGGCCTTGCATTGCTTAATACCGAGCGACACTCGACGGCGATCGGAATCAACGTCCAGCACCATGACCTCGATCTCATCACCGACGTGGCACACCTTGTTTGGATGCACATTTCGATTGGTCCAATCCATTTCTGAGACATGAACCAATCCTTCAATTCCTTCTTCAAGCTCCACAAACGCACCATAGTCAGTAACATTGGTAACCTTTCCAAACAATCGACTACTCTCCGGATAACGGCGACTGATATCCGTCCATGGATCATCGCCCAGCTGTTTCATTCCCAATGAAACACGATTGCGCCCCCGATCGAACTTCAACACTCGCACATCCACCTCGTCGCCAACATTGACCACTTCGGAAGGATGTTTGACGCGTTTCCATGAAATATCAGTGATATGAAGTAATCCATCGAGTCCACCAAGATTCACAAATGCACCGTAGTCCGTGAGATTCTTAACCACACCGCGAATAACCTGACCCTCCTCGATATTCTCGAGCAACTGTTTGCGCTCGGCTTCCATTTCTTTCTCAACCACCGCCCTGCGGGACACCACCACGTTATTTCTTACCTGATCAAGTTTAATCACCTTGAATTCGAGTTCTTTATTTTCGAGATAAGCCATGTCTGAGATCGGCCGGATGTCAACCAACGAGCCAGGCAGAAATGCCCTGACCCCCTCGATCGCTACGGTGAATCCCCCTTTGACCGTGCCTGTCATATTCCCGGTAACAATCGACTGTTCTTCAAATGCTTTTTCCAGCATCTCCCAAGACCGGGCTCGGCGGGCACGCTCGCGCGATAACCGCGTGTTGCCAAATCCGTCCTCAACAACTTCAATGGCTACTTCAACTTTGTCACCGACCGCTATATCTAGATTGCCAGCTGCATCCTTAAATTGATTGACTGGGATTTCGGCCTCGGACTTAAGGCCCGCATTTACAATAACAAAGTCTGCTGAGATATCGACCACTTCTGCTTCGATAACCGCACCAGGCTTCATGACCGAGTGACTAAGGGATTCTTCTAAGAGTTGTGCGAAATTTTCTGACATGGTGTGAATTTAAGAACGGCGACTGCCGTTGAACAATTAAGGGTTAATGGGGTACCCATTGGTTGTCAAAAGGTCCAACAAATACCGTCCACGAAAGAAATACTTCGCGTAGCGGCTTCCTTTTAATAAACCTGGGTCACGTGTTTTTTGTGCACCTTCCTCACGAATAACTGATGCGATCCTTTGAGCGTGTCAAGGACACAACAGTAACGCTTTCACTTTGGTTACTACCTCCAAAATTCCTAGTTGCGTGGTATCGATCACCACAGCGTCGGCGGCCGCTTTCATGGGCGCAATCTCTCGTTGTTTATCGCGTTGGTCTCGCGCCCGCATCGCCTCTTCGACTGCAACGAGGCTAGCATTAATTCCCTTTTCGTTCAACTGGTTATAGCGTCTTCTCGCACGGACCTCTGGCGCCGCAGTCAAAAAGATTTTAACTTTAGCATCGGGAAATACCCGAGTGCCCATGTCACGACCATCCGCGACAAGTCCCGGTAGGCGCCGATTGGAACGCTGATGTTGAAGGAGCGCCTCCCGCACGGAAGGGCGTTCGGCGTAATACGAGGCCCGCTGTGCCACCGACTCAGTGCGGATCTGATCAGACAAAGTGACATCACCCCATAAAATCACGGCCGCGCCTCCTGGCCCCAAAGAACACTTTAAATCCAACTCATTTCCCAACAAACGTATCGCCGCGTCATCGTGCACCGCAACGCCTTTTTGGTCCGCGATATAGGCAAATGCGCGGTACAGCGCACCACTATCGAGCAAACTCCAGCCGCAGTCCTTAGCGACTTGTGCCGCGACAGTTCCCTTGCCCGTCGCGCTGGGGCCGTCCAAGGTCAAAACCGGGGCCGACAGGTCACTCACGACCGCGACTCTACTTCAAGACGCAAACCCGCCTTGCGCGCCACGTCGCTAAACCCGGGAAAGGAGGTTTGCACCGACCCGCAATCCATCACTCGGACTGGTCCTCGGCTGACACTGCCCGCCAGCGCAAATGCCATTGCGATACGATGATCGCCACAACTATCGACTTTTCCACCAGAAAATCGACCGCCAGTGATTGTCATGCCATCAGGATATTCCTCTACATCAATAGTCAACGCTCGTAACCCGTCCACAATAGAGCGGATGCGATCACTCTCCTTAACCCTGAGCTCGCCCACCCCAGTGATCGATGTTTTCCCATCGGCGCATGCAGCTGCGATTGCCAATACCGGAAATTCATCAATCGCTAAAGCGACCAAAGTGCTGGGGACATCAATCCCCCTGAGTCTGCACGCGCATACCTTGAGATCAGCGATCGGCTCCCCCGCTACGTTTCGATGGTTCATGATTTGAATATCGGCTCCCATCAAGCGCAATATGTCCAACGCCCCTGTTCGAGTTGGATTAATTCCAACACCCGGCAAGGTCAACTCCGATTCAGACCCAATCAGCGCGCCAACAAGAAAGAAGGCAGCTGAGGAGAAATCGCGGGGGATTGAAAACGTCCGCCCACTTAATCGAGCTCCTCCACAAAGTGATATGACACCGTCCCTCACCTCAACCGGACACCCAAACCCAGTCAACATGTTTTCAGTATGGTCGCGTGTCTGTGACGGCTCACGTACACGGGTCACACCATTCGCATTAAGACCTGCCAATAACACCGCTGACTTGGTCTGTGCACTAGCTATAGGCAATTCATACTCTATCGAGCTTAACGGATAGTGCCCATAAATCTTAAGCGGAGGATAGCCCCCCTCGCTCGAGTGAATCGTTGCCCCCATTAGCGTCAGCGGATCAATGATGCGTTTCATCGGGCGTTTGCGTAAGGAATGATCTCCAGTTAATACCGACGCAAATGTTTGCCCGGCCAACACCGCGCTCAGCAACCGAAACCCGGTACCGGAATTGCCAAGGTCAAGCGGCGCGTCAGGAGCGGTTAAGCCAGTAAGCCCCAATCCTTGCACGCGGCACCGCTGGCCTTCGACCATGTCAATTTTGACACCCACCTGCCCTAACGCACTAGCAGTAGCCAGCACATCATCACCTTCCAGGAGCCCGGTGACCTCCGATGGCCCTTCCGCAAGCGCACTCAGAATCAATGCTCGATGACTTATTGACTTGTCACCCGGCACCTCCACTTCACCACGTAGAGAGCCACCAGGTGTGACTAGAAAATTCATGCCAACACCAATCGTGGGGCCTTTAAACAACCCGCCCCGTTCGGATTCTGGCCCGCGTTTCTCGGGCGTGCTCAAAAATCGTTTCCAATTCTGTCCCGTTTCCCGATCGGATCAACTCTCTGATACGCTCAAGAACAGTGATGTAACCGTCAATACCCGCGAGTACCGGCTCCCTGTTATTCAAGAAAATATCCCGCCACATCACAGGATCACTGGACGCAACCCGAGTGAGGTCATAGAACCCTCCCGCTGCCAGTGGGAAAAATTCCTCTGCATTTTGTTGTTCACCCAAGAGTGCAACCAGCGCAAACGCCACAGCATGCGGCAAGTGGCTGGTCATAGCGAGCAACCGATCATGCTCCACTGCATCCATCTCAACTACATCAGCACCCGCAATCTCCCATAGACGACGCACTCGTTGAGTCGCATGACGATTGGTTTCTTCCACCGGTGTCAAAACAACTCGATGATCAACAAACAAAGCTCCATCTGCCGCGGTCACACCAGTTTTTTCTTTACCGGCAATCGGGTGCCCCGGTATAAACATTGGAAAGTGCTCTTCAAGAGACTGCCGTGCGGCCGCGATGATTTCCTGTTTCACACTGCCGGCGTCCGTGATAATCACCTCCGGCCCCACCAGCGACACGAGTGCCTTAAGAAGGCTCTTAGAAGCATCAATTGGCGCCGCGAGAAAGATCAGATCAGCCCCGGCCACTGCTTCAGTAAGATCGCAACTGAATCGGTCAATCACACCTAAATTCTGTGCTGTCTCTAGGCGTTCTCGACTGCGGCCATAACCCACTACTTCATCGACCACCCCCTTACCTTTGAGGGAAAGAGCAAATGAACCGCCAATCATCCCGACCCCAATGATTGTAATTCGTGCTAGTCGCGGTAATACCTGAGAATCATCCAGAAAAGGTTTCTCTGCCATCACCTACACAGCGCCTGCTCAAGCGCACGCAAGGCTTTTTCGTTTTCCAAGGCTAGCCCTACCGTAAACCGCAGATGATTAGGCATCCCGTAGTTGGCAACAGGCCGGACGATAACCCCCTGCAACAACATTTTATGAAATATATCCGCGGCGGGTTGCCCCACATCCACCGTGACAAAATTCCCCACAGATGGAATCCACTCTAATCCTAGGCGACTGAACCCGTCACACAGCTCTGCCATTTGCTCTCGGTTAAGCGTCCGACTGGTCTCGACAAACTCCTGGTCATCGAGTGCCCCCACAGCAGCGGCCAACGCAATGGAATTAACGTTAAATGGGTGCCGGATGCGATTCATAACATCGGTAATCTGTTCAGAAGCGATCGCATAGCCAACCCGCAAAGCGGCCAGACCGTAAATCTTTGAGAACGTCCGAGTCACAATCAGATTGGGATAAGTAGGCAGCATTTCAATGCAGTCTGGGTATTCGGCCTCTTCCACATACTCAAAGTACGCCTCATCGACAACAGCAATCACATGAGAAGGCAGCGCATCGAGGAATTGCCGTAATTTAGTTGAGGTCACCCAGGTACCTGTCGGATTGTTTGGATTGGCGATGAAAACCGCGCGAGTCTCCCGATCGACCATATCGAACATAGCATCCAGATCATGACCCCAGTTTCGTGCAGGCGTCTCCTGTAATTTGGCCCCTGCAGCCGATGCGGAAAGCACATAGACGGCAAAAGCATGGGCAGAGACGACAACACCCTCACCTGGCTGAACAAAAGCCCTGACGACCAACTCGAGCACATCATTAGATCCATTGCCGAGCGTAAGATTCGACGGCGTGACATTCAACAACTCACTCAAACGTTGTTTAAGTTGAAAGCCGCTGCCATCAGGATAGCGAGAAATCTCCGAAACTGCGGCGGCCATCGCCCGTTGCACCGTAGCCACTGGCGAACGAGGGTTTTCGTTCGACGCCAACTTGACGATACCTTCGATACTCAACTCGCGCTCTAGTTCTTCTACCGGTTTTCCCGGCTGGTAGGGTTGTAGCGAACGCACACCCGGCACCACAAGGTCATTCACATTCATGGATTGTCTCGATCTAAAGTGACCTGGGATAAGAACCAAGAACCTTAAACAGCGCTGACTCCTTCTGGATGTCAGCCAGTGCCCGACTGACCAATGCTTCCTCCTGATGTCCCTCAAAATCGAGGAAAAACACATACTCCCAAAGTCCGGTTCTTGATGGCCGTGACTGCAGGCTGGTCATATTAATTTCATGCGTCGCAAGCGGCGCCAGCAATCGTTGCAAAGAGCCCGGTGCATCACGTCCATGAGCGGATAAAATTAAAGAGGTTTTGTCATAACCACTGCCAGCGAGACATTGGCGACCTATGATGAGAAATCGGGTTGTGTTTCCGGCCTGATCTTCAATATTTCGATGCAATACCGCCAAACCATAATGTTCCGCCGCCTCCGGCGCTGCAATCGCAACGCTGCACGCATCTCGCGCCGCTTCATCCGCCGCAACAGCATTGCTTGCCGTCGGTACCCGTTCGGCATTCGGCAGATGACGATCTAACCACTTGCGACATTGCGCGAGTGCCTGGGGATGTGCTCGCACTACTTTCACCATGCCGAATGCCTCGGCTCCCTTGCCGATCAATGCGTGACGAATTCGAAGATCGATTTCTCCACAGATGCGCAGCGACGTAATGACGAGGCAATCCAGCGTGATAGCAATACCCCCTTCGGTAGAATTTTCCACCGGCACAACGCCGTAGTCTGTGTCTCCAGTCTCAACCGAACGGAAGACTTCTTCTATACCCGTCTCAAATTCGATTGCTATTTCCTGGCCAAAGTGCTTAACCGCCGCCATCTCGCTGTAGGTGCCTACCGGCCCGAGTACCGCAACTTTAGGCTTTTCTTCCCCACTTCTGCATGCCGAAATGATTTCCCTGTAGATACCCGTGATCTGTGTTGGAGTCAAAGGGCCGGCGGTCGCCTTTATCACTCGGCGCAATATCTGTGCCTCTCGCTCCGGGCGATAGACCACCGCTCCGGCCGTGGTTTCTTTTACGGCACCGATCGCGAGCGCACAATCCGCCCGTTCATTCAACAGCCCCAACAGTTGATCGTCGATTTTATCGATCCGATCACGCAGTTGTTTAAGTTGATCCTTCTGAGACATGTTTACTCAAACCGGGTCACCGTTAACCTTTGAATCTAACCCAAGCCCGTCAACGTCATCCACAACAAGATGCATACTCTCATCTATCCGCTCGATGCCCGCCAACGCCTCGCCTTCACTCAACGCAATCAGGCGAACGCCCTGCGTATTGCGTCCAAGCTGTGGAATCTCAGAGACCCCCGTTCTTACTAACCTACCACTGTCCGTAATCAATGCCACTTGGTCTCCCTCCTCCACCTGACGCGCCCCAATCGTTTCCCCATTACGAGCTCCATCCTTGATCGCGATTACCCCGACACCACCACGCCGTCGGACCGGGAAATTTTGCGTTCGAGTCCGTTTTCCATTGCCCATAGCAGAGGCAAGGAGAATATCCTTGTTCGCATCCTCAGCTTCGACCACTATCATTGAAACGACCCGCTGATTAGTGCGCAGGGACATCCCTCTGACACCGCGAGCCGTACGACCCATCTCACGAACATTGCTCTCAGGAAAGCGTATCGCTTTGCCGTTTGAACTCACCAGGACAATCTCTGCTTGCCCACTGGTAATGGCCACTTCAACCAACTCATCCTCAGGAGCTAACTGAATGGCGCGGAGTCCGGTCGATCGCGATCGACCGAAGCTGACGGCCGAGGTTTTCTTGACCGTTCCGTTACGCGTCGCCATAACAACAAAATGGCCCCCATCAGTGGTCCCGTTTTGACGCAAAAATGCGGTGATTTTCTCATCGCCTTCCAACGGTAAAAGGTTAACAAGCGGTCGACCACGCGCCTGCCGACCGGCCTGCGGCAAGCGGTACGCCTTCAACCAATAGACTTTACCGAGATTTGAGAAACACAACAGGGTGTCGTGACTATTGGCGACGAACATCGAGCGAATGAAATCCTCCTCCTTCGTGCGCGCTGCCACACGCCCACGTCCTCCCCGACGTTGGGCCTGATAATCGGCTAGGGGTTGGCTTTTCACGTACTCGGCGTGAGACAGCGTGATCATCAAGTCCTCCGATGGGATAAGATCTTCATCGGACAAATCAATCTGCGTGTCAAGAATTTCGGTTCGACGCTCATCACCATAACGCTCACGGATATGGATCAACTCTGATTTGATCACCGCTATCAGCCGCGAACTACTACTCAGAATATCTAACAAATCGCGAATCTGATCGAGCAGATTTCGATATTCCGTGTGAATTTTCTCTTGCTCCAGACTCGTTAAACGGTGGAGTCGTAGATCGAGTATCGCTTGTGCCTGAGCGTCTGTCAGACGATACATTGTTGCATCGAGGCCAGTATCTGGGTCCGCATCGGCCGGGCGAAACGATGCTGCATCAACCTCGTCGAGCATCCCCATCACCGCGCCTGGCAGCCACTGCTGAGAAACCAACTGGATTTTAGCTTCCTGGGGACTCACGGCCGACTTGATCAGCGCGATTACTTCATCAATATTAGAAAGCGCTACAGCTAAACCCTCAAGAACATGGGCTCGTGATCGAGCCTTTGCTAATTCGTGCAGCGTCCGACGGGTAATCACCTCACGCCGGTGCCGAACAAACTCCTCTAACAGCTCTGGCAAACTGAACAGTTTTGGCTGATTGCCGGCCAACGCAACAAGATTAATGCCAAACACAGTCTCCATCTGTGTATGTCGGTAAAGATTGTTGAGCATGACATCGGGTGATTCTCCTCTCCGGAGTTCTATAACCATCCGCATTCCTTGCTTATCGGATTCGTCCCGCAACGCCGTAATACCCTCAAGGCGCTTGCCTCTGACCAACAACGCAATCTTCTCTAGCAACCTCGCTTTGTTAACTTGATACGGTAATTCAGTCACAACAATGCGGGTTGGATTTCCATCAGACGCATCCTCTATACCAGCGCGGGCACGCACATAGATCTTGCCCCGTCCGGTCTGATAAGCATCAAGTATTCCACGACCGCCATTGATGAGGCCGGCAGTCGGGAAATCCGGCCCCGGCAAGAATTCCATTAACTCTCTGGCACTCATATTCTCATTATCAATGTAGGCCAGACACGCAGTCACGACTTCGCTGAGATTATGTGGGGGCATATTGGTGGCCATTCCCACTGCAATACCCGATGATCCATTAATAAGAAGATTGGGTACCCGAGTCGGCAATACCACCGGCTGTGTCTCGGTCTCATCATAATTAGGCACGAAATCAACCGTGTCCTTATCTAAATCCTCAAGAAGTTCGTGCGCTATTCGGGAGAGACGAATTTCTGTATAACGCATTGCGGCTGGAGCATCGCCATCAACTGAACCAAAATTACCCTGGCCATCAATCAAGGGATAACGAAGCGAGAACTGCTGCGCCATTCGCACGATCGTATCGTAGACGGCAGAGTCTCCGTGAGGATGGTACTTGCCAATTACATCACCCACCACACGCGCTGATTTCTTATACGGTCGGTTCCACTCATTACCAAGTACCGTCATCGCATACAACACTCTTCGGTGCACGGGCTTGAGGCCGTCTCGAACATCCGGCAACGCCCGCCCCACGATCACGCTCATCGCGTAATCCAGATAGGATTTGCGCATTTCCTGCTCTAGATTAGCAGGCACTGTTTCCCTAGCGATGTCGTTCACATGAGTACTGAAATCGGTACGAAGCGTGGCGGAAGAGCCATCAACAAAACCACCTGATGACACTGCAATTCAAGTGAATTCCAGTAAGAAAAAGACTCCGATTTACAGGAGATATTTTACCACAAGAAGGCCTCTTGAATCGGCCTAAAATACCCCTGCTGCGTCAATTCTTTTGGAGGAAAATGCACCCCCTCTAGGACATCAGATAGGGCTCACCCCCTCACCCAACAGCCGAGCGCACCACGTCTTGGCACAGATCAGCCAACAGCCCCAGCCACGGCATGACCAAGACCATAGCCAATGCATTCACGGATAAGATAACCGGTACGGCTTTGTCGACATTCAGCATCGGCGAATTGTCTGCCGGTGCATCAAAATACATTAGCTTCACAATTCGAAGGTAGTAGAACGCTCCGATCACAGCAAACAAAACTGCGCCAACAGCCACCCAAACTAGGCCCACGTCAATCACGGCTTGCAATACGACCAGTTTGGCAAAAAACCCCAGAGTCGGCGGGAACCCCGCCAGCGAAATCATCAACAGCAACATGAGAAAGGCGAGCCAGGGGTGCACCCGCCCCAACCCTTTGTAGTCATTTAGGCGTTCGGCTTCGCGATTCGGGCCAGAAAGGCTCAAGACAACAGCGAATGTCCCCACCGTAATAAGCGCATAAATCAGTATGTAGGCCAAGCTCGCTGCATACCCATCTGCCGTACCGCTTAAGATCCCCAACAAGAAAAATCCCATATGGGAAATGCCCGAATACGCCAACATACGCTTGATATTTTGTTGCGCAATCGCGACCACATTGCCAAGACCAATGGACAACAAGGCCACCAAAATCAGTATATCCTGCCACAAGACCGCCACATCACCCATGGTCTCGATCAGGAGACGGAAAATAATAGCAAATCCAGCTATTTTCGGCGCGCTTGCCAAGTAAATTGTGGTCGATGTCGGCGCCCCTTCATAAACGTCTGGCACCCACATGTGAAACGGCACCGCACCGATTTTGAACATCAAACCAGCAATAACAAGCACCACTGCCACCGCTAGCGTTTTATCAGTAGATGGAAGCTCCGTTATCGCGGCCCGCACCTCGGAGATCTGCAACGATCCGGTCAAGCCATAGAGCAGCGACATCCCATATAGCAACACGCCAGAAGCCAGGGCCCCAAGGATAAAGAATTTCATCGCCGCCTCGGTCGCAGGCAAGGCGTCCCGACGAAATGCGACCATGCCATAAAGACATAAAGAGAGAAGTTCTAAACCGACATACAGTGTGATCAGGTGTGCCGCGGACACCATAACCATCATTCCCACAGTGCCAAACAATCCTAGAACAAGATATTCACTTCGAAGCAACTCTCGGTCTGCAGCATAGCGACGGCTGTAACAAAATGTCAGCAGTACTAATCCACACACTGCTGTTTTCATGACATCTCCAATCCCATCATCAACCACGAGACCGTTCATGGCGAATTCGCTGGACAGATCATAGCCGTCCACACATGCAACGATCGCCGCAAACAAGCCACCAACACACAAGAGGAATGACACCCTGGCCTTGAGCGCCAACGGCAGGTAGAGGTCGGCCAGCAGGACGACACAAGCCACAAAGGCAAGAATGATCTCTGGGGCAACGGAGCCCAAATTTAAGGAGAGCAAAGTCATCAGAACTTAATCACCCTGGCCTGCTCCAGTAACTGGTCTACCGATGCGTGCATCAACTCCAGTAGCGGAAAAGGCCATAACCCAACCAACAAAATCGATGCACCAAGCAACGCCAGCATCCAGGTTTCGCGGGGGTTGATATCCGATAGTGCTGCCACCTGGTCGTTAGCAACAGGCCCAAACACCACACGTTTCACCATCCAAAGCGTATAGGCAGCCCCCAGCACCAGTGTCGTTGCGGCGATCGCCGCAATCCAGCCATTGACCGCATAGGTACCTAGAATGACGAGAAATTCGCCAACAAAGCCCGAAGTCCCTGGCAACCCCACATTGGCCATTGCGAAAAACACAAAGAAAAATGCGAACGACGGCATGCTATTGACCACACCGCCATAACTAGAGATTTCTCTTGAATGCATCCGGTCGTAAAGGACACCAACACAAAGAAACAAGGCCCCGGAAATAAAGCCATGCGAAATCATCTGGACAATGGCACCCTCCATGGCCTGTGTGTTGAAAACAAAAAACCCGAGTGTTACGAACCCCATATGCGATATCGATGAGTAGGCAATCAACTTCTTCATGTCACGCTGGACCAGGGCCACGAAGGCGATGTAAACGATCGCCACTAGCGACAGTGCGATCATCAACCCAGCCAACTCACGTGCCGCGTCTGGCGCAATGGGAATACTGAAACGCAGCAATCCATAGGCACCCATCTTCAACAAAACCGCCGCAAGGATAACTGATCCACCCGTTGGCGCCTCGACATGCGCGTCCGGTAACCAAGTGTGCACAGGCACCATGGGGACCTTAACGGAAAACGCAGCCAGGAACGCCAGAAAAATAAGTATCTGTGGTGTCATGCCAAGTGGTGTTTTGTGAAACTCAAGCACACTAAAGGAGCCGGACTGACTATAGAGATAAATAATCGCCACCAACATCAACAATGACCCGAGTAACGTATAAAGAAAAAACTTGATTGCCGCGTAAACCCGGTTCTGCCCACCCCACACCCCAATAATTAAAAACATTGGGATCAACATCGCTTCCCAGAAAAGATAAAAAAGAACGCCATCGAGAGCGCTAAAAACCCCCACCATAAACCCTTCCATAAAAAGAAACGCAGCAAAATACTGTGCCGTACGTTCTTGAACCACTTCCCAACCCGCGACAACAACAATCACCGTCAGAAAAGTGGTCAGGAGGATCAGTGGGACCGAGATGCCGTCAACGCCAAGGAAATATTGAATATCAAAGATATTGATCCAGGGCATTTGTTCAACAAACTGCATATCCGCAGTCGTTAGGTCGAAATTTCTGTAAAGAGAGAGACTCGCCAATAACGTGGCAACAGAGAATCCAAAACTTATTTTCCGAGCCAAAGCGGCGTTTCGGTCATCACCTGTCGCCAACACCAAAACGCCGCCAAGAATTGGCAACCAGATAAGGATACTTAACAAATGACTATCAAGAAAAAACATTCGCTGACACCTATACCCAAAGATGCCAAGACATCGCCGCAACCAAACCAATGATCATCGCAAACGCGTAGTGATAAATGTAACCGGACTGGAGGCGTCGAATAATCTCCGCGAGCCGCCCCACAAGATTGGCGGTGCCATTGACCAACATCCCGTCGATCAATTTAACATCGCCTGTCTGCCACAGGCGTTCGCCGAGATAGCGACTGCCCCGCATAAAGACACATTGATAGAGCTCGTCGAAACCATATTTTCTTTGGAGGACTCGGTAAATCGGCGCGAATCCGCTCGCAATTTCTGCGGGCCACCTGGGTTTCGCGCAATACAGTACCCAGGCTGCAATAACCCCGGCTACCGCCAGCCAGAAAGGCAACCCACTAACTCCATGGAGCAACATGGTTCCGGCCGTCGTATGACTCCCTGTGGCGATCGCGGGTTCTGTAATCGCATTAGCAAAAAGACGCCCTGAAAGCACCGGCTCTACCAGGATCGCGCCCGCGACCACCGAGAGTATCGCCAGAGCAATGAGTGGAAACGTAACCACCCAACCCGGCTCGTTCACGTCATGGGCTTCATTCAAGTTTTCCGCCCGTTCCCCATGAAAGACCATAAAAATCAACCGAAAGGAGTACAACGCCGTGACGAACACGCCGATCAGGACGGCAACATAAGCCAACCCAGCACCTGGAATCGTCGCATGGGCTACGGCTTCGATAATCGCATCCTTGGAAAAGAATCCGGCAAAAGGTGGAATGCCCGCCAAAGCCAAACTGCCAACGATGCAGGTGCCATAGGTAATTGGTAGCGCGCGCCGCAACCCACCCATTTTGCGCATGTCTTGTTCGTGATGAAGCGCAATAATGACGGCCCCTGCACCGAGGAATAACAATGCCTTGAAAAACGCGTGTGTTGTCAGGTGAAAAATTGCGATGGAGTAGGCAGAGGCACCGAGCGCCACCGTCATATAACCGAGCTGGGACAGAGTTGAATAAGCAACCACCCGTTTAATGTCAGTCTGGACCAAGCCAACCAATGCCATCAAAAGTGCCGTTAAAGCACCGATCACCAAGACGACTGAACGTGCGGTCTCTGAAAGTTCAAACAACGGCGACATGCGGGCAACCATAAAGATTCCCGCAGTCACCATAGTGGCTGCGTGAATCAAGGCAGAAATGGGCGTTGGCCCCTCCATCGAATCAGGCAGCCAGACATGTAGTGGCACCTGAGCTGATTTGCCCATCGCTCCTACGAAAAGCAGCAAGCAAATCAGCGTGATCCACTTCCACTCATGCCCCATTGGTGACACCAACGTGGCCGCTTCTTCTTCAGGCGCTGCCGCGAAGACTGTGGCGTAATCCAGGCTACCGAACAGAAAGAGCACGGCAGCAATGCCAAGAAGAAACCCCAGATCACCCACTCGATTGACCAGAAACGCTTTGAGATTGGCAAAAATTGCAGATTCCCGCTCGTACCAAAATCCAATTAACAAGTAGGAAACAAGACCAACCGCTTCCCAGCCGAAGAACAACTGCAGGAAATTGTTTGCCATCACAAGCATCAACATGGCAAAAGTAAAGAGTCCAATGTAACTGAAGAATCGTGTGTAACCGGGATCCTCGGCCATGTAACCAATGGTGTAAACATGCACCATGAGTGAAACAAAGGTGACCACAACCATCATGACGGCAGTCAATTCATCAATCAGAAACCCCACCGTGAACACAACGCCTCCACTTTGACCCCAGGTATAAATAGCACCGTTAAAGTGATGTCCCTGAGACACATCCACCGCGACGATGATCGATAACAAAAATGAAATCGCTACGCCAGCAATCGCTATGGTGTGAGCGGCCACGCGACCGACAACACTGCCGAGGAACCCAACCGCGAGAGCAGCGCCCAGGCAGGCGAGCGGAATTAAAAGATAAACAAGTTCCATGTCAATCGATCTTAGCCGCGCAGGCTGTCTAGATCTTCAACATTGATGCTTTGACGGTTCCTGAAGACAATGATCAGAATCGCCAGCCCGATAGACGACTCGGCCGCGGCCACGGTGAGAATGAAGAAGACGAATACTTGCCCAGACATATTGCCAAGGTAGTGGGAAAACGCCACAAAGTTCATATTCGCTGACAACAGCAGCAATTCAATCGCCATCAACAGAATCACAATATTTTTCCGATTGAGAAAAATCCCAATCACGCTCAGCGCGAACAGAATGCCGCTCAGCACGAGGTAATGGGATAAAGGAATCACTGGCTCTTTTCTCCATCAGTTATTTCGCTGCTCATTTTCACGATCCGCAGTCGATCCGCCTTAGTCGCTCGTAGTTGCTCTGCAATGACCTGCACTTTGGCGCCGCCACGCCGCCTGAAAGTGAGCGAAATGGCAGCGATAATCGCGACCAGAAGAATCAGAGCAGCAATTTCAAACGCGTAAACATAATCGGTGTAAAGAACCAACCCCAACTCTCGTGTATTGCTGTAGTCGACCCCTCGCGCGACGGGTCGAGGTATGGCATCAAGACCAAAGCGCCGTGAAAGCATAACCACCGAAAGCTCAGCAACCATCACACCCGCAATCACCAAACCAGTCGGCAGATATTGCGTAAATCCTTCTCTCAAGCGCGCAACATCAATATCCAACATCATGACCACAAACAGAAACAATACCATCACGGCTCCGACATAAACCAGCACCAATACAATAGCCAGAAACTCAGCTTCTAGCGTCAACCAGATACACGCCGCGCTGAAAAATACCAAGACGAGATACAGCGCCGCCTTCACTGGGTTTCGCACAGTAACGACCAGGGACGCGGCCACAATTAGGATGGCTGAGAAAAGGTAGAAACTGAACTGTAAGAAATTCATGGGACGACTCGCCCTGAACGACTATCGGTACGGTGCATCATGTTCCCTAGCTGCTGCAATGCTTGACTCGCATCGATCACCAATCGCGAGTAAACCCGCCTTATCAATCACCGTTCCTTCGCGTCCTTCAAAATGAAACTCGTGTATATCGGTCAGAACGATCGCATCGACCGGACACGACTCCTCACAGAAACCACAGTAGACACATTTAAACAAATCAACATCGTATCGCGTCGTCCGTCGAGTACCATCCTCTCTTTCTTCCGACTCGATGGTGATGGCCAATGCCGGGCAAACCGCTTCGCAAAGTTTGCAAGCAATGCAGCGCTCCTCTCCGTTAGGGTACCGTCGAAGCGCATGCAGCCCCCGAAATCGAGGTGATTTCGGTGTTTTTTCGTCTGGATACTGAACTGTAAACTTGCGCCGGAACAATCGACTCCCCGTCAGCGCAAGACCGCGCAACAACTCCCAGAGAGAGTACGTCTTGATGAACCGTATCAAAATCCGTAGCACGGTATCTCCCTAGCTGAAAAGAAAACCAAACGGAGTGAAGAATTTAGCCGCACCAATCACTCCGATCCACACGAGGGTTACCGGTATAAATACCTTCCATCCCAGACGCATGATCTGGTCATAGCGATAGCGTGGAAATGTCGCCCGAAACCAAAGAAACACAAAGGCGACTAGAGCCAGTTTTCCAAAAAACCAGGCAATCCCCGGCACCCAAGTAAACGGAATCATATCCAAGGGGGGTTGCCATCCGCCCAGGAACATAATCACCGCTAGGGCCGAAATCAGGATCATGTTGGCGTACTCCGCAAGAAAAAACACGGCAAACGCCATTCCCGAATATTCCACGTGGTATCCCGCAACAATCTCAGATTCGCCTTCCGCGACGTCGAACGGGGCGCGATTGGTCTCGGCCACGCCTGACACCAGATAGACCACGAAAAGCGGGAATAAGGGAATGAAATACCACTGAAAAAAACCACCTGCCTGGGCCAAAACAATCTCACGCAAATTCAGACTGCCGGCTGCCATCACCACACCAACCAATGCAAAACCCATGGCAATCTCATAAGCAACAATCTGGGCGGCCGAACGCATAGCGCCAAGGAACGCATACTTCGAATTGGACGCCCAACCCGCGATGATTACGCCATAAACACCCAGTGATGTCAGCGCCAACACAAACAATAGACTGGCATCGATGTCCGCGAGTACTAACGTATCTGTGAAAGGCACCACGGCCCACGCTGCTAACGCCGGCGCCAGAGCAAGCACTGGGGCAATCAAGAACAATTCCCGTTCGGCATTGGTCGGAATGATAATTTCCTTAAACATCAATTTGATCGCATCAGCAATGGGTTGCAACCAACCCCGTGGACCGACCCGATTGGGCCCGACCCGCAACTGCATATACGCGATGACCTTTCTTTCCGCGAACGTGTAATACGCCACCATGCCGAGCAAAGGAAAAAGAATGGCTGCAATCTTAAACCCTACCTGCAATACCAACGGTAGGGAGTGCCAAAGCGCGACGAAGGCCTCCAACATCACCGAACCAACTTAAGTTCGATGTAATCAGCCCCGCCAAGTGGTGCTGTGGCCACACTGCCCATGGGGATGTAAACGCACCCATCGAGCACTCGATTATCCAGCGCAATCGTGAGTCTCACTTCTTCGGTATTAGCGACCACTCGAACGGAATCACCAGCCTTAACATTAAGCGCGCGCAACTGTTCTACATTCATATGAACAGCAGCCAATGAGTGATCCCGCGTTCGCTGTAGCGATGAGGCACGCCGAACGATAGGATCTACGTCATAGATGGGCACATCCACCACCCGCTCAAACCGCTGACTCTCAACGGACCAAGGGACGCTCTTCGACGCCGCTCCGGGCAACGGGCACCCTTCTTCTAGGCGACAAACGACCTCGGGCAGGGACAGATTCACCCGTGACCTCACGTCGTCAGCGGTGATGTAATCGAATCCCGGCAGTGCAAGATAATTACCCAGCACTCGAAGAATTTTCCAGCCCGGTCGCGCCATCCCTCGTGGGTCCATAGCCGCTTCGACCGACTGTGCTCGTCCGTCGCAATTAACATAAGTACCGGCACTTTCGGTAAACGGTGCTAACGGAAATACCACGTCGGCCTGCGCTGGGACTGCTGAACGAAAGGTGGAGAAACTCAACACAAACGATGCATCTGATAACGCAGAAACAAGATTCCCGGCCGCGGCCAGATCCATCGTCGGCTCGAGTCCGAAAAGTAGGTAAGCACTCAGCGGAGCCGTCAGCATCTGACTGACATTCAGACCAGGTACTTGCACCCCATCACCGTTCGCCTGTCTATGGGGCACGCACCCTGCGATCCAGGCCGCCGCGCTATTTGCTTCAGGCAGGAAAGCCAGTCTAATACCAGTATGCTGCGCGAGCCAACTCGCTATTGCCCTGAGCGCCGACGCTTCACGATGCTGGGCTGCAATCTGCCCCAAGACCACCACCACTTCCCCTTCCACATCGCTCAGCATCTTTGCTGTACGTGCAAACTCCTCACTGTCCGCAATCAACTCAGCCCATTGCCTTAACTCCTCCGGCACCTCGACCTGACCGACCCGAGCAATGGCAATGCGCGCCAGCGCTGCCGGCAACACACTCGGTGCAACCACCAACGTCTCAGTCAATGGGAAATTCTGCTCGTAATCCATCGGGTTCAATGCCGCAACTTGCCCACCCATGCGACACAATTCACGCACTCGAAGTGCGACCAGCGGGAGTTCTTTTCTTAGATGACACCCCACCAGCAGTACGCAGGCAGCGTCTTGAATCCGCTCAACTGGCAATTCAGTGCCCGGAAACAAAGCCGCAAAAGAGTCATCTCGAAAATCTCTCTGACGCAGCCGGTGATCAACGTTGTCCGATCCAAGGCCACGCATCAATTGCTGCAGCAAAAAAAACTCTTCCAACGTTGCCGTCGGCGATGCCAGCGCACCAATCGCTGTCGGTCCCTCTGCCTTGCCGATATCAGACAGTGCCGAGGCTGCCCGTTGAAGCGCCACCTCCCAGGCGACTTCCTCGAACCGATCTCCTACTCGGACCAATGGCTGAAGTAATCGATCCGGCGAATTAACACCTTCGTAACTGAAACGATCTCGATCCGAAAGCCAACATTCATTGACTTGCTCGTTTGTTCTCGGCAGGACCCGCTTAACTGTGTCGTGCGCTGTCTGAATATTGAGATTCGAGCCCAAACAATCGTGGGGGCTAACTGCGTCATGCGAGGCCAACTCCCACGCCCTTGCCGAGAATCTGTAGGGTTTGGAGGTCAGTGCTCCAACAGGGCACAGATCGATCATATTCCCAGAAACCTCACTGTCGACTGTCCGCCCGATAACGGTCGCAATCTTCATATCTTCGCCTCGGCCGATCGCGCCTAATTCCATAATTCCGGCAACTTCCTGACCAAATCGAACGCAGCGAGTGCAATGAATACAGCGTGTCATTTCAGTTTCAATCAGCGGACCAATATCGGGATCATCTACCACCCGTTTACCCTCGCTGAAACGCGACACATCACCGCCGTATCCCAATGCCTGGTCTTGTAACGGGCATTCACCCCCTTGATCACAAATCGGACAATCCAACGGATGATTGATCAACAAAAATTCCATGGTTCCTTGCTGCGCTTCCACCGCCTGCTCTGAAACCGTGTGTATCACCATGCCATCGGTAATTGGGGTGGCACAGGCGGGTAACGGCTTTGGCGCCTTCTCAACCTCCACAAGACACATGCGACAATTTGCGGCGATGGAAAGCTTCTTGTGGTAGCAGAATCGGGGGATATAGATGTCAACCTGATCAGCAGCCTGAATAATCATCGATCCCGCTTCCGCTTCGATCTCTTGTCCATCGATGGTTATCATGGCCATAGTCAATCCCTCCGAACGCTCAGGCGGCGTCACCAGCCTTGATCATGTTCTCAAACTCACTACGAAAGTGCCGAAGAAAACTCTGCACTGGCCAAGCTGCCGCATCGCCAAGCGCGCAAATCGTTCGCCCCTCAATGCGACCGGCAATGCTCTCCAGGAGTTCCAAATCTTTCGCCCGCCCCTGACCTGTCCGAATCCGCCGCAAGCAGCGATACAACCAACCCGTTCCTTCCCGACAGGGCGTACATTGACCACACGACTCTACATAATAGAACTGCGCAATGCGCTCAAGCACTTCGACCATACACGTGGTGTCGTCCATAACAATCACACCACCCGAACCAATCATGGAGCCTGCCTGCTTTAAAGCGTCGTAATCCATATTGCAATCCATAATGGCCGATGCCGGCATCACCGGCATCGATGAACCACCGGGAATCACCGCTTTCAAGACCCTCCCTGGGAAAAGCCCACCAGCCAGTTCCAGCAATTCACGAAACGGCGTTCCAAGAGTTACTTCGTAATTGCCTGGACGTTGCACATGGCCAGATACAGAGAATATCTTGCTGCCCCCGCTCGTCTCTATGCCAAGATTTAAGAACCACTCTGCCCCATGCCGCAGAATAGGAGGCAACGAAGCCAATGTCTCGGTGTTGCTGACCGTTGTCGGTCGCCCAAAAGCACCCACCTGCGCCGGAAACGGCGGCTTAAACCGCGGCATACCCTTCTTGCCCTCTAACGACTCAAGCAGTCCCGTTTCCTCACCGCAAATATAGGCGCCTGCACCACGCTGACTGTACAACTCAAAGTCCGTCCCACTATCGAGGAGATTCGAGCCAATCAATCCCGAAGCGCGTGCCTCCTCAAGAGCCGATTCGAATCGGGCCCATGGCTCGTAGTACTCGCCTCGAATGTAGTTGTAGCCCACAGTGGACCCCGTCGCATAACAGGCAATGGCCATGCCTTCAATCAATTGGTGCGGGTTGTACCGAAGAATATCCCGGTCCTTGAAGGTCCCGGGCTCACTCTCATCTGAGTTACACACAATATACTTTTGTCCTGGCGCATCCCGGGGCATGAAACTGAATTTTAATCCCGATGGGAATCCAGCCCCCCCACGACCGCGTAAACCCGATGCCTTAATCTGTTCAATAATCTGTTCGGCGGATACACCTTCAGTCAGGATCTGCCGCCATGCTTGGTATCCTCCGCCACGAACATAGGACGCCATGGTCCATGGCGCTTCGATGCTGGGGTCTGGCAAACAAACGTGACAAGTACCCATGTTGGTCAGTCCAGTTCCGCCAGCAGGTGATCCAACTTTTCTTCCGTCAGGTCTTCGAAATAGCGATCCCCGCAAACCAGCATCGGCGCACCGCCGCAAGCGCCAAGACACTCGGCAGCTAACAACGTAACCCGACCATCTTCAGAGGTACCCCCCACCTTCACACCAAGCTTATGTTCAAGAAGTTCAACAATGCTTCCAGCACCCCGCAACATACAAGAAACATTGGTGCAGACACGTAACTGATGGCGACCAACCGGCTCGGTATAGAACATGTCGTAAAACGTAGCAACCTCATAGACCTCAATGGGCTCAAGTTCAAGCAACTGCGCGACAGCCTGAACTACACCGCCCGACACCCAACCATGTTCCGCTTGGGCATAACGCAAGGCCGACTTTACCGCAGCTCTACGCTCAGGATATTTAGCGACTTCCACTGCCACCTTGGCAACGACTTCGGGCGACAGTTCCGCAACTACCTCCACTTCACCCATTAGCGATCCACCTCTCCAAACACGATATCCTGAGTACCAATGATGGCCACCACGTCAGCCAACATGTGGCCGCGTGCCATCTCATTCAATGCCCCCAGGTGGGCGAATCCGGGGGCCCTAATCTTTAATCGATAAGGCTTGTTCGCACTATCGGAAACGAGATACACACCAAACTCGCCTTTGGGCCCCTCAACCGCAGCATAGACCTCACCTGCGGGCACCGTATATCCCTCAGTAAACAATTTGAAATGGTGAATCAACGATTCCATGTCCTGTTTCATCTCTTCACGCCGCGGTGGAACCACCTTGTAGTTCTCAACGATTACTGGACCGGCATTGGCCTGCAACCACTTAACGCATTGGCGGACAATGCGATTCGACTGACGCATTTCCTCTACTCGAACCAGGTAACGATCATAACAATCACCCTCTGTCCCTACCGGAATATCGAAATCCATCTGGTCGTAAACTTCGTAGGGCTGTTTCTTTCTTAGATCCCATTCAACGCCAGATCCCCGCAACATCGGGCCGGTGAAACCTAACTTGAGTGCACGCGATGGTTCTACGACTCCGATGCCGACGGTACGTTGTTTCCAGATACGGTTGTCTGTCAGCAAAGTCTCGTAATCATCTACACAGCCTGGGAAGCGTTCGGAGAATGCCCAGATGAAATCAAGCAATGATCCGGAACGATCTTGATTGCGTTCACGGGTAGCTCCTTCCCCATGCCAACGAGATGACTCATATTGCGGCATGCTGTCGGGAAGATCACGGTAGACGCCGCCGGGACGGTAGTAGGTCGCATGCATCCGAGCGCCAGATGCAGCCTCGTAGCAATCCATTAGATCTTCCCGCTCCCGGAAAGCATAAAGAAATACACTCATCGCACCGATATCCAGCGCGTGCGCACCGAGCCACATCAGATGATTGAGTATTCGTGTAATCTCATCGAACAACACGCGAATGTAGCGAGCTCGTTCCGGCACAGTTACGCCAAGCAATTTTTCTATGGCCATCACGTAAGCATGTTCATTACACATCATCGACACATAATCGAGGCGATCCATGTAACCGATATTGTGATTGTACGGCTTGCTCTCGCAGAGTTTCTCGGTCGCCCGATGCAACAACCCAATATGCGGATCAATACGCTCTACCACTTCGCCGTCCATTTCCATCACTAAACGGAGCACACCATGGGCTGCCGGGTGTTGCGGCCCGAAGTTCATCGTGTAATTACGAATTTCGCTCACTACTCCCTCCTTCGCGAATGACCCGAGGCACTGTCACACGTGGCTCTATAGAGACAGGCTCATAAACCACTCGACCTTTTTCCTCGTCGTATCGCATCTCCACATGACCTGACAACGGAAAATCTTTACGAAACGGGTGCCCCACAAAACCGTAATCGGTTAGCAGTCGGCGGAGGTCTGGGTGACCGATGAATATGATGCCAAAAAGATCGAAGGCCTCGCGTTCATACCAATCTGCGACCGGCCAGATATCGATCACGGAGTCCACCGTCGGTGACTCCTCCTCAAGACGCACCACGACACGCAATCGGTGGTTATGCGAGACGGATAAAAGATGATAGACCACTGCAAATCGGGGGCCCGTGCAACCAGAATTGGTCTGAGTGGAATCTTTCCCGTAGTCCAGATAGTCCACTCCACAAAGATCGATCAGCTGTTCAAAACAAAGGTCCGGCTGATCGTGCAGAAGCTGGAGACACCGCTGCAATTGTGAACACTCAACCTCGAGCGACACCTCTCCGTGCGCTTCGGTTACTGAAACATTCATCTCCGATCCGACCGTCGACAAACGACTGATCAGGTGCTGCGTAGAAACCATGATCTTATCAATGTCTGCTTGGTTGGTCAGGAACGTGCAATCGTCTCGGTTCGTTTGATCTTTTTCTGCAACTGGATGATCCCGTAAAGCAAGGCCTCGGCTGTGGGTGGACAACCTGGCACATAAATATCAACCGGAACAATCCGATCGCAGCCACGCACCACCGAATAGGAGTAATGGTAATAACCGCCGCCGTTGGCACACGATCCCATCGAGATGACCCAACGCGGCTCAGGCATCTGCTCGTACACCTTACGCAAAGCCGGCGCCATCTTGTTGGTCAGTGTGCCCGCTACGATCATTACGTCTGACTGTCGCGGACTTGGACGAAAGACGATGCCGAACCGGTCAAGATCGTATCGTGAAGCACCCGCATGCATCATCTCAACAGCGCAGCAAGCAAGACCAAACGTCATTGGCCACATGGAGCCGGTCCTGGCCCAATTGATCAGGTCATCCAGCCTCGCTGTTGCCCAGCCCTGCTTCAGGACGCCTTCGAGCGCCATTTAGAATATTACTCCCACTCAAGCGCTCCCTTCATCCACTCATAGATAAATCCAACCACGAGCACCAATAGAAACAAAACCATGGAAAGAAACCCAAATAGACCGATATCGTCGAGCACCACAGCCCATGGAAATAGAAATGCTATTTCCAGATCAAAAATAATAAAGAGAATTGCCACGAGATAATAGCGGACATCAAACTTCATCCGCGCATTCTCAAAGGCTTCAAATCCACATTCATAGGGAGACAACTTCTTGTCATCTGGCTTATTAGGCGCCAAAAGGCTGCCGGCGGCCAGCGCAGCCCCGCCGACCACCAGGCCAGTCACTAAAAACATCAGGATAGGAAAATACTGATCAAGCATAGGGAATGAGTAGGTTTTCCACAGCCTTTGATTCTAGGTTTGGTCTTCGATCTGGTCAATCGGATTACCGCATCCATGATCAAACTCAACCCCACCCGCTGAAGGCAATTCATAAAACAACGTATGGTGCCGAAGGCCGGACTCGAACCGGCACGGCTCGCGCCACCGCCCCCTCAAGACGGCGTGTCTACCAGTTCCACCACTTCGGCAATTGGCTCTTCGATTTGACTGCCGATCATGGCGTAAAACACTACCATGATCACTGACCCTTCGGCACCGCAGGCATATCTGAGTCCGATCGTGACCGATCCGCGGGTGCAACCGGCAGGCTGCTGTCCGTTGTCTGGCCCGATGTCGTTTCTTTAACCACACTGCTCGTGGTGGCACTTTCCCGAGTGTAGATATAGGCGAGACTGAGTGCGGTGATAAAGAACAGCAATGCGAGACCGCCGGTCACTCGACTCAGAAACGTCGCTGACCCACGACTACCGAAAAGAGATTGGGACGAACCGCCGCCACCAAAGGCAGCCCCCATATCCGCCCCCCGGCCTTGCTGCAATAGGATCAGGACAACAATAGAAATTGCTGCCACAAGGTGAATAACTGTCAAAACACTGGTTAACATGATGGCCTCGCCGCGGCGGAGCAAATCTCAAGGAAATCCATTGCACTCAAGGCTGCTCCCCCAATCAGTCCACCATCAATATGCTCTTTTTCAAACAATGCCGACGCATTGTCAGCCTTTACACTGCCCCCGTACAATATCAGCAACTGATCAGCAATGATGCCCGATCGGCTAGCCACCTGATGGCGAATAAATTCGTGCACCGCATCGGCTTGCTCGGGTGTTGCTGTTTTCCCTGTACCAATAGCCCATATCGGTTCATAGGCGACGACCGCTTCGGCGAGCAGGGAAACACCACCGTGATGGATAACCGCTTCAAGTTGCCGCTGAATCACAGCCTCAGTGCGACCCGCCTCTCGCTCTTCAAGCGTTTCCCCAACACACACGATCGGCGACAAACCCGCTGACTGAGCTGCCAGCGCTTTTTGAGCCACCCACTCATCACCCTCTCCGTAAAGCGTACGGCGTTCCGAGTGGCCAACAATCGCGTAACGACAACCCTGATCCAGCAATAAAGCTGCATTGATCTGACCTGTAAACGCACCAGGCATGTTGGGGTCAAGATCTTGCCCCCCAACGGCGACACCACTGTCGGCTAACGCCGCAATGGCTTGGCTAATTAACACGAATGGGGGACAAACCACGATCTCCACACCAGTGAGCTGGGATACTCCACTGGCTATAGCGGATAGTAGATCAACGGCCGTGTCGCGACTGCCGTTCATTTTCCAGTTGCCTGCAACGAGCCGTGAGCGCATTTCTCTAGAGTGTTGTTGTGGCAACGCCATATTCGTTCATCGCCATTAAAGTGAACGAACTACCCCAATACAGCAGCAATGCTATGCCGGAAATAATCCCGTGAAACGGCGTATTCTACACAGGACGAGAAAGTTTAGGATGACTAATCCAGTCACTCATCTGCAACCGCCGCGGCAATTTGTCGGCAATACCGGGTGACTAACTCCCCATCACTGCCCTCGACCATGACACGGACCACCGGTTCAGTTCCCGAACACCTCACTACAACCCGGCCATCAGCGCCGAGCAAGGACTCAACCTCGCTCACCATTTGTTGCACTCTGGCCCCACTGACAACAGATGAACGACCGACTCTATCAAGAGAAAGAGCCACGTTGGCCCTGGCTTGCGGATAGTCATCCAGATCTCCCGTGAGCAGCGATAGGGCGGTGTCAGTCGATACCATGGCATTGAGGACTTGCAGTGCGGCCACGATACCATCGCCTGTTGTCGTCTTATCAAAGCAAACAATGTGCCCCGAGGGTTCCCCACCCAAGCACCAACCTCGTGAGCGTAACTCCTCCAGCACATGTCGATCACCTACCTGTGTTCTGTACAAGTCAATACCATGACGTTCCAGGGATTTTTCAAAACCATAATTCGACATGATCGTTCCAACCACGCCGCCAGCCAAGATGCCGGCTTGTTGGCGATGGCGCGCTAACAGGAACAGAATCTTATCGCCATCGAGTATGTTTCCGGCTTCATCGACCATCACCAAACGGTCTCCATCACCATCAAATGCAATGCCGGCATTGGCCTTGTGCTTGATCACTGCCTCGACCAATGCCGCAGTCGACTCCGTTCCACAATCTTGATTAATGTTGTAACCATCTGGTTCGTTTGCAATTACATGGATGTCTGCACCCAGTTCGCGAAAGACACGCGGCGCCAGGTCATAGCACGCGCCGTTAGCGCAATCCACAACCAGGCAGCACCCCGACAGCGATCGCGTCTGGGGAAATGTACTCTTGCAAAACTCAATGTAGCGACCGGCGGCATCAGGCATGCGCGTTGCCTTACCCAGGTCTGACGCTGTGCGCATCGGCTGATGAAAGTGTTTTTCTATCTCCTGTTCAAGCACATCATCGAACTTATGTCCGTCACCCTGGAAAAATTTAATCCCATTGTCATAGTACGGATTGTGAGAAGCACTGATGACAACCCCGGCAGTTGCCCGAATCGTCCTGGTCAAATGGGCAATCGCCGGCGTTGGCAGTGGCCCAGTCAAGGCCGTATCCACGCCGGCTGCAATGAAACCTGCCTGCAGCAACGACTCGAAGAGGTACCCCGAAACACGAGTATCTTTTCCCAATACCACCTGTCTGCCCTTTCCCAGCACCTTCAGAGCAGTGCCGGCTGCCCATCCTATCTTGAGAACATCCTCGGGACTGACAGGGCTGTGGCCAACCCGGCCTCGTATACCATCCGTACCGAACAGCACAGTCAACACAAACTTCCGTGCAACTGGGCATTACACTCATTCAGAGGCGGCGATGCCAATGTTTCCCACGTCCGCACCAAGTTTCGTGTCAGCGCCACATCATGCACTCGTAAAACCGCGGCACCCTGAGATGCAGCATATAGGGCAAGTCCTGCGCTGACCTGCGCCGTTTCATCATTGCCCACTTGATCGACACTCGCCAGCCGCCTCACAAAAGCCTTACGTGACACGCCAACGACGATTGGTATTCCAACGTCGGCAAGGCCCCCCAACCCCCGCAGAAGCTGAACATTATGCTGAAACGTCTTTCCAAACCCAAACCCAGGATCGACCATCAAATGATGTCGCGCGATGCCGGCCGCCTCACTGGCACGAACGCGGCTGGAGAGAAAATGACTGACCTCTCGTACGACATCAGTATAGGCTGGCGCTTTCTGCATGTTTGGTGGTGTGCCTTGCATGTGTATCAAACACACAGGCACGTTCAAGCGCGCCGCCATCTCCAACGCGCCCGGTCGACGAAGAGCATAGACATCGTTAACCATGCTCGCGCCGGCCGACACAGCCGCCTCCATCACCTCGGGCTTACTGGTATCAATTGAAATCTGGACAGATAAGTGCTCTTTCACGGCACGAATCACCGGCAATACTCGCAGGAGTTCCTCTTCCACAGGAACAGTGTTTGCGCCAGGACGAGTGGATTCGCCGCCGATGTCAATGATATCGGCACCCTCCCTTAACAAAGCAGCGGCCCGCTCGACAGCACCTGCTATATCATGGTACGCGCCATCCCCAGAAAACGAATCAGGCGTCACGTTCAGAATTCCCATGATGGAAACACCTGAACCTCTTAGTGGCAACATTCGTCGCCAATCATTCACGCGAGCAACGTTGCCCGAATCACGCGGAATGACCGGCTGGAAGATCAATGTTCGGATTGATTTCAGGTTTTTGGGAAGCCGCGCCACCTGACTCCGCATCACTGCCTGTGATGGACGGGTCATCATCACTCGAAGGCGCCGGTGGCCGAGGATCATCTCCGGCCATGATCTGATCAATCTGATCAGACTCCAATGTCTCCCATTCAAGCAGATTCTTGGCCATCCTCTCAATGATGTGGCGGTTCTCCTCAATGATGCTGCGGGCCCGATCGTATTGCTCTACGATGATACGACTGACTTCCTTATCGACCGCCTCAGCAATCGCATTACTGAGATTACGATGGGTCACCAGATCGCGACCCATAAATACCTCAGACTCGTTGTCGCCAAACACTCGAGGCCCAAGGCTGTCACTCATACCCCAGCGTTGAACCATTTTTTGTGCAAGATCGGTTGCATGTTCGAAATCATTAGCAGCGCCCGTCGTCATCTGTTCCATGAAGATTTCTTCTGCAACTCGCCCCCCCATCAGCACAGCAATTCTGGCCAGCAAGTGCTCCCGGTTATGGCTGTAACGATCTTCCGCCGGCAGCTGCATCGTCACACCGAGCGCTCGCCCCCGAGGAATAATAGTGACTTTATGCACGGGATCGGTGTGCTCCGACAACACTTTAGCCACCACTGTGTGTCCTGATTCATGGTAAGCCGTGTTCAGCCTTTCATTCTCAGGCATCACGATCGAACGGCGCTCAGCGCCCATGAGCACTTTATCTTTAGCGAGCTCAAACTCCTCCATCGTCACCAACTTGCCGTTCCCGCGAGCGGCAAAAAGTGCTGCCTCGTTAATCAAATTTGCAAGATCCGCGCCTGAAAAACCCGGCGTGCCACGCGCAATGATGCTTGTGTCAACGTCATCGGCCACAGGCACCTTGCGCATATGCACATTGAGGATGGCTTCGCGCCCACGAATATCTGGCAACATCACGTGCACTTGCCTGTCAAAACGACCCGGGCGCAACAATGCTGGATCAAGCACGTCAGGTCGGTTAGTTGCGGCAATAACAATGACGCCGTCATTCCTTTCGAATCCATCCATTTCAACAAGCAGTTGATTCAAAGTCTGCTCACGCTCGTCGTGGCCACCGCCAAGACCCGCGCCGCGTTGCCGACCGACCGCGTCAATCTCATCGATGAAAATAATGCAGGGCGCATTTTTCTTGGCCTGTTCAAACATATCCCGCACCCGCGAAGCACCAACCCCAACAAACATCTCGACAAAATCGGACCCTGAGATCGTAAAGAAAGGAACCTTTGCTTCTCCGGCAATCGCTTTAGCCAATAGTGTCTTGCCCGTTCCTGGACTACCCGTCATAAGGACACCCCGGGGAATCCGGCCACCCAGTTTTTCAAATTTACTCGGGTTTTCCAAAAACTCGACTAATTCCTGGACCTCTTCCTTTGCTTCATCTACACCGGCAACGTCCGCAAAGGTCACACGGTTCTTATCCTCAGTCAGTAGCCGCGCACGACTCTTGCCAAAACTCATGGCACCACGGCCACCGCCTCCTTGCATCTGGCGCATGAAGAAAATCCAAACACCAATCAATAACAGTAGCGGGAACCAACTAATGAAAATGGTCATCAGGAGAGATGTGCCCTCTTCCTTCTTGGCCTTGATCGAGACACCCGCGTTAACCAGGTCATTGACCAATTCAGGATCACCTGGCGAATAACTGACAAAACGATCCCCATTATATCTTTGGCCATAGATAGCGACCCCATCGATCGTCACCCGCTCAACTCGACCGTCGCGAACTTGATCCAGAAACGTCGAATAATCGATTTCCCGTCCACCGTCGTCATCCTTGGCGGAAAAGTTGTTAAATACCGCCATCAGCACCATCGCGATGACCAGCCAGAGGACAAGATTCTTGGTTAGGTTATTCACCCACTACCTCTTCAAATATATTCATCATTTCGGTTATTTCCTGCCACCAACTCCCATCAAATACATTAGAAAACCAAGGAGCGGCATTCATCTAACATTCGATTTTGAGCCTTTTCTTCAATCAACACAACAGAGGTTTGTAGACCCATGCCCTTCTCATGCCTTATCTTCATTGCTTCTCCAACCCACTTGGAGGTCCGGTGAGCGGATTGGTAGCAATAACATACCGTTCCCGGCTCTCATTCCGGGATGCCGCTGGCTTTCTCGATACATGACGCTCAAAGCGCTCCTGCACTTGATGTCTAAACGCTGTTGTCGTTTCTCCCTCAAACACCTTGACCAATAACGTACCGTGATGAGTCAGCAAACAACCGGCGACTTTGAGGGCGGCTTCAGCCAGTTCCAGCGCTAGCGCCTGATCCCGACTCACCACACCACTCATTCTGGGGGCCATATCGGAAATAACAAGATCAACCTGGCGATCCTGCAGACTGCGACGAATCACCTCACCAGACCCCGTCCGGGTAATGTCGACCTCAACCATGTCAACCCCAGGGATCGGATCCATCGGTGTGACATCTACCGCCACCACCAACCCTGACGGCCCAACACGTTCGGTTGCATACTGCGACCAACCACCTGGTGCCGCTCCGAGATCCACCACGCATTGCCCCGTCCTGAAAAGGACATTGCGACGATCAAGTTCAATCAATTTAAATACCGCTCGCGAACGATAGCCCTTTTCGTGCGCCTGACGCACATAAACGTCACGACGTTGTCGCTCAACCCACCGTCTGCCAGAACCTTGGCGACGACCACTCACGGAGCGTCACCCAATGGTATGCTGTGATGCCCTGACATACTTGTCATAACCATTGATACTCACAGGCTCCCAGAAACGTTATCTTCGCGGACTCGCACACCATCGGGCAATCGCCGTAACCATTGGTTCTGCCCGATTGTCCGACGCAGTTGTCGACGAATTGGAACAAGCACTGGCTCACCATGAATTGGTGAAAATCAAACTGCCCGCAGCTCCTAAACTCGAAAAAAAGGAGTTATTGCACTCCGCCTGTGACCACACAGGCGCCGTGGCAATTCAATTAATCGGTCGCATCGGCATCGCATACCGTAAATCGTCAAAGCCGGTAATCGAGTTACCCTGAATAGCCATTGGCTGTCCCTAACCCCGGGGGGTGTTCACCGTGTGCTTTATTCTAATTGGGATTCGAGCTAACACAACGTATCCCTTTGTCATCGCTGCAAACCGTGATGAGTTTCATCACCGGGCGACCGAAGTCGCCGGCTTCTGGCCAGATCACCCCGCCCTGTGCGCCGGTAGAGACCTGGAAGCCGGTGGCAGCTGGATGGGAATTACCCGCAGCGGTCGATTCGCTGCCCTGACCAATTTTAGCGAAACCCAATCGATGTTGAATCCCCGCTCTAGAGGGCAATTAGTGAGGGATTATCTGCTTGGATCCACACCCGCTGAACAATTCATCTCCGATCAACAACCTGCGTTTGACTCTTTCGGAGGATTCAACCTGTTGGTTGGAGACTGGTCCTCCGGAATTCACTGGATATCCAACCGCCATCCAACATCGAAAACACTTGAAACCGGTGTTTTCGCGCTTAGCAATCACTTGCTCGACACTCCCTGGTCAAAAATCACCAATGGGAAGAAAGCGTTTGCAACCATTCTCGATTCCAGTTTTTCGACAACAGCCTTATTCGACTTGCTGCACCATGACACCCCGGCGCAAGACCTCAAAACAGACGACGACCCCATAACCGCACATGTGCAAAGAATCCGCTCATCCATCTTTGTCAAATCGCCAGACTACGGCACGCGAAGTTCAACCGTAATCACCATTAGCCAAGACCAGCAGGTAAGATTTATCGAGCACTCATTTGATATGGATGGCATCTGCCAAAATGTCGTTAATGTTGAGTTCGAACTGCAATGAGCATTCGATCAGAGAGCAAAAACCAACACAAAACCTTCTTCCCCCTGACTCATGCATAAACGAGTCTGGTCTCTTGCCGCACCCATCATCCTATCCAATGTCACGGTGCCGCTGGTAGGTGCTGTTGACACCGCCGTCGTTGGCCACCTGCCAGACACCGCACTGATCGGAGCCGTTGCTTTTGGCGCTCTGATCTTCAGTTTTGTCTATTGGGCCTTCGGCTTTCTACGCATGGGCACCACCGGATTCGCCGCTCAGGCATGGGGCCGCAACGACCCGACCGAAGCCTATTTAACGTTGTCACGAGCGATGTTTATCGGATTGTCACTGGGATTTCTGTTAATTATTGCCCACCCATTGATCGGTCAGTTGGCACTCATACTCTTTCGGGCATCTTTAGAAGTCGAGTCCGCAACCGCTGTTTATTTCGGCATTCGAATCTGGAGCGCGCCGGCTGTATTGGGTCTCTACGCCATCCTCGGTTATCTGATCGCCGCGCAAGACATGAGAGCCGTGCTTTACACGCAGCTTCTGCTTAACGGGCTCAATATGTTCCTCGACATTCTGTTTGTCACTTATTTCGACTACGGCATTGAAGGGGTAGCTATCGCCACTGTATGTAGCGAATACATCGCAATTTTTTTCGGAATTTGGTTAATACGCCACCGGACGGGCTATCGCGTCAAACCCACGTTGACTCATCGTCTACTGGATGCGGGGGCTATCCGGAAGCTCCTTAACGCGAACTTCGATCTCTTTATTCGCACCCTGTGCCTAATCTTTAGTTTTGCCTGGTTCACTAATCGAAGCGCTCAACTGGGAGACCTCTATCTCGCTGCCAACGCGGTGTTGCTCCACCTGCAGACGATTTCCGCCTACGCACTGGATGGATTTGCACATGCGGCTGAAACACTGGTTGGGCGCGCGGTGGGAGAGCGCAAACGGTCGGCTCTGTTAACCACCATTCGCGTCAGCACCTTATGGGCGCTGATCGTTTCTTCAATTATTAGCTTGATTTATTTGATAACTGGCTCTCACTTGCTTAATTGGATGACCAACCACTCTGATGTCCTCATCTTGGCGCGCGCCTATCTGCCTTGGATTGTAATGGGACCGATTATTTCAGTATGGAGCTTTCAACTCGATGGAATCTTTATCGGGGCGACACGAACTCGGGAAATGCGTAACGCGATGCTGATCTCCCTTGGGGGATATTTGTTGGCCGTGGAAGCATCCATTGACCTCGCCCACAACCATGGATTGTGGCTGTCCCTCCTGCTTTTCTTTGTCTTGCGCGCGCTGACTTTGTCCTTCTACCTTCCACGCATAATCGCAACGACTCACTAATCTTTTCCATTATTCCCAAGGACCACCGCGCAGGCACTCAGCGACGAAGAATGATGCGAATCTTTCCGGGCCCACCAAATAGTTGCTGAAGTTCATCGCTACTGAACTCCAGCGCATAGCGATAAGATGACTCGATGCCATATAGTTTGCCGGGTTGACCAAGCAGCGGCCGCGGCATGCGCTGGTTGCTGATAAAACTACCAGAGCGTGAAAAAAAAGCGATATTCAGCGGGACCTGCACATTTTGCATGTGAAACCGAGTGCGTACATCTCGGTCGAATACAAACAACAATGGAAATCGGGCTATTTCCGCTTCGCACACATGCTGGAATCCAGCTGCCCGCTGGCACGGACTGACAGCCATCCTGACTCGAATGACCGAGCGCATCCCATCCTCGTTCCAAATCTCAACAATCTGCGTCGGCATCGTGGCAAACACCTCTGGGACATCATTGCACCTGTCAGCCTCTGCGTTAACAGCCGCCAGCACAAGAATGAGATAAAAGAATAGTCTGATTCGCCGACACGTCATTACGCCAACTCGTGACTTGCTGTCAGGTGATGATATGTAATGACTCGGCGATCTTGCGGCGAACCTGTCCGGCGACTTCCAGTGCACGGATCCCGTCCATACCAGTCACCAATGGCTGTCGCCGATCTCGAACACACGCAACAAAGTGCTCCAACTCCGCATCTAAGGGTGGTCGAGTATCGACTTCGATCGACTCGGTTTGAATCCCAACAAAACCTGACTCCTCGATGTGTGGTGTCCGTCGAGACACCTCGATCTGCTGATTTACAAAATCGAGACCCAGGTAACAGGCCTCTCCAAACACTCGAATGCGTCGAAATTTTCGAGAAGAAACCCGGCTCGCTGTGACATTAGCAATCGTGCCATCTGCGAATTCCAGCCGAGCATTTGCGATATCAACGTGCGACGACACGACGCGGGCGCCCACCGCGGACACATAAGTGAGATCTGCGCTAACCAGTGAAAGAACGATATCAATATCATGAATCATGAGATCAGTAACGACATCAACATCCGCTGCCCGAGAGACAAACGGACCCAATCGATGAACCTCAATAAACCGTGGCCGATCCAGCTCCTGCACCAGCCGTACAACGCCCGCATTAAACCGCTCCAAATGTCCGATTTGCAAAATGACGCCCGTTTCTTCAGCTGCCTTGACGACCGCTCTCGCATTAGTCAAATGATCTGCAATAGGTTTTTCCAATAACACGTGCATGCCATGGCGCAAATAAGGTTCGGCTACGACACGATGACTAGAAGTCGGCACAACGATGCTCACAGCGTCGGCTTTATCGAGCAGGGCCTCAGGCTCGTTGTAAGCGGAACAACCACACTCCTCGGCCACGCGGGTCGCCGCATGCCCGTCAATATCCGTCACGCCCACAAGTTCTACCCCTGACATTGCAGCGTAAATTCGGGCGTGAATTGCCCCCAGATATCCCACGCCAACCACACCCACACGGATAGATTGTGTCGTCAAGACCTCACTCCCCTAATGCCGGCACATCAAACAAACAGAAATTCCTGTTAACGTGATACTTCGCCGATCAGTCATCGAAAACAACAATGACGCGGCGATTCTGGCGGCCTTTCTTTTCAATTTTCCGAACACGAATGCGCCCGATCTCCCCCGTTGAAGCGACATGAGTACCGCCGCAAGGTTGCAGATCAATACCTTCAAACTCAACTATCCGCACTTGACCGCTTCCTGTTGGGGGCTTAACCGACATCGTTCGAACCAGTTCTGGCTTGTGAGCCAGTTCTTCGTCGCTAATCCACCGCATCTGCATTGATGAATCCTGCGCAATCAATGCATTCAGTCGATCAGTAACTTCTTCTTTATCGACAGGGTCGGGTAAATCAAAATCAAGTCGTCCACGACCATCCTGGATCGAGCCACCCGTGACGGGTGCCGGGATAGCAGCGCATAACATATGCATACAACTGTGCATCCGCATTAAACGATAACGACGCTCCCAATCGAGTTTCAGTGTGACCGTCTCACCAACCGCCGGCAAATCGAAATCGGTCGACAGCCGATGCTGTTGTTCACCCGTCTCGGCGTCCTTTTGCGTATCTGTGACTACGAATTCGCGACCGTCAGTGCCCATCATCCAACCCGTATCCCCAGGTTGGCCTCCACCTTCAGGATAAAACACCGTCTGATCGGTGACAATCACCCCATCGTGCGCCGTTACTACTACCGCAGTGCATTCCTTAAGGTAGCCGTCCCGCCTAAAGAGTTCATCTGTAATTGTCATCCCTATTTACCTTACCCGCGGGCTCGTTTAGCAGATGGATCATACAGTGGGCTAAGGCTAGCAGTCGCGGGATAACGTTGACCTGCAATCTCGACCGTATAGCTACCGGCGGTGACGAACTCGTCATCAACGCCATCGCTATGCTCAACATAGCCAAGCCCGACCGCACCACCCAGTGAGTGCCCATACATGCCCGATGTGGTGCGACCCACTCTAATGTCATCACGCCAGATCGGCTCATCGTGATACAACAACGGCTCCGGATCGTTTACTAAGAGCTGGATCAAACGCCGGGTCAACGGTTGCTCTCTCTGTCGTAACAGCGCGGCCTCGCCGAGAAATCCCCCGGGTTTACCAAAATCCACAGCAAAACCAAGCCCCGCCTCAAGCGGAGTATCCTCGTCACTGATGTCGTGCCCCCAGTGCCGGAATGCTTTTTCGATACGGAGACTGTTGAGCGCGTGATACCCCGCCATCACAAGACCATTCGACTCCCCTGCAGCGGCAATAACATCGTATACCCCGATCGCAAACTCGCTTGGAATGTAGAGTTCCCAACCCAACTCACCCACATAACTCATTCGCGTTGCCCGGACACGGGCATAACCAAGGTCGATCTCTCGCGAAGCACCGAAAGGAAATGACGTAGGCGAGAGATCCTCAGGAGTCAGTTCCCTCAATAGCGTACGAGACCGTGGCCCCATTAACGCGATAACCGCGTATCCACTGGTGACATCCGTTGCCACTGCACGCGCATCATCGGGAATATGTTCTCGCAACCAGTAATAGTCCCTGGCCTGTGACGCTGCCCCCGTTACGATCAGGAACTGGTCGTCATCAATCCGTGTGACTGTGAGATCCGCCTCAATCCCGCCACGAGCATTCAGCCACTGTGTATAAACCGCCCGACCAGAAGGAATATCAACATCACGGGCTGATATGTGCCCCAGAACACGGGCCGCATCCGGTCCCTGCAAAAGAATCTTACCAAAGGACGACAGATCAAACAGACCCACACCTTGGCGAACGCCCTGATGTTCAGCACGGCTGTTATCAAACCAGTTCTGACGGCCATAACTGTACTCATAGGCTGGCACCGTACCCACTTCGCCGAACCAATTTGGCCGCTCCCACCCGGACACCTCTCCAAAACACGCGCCAGCAGCTTTCAGACGATCGTGTAACGTCGACACACGCACCGGCCGCGCGCTCTCTACCTGCCGATAAGGCCAATGCATGGCATAGAGCAGACCGAGGGCCTCTGTTGTGCGATCGTGAAGGTATCTTTGGTTACTCTGGAAAGGCATCACCCGCCTTATGTCAACATCCCATAAGTCCATCGGCGCATGACCGGTATCTATCCATTCGGCAATGACTTTACCCGCCCCTCCAGCCGACTGGATACCGATCGAATTGAAACCTGCGGCAACAAAAAAGTTGTCAATTTCTGTTGATGGCCCAAGGTAGTATCGGTTGTCGGGCGTGAAACTTTCGGGCCCATTAAAAAAGAGTTTAATACCCGTGTCCGAAAGCAATGGAATGCGGTGAATGGCAAGATCAAGGTGCGGTTCGATATGAGCGACATCCTCTGGCAACGTATCGAATTCAAAATCTAACGGGATCCCAGCCATTCCCCAAGGCTTTGCTGTCGGCTCAAACATGCCGATCAGAAGTTTCCCCGCATCTTCTTTATAGTAGTTACACGCTGACGGCTCCCGTAGCACTGGCAGATCGACGGGCAAGTCATTGATCGGTTCCGTAACAACATAGAAATGTTCCGCTGCATGCAACGGGATATTCACGCCACAAAGCTGCCCCACCTCACGGGCCCACATCCCCGCACAATTCACGGCAATCTCACAGGAAATGGTGCCCGCCTCGGTTCGCACCGATGTCACACGTCGACCATCGGTCTCGATCGCCGTTACTCGAGTGTCTTCGAACACTCGCGCCCCCCGGTTACGCGCGCCGCGCGCAAGCGCCTGAGCCGTATCCGTTGGATTAGTCTGGCCATCTTTTGGCAGGAAAACGCCTCCCACCAAATCATCAGTCTTGACCAACGGATGTAAGCCGCGCACTTCAGCTGGTGAAACAACCTGGGCCTCAAGTCCAAAACAACTGGCCATAGAAGCCCCTCGGACAAACTCTTCAAACCGCTCTTTATCCGATGCGATCGCCAATGATCCATTCTGTCGAAAACCCGTCGACTGGCCAGTTTCCTGTTCCAGGGAGGCATATAACTCGGTTGTGTATTGAGCCAGGCGAGTGAGGTTGTAGGTAGCCCTTAACTGGCCGACTAACCCTGCTGCGTGCCAGGTCGTACCCGAGGTCAATCTCTTACGCTCCAACAACACCACATCCGTCCACCCGATTTGAGTGAGGTGATAGGCCACACTGCATCCGATCACCCCGCCTCCAATGATGACAACTTGTGCCTGTTGCGGAAGTTCAGTCAATACAAGCCTCCTTTATGTGGATCGGCAATCCGTCTGTTGGCCACGGACCGCGACAACGTGCGTGAGAGGTTATCCCAAACTGGGACAAATAATTCAAGAGAATTTCTGTTGTTGCTGATTTGTTGTTTCCATCTGACATCGGAGACAATCACACTAAGAAGCCTTCGCATTAGAAACAACGGCTGTCACCCGCTCTATTAAATGGCTATTTCTGACATGTTGGCACACTCACAACAAGAAAATCGATCACAAATCACTACCCACAACCATGACTGATCAGCCAACCACAGAAAATACAAGCACTGGTGAATTTCTGCACCCACGCTATTGGGCGACCTGGGTTGGCATCGGGGCGCTGCGCCTGTTGTCATTGCTGCCTATTCGGATACTGTTTAGTATCGGCAAGGTCTTAGGCAAGGGGCTGCACCTCATCCTGCCTGGTCGAAGGCGCATCGCTACCATCAATATCCAGCGGTGCTTTCCCACGCTCTCGTCTAGGGAAGTAGCCACCATCGTTCGAGAATCATTCGAGGTTATCACGACCGTTGCCATCACCACTGGAATCAGTTGGTGGGCATCTCGTGCCAGACTAAGCCATCTGGTGCACCTGCACGAGGCGCACCATTTTACCGACGCGCTGGCCCAAGGTCAGACCGTAATCCTCCTCGCTCCCCATTTCTCTGCAGTCGCCACCGTTAGTATTTACCTCGGCACAATCGGGTCAGGCGTTAGCATTTATCAACGCATCAACAATCGCCTTTTAGATAAATTCGTTTTGCGCGGTCGTCAACGATTCGGCAGCCGAATGTTCGAGCGTAAAAGCAGCATGCGTGACGTCATTCGGGCCTTGAAAAATGGTGAGTTCTTGTACTACCTGCCCGACCAGGATCCAGGACCTCGTCGAGCAGTCTTTGCTCCATTTTTTGATATTCCAACCGCCAGTTGGCCTGTCCTTGGCCGCATCGCTTCTATGACTAACGCTATTGTAATTCCGTGTTTTTGCAGTTTAAATCGGGACCGTAGCGGCTATGACATCACTTTCGATGCCCCGCTGGACAATTTCCCAGGCGACAGTCCGGTGGCCGATGCAACCCGCATGAATCAAGTCATTGAATCGGCCGTTCGGGCCATGCCAAGTCAGTACTTCTGGGTACACAAACGGTTTAAGACGCGCCCCCCGGGCGAGGACGACTTTTACCGCTGACTGACAGCGTAACTAAGATCCTCAGCTGGAGGTTAGACCCAACAGCATAACCTTCCAATACGCCACGACGAACGCTAGCCAGCGACGGCGGCTGCCAGCGCCGAGCCAACCTCAACCGTATTGGCCGATCCACCAATGTCCACTGTCTTCGGCCCATCCGGCGCCGCCATCACGGTTTCAATGCCGGCCATCACAGCAGCGGCAGCCTCCGTTTCACCGAGATGATCCAGCATCATGGCACCAGACCAAATCTGTCCAATCGGGTTAGCAATGCCTTTGCCCGTAATGTCAGGTGCCGACCCATGAACTGGCTCAAATAACGACGGGTGCTCTCTTTCTGGATTGAGATTAGCCGACGGCGCAACCGCAATGGTTCCAGTGGTCGCGGGGCCAAGATCAGAAAGGATGTCACCAAAAAGATTACTCGCAACAATCACGTCAAACCATTCTGGCGTCAAAACAAGGCGCGCAGCGAGAATATCGATATGGTACTGGTCCGTCTCAATATCAGGAAACCGATCGGCATTTGCAGCAAACCGCTCATCCCAGAAACTCATGGAATGAATAATCCCGTTTGACTTTGTGGCCGACGTCAATTTTCCTTGTCGCGACGCAGCCAGATTAAAGGCGTACTCATGAATACGGTCGGTACCTTGACGCGTAAAAATCGACTCTTGAAATGCCGCTTCCTGATCTGTTCCACGGTACAACCGGCCACCAATCTCTGAATACTCGCCCTCATTGTTCTCTCGAACGATTAAGTAATCGATATCCCCCGGCGTCTTATCTCTCAATGGACACGTCAGTCCAGGAAGCAACCTGACCGGGCGCAAATTGACATACAGCTTGAGGCCTCGCCGCATCGGCATCAGAAGTTCCCACAAAGAAATATGGTCAGGCACTCCGGGGAACCCAACGGCACCAAAATAGATGGCATCCAGCCCCGACAACTGTTCCAGGCCATCAGTTGGCATGATCTCACCCACTCGATGAAATCGCTCGCAACTCCAGTCAAAATCGACCCATTCGAATTGAAACCCAAACCGTCTAGCTACTGCCTCCAACACCCGCTGACCTTCTGGTACCACCTCTCGACCAATACCATCACCAGGAATGACTGCGATTCTGTATGTGCTCATCTGTTGCCTGCCCTGCGTTCGTTTAATCCATACACGCCGGCCAACGGCCGTCGCATAGCTCAGTACGAGCCAAAGACAGCTAAGTTTAACTCAGCCCCGTCGTTCCACCGAGCCAATAGTTAGCGTCGCACTGATGAGACTCCGTGCCTCATTTCATAGGCCGAAGTCTGTCGGCATAAACCACACAACTTGGTAGCTAATCGATCAACACAAAGATAAAGCCCACTGCCCAACACCACGCTGATACAAGTCGCTTCAAGTAATGGCTCAGTGGATACCACCATGACCCCCAATAGCTGAGGATAAGCCGCCAGCATCCAGGCTGCAGCAACTATACTGACTGACCAGCAGAAAAATTCCAGGGAATTCGACATTGTTCTAACTCCATCATCGGCTAAAAAACTAATGATGGGGTGACCACTGACTCATGGGATGAGTTTCCCAG
>Ga0066376_10000268_pt1 | contig 47321 bp, 41 predicted proteins | sample Knorr_S15_td_Bot_FD_77009 | JGI IMG/M metagenome (GOLD analysis project Ga0066376, IMG submission 77009) | Marine microbial communities from Southern Atlantic Ocean transect - Knorr_S15_td_Bottom_ad_5009_LV_A | ecosystem: Environmental > Aquatic > Marine > Oceanic | place: Southern Atlantic... | reverse complement strand
ATCCATTTACGACGCAGTAAATCTGTAGTTTTAGTTTCTTCTTCTAAATCTGAATATTGATTTGTTATATCTAAATTGTAGTCATAAATTTTTTCATTTTCTTTGAAAACTTCAAAATAACCTTCTCCATTTACTAAATATATAACATTTCTAAAATTGAGATTTTCATTATATAGATATGAAGTATTTAATGAATAAATTTGTTGCAAAAAATCATCTGTATAACTTTCATATCCCATTTTGCGTAGTTCTCGATTATTAATATTTTCTGCTGAAATTCCATCCCAAGTTAAATCTGTATTTTCATAACCTATTTGAGCTCTAAATTGATTAGTCATCTTTTCTGTTTGGCGTTCAATCCCAATAAAGCCAGAAATTTGGTGACTGTTATGAAAATCACGATATCCATTAGATTTAATTTGAGAAAGTCGCACATTAAATCCAATATTTTTGTATAATTCTCTTCCAGAATTATAATTAAATCGATATTTTTGTGTATTAAATGACCCATAACCAATTGATGTATTGATACTTCTATCATCATTAACAATCTCTGTAATCACATTAATTGAACCTCCGAATGCTGCCGAACCATATAGGCTATTACCAACACCTCTTTGTATTTGAACATCTTTTGCATTACTTAAAATATCACCATGATCAACCCAATACACTTGATGACTTTCATTGTCATTTAATGGGACGTTATCTATCATGACGGATATTTTACTTTGATCAAAACCTCTAATCGAAATGTATGAATAGCCAGTCCCATTTCCACTTTCACTATAAGCATACACTCCTGGTTCCGATGCAAGTATCATCGGGGCATCTTCAAAGGTATAGTGTTTTTTTATTTCTTCCTTAGTTAGGGTAGAAAAAGCAATTGGGGTTATCCCCTCTATTGCACGAGACGCTGAAATTTGAATGCTATTTCCGCTTAAAGCCTCTTGTTTCAAAACTATTATAAATTTTTTCGAATTAGCCCTAATTAATACATCATTATAACCAATATGGCTAAAGGTGACAGTTGCATTGGCATCCACTATTAGAGAGAACGAGCCATCAGGTTGACTGGTAGTGCCTATATCTCTAGTATATATATTGACGTCAGAAATAGGTTCATTGTTTTGAGTGAGTATCTTTCCCTGCACATTAATGGTTTGGGTAAAAGATAAAGAGAATAGTAAAAAGGTAAGTATTGTATTACGAATTGGATAGTCAGCGTTCATTGTGTTTCCCTCCGCTAGCGTTATCTAGATCAGGTTAAAGGGTATATTCTCAGCAGATTATCTTTATATAATGCACCCCTAACATTGTATGAAATTTATGGATAATTTGATTCAATATTCTATAATAGTTATTCTTAATTTTGGAAAAATATGTCACAAATTTAACATTGAATATGTAATTATATATAAGTGTGCGTTTTTCTCCTCGACAAATCAAATTATTTAAAAAATGAAAATAGTTTGTCCTTAAACTGAGCCTCTTTACGTATATATAAAAGGGCGTCTTAATACGTCGTCCCATATGGACCTCCTAAAAACCTCAGTGTTGCCGTCCCAGTGCTGGGGGTTTGTTTTTATTTAAGAATTAGCAACCCCAAATAATTCTACACCGCCCCCATATATCTGCTGTAAATTGCCCACTTTATTATTGGGGTTTCATGACAGATTCAAATTATAAACGCACCATTTTTGCATGGTCTATGTACGACTTTGCAAACCAACCCTTCACCACATTGGCAGTTACCTTTATTTACGGCACATTTTTCACTAAAGTGATTGCTGAAAATGAAATTATCGGCACTACACTTTGGTCACGTGCCATTACCATTACCGCATTATTTGTGGCATTTTTGTCACCTATTATGGGGGCATTGGCTGATCGGGGGGGTTACCGAAAAGTTTTTTTAATTTTCTGGACATGGGTCTGTGTTGTAGGCACATTTGCATTATTTTTTCCCCTACCGGGCCAAATAGTAGCTGCACTCACCTGTTTTATTATTGCCAATATTGGATTTGAAATGGGCGGTGTATTTTGCAATGCATACCTGCCAGATATTGCCCCCCGAGAAAAAATCGGTAGAATATCTGGATATGGCTGGTCATTTGGGTATGTGGGCGGACTCTTAGCGTTAGCGCTCTGCTTTGTATTATTTGTTCAAGCAGACATACCCGCATTTGGATTCACCAAAGAATTGGGAGAAAATATTAGAGCTACCAATTTATTTATTGCCATTTGGTTTGCCATATTTTCAATTCCCACCTTTTTGTGGGTAAAGGATTCCCAAAAACCTCAACGCTTGGGTAAGCACATAATTAGCAGTTCATTTAGCCAATTACGAGCCACCTTTGGAGAGATTCGAAAGTATAGACAAATGACCCGATTTTTGTTGGCACGACTTATGTATAATGATGGACTTATCACCATCTTTGCATTCGGTGGTATTTACGCCTCAGGTACGTTCGGATTTACATTTAATGAAATTTTTCTCTTTGGTATAGTCCTAAATGTGACAGCTGGATTAGGGGCATTTGGATTGGGATTTTTAGATGATATTTTAGGCGGTAAAAAAACCATCCAATTAAGTAATATTGGACTTATAATAGCCTGTTTGATTGCCGTAACTACTCCCAATAAAGATTTAATTTTCGTAGATTTACCTTTCTTAGGATTATCATTTATGCTCACTGGAAAAATGTTATTTTGGATTGCAGGAGCACTCATAGGGGTGTTCGCAGGACCCAACCAATCAGCCAGTCGCTCACTCATGGCACGGTTTATACCCAAAGAAAAAGAAAATGAGTTTTTTGGATTCTTCGCATTCTCCGGAAAAGCAACCGCATTTATTGGTCCATTTTTATTGGGTGTAATCACGGAAGTATTTAATTCTCAGCGCTTGGGAATCGCTGTGGTGGCAGTACTATTATCCTTGGGAGCCATCTTACTAAATGGGGTGAATGAAGATGAAGGTATTTCAGCAGCGGGATAAGTATAAGTAATTTTTAAAATTCCTCCTTATAACAATAAAAGTAAATATCTATTCACTTTAAGTTATACTTTAAGTAATCCTTGTTTCGTATGATTCAACCTATGTAAGTTTAACCGTTCATTAAGATTAGGGGAAATCAATGAAGCAAGTCATTGCATTTTTATTAATTTCTTTTCTATGTGCGTTTATTTGTAGCACGGCATCATCTACTGGATGCCAAACAGAGGCGGTCATTTCAATCGAAAATTTTTCTGACCCACAAATCCATAAAAAAATTAAACAAGAATTCTCAAAGATCAATGGCGTTACATTTTGTGAAACATCTCTTAAGACTAAGACTGTAGTTGTACATTTTGATGAACGTAAATTTCAAATCAGTGATATTAGAAATGTATTTAAAAAATGGGAGTGCAATGTGAAAGATATGACGTTTCGATCAATTGTTGATTTTGTAGAATAACAATAAATAAAAAATATAAATATTAGAGAGGGCGGTTTTACTGCCCTTTTTGTTGTCATAAACCATAAAGATGACTTGCCGTGAGTTGAGTATGACGGCTAATTTATCTACCAAATTTACCCTCTATAAAAACATGAATATTATTGCAACGAATCGAAAAGCGAGACACGAATACCACATTCTTAATAAGTTTGAGGCTGGTATTGTATTGCAAGGATCTGAAGTAAAAGCGCTTCGTGAGGGGAAAGCCAATGTGAAAGAGGCATATATTCGTTTATGTGGTCATGAGCTTTATATAGTGGGGATGCATATTGGGGATTATTCGAATGCAGGATATACCGCCCATTCGGCTGTACATGATCGAAAGTTACTTATGCATCGTCGTGAGTTGTCCAAAATAAAAAAGGCTATTGAAGAAAAGGGAAAGACATTGATTCCCCTTTCACTATATTTTAAGAATAATCGGGTTAAGGTTGAATTTGGATTGGCGCAAGGTAAAAAGTTATGGGATAAACGCAAAACCAAGATGGACCAAGATGTTAAACGGCAAGTTGATCGTGAAATGAAAGGTAGAATAAAGAAATGAGTACATTTCCACCACTCAATGAGCAAATGGATATAATCCGTAGCGGTGTTGAGGAAATTATACCAGAATCTGAATTGGTGAAAAAAATTGAGAAATCTATTGCCAATAATGAACCATTAAAAATTAAATGTGGATGTGATCCAAGTCGCCCTGATTTACATATTGGTCATGCAGTACTTTTGCGGAAAATGCGTCAATTTCAAGAATTAGGACATCAAGCCATTCTGCTCATTGGTGATTTTACGGCCATGATTGGTGACCCTACAGGGCGAAATAAAACCCGACCTCAGCTCACCATTGAGGATACCAAACTCAATGCCCAATCTTATATTGAACAAGCCAGTATTGTGTTAGATAAATCCACCTTAGACATTGTGTATAATTCAAATTGGTTGGGTAAAATGAATTTTTCTGATGTAATAAAATTGGCATCCAAGTATACGGTGGCGCGTATGTTAGAACGGGATGATTTCACCAAACGGTATGGTGGGGGGGTACCTATATCACTTCATGAATTTTTATACCCATTAGCACAGGGATATGATAGTGTGTATTTAAAAGCTGATGTGGAATTGGGGGGTACGGATCAAAAGTTTAATCTGTTGGTGGGGCGTGATTTGCAGAAGGAATCGGGACAAGTAGCACAAGTAGTGATTACCACCATGTTGCTTGAAGGTACGGATGGTGTGGAGAAAATGTCTAAATCTTATGATAATTACATTGGATTAACAGACTCTCCATCAGATATGTACGGACGAACATTGTCTATCCCCGATGCGATGATTGGTAAATATTTTGAGTATGCAACCTCAATTTCTGAACAAGCATTGGATGAAATTAAGAATGATTTGAGTGAAGGTAAATCAAACCCGCGAGATTTAAAACGTCAATTAGCTCGTGAGATTGTTCAGATATATCATGATGAGGATGCGGCGCAAAAAGCGGAGTCTGAATTTGATGCATTATTTATCAAAAAAGATATTCCTGATGATATTCCTGAATATGTCCTTTCTTCAGCAGAAACATTGGTATCCATTATGGTGGGTAATAATTTGGTGAGCAGTAATGGTGATGCGAAGCGGATGATTAAGCAAGGTGCAGTCAAATTAAATGATGAGAAAGTGTCTGATATGTTTTTAGAAGTTTCTCCCGATTCAGAAAAAGTGTTAAAAGTGGGTAAGCGTAAATTTTTAAGGATTACAGTATGAAGCAAATAATTAAATTGGTCATTATCTGTTGTCTTGGTGGATGCTATAATATGTATGGTATCGCACTCCAAGAGGTGAAAACAAATTTTATTCCCTCACAGCCCCATTTGAATTACCAGTTAGAAACCACTATTGGAGATGTGCCTAAATCTATAATTTTCATCATCTCTGATGGCACGGGAATAGGACAATATACCGTATCCTATTATGCCAATGGTGATTTTGCGCCAGCTCGATTTGATCATGTGGGTTTGGTTGCCACACATCCCTATGATGGTGAATGTAGTACCAGTTGCAAGCTGGTTACGGACTCAGCCGCCAGTGGAACTGCTCTATCAGCAGGACTAAAAACTTATAATGGTGCCATTGCGGTAGATGTGGATAAGAACCCAGTAAAGACCATGTTAGAGTGGGCACAAGAAAAGGGGATGGCAACAGGTTTAGTGGCAACATCCACAGTTACCCATGCCACCCCAGCTTCATTTGGCGCTCATGTAGATTATCGAAAAAAAGAAGCTGAAATTGCTGAACAATTTGCGGTTGCAGATATTGATGTAATTTTGGGTGGTGGTAAAAATTTCTGGCCAGATAGTTTAATTTCTATTTATGAAAAAAGAGGGGGTCAATATATTGATAATATTGAAACTCCCGTTGTCTCAAATAAACGATTGTTAGGACTCTTTTCTGACAGTGGACTTGAGAAAGTACATAATGGAAGAGAAGTTTCTACCACTCAAATGGCAAAATTAGCATTATCAAAACTAGAGAATGATCCTGATGGATTTTTTGTAATGATAGAAGAGTCACAAGTAGATTGGGGAGGTCATTCCAACAGCGCTGAATATATTAAGGGAGAGATGAAATCATTAAACGAATTGGTTAATTTTACATTGGACTATCAATCTACCCATCCAGATGTATTAGTGGTTCTTACAGCAGATCATGAATGTGGAGGTGTGGCTGTTCACGATGGGAGTAATGGAACCTTAGATGTTCGATTCACATCTGATTATCATTCTGCAAATTTTGTGCCTATTTGGGCAACTGGACCGGGTGCATCTGTTTTTGATGCCTTTATGGATAATACTGAAATTGGTAAACGCCTTATCGAATACATTAAAGAATAATGCAAAAAACCGTAAGAACTCCGGTTGCCAATTTGTACCGAACACATACATTTATGTCTGATCAGGTGTCACAGGCCCTTATGGGGGAGGTGGTAGATGTGTTAGATAAGTTTGAGTCGTGGTATAAAATTCATCAGTGGGATGGCTATGAATCTTGGATTCACAATTTTTATTTAATGGATGTGGTTGATAGTTCTGCGGACACATATTATTTTGATCGTCATACCAGTCAAATAATTTGTGAAGATGGCAAAGAAATTTATATCCCCTTTGGTGTAGCATTGCCTGTTGAAGAGATGAGCGGAGATTTTGTAAAAGTAAAACTACCATGGGGAGAAATAGGAAAATGTATTATATCATCTCATCCATTAAATGATGATTTGGCCGATTGTATTATTGCGAATGCCCGAAAATTTAATGGGGTACAATATCAGTGGGGGGGGGTAACCACCTTTGGATGTGATTGTTCGGGATTTGTACAAACCATCTTCAAGTCTGTGGGTATAAAATTACCTCGGGATAGCCATGAGCAGTTTGATGAAAAAATGAGAATTAAATTAGAGGATGCGGTACATGGAGATTTATTATTCTTTGCTGATAAGGATAAAATTGATCATGTGGGAATTTCATTAGGAGATTCTCGTATAATTCATTGTTCCGGGTTTGTAAGAGAAGAGTCTCTTGCATCTTTGGACAAAGTATTCAATAAATCACTTTTGGGTAAATTTTATATGGCAATGTCCATGAAAGCGTTGCGTTAATCGGTGAAGTATTTACTAAATCGAAGAGTTTTGCTATTAAACCAAAGCTATCAGCCACTCATGATCATTGGAGCTAAAAGGGCTATTTTGTTGATCCTGACAGAAAAAGTTGATGCCATTGAAAATTATACTGAATTCATTCATTCCATGTATATGAAAATTCCCTTACCCAGTGTAATACGCTTAAAAGAATATGCACGTTTTACAAAAAAGGAGATTGTCCTTTCTCGAAAAAATATTCTCAAACGAGATAATCATACCTGTCAATATTGTGGCGCTCATTCTACACGTTTAACTATTGATCATATTATCCCCAAACAAAAGGGTGGACCTGATTCTTGGGAGAATTTGGTGGCTGCATGCGTAAAATGTAATACTAAAAAAGGCCATAAATTGGTGAGCGATGCAAAAATGAAATTACTAATGATGCCACGAAAACCATTGGTTATCGTTCATTTACAAAAAAATGTAAAACAATATCAAAAGATGTGGCGACCATATCTTTTTATGGAGAAACATTAATGTCAGAAAAAAAAATATTATTATCGGGGATTCAACCTTCAGGAAAACTGTGTATTGGTAATTATATTGGTGCAATGAAAAATTGGGTAAATTTACAAGAAGAGTATGAATCTATCTTTTTAGTGGTAGATATGCATGCATTAACGGTAAAACAAGTCCCATCAGAGTTACGTCAACGATGCCTTTCATTTGTGGCTCAGTATATTGCCTGCGGAATTGACCCTGAAAAAAATACGATTGTGATACAATCCCATGTGCCCCAGCATGCAGAATTAATGTGGGTACTCAGTTCAATTACGTATATGGGTGAGTTAAATCGAATGACTCAATTCAAGGATAAATCAAAAAAGCATAACACCAATATTAATGCGGGACTTTTTTCATATCCGGTACTCATGGCTGCAGATATTCTTCTTTATCAAGCAGATGTAGTTCCCGTTGGGGCAGACCAAAAACAACATTTAGAATTGGCACGAGATTTGGCAAAACGATTTAATCATCAATATTCAGATACATTTAAAGTTCCAAAACCCTTTATTCCCAAAACAGGCGGTCGAATAATGAGCCTTCAAAATCCAGAAAAGAAAATGTCAAAATCAGATAAGAACGACAATAACATTTTAGGACTTTTAGACCCCCCAGAATTGTTAATAAAGAAAATTAAACGTGCTGTAACTGATTCGGGCACGGATATTGTATATGATGAGAACCGCCCCGGTTTGGCAAATCTATTGGGAATATATGCAAAATTATCAGACAAAACTATGGATAGTGTAGTTGAACAATTTTATGGGAAAATGTACAGCCAATTTAAAGCTGATTTAAGTGAACTTTTAGTAGAAACGCTTCGACCTGTACAAGAAAAATATAATCAACTCATGAATGATAATGGTTATTTAGAAGATGTGCTTAAAAATGGTGCTGATAAATCATTTGTACATGCACGTAAGACATTGTCTAAAGTATATCGTAAAGTGGGATTTTTACCTAAAAAATGAGCTATCAAATTAAACTAGAGAAGTTTGAGGGTCCATTGGATCTTCTACTCTTCTTTATTCATCGGGATAAATTAAATATTTATGATATTCCTATTTCAGATATAACCCATGAGTATTTAGAGCATACCAAGATGATGGGTCTTTTACTAATTGATGTGGGTGGGGAATTCATTTTGATGGCATCCATGCTCATGCAAATTAAAGCCAAGATGTTATTACCCCAAGCTGGAACGATTGATGATGGAGAAATTTTAGATCCACGTACAGATTTAGTTCAAAAACTAATAGAGTATAAGCAATTTAAAAAATCTGCTGAAGAATTACAATGTATGCATGAGATACATTCCCAAAAGTATGCAAGAGGAGATGAAATTTCATTTAACCATCAAGAAGAGGATATGACAGCCTATGTGCAGAATGTGAGTTTGTTTAATCTTATATCCATGTTTAAGGCGTTAATTGAAAATCAACCTAATCTTAATCCTTATGAACTACATCAAGAAGAAATTAATGTGAGTGAGCAAGTTGTGGTAATTCGTGAGTTTTTTGTGAATAAAAAGAAATTTAGTTTTAATGAATTGGGCAAAACACTCATTACCAAATTAAGAATCATTGTTACCTTTATGGCCTTATTAGAAATGTTAAGAAGTGGTGAAATTGACATCCGTCAAAATGGCCCATTTTCTGAAATATACATATTAAAGGCAGCCTAATGGACAATAAAAAATTAGTGGAAGTATTGCTATTTACATCTCCAGAACCATTAACCCAGGTTAAATTGAACCAAATCCTTTTTGATGGTGAAAATGTTAATTTGAAGCAAACCATAGAATTATTAAATACAGATTATTTGAAAGAGGATAAGGGTATAAAAATTGAAAAGATTGGTGGTGGCTATCAATTATTAAGTCACCCCGAATACCATTTATATATTCAGCGATTATTCAATAAGTCCAAGAAAGTAAAATTAAGCCGCCCAGCATTGGAGGCACTCTCCATTATCGCATACAAGCAGCCCCTTACTCGAATAGAAGTAGAGAGTATCAGGGGGGTTGAATGTGGAAGTGTAATAAAAACGCTTATTGAACGAGAATTGGTTACCATTAAAGGTAGAGATGAGGGTGTAGGTAGAGCGTTACTTTATGGTACGACGCAAACATTTTTAGAAATATTTGGATTAAACCATGTGTCCGATCTTCCCAAATTAAAGGAGATTGATATGTTAATGAATGATGGTGAATTACCCACGGAGAAATTAAATGAGAATTAATAAATATTTATCACATGCAGGTGTAGCGTCTCGCCGAAAATGCGATGAATTTATCGAATCTGGAAAAGTTCGGGTAAATGGAAAAACAGTAACCGATTTTTCCTACCAAGTACAACCTACTGATATAGTTTTATGTGATCGCCATTTAGTGGAAAATACGAAAGAACGACGTGTCTACCTTTTAAATAAACCAAAAGGGTATATTTGTACGAATACCGATACTCATGACCGAAAAAAAGTAATTGATTTATTGCCAACACAAGATCGTCTTTTCACCATTGGAAGATTGGATAGAGATACAACGGGTGCAATATTAATTACCAATGATGGTGACTTGGCCAATCAGCTTATGCATCCTCGATTTAAAAAAGAAAAAATTTATTTGGCTGAAACCAAAGAAGATATTGATGATAAAGAGTTACCCAAACTTACGCAAGGCATAAAGCTTGACCGCGGTGAATTTGTCAAGGGTCAGATTAGACGATTAGATCGATGTAAAGGTCGTATACTGTGGGAGGTGATATTAAATGAAGGCAAGAATAGAGAGGTGAAACGTATTTTTGAATCATTTGGGACCCATGTGGTTTCTTTGCATCGATATTCATTTGCGGGGCTGAATGTGAGCAATCTAAAGGTAGGCAAATACAAACAATTAAGTCCCAAAATAATTCAGTCCCTATTTTAGCTAGCATTCAAGAGCAGAGAATTATTGGTACTTATGAAAATAAGCGTTAAATTACTGGGCTCTTTGAAAGGTAGAAAATAGACGATATGATAATCGCCATTGACGGTCCTGCTGGTTCGGGGAAAAGTACAACTGCAAAAAAAGTTGCGGCTCAATTAAATCTAATACATTTAGATACAGGGGCCATGTACCGAGCAGTTGCCCTTTATATCCTTAATCAGGATTTTTCAGAATCCCACCTCAAGAATGATAGTCAGATGATCCAAGTCCTAGATGAAATTGAAATTAAATTTTCCAATGAGACGAACAATATTTTTCTCAATGGAAAAGATGTTTCTATTGAAATTAGAGAAAATAGGGTGTCTGAATATGTGAGTGAGGTGAGTGCTATCTCTTTAGTAAGAGAACGTATGGTTCTTTTGCAGCGTGAGATTGCAACGGGAAATAATGTTGTATTAGAAGGACGTGACATCGGCACACGGGTTTTCCCCGATGCGGATGTTAAAGTGTTTCTAAATGCTGATGTAAATGAGCGTGGTCTTCGTCGATTTAAAGAGCTTGTTAAAGAAGGTGTTGATATATCTTTAGATGAAGTGATTCGAAATATTGAATCACGGGATTTAAAGGATTCTACACGAGAGCATTCACCATTAGAGAGGGCAAAGGGTGCCATTGAGATTGATACGACAAAACTATCGATTGATGCTCAGGTGAATGAAATTGTTTCATTAATACAAACTAAAAACTAAACAGGAGTATGACTCAATTTATGAGTAACGAAGACGTAAAAGAAATCACACAGGATGTAGACGCTACAGAAGCCGTAGAAACTGAAGTTGTAGAAGAAGTATCCGTAACCCCCATTGCAACTGAAGAAACCTCAGAAACAGTTGTTGAGGAAATTGTAGAGACAGTAGTTAAATCAGAGGAGAAACCATTGAAACTCGTGAATTATTTAGATAATTCTATTTTAGATGTTCGCGTTGTTACTGAGGCAGAACTTGCACAGTACGATGTTGATGATGAAGTTGAAGAGTCCGGTGATTTTGAAGCCTATTTTAGCACTTTTGCGGAAGTAAGAGAGCGCGATGTTACCAATGGAACGGTGGTTGGCTTATCTGACCGCGAAGTTTTAGTAGACATCGGTTTTAAGGCTGAAGGCATGATCGATCGAAACGAATTTTCAGAATTACCTGAAATTGGCGATGTAATTGAAGTATTTGTAGTTACATTTGAAGATCGTCGTGGAAATATTATTTTATCAAAAGAAAGAGCGGACTTCCATCGTCGTTGGAATCAAATCAGAAAGTCTTTTGAAGATGAAGAAGTTATCAATGGTACAATTGTTCGTAGAATCAAAGGGGGTATGATTGTAGACCTTGGTGTGGTTCAAGCATTCCTACCCGGTTCTCAAATTGACGTGAAACCCGTAATGGATTTTGATGAATTTGTGGGCATGGAAAGTGATTTTAAAATTGTTAAATTTAATGAATTACGACAAAATATTGTACTATCTAGAAAAGCAATTTTAGCATCTGATCTTATGGAGAAACGTCAAGAAGTTCTTGCTCAAATGGAAGTGGGAATGGTTCTTGAGGGAATGGTTAAAAATATAACTGATTTCGGTGCATTTATCGATCTTGGGGGTATTGATGGTCTTCTTCATATTACTGACATTACATGGGGTCGTATTAATCATCCAACTGAGAAACTTAATGTGGGTGAAACCATTACCGTTAAGGTGATTGACTTTGATGTAGAAAAAGTAAGAGTTTCTTTAGGCTTGAAACAGCTTTCAGCTGAACCATGGGAAAATGTGACTGGTAAATATCCTGTTGATCAAATCATCACTGGTAAAGTTGTAAATATGATGAATTATGGTGCGTTTATTGAACTTGAAGAAGGAGTTGAAGGTTTAATTCACATATCTGAAATGTCTTGGACACGTCATATAAAACATCCATCAGATATGTTCAAAATGGGTGATCAAGTTGAAGTAAAAGTATTAAGTGTGGATCTTGAAGATAAAAAAATATCTTTGGGTATTAAGCAACTTCAAGAAAACCCTTGGGATACAATTGAAGCCAAGTATGGCATCGGTTCTGTACATAAGGGTATAGTTCGTAATCTTACTCAATTTGGTGCATTTGTGCAACTTGAAGAAGGTATTGATGGCTTAGTTCATATTTCAGATATGTCATGGACGAAAATGATTAAGCATCCGAAAGAAATTATGAATAAAGGGCAAGAACTTGATGTGAAGATTCTTGAAGTTTCAAGTGAGGATCGTCGTTTAGCATTGGGAATAAAACAGCTTGAAGAAGATCCTTGGGAAGAAATTTCTGAACAGTATACTTCGGGTAAAAAAGTTGAAGGAACAGTGATTCGCGTATTAGAAAAAGGAATCATTTTTGATTTGGGTGATAGTATAGAAGGTATTGTACCCATGAAACAGATTCCAAAAGCGGTTCGTAGCAAAGTTCGCGCTGAATATACTACAGACAAGACTTTCGAAGTAATGGTTCAAGAAGTTCATGTTGAATCAAGGAAAATTGTGTTGATGTTGGATATGGGTGATGTTGAAATGAAAATTCCTGAAAAACCAAAAAAACAGGAAAGTGCTTCAACTTCTGATAAATTGGAAATACCTCAAGAGGTTATTGATAGTATCTCTGGTTTAAGTTCATCTGAAAATTCAGAAGACGAGTAGTCAAATAGGTTATATGAAAGGGTCGTGAGTTTTTTTGCTTACGACCCTTTTTTTTATCAAAAATAATTTATGATTGTATTGGGTATAGAAACATCATGTGATGAAACTTCTGCAGCAGTAATCCAAGACGGATTTCTGAAAAGTAATATTGTATTATCACAGGAAATACATGGCGAGTATGGAGGAGTAGTCCCTGAAATTGCATCGCGTGAGCATGAGGTCCATTTAACATCAATTATTGCATTGGCCCTACAGCGTGCATCAATTTCTAAAGAAAATGTAGATGCAATTGCAGTAACCTATGGTGCGGGATTAATGGGGGCACTTTTAGTGGGATTAAATGTGGCAAAGGGATTGGCTATAGGGTTAAATATTCCCTTTTTAGGCGTGAATCATATGGAGGGACACCTCTATGCAAATATGATTGATAATCCACAAATGGATTACCCCTTTTTATGTATGCTCGTATCAGGTGGACATACCCAAATTTGGCGGGTGGATTCATTTGGTGAATACACCCTATTTTCTAATACAGTGGATGATGCTGCTGGAGAGGCCTTTGATAAAGGGGCACGAATTCTTGGATTAAAATATCCTGGTGGACCTGAAATTCAAAGGGTGGCAACTGGTGGCGATTCCACAGCGTTTGATTTTCCACGACCACGATTAAAGCGATCTGAATTAGATTTTTCCTTTAGTGGATTAAAGACAGCAATTTTATATACATGTAAAAAAATGAATGCAAATGAATTAATTATGAATCAATCAGATATTGCAGCAAGTTACCAAGAGGCAATCATTGATACCTTACTTGAAAAATTGGAAAAAGTACATCTAAAAACAAATATAAATAAAGTTTCTGTTGCTGGGGGTGTGGCTGCAAATTCACGTTTTCGTGAAAAAGCCAGTGACCTTTCTCAAAAAATTGGGTTGAATATTCAATTTCCCAAGATGGAATTATGTACAGATAATGCAGCAATGATTGCAATGGCTGGATATGAACGACTCAACGGTGGCGAAATTTCAACTCTTGATTTACCTGCAATCCCCAATTTAACATTGGCAGGATAATTGATGCAATTTCATGTTTTAGGATCAATTTTAATGGCATTGTTAGGCCTGGTCATTTTTGGGTTTTTATCCTATGTCTATTGGCAAAACATCCAATCTATTAAATCATATCAAAAATATTTTCTTTTAATTCTACGTACTCTCACCCTCATTCTCATTCTCTTTTTGATACTTGATCCATGGTTCCAATGGAGCAAAAAAATCGATATTCAAGAAAATTTATCAGTATATCTTGATTCATCCATGAGCATGAAGTCTCAACTAGAATTCGATAATATTGAAATTAGTGATTTGAAATCGCAAATAGATAATTGGTCAGAGAAAAATAATGTGAATTCTGAATGGTATTTATTTGGAGAAGAAATAAGGGCTGCTTCAATTAGAGGTATGGGTATTTTTTCTGATTCACTTACAAATTTTACCCACTTACCCGATCATATGCTTATCAACAATAGCCAACAAATTATTCTTATTTCAGATGGACAGTCAAATATGGGAATGGAAATAAAACATCTCCAATTTAATAAAGAAATAAAAATTCATATTATTGGTGTTGGTTCAGATTCATTAGTAGATGATTTATGGATAGATAATATTAATGCGCCAACACAGGTATTTATTGAAGATTCGGTATTAATTAAAATTACGATGGGCTATGAGTTAAATGCTGATGTAAATGTTGATATTTATTTTGATGGGAATGGAGAAGTGAACAATTCAATGTCAATAAAAATTCCATCAGGAAAAGGATTTATAGACATTGAAAAGTCCATTATGGCAACACAAATAATTGATTTAAAGTACGTAAAAATACATGCTGATATTGAAGAGTCAAATCTTGAAAATAATATTGAACTCATTAAGATTGAAGTAAATCGACAGAAAAAAGGAATATTGCTGGTATCTAGTGGACTTTCACCAAATACGCATCTTATTAAAAATTTGCTTACAAAATTACCACAACATGAGTTGACCCATATATATAGAAAAAATAAATTAGAATGGAATGTGGAAATTATTCAAATTTTAAAAAATTCATCCATTGAATTAATCATTTTTGATGATTTTCCAGGTTCTTCAAAAGATATTTCAATTTATCAGAATATTATAAATAATAGTTTATGGGAGAGTTATCCAAAAATTTATATTGAAGGTCCCAAATCAAATGCTTCTACTGCAGAGACGCTAAGTAAGAAGTTAAACACAAGCATTCGAATTATAGATAATATATCTGATCATAAAATTGTTTTTTTTAATGATGTGTCTATTTTTAAAAGGGTGGATATAACATCCATTCCACCCAGTAAAAAGCAGATGAATTGGGAAAGTGATGTAGATAATGTGATTTATGGTTTTGATGATGAAAGTTCATCCATTGTGAAAAATAATAATTTCTACGGCTTTTTTATTCAAGATGCACAGGAACTAATTTTGAGTGAAAGTAGAAATCATAAATCTGTTTTGAAAGATATATTTTCAGATATTTTACTCCATGCATTTACAGGTGATGAAAATCTATTAAAGGTAATATCAGATAAGCATAAATATATGGCAAATTCACCCATTCTATTTAATATTGAGAAAAGTCCAATACTGGGATTTGGATTGGTTGAATTAAAGGTAATAAATCAAATTAATGAACCCATAAAAGAAATTATCATTGATGCTAATGAAAATCATTCAAATACTCAGTTCTTTACCCAGCCTGGGGATTATATGGCTATTGCATCAATGGAAACAAAGGGTGGTGTAAAGGTAAAAAGCACACCATATAATTTTAGAATAATGGAAAAATTATTAGAGGAAGACAATCTATTTGAGAATAAAAAAGAGTTAGAAAGGTTAGCATGGAAAAATGGGGGAACATATGCTGATCCGAGCCATTTAGAAGCAATCTTGAAAACATTGAATAGTCGTCCCAAATCACAGTTAAAAGAATATAAATTTAGCGCACTCTCAACCCAGCGTTATTGGTGGATATTAATTATTATATTATCCATTGAGTGGTTTCTTCGGAAAAGAGAAGGATTGTTATGAAATATATATATATACTAAGTTTACTTTTTTTAATTTGTTTACAAAGTTTATTTTTATTTGCCTTTAATGAAAGTAGAATTGAAAACAGCAATGTAAGTTCGTCCTCTTTCAGCGACTATCCCAAACTTTTACCCATAAAGCAATATGATATTGTAGAAAATCACATTAATCCTGAACATTTTTATATTGGATTTGGAGATATTTTAAACTTCAATATTATCTCATCTACAAAATTATTAAGTTATGATTTAATCATAAATGCCAGTGGGTCAATTGTAGTCCCTATTATTGGTGAAATTTATATTGGTCATAAAACATTAGCAGAAGCTACAAAATTAATTATCAATGAAATAAATTTAAAATATGAGCATGCTAATATTTCTATTACATTAAAAAAGGCGGGATTATTCAAAGTAAAAGTTAATGGTCCCTTCAATCATTCTGTCATCTATTCAGTTAATGCATTTAATACTGTTTATGATTTGTATCAGATATTTAGTAAAGAAATAAAAAAGGATACTCCGAATCCTTCGAATGTATCGAACCGAAATATAGTACTCAGACGTGATGGAGAATTATATAATATTGACCTGCTCAAGTTCGCCCAAAATGGTAATAATAAATTAAATCCAAATTTGCAAAGGGAGGATGTGATAACTATTAATTATGTTGATGGGAAGTCTTCAATCTTGGGAGCTGTAAATCGCCCTGGGGCATATGAATTCGTTCCTGGTGAGACGGTAAGTGAACTTATACATTTAGCAGGTGGATTTACTTATGGTTCAGATAGGTCTGCTATTGAAGTAACCAGCTTTATTAATGGGCAATTAGTTACGCGTCATTTTCCACAAGAAAAATTAAATGAAATTAGTATTTCCCCAAGTGATGTTGTGATGGTTCATAAAGACAATACACGGAATCGCCAAAGTATTGTCAATATTGATGGTGAAGTAAAATTTCCAGGCCCTTACCAAGTTAATTATGGCCAGACAGATATCAAAACATTAATTTCTCAAGCAGGTGGTTTTACCCAATTTGCAGATACAACCAGAATATTATTAATAAATAAACAAATTCCGAAATTTCAACATTCATCCTTCGAAAAACCAATTGAATTTACGACCGCATCTGATTTGTCATGGGCCATGCAAGTATTGGAATCCTCATCTCAGAAATATGCAATACAGCTTAAGGAAAATCAATTCGGAGATTATAAGTTGAACATAGGTGATGAGATTACCGTACTTCCTTTATTAAATTATGTAGATGTTGTGGGGGCGGTAAATTTTCCTGGTAGGTTCACTTTTGAATCTAAAAAAAAGATTGGTTTTTATTTAGAATTAAGTGGTGGGAAACATAAATTTTCGCAACACAAAATATATCTTATTAAATCTGGGACACAACGACGGATTCTGGTAAAGAAAAATACAATTGTGGAACGTGGAGATTTAATTTTTATTCCAGAAACGATGGAATATAATACATGGGAACGATTTAAAGATTGGATGACAGTTACCAGTCAATTGGGTACAATTATCCTTATTATTCAAAATATCATTAATTGATAAAAACAATTTCAGATAAATTAAAATCGAAATTATAAAACTTAGTAACTAATTATGGAAAATAAGATTGAGACTATGGATAAACAGATAGATCTATTTGATTGGTATAAAATTATTAATTCCAGATTTAAAACAATTTCCGGGATAATACTTTTATGTGTAATCTCAGCGGGAATCTATTGTATTCTAGCACAGCCATACTATCGTTCTTATATAACTATTTATCCTTCAGTTCAAGAGCAATCAATAAGTAATTCTTTAGGTAATTTTCAAGGGATGATATCTTCAATGGGATTTGATCTTTCCAAGAATTCTCAGAAAACCAACATTTATATTCCTGATATAATTGAGAGTCGAAAATTGAAAAAAAGTATATTGCAAAATAAATGGAAATTTAAAAAAACTTCCAATTCTATTGAATTGATTTCGTATTGGGGATTGAATGAATTATCATATTGGAATCCACTAAATTTATATAAGTACATTTTTTCAAGTGTAGTTACTCAAGAAATTATGGATCAAATTAACTTTGAAAATGCTATGGAAAAGCTAGCAGATCAACTTTCCGTTTTTGAAGAAGAATCTGGGTTAATTTATGTTGAAGTATTGATGGAAGAGCCTGAATTGGCAGCAGATATAGCCAATTATATAGGAAAATATGTAAAAGACTATCTTTCTTATGAAATCAGTACACAATCAACAAAAAATCGAATTTTTGTTAATGAACAAATGAATAATGCAAAGCGTGAATTATTTGAATCTGAAGTAGCTCTAATGGAATTTCAAAAAAGGAATCCCATGGTCCAGGACAATCCAGAAAATTTTCTAAATCGAGACAGATTAATTAGAAATTTGGAGGTCAACCAGCAAGTCTATATTACACTTCGTCAGCAATATGAACTTGCTAAAATTGATGAGATGAATGAAACACCAGTAATTAATATATTGGATGTTGGAGAAATGGATGTACGGGCTGTTTATCCCCGAAAATTAATGATTATAATCTCAGCATTCATTATGGGATGTATTCTATCATGTTTAATCGTATATATCTCACTTATCCGGAATCGTTTAAAAGAAATATCTTAATAAATTGGATGTACATTCTACGATTGGTTTCATCAGTATAATAGCCATATCGTTATTAATCTTCCTTCATACATATTTAAGAAACCAAAAGTTAGCATTTATATTCCTCTTGGGTCTAATATTTCGTTTTCTATTCGCTGTTATTATTGAATTTTATCATCTTTTCCCCACACTCAGTGATGAGCACACCTTCTATAATATGGGGATTTATATCAATCAATATTTTATTGGCTTAAAGCCAGTACTCCCCTTTGATATGATTACGGGTGTGTCTGCCTATGGGGGAGTGTTGGGGTCACTTTTTTTTGTAGCGGGTCAACATCCCATAATAGCTCGTTTATTTAATGTTTTAATAGGCTCAATATTAATTTTAATTGTTTTCAATTTTTCGAAGCGATTAAAATTTTCAGATGGATATGCGCTACTCATCGCTTCAATGATTGCATTTATGCCAACCTATATATTCTATTCAGCCATAATTTATCGAGATATTTTAATGTGTTTATTAACCTTTAGCCTGCTTACTTATTGGGTTAAATTTTTATTAGATGATCGTTTAAGATATTTAGTTATGGGTTTTACTATTGCAATTATTTCAATCCCTTTTAGAAAACAATTTGCACCTATATTAACTTTATGCTTTCTTATCCTATTAATCACTTACTGTAAAAATATATTATTTCATCTTAAAGGAATACGGATTAGAGGAATAACAACTATTTTAATTTTAGTTGGATCCTTGATATTGGGAATTGGTGTAATGAGTTTAATTCAATACGAAATTTCTACTTGGGGAAACAAGGCACTCATTGAATACTTTTATGATCAATCAAATTATCGTGGCACGGGAGGCTCAGCTTATTTAACTCATATCCAATATAATTCATTTTTGGATATTATTAAATATTTACCCATAAGATTTTTATATTTTACATTTGGTCCATTTCTATGGTCTGCAAATACTAATTTTATAGTTTTCTCTTCTCTTGAGTCATTAATTGGGTGGTTTAGTTTTATTTTGATTATTATTAATGTTAAAAAGTTATTTATACTGCAAGATAGATATGGAATTGCTATTTTGTATATATTTACATTTGCTATTATAAGTTTGATGGCAATGTCAATTGTTGACTCAAATTTTGGAACAGCTACTCGCCACCGCCTTATATACATGCCAATTATATACATCGTGTCTATCTGGACGTTACCTGGACATAATAGAGTAACTGCATGATTAAAAGTATCTCACAAACAGGCTTTGTTATGGGGATTTCATTTTTGTTGTCAATGGGGGCCACATTAATATTGGGGAATCAACTATCTCCAGAAGAATTTGGTGATTTTGCTCTATTAAAAAACTTCATATTAATTGGCGCAACATTTTCGATTTTTGGAATGGACCAAGGTACGATAAGGAATAATGTAGATGGTCGCCCCGTAATTAGTCCATCCATTGTCAATATAACGTCTATTATATTAAGTGTCTTTTTTGCTTTCTCAATGAAGGGGCTATTTACATTATCTTTTAATAATACATTTTACCTATGGGGTATAATATTTTGTGGAAGCAATGTACTTTATTTAGCATCTATATACAGATTAAAAAACATGTTTTTCCGTGCGCAGTTTATACATAATTGTTGGAAAATTTTACTCTTTGTTGTGGTGGCTTATGCATTCATCTTTGGCACCTTTATGAATATTGATTTTATTTATCAAGCATTATTTTATTCAATGCTATGTGTAGTTATTGTACAGAATATTATTGAATGGATACAAAGAGATACGACCAACTATAAAATTGATGATTCGGTTCAAGGCAAGGCTATACGGGATGGTATTATTTTATGGATGATAAATGTATTGGGATTATTTTTTGCTGGGATGGATAGATTTATTATCCCATCCATTACAACGAAAGCAGTCTTGGGTACATATTATGCAATTACTTTTATTTATATTACCGGATTTACTATGATTGGAAGTGCGGTAGGATATGTGATTTTTCCATATCTTTCAAAAAATGAACCTTTAGAATGGAGGAAGCCAACTAAGTTCATTATACTAATTTTAATAGTGCTCTTTTTTGGACTCATTTTTTCTGGACATTTCTTGACTTCAATGTTATTTTTAGGGAAATATGATTATGCTCTGATTCATCAAATTACTACTCCAATCTTAGTAATGGGGGTGATTCAATGTTTTCATACCATTATTCATTTTTATATATATGCAAAATCACCCACACAGATGTTAGTGAAGTACATAATTTTCTTATTATTTTTCTGTTCAATTTATTTTTTGTCATTCTATGTTATTAATAATTATATGGATTATACATTGTCATCACTAGTGAATCATATAGTTATAATTTGGATGTTGAAGATAGGCTTTGCTTTAATAATGGTGTATTTAATATTTCATGACAAAAATGTAATTATAACACGTGCAAAATAAAATTAAGCTTCTCCATCTCATTACAGGTTTGGGCTGTGGAGGGGCCGAAAAAATGGTATATCAATTATGCAAGTACCATGACCGCAATAAATTTGATATTTCGGTTATAAGTTTAGATAATACAGACTATTTTATTCCTAAATTTAAAAGCCTTAATCTAAAAATCATTTCACTAGGCATAGATAAAAGTTCATTTAGTTTTATTAAGGGGGTACTATGGTTAAATAAATTTATATCTCAAAATAAAATTCAAATAATACATGCCCATTTATTTCATGCCATGATTATGGCATGTATAGTTAAAGTCTATAAACCTTCTTTAAAAATTATATGGACGGGACATAATTCTAAAATGATTTCTATCTGGAGATCAATAATTACTTTTGTTAGTCGATATGCTAGGGACCATGATATTCTTTTACAAAAACAATTAAAATTATGGTATAATTCATCAATAATTTCAATAATTCCCAATGGAATTGAATTTCCTGAGGAGTATCAATCTGCTCAAAAATTTAATAATTTTACCTTTATTTCAGTGGGAAGTTTAGAAAAGCAGAAGAATCATATCTTTTTGATCGAATTATTTTATAAAATTAAAAATTCTACTTTGAATTTAAATATTTTAGGTAATGGTTCTGAATATAAATACTTACAAAGTAGAATAGATACATTAGGCTTATCAGAAAGGGTAAAATTACTTGGTCATCGTGAGGATGTACATGAATTGATGCAACAATCCCATTGTTTCCTTTTGCCATCTCTGTGGGAAGGGCTTCCATTGGTTATTTTAGAATGTGCCCAAGTTAAGATACCTATCATTGCATCCTCCATTATTTCAATTCGAGATTTAATTTCTGAAGATGAGGGCTATGTAGTCCCATTGGAACAGTTTGAAACGGCTATTAATAGGGTGATTGAAAATTATTCAGATGCATCAAAAAAGGCAAATAAATTTTACAATCGTGTTAAACAAGATTATAGCATAGAAACCTGCATCCAAAAACACGAACATTTATATGAAATGGTATTGAATGTCTAATATGTCCATATGCTTTGTTTATAATACTTCACAGTATCTATATAAATTTAGATTAGCATTAATGTTAGAAATGCAATCACGAGGCTATTCAGTCGTTGCCATTGCTCCAGAAGATATATATTCGTGTCAATTTATAAAACATAAAATTGATTTTATTCCCATTACCTTGAACCGAAAAGGATATAATCCTATTAGAGACTTAAGTTTGGCTGTGCAATTATATAAAATATATAAAAGATTGCGACCTACTTTTATTCACCATTTCACCATAAAGCCAGTAATATTTGGATCAATTGCTGCTCGAATGGCAAATAGTTCTAACATTATTAATTCAATTACAGGGTTGGGTTATACATTTTTACAGGGGTGGATTGTTCGAAGAGTTGCAGTTTGGGTGTATAAAATCAGTTTAAATTCGAAGTATGTTAAAAATATTTTTCAGAATCCCGACGATTTAGAAGTATTCACTTCCAATGGGATTGGACAAAAGGATAATTCATTCCTTATTTTAAGTTCGGGGGTAGATTTATTCAAATTTGCTAATTGCAAGATAGAACCGAATAAAATTGTACATTTTTTGTTTTTATCTCGAATGTTGTTTGACAAGGGATTGGAAGAATTAAAGCAAGCCAAAGAATTGCTCAAGAGTGAAGATTTATCGTTTAAATTGATTTTGGCTGGTTCTATTGATAATGGCAATCCAAGAAGCGTGTCAGAAGAATGGCTAAAGGTATCCTTTAATGATGAGTGGAGTACATGGATTGGGTATAGAGAAAATGTAGAAATTTTATTGGGTGAAATAGATGTGGTTATCCTACCTTCATTTTATAGAGAGGGATTACCCCATTGTTTAACGGAAGCATTAGCCGCACATAAGCCCATTATCACCACCGATGTTGCCGGATGCCGTGAGGTTTATCATAACAATGGCGTTCTTATTCCACCTCGAAATGCAATTGCCCTATACCGTGCCATGAAAAAAGTAATAGAAAGTAAAAGTCTTTCCTTTTGGGGTGAAAATTCTAGGAAATTGGCTACAAAATTTGATGTAAAAATTGTAAATAAAAAGACCATTTCCGTTTATAATTTAGAACCATGAAATTTCGTGAAATAACACAACATAATATGGCATCGCTATTTATCATTTTAATTTTATTTACATTGGATATTATTGCGTACTCAATAATAATTACATATTATCATGAGCATAATTTACCAATTAGGGACCTATTTTTTATTTTTGGTGGATTTTGTTTAATGGCCTATTTATCAAGGGGATATAATCCTTCTCCATTAACCTCTCGGAAGAGAGAAATGAAAAGCTTGATTAAGACTTTTTCATTCTGGATTGGATTATATTTAATCATCCGATTTTTTGTCAATCAAATACCCTTGAATAATTTATTAAACCTATCTTATTTATGGGTGAAATTACTTTTAGTGGCAATGGGTATTCGATTGGCTGTTCGCTGGATTCAGAAACAATTTCTCAAGGCTAAAATGGGTTTGCGAAATGTGGTGATTTTAGGCATCGGTGCGAATACTTTAAATCTAATAAAACAACTTCAAAACACTCCCACCATGGGATATAATGTGCTGGGGTATATGGGTGAGAAAGTTGATGCTACACTGAGTAGTATTGTCCCTTACTTTGGGACAATACATGAGATTAGAAATATTTCTGATAGCATAGAAATTGATGATATCATTTTATCATCCAGTGAACATACTCATGAAGAAATATTAGACATTATTGGTCAATTATATGACCTGTCTATTTGCATAAAAATTGTCCCTGATATGTATGAAGCATTAACGGGACAAGTTAAAATGAGCGTATTGAATGGATTGGCACTCATTGATGTAAATCCAGATATCCTTACTGAATATCAAAAGTTTATCAAACGATTCATCGATATTGCCACTTCAATTATTACATTTGTAATTATGGGCCCAATTTTTATTCTTTCCATGGGAGCCATAAAATTCACCTCTGGGGGTCCTATTTTTTATAATCAGGTAAGAGTTGGGCGAAATAGAGTCCAATTTACCCTGTATAAATTTCGAACCATGTTAAAAAATTCTGAAGAAGAAAGTGGTCCAGTATGGGCAGAACTTGATGATCCACGAATTACACCAGTGGGTCGATTTTTACGTAAATTCAGATTGGATGAAATTCCACAATTATGGAATGTAATAAAAGGAGACATGAGTCTTGTGGGTCCTCGTCCAGAACGCCCATTTTTTGTGAAAAAATTAGAAACAAAATATCCATATTATTTACGACGATTATGCCTGCGACCGGGTATTACGGGGTGGGCACAAGTAGTGGGTAATTATGATACCACAATTGAAAATGTTGAATATAAGTTAAAACATGATTTTTATTACATTGAGAATATATCATTGTTATTGGATTTTAAAATAATGAGTATGACCCTATTAACGGTCCTAAAAGGTAAGGGCCGATAAATTATATTTAAATGCAGTCAATCCGTCTTTTTATAAACAGGGAAAAGAATATAAATTACGGGTCTAATTATTGAAGGAAATTGAATAGATGTTGTCTCTCAAATTTATTCGTGAAAATATTGAAAGGGTAGAATTAAATCTTCAACATAAGAATGTTGACTTTGACGTGAAATCACTACTTTCTCTTGATGATGAACGTCGACGTTTAATTCAAATCGTAGAACAATTGAAATCTGAAAGAAATTTGTCCACAAAGGCAATTTCTGATCGGAAGAAAAATGGTGAAGATGCCAAATCTGCCATTAAACAAATGCGAGCGGTTTCAGAAAAAATAAAAAATCTGGATAAAGATTTGAAACAAATGGAAAATACAATATCTGATAAACTATTATACATCCCCAATGTCCATCATGACTCAGTTCCCATTGGTCAGACGGAGAATGATAATGAATTGGTTCGAGAGTGGGGTTCAAAGGCAGTGTTTGATTTTACGCCAAAAAACCATTTAGAAATATCAGAGAGATATAATTTATTTGATTTCAAACGGGCTACCAAAATGTCAGGAAGTGGTTTTCCATTATACCGCGGTGTAGGGGCAAAACTTGAGCGGGCATTAATTAATTTTATGTTGAATTATCATGTTGAGAAACATGGGTATGAAGAATTATTCCCCCCGTTTTTAACCACCAAAGGGGCCACCACCACCACGGGCCAACTACCCAAATTTAAAGAGGATATGTATCATGTAACCGGCGACGATTTATATTGTATTTCAACGGCTGAAGTCCCTGTAACCAATATTCATCGAGATGAACAATTGGAAGAGGCCAATTTCCCCTATAAATATACGGCCTATTCTGCATGTTTTAGACGAGAGGCAGGCAGTTATGGTAAAGATACACGTGGCTTATTAAGATTGCATCAATTCAACAAAGTGGAGATGGTTCAATTCGTTCACCCAGATACATCTTATGAAATTTTAGAAGAATTGGTGAGGGATGCTGAAGATATCCTTCAAGTACTGGGTCTTCATTACCGGATTGTTACACTATGCACAGGAGATTTATCATTCTCTGCTGCAAAATGCTATGATATTGAGTTATGGGCCCCCGGAGAAGATAAATATTTAGAGGTATCAAGTTGCAGTAATTTTGAATCTTTTCAAGCCCGTCGCGGTAATATTCGCTTTAGACGGAGCGATACAAAAAAATTAGATTTTGTACATACGATTAATGGGTCTGGTGTGGCCACTCCTCGATTGATGGTGGCCTTATTGGAAACGTATCAACAAAAAGATGGTTCAATTAAAATTCCTGACGTATTGGTCCCGTTCATGGGAATTGATTTAATAAATTGATGCATTATTCTATTCCTGATCAGACTCAAATTTCGTATCATATCTATGATGAGAAAGCCATGTATCCACTATGGGGATTACAACGTGGAAGCCAATTTATTTCTGCATATGGAAAATCTATTATAGTCATTTCACCGGGAGAGCGGAATCGTTTTTCAGGATCAGATTACAAGAATGCGAGTATCTCCATTGAGGGTAAAATTTACATGGGAGATGTGGAATTGCATGTATCCAATCAAGATCTGCATGATAAAAATCCAGCGTACAATGTGGTCATATTGCATGTTGTTTCTCAATGGTCTCTGAGTAATTTAAGAAAAGAAAATCAAACTTGGCATGTCAATGCCCGTTTATAAATATAGAAAATTAAAATAAATGAAAATTAAATATATATTAGTGGTTAGTAATATCTTCATATGCTCCCTTTTTTCACAAGATTCATTGGCAGTGAATACACCGCCTGTTTATACAGAAAATATAGATACGGCTACATTCAGCATTGACGAAATTGAAATGGATACGCTCTTCTTTGAAGAAGATGTGGATATATTTGAGGCACAAATGGATGAAGCAAAGGCCATTTTCTCTGAGGCTATTATCTCTGATTTAACGGGAGATACGCTGGAAGCTATGTATCAGTTTGATTTATTATTTGAATCGCTATCGGGGCTTGATGTATTAAGTAAAAATGGTGGTGATGAATTTCAAAAACTAGAATTTAATCGAATTTTAACTGCCACCATTGATTATTATGAAGATAAATCAAATACCATTGACAAGGTTGAAACAGGCTTATCTGTAGCGGTTTTTCGAGATAAACTAAATGAGTATATATATAGTCAAACATTGGAGGACCTTGAATTTGTAGAAGAAACAGTGGAGGTAATTCCTGGTCATATACCCATTACTTATAATCAAAAAGTGGCCAGTATTATTAAGTTTTTTCAAAATGAAGGCCGATCCAGTGTTCAAAAATGGCTAAATCGGATGGATCGATATAAAAAGATTATGCTACCCATTTTAGAGCAGGAGAATGTACCCCCTGAACTCTTCTATTTAGCCATGATTGAGAGTGGATTGAATCCAAAAGCATATTCCTATGCCCATGCATCAGGCCCTTGGCAGTTTATTTCATCCACTGGTAAGAGCTACGGATTAAAGAAAAATTGGTGGGTGGATGAACGGCGTGATTTTGAAAAATCAACCCATGCAGCCGCTCAATATCTTAAAGATTTATATGGTAAATTTGATGATTGGTATCTGGCATTTGCATCCTATAATTGTGGAAGTGGGCGGGTGCGAAAAGCCATCAAAAGAAATGGAACAACCGATTACTGGAAATTATCTCGTTTACCGGGGCAAACACGAAACTATGTACCCAATATTATGGCAGCCATTTTTATTGCCACTGATCCAAAACGCTATGGTTTTGTGGTGATCCCCGAATCTGAAATGAATTGGACTGTGAAAGTATTGGACAAATCAGTCAGTTTGGATGTGTTGTCAGATTTATCCGGAATTGAGGTGGAATTATTACAAACATACAACCCTGAATTGCGTCAAGGAACTATCCCTCCTTTGAAAGAAAATGAATTGTATAATTTTAGAATTCCGGATGGGTTCAATACTGCATTTGATTCTCTTTATGCCGCATTAGAGATTGAAAAGGTTGAAGAAATTATATTTTTGGATCACAAAGTAAAGCGGGGTGAAAGTTTATGGTTAATTGCGCGAAAATATGGAGTGCGAGTAAAAGATATTGTATCTATTAATAAATTGGGAAATGCAAAATATATTCGCCCCGGTCAACTGCTCCAAATTCCAACCGATGGATATGCTCAATATCGTAAAACATCCATGGTAAGTTCATCTAATAGTACCAAGATATATCATACGGTTCGAAGTGGAGACACATTAAGTGAAATTGCCATGAAGTATCGTACCTCCATTCGTAAAATTAAAAAGTGGAATGGCCTACGGTCTAATCGAATTTATGTGGGACAAAAATTAAAAATATGGAAGAGTACATAATATGAATAAAAAATGGATGATTTTGGGGGGCATAGTGGTTTTATTTCTACTTTCATTTTTACCCTTTCCCAATTTTCATTTTGGTCCCCAAATTGGTGTAATTACTATTAATGAAGCCATAATGGCTTCAGAAAAAATTGTTGAAGACTTGAATGATTTTGCATCGCGAGATGATATAGATGCAATATTAATTAGATTAAATACACCGGGTGGTGGGGTGGCTGCCAGTCAAGAAATATATGAAAAAGTAAGAGAAATATCAGAAGCGAATATGAAGCCCATTATTGTATCCATGGGGAGCGTGGCTGCATCTGGGGGTTACTATATTGCGATTGGCGCAGATACCATTATTGCGAATAAAGGAACGGCAACGGGGTCTATTGGGGTCATTATGTCATATCCCGTAGCGGCTGGTTTGTTGGACAAAGTAGGCTTGACATTTCAATCGGTAAAGAGCGGTGCACTAAAAGATGCAGGAAATTTTGCACGTAAACCCAATGATGAAGATTTGGCTTATTTCCAAGATTTGGTAGATAATTTACATCGTCAATTTGTGCGAACCGTTGCATATGAGAGAAGTATGTCATTTGAGGCTGCATCTAATTTAGCCACAGGTCAGGTTTATAGTGGTGAACAGGCATTACAGTTAGGATTAGTGGATATTATTGGCACCTATGATAATGCTATAAAGTTAGCCACACAATTGGCAGGCTTTGATGAAAAAGCTAAAATCATTTACCCGAAAGTGGAAGATGAGGGTCTTTTGGACATGCTTCTAAATAGTTCACATATAAACCTGCCTTTTTCAAATTTGGATATATTCCCGTTACCTGAATATAGCTTATATTATGGGGGTAGAAATTAATGACAAAAGCTGATATAATTGATGAAGTGGCTACAGCGACAGGATTAACGAAGGTAGAAACTGAGGCTGTCCTTGAAGGTGTGATACAATCTATTATTACCTCACTTTCACGAGGCGAGAGAGTTGATATTCGCGGTTTTGGAAGTTTTATTGTTAAAAAGAGATCTGCACGTGATGCCCATAATCCAGCAACACGTGAAGTGGTTAAGCTAAAAGAACGATTTGTACCTGCATTTAAGGTATCAAAAATATTAAAAGATAGAGTAAATAAGGCTTTACTCAGAGGGTTTTAAAAATAGGAGATAGATTATATGCCGTGCGGTAAAAAACGCAAAAAAAGAAAGATGAATACGCATAAGCGTAAAAAACGTCTTCGTGCAAATCGACATAAAAAGAAGAAGTAAATTGTCGATAAAAAATGGAAGAATTATTCATGTAAATGGGGGAATTCATTCCATTTGTAAAGTTAAATTTGGCCGTCATCTATTCGTAGCTGGCGGTTCTTATTTTGTTATATGAATAATGATCAGACAATATTATCTGTTAGTCAATTAAATAATCAGGCCAAGTTCTTACTAGAGAAAAAGTTTTCACATGTTTGGGTGGAAGGTGAAATTATTTCTCTACATCAGTATCGTTCAGGACATATTTATTTTACATTAAAAGATTCCACTGGTGAAATATCTTCAGTGTTGTTTTCTCATGATGCCCAAAAATTACCCTACATACCTGAAAATGGACAAAAGGTTACATTGTTTGGGTCCGTCAGTTTATATTCTCCCCGTGGACAGTTCCAATTTAAGGTAAAAAATATTCACTTATCTGGGCGAGGAGACTTATGGGAAGCCTATGAGCGACTGAAACGAAAGTTGGAATCTGAAGGATTATTTGATGCATCTCAAAAAAAGAAAATTCCATCATATCCCCAAAAGATTGGGGTAGTTACTTCTGTTGATGGGTCGGTGATACGTGACATTATACATGTGATGAATCGTCGTTCACCTCATATTCATATTATGCTTCGCGCCTCAATGGTTCAAGGGGAAACTGCGGTAGAATCACTTATTGCAGGCATTGAGGACATTAATTCTCAATCTTCAAAAGTTGATGCTATTATTATTGGTCGTGGTGGCGGTTCTATGGAAGATTTATGGTGCTTTAATGATGAGCGTTTGGTTCGTGCAGTTGCCAATTCAAATATACCCATAATTTCTGCAGTTGGGCATGAAACTGATTTCACACTTATTGATTTTGCAGCAGATATGCGTGCACCTACACCATCAGCAGCAGCAGAATTTTTGTCGCCAGTACGCGATGATTTATTTCAATTTTTAGACGAACAGGAAGAACGAGTTCTGGGGCTCATCCAATCTTATATATTGAAAAAATATCAATTTATTGGAATGGCCGTTATATCATATGGTTTTCATAAACCGGAACTCTTCTTCTCACAGCAAAAAGAAAAATTTAATAATTTCACCACTGCCCTTGTAAATTCTGCCCAATCATCTGTGGGTAAATTTAAACAAAAGCTAGAAATTGAATTGCAAAAACTCAATATATTGAATCCGATGGGCGTATTAAATCGTGGATATGCGTTGGTATATGATGACAGTGGAACGGCAATACAAGAAAATTCTCCACTTAATAAGGGTGATTCTATAAACATCTGCTTTTCAAATCGAATTGCCAATACAACCGTAAATAAAGTAAAGAAGAAATAATATGTCAAAAAAAGAAATATCATTCGAAGCATCCATGTCCGCTTTAGAAGTGGTAATTGGAAAATTAGAATCAGGGTCAACCTCTCTTGATGAAATGGTCCAATTATATGAAGAGGGGATAAGGTTGACTCATGCTTGCAAATCAAAATTAGCTAAAGCAGAAATGAGAATTACCACTCTTGTGAATGATAAAAATGAATTAAAGGAAGTGCCTGGAATATGATTATTGGTCTCACCGGAAATTTTCGTAAATCGCGTTTTTACCAAATTGTAAATTCAATTTACTCCCTAATAATTAATTCGGGAAATTCTTGTTATATTTCATCTGATTATCTTACCGATGAGGATGCCAGTAAAATGGATGTGGATATTACATCTTTAGAATTTTCTGATCTTGTAAAGAGATCTGATATTATTATTACCATTGGTGGGGATGGTACTTTACTCTCTACTGCCAGACGAATGGAAGAAAATATCAAACCTATTTTGGGCATCCATATTGGGGGTCTAGGCTTTTTGGCTGAGAGTACACGCCAAACCATGGGAGAAGCTATTCAATATATTTCAAATCAGAATTATTCCATTGAAAAACGAATGATGCTGTCATTACATATTACGAGATTAAATGGTAAGAGTGGTGAATATCATGCGTTAAATGATATTGTGGTAGATCATGGCCATTCGGGAAGAATTTTAAAAACAGAAGTGACCGTTTCTGGAGAATATTTGAATACCTATGAAAGTGATGGCTTAATCTTTTCCACCCCCACAGGATCAACAGCATATTCACTTTCAGCAGGGGGTCCCATAATTACTCCCACAATCGATACCATTACCGTTACCCCTATTTGTCCCCATAGCTTATCTGCACGCGCCATTGTACTACCTGCCAATGAGATTATTGAAACCAGCTTTGCTGAAGATTATGAAGGTATTGCCTGTACCATTGATGGTCAAATTCGCCTGCCTATGAAAGGGAGTACCAAATTAGAAATTAAAAAATCATCCCGAATCATTCAGTTGATATCTTTACCAGGGAATAATTATTTCCATACCCTCCGTTCAAAAATGGGGTGGACCGGTAATTTGAGATAATTACAAATTTCCTGAAGAATAATTTATATATATCGACGGAAACTCATAAATTTCATGTGGTGAAATTTACTCTATTATTCCTTGTTGTCATTTTTTTTGCATGTAGTCAATCCTATGAGAAATCGTATACGGACCTTGAATCTGCATTTACAGATTGGTATTTCAAATTTCATCCGATAGAATCTACCTTTTTTGGGGGGGCGACCCAATACGATTCAACATTTCCAAGATTAGATGTAGATGCGCGAGAAGAATATTTGGCTGATGTGCAACGATTTCATATTGAGCTCTCTCAAATAGATGAAACAAAACTCCCCGAAACTGAATATGTGAATTATATGATTTTAACTGAGTTTCTTTCAGATGAAGTTTTTTCACTCCAAAAAAGTAAACGATATCAATGGGATGCTAGCCTTTATCCTGAAATTATGTATAATGGATTCGTTGCATTAGTTGATTTAGATTATCTTCAGATGAGTTCCAGAACGAAAGCAATAGCGTTTCGCTTAGAGGCTAGTGGGACGGTTTTGGATTATGCCCGTGAAAATTTAAAATTTTATGATAAATCAACGGTTAAATATGCAGATAGAATTATTGAATCTATTACGTTATTGCTAGATGAATTGCCCATGAAAATAATGTCTGATAATGATACAATGGATAAAATCGATAATCACATTAAAATCTTAAGGCATAATCTTAAATATTACGGTCAATGGATGCGTGATGATTATTCAGAATTAGAAAAATATAATATTGAAAAAAAACCATCAGAAATATCGGAATTATTTTCACATATTGTGGGGAAAGATTATGCTATTGGTAAAGTTTCTTTATTAGCAGAAAAGCGAATGCATAAAATTCAAGACCAATTGTTTAATTTATCATTACCCATTTATCTACGGGAAAATGATGAACCTGTATGGGTTGATCGAGATGATTCCCTATCCGTTATTTATTGGGTGAAGGATGAATTAGACAACCATAGTATAAACCCACAAGAATATATATCATCGATATATGCTGCATCAAAAAAAGTGCATGATGAGTTGAATGGAAATCGAGAGTTGTATATCAATTCAATACCCAATATTCAAATTCGATTTGATAATGAATATTCCATTTCACCATCAATAGCACGTGTGGGTCGGTTTCAGTTAAATGGTAAAAATAAGGAAGTTGAATATTTAGTGAAACCGTTGGAGACATTGCAATTACTAAAAATTAATATGAACCGGTATGAATTAGATATTTTAATAATGAAAGATCTCTCTCCCGGTAATTTGCAATTTCAACAATCCCTTTCAAAAAATTCACAATTATTGCGCCAAATTATTCAAAATGATGTGACCAAATTTGGCTGGCAATATTATGCATCATCATATTTAATAAATTCTGGATTCGGGGGTAGTGAAAATTATGCTTACAAATTAACATCCTTATATAATGCACTGAAAATCACAGGATTATCATGGATGGAAATACAATTGGGTTATCATGAAGCAGATGAAAATGATATCATCATTGATTTGGCGATAAAAATTAATATTTCTGAATCTGAAGCAAATCAATATGTGACTAATGGTTCCCAGTCACCATTTCATTACACGCAGCAATTTATTGGCAGTGTGGAGATGGATCGTTTACAAACAGACTATAAACGGAAAAATAAAAATATAATGAACCTACGAGAATTTCATTCCCGAATATTAATGGAAGGATGTATTCCCATTTCACAACTTAGAAAAATGATTTTAAATTAATAGGATGCAGTAGAAGTATGGCAAATCCAAAATATGATGAAAGTAGCATAAAATCCCTCGATTGGAAGGAACATATTCGCCTTCGCCCCGGAATGTATATTGGGAAATTGGGCGATGGTTCTGCCATCGATGATGGTATTTATATTCTGATTAAGGAAATCATTGATAATAGTATCGATGAATATGTTATGGGATTTGGGAAAACCATCGATGTAAAAATTAGTGATAAAAAAGCTGTCATCCGTGATTACGGCCGCGGAATTCCATTAGGGAAAGTCATTGATTGTGTATCAAAAATAAACACAGGAGGGAAGTATGATTCTGAAGCATTCCTAAAATCTGTGGGTCTAAATGGCGTGGGTACAAAAGCGGTGAATGCACTTTCAGATAATTTTTGGGTGCAATCTATTCGTGATGGTGAATCGAAGTCAGCCCAATTTCAATTAGGTGAATTAATTATCGATAATGCTATCGAAAAGATTACCGTACGAAATGGCACTAAAATTAGCTTTACACCCGATGAATGTATTTTTAAAAATTATAGATTTTTGCCAGAGTATATCCAAGAACAAATTTGGAATTACGTATATCTAAATGCAGGGCTCACTATCAATTTTAATGGGGAAAAATATTTTTCTGAGAATGGACTCTTTGACTTTCTCTCTCGTAAGTCTGATACAGAAAAGATTCGCTACCCCATAATTCATTTACATGGAGATGATATTGAAGTGGCCATTACCCATGGCCAGCAATATGGGGAGGAATACCATGCATTTGTGAATGGGCAGAATACCACCCAAGGGGGCACGCATTTGGCGGCTTTTCGTGAAGCGGTGGTGCGTACAGTAAGAGAATTTTATGGTAAGGATTATGATGCTTCGGATATTCGTGCATCCATTATTTCTGCGGTGAGTATTCGGGTACAAAATCCCGTATTTGAATCTCAGACTAAAACAAAATTAGGCTCCTTTGAAATGGGACCTGAAGGACCAACGGTTCGTGTATTTATCAATGATTTCATTAAAAAGGCATTGGATGACCACCTACATAAACATACAGATGTGGCAGAGGCTTTGCAGAAGCGAATTCTTCAATCTGAGCGTGAACGGAAGGATATGGCTGGCATTAAAAAATTAGCCAACCAACGGGCCAAGAAGGCAAATCTCCATAATAAAAAATTAAGGGATTGCCGAATTCATTATAATAATGAAAAGGCAGATGAAGAGAAGCGGTTAAAGACGACCCTGTTTATAACGGAAGGTGATTCTGCCAGTGGGTCAATTACCAAATCTCGGGATGTGGAAACTCAGGCTGTATTTAGTTTGCGGGGAAAACCTCTCAACTCATTTGGACTACGGAAAAAAGTAGTCTATGAAAATGAGGAATTTAATCTTTTACAGCATGCACTGAATATTGAAGAGGGCATCGAAAATCTTCGGTATAATCGAGTGGTGATTGCCACTGATGCAGATGTGGATGGCATGCATATTCGCCTGTTGATACTTACATTTTTTCTACAGTTTTTTCCTGAGCTAATCAAAAATGGACATGTATTTATTTTAGAAACGCCCTTGTTCCGAGTCAGAAATAAAAAAGAAACCATTTATGCCTATTCTGAAGAAAAAAAAAATATAGCAATTTATAAATTGAGAGGGAAGCCAGAAATCACTCGATTTAAGGGATTGGGTGAAATTTCTCCCCATGAGTTTAAAATGTTTATTGGTGAAGATATGAAATTGGTACCGGTAATTTCAAAAGGGAAGATTCCCATCCAAGAAACACTCTCCTATTATATGGGTAAGAATACACCAGAGAGGCAGCAGTTTATTATTGAAAATTTAAAAATTGAAGAAGAGTTAGTAAATGACAACATCTGACGATTATCAAATTAATCCAAATTTGAGTAATGATGATAGTCTCCATGAGGCCAAACCACTCACGGGCTTATATGAAGATTGGTTTTTAGAATATGCATCTTATGTTATTTTAGAACGGGCCATCCCCAAATATGATGATGGACTAAAACCAGTTCAACGTAGAATATTTCATGCAATGAAAGAAATGGATGATGGCAGATTCCATAAAGTGGCAAATATTATTGGACAAACCATGCAATTTCATCCCCATGGTGACGCGGCCATTGGTGATGCTTTGGTAAATATGGGTCAAAAAGATTTAATGTTAGATACCCAGGGAAACTGGGGTGATGTGAGTACCGGTGACCGTGCAGCAGCAGCGCGATATATTGAATCTCGTCTGTCTAAATTTGCATTAGATATTGCATTCAATAAAGAGATTACCCAGTGGCAAGCATCTTATGATGGTCGAAAGAATGAGCCCGTTCAACTTCCCATGAAATTCCCCCTATTATTGACACAAGGGGTTGAGGGTATTGCGGTTGGGCTATCTACCAAGATTATGCCTCATAATTTTGTAGAATTAATTAATGCATCAATTGCCATTTTGAATGATAAACCATTTAAGATTAATCCCGATTTTCAAACGGGAGGTATTGCAGATTTTACCTTGTACAATCAAGGTAAAAAGGGCGGAAAGGTACGGCTTCGTAGTAAAATTGATGTAATCGATAAGAATATATTAGCTATTCGCAATGTTCCCTATTCTGTGACCACCACGGGACTGATTGATTCCATTCTTAAGGCAAATGAGAATGGTAAAATTAAAATCCGTAAAGTAGAAGATAATACCGCCGAGTTTGTTGAAATTATGGTGCATTTAACGCAGGGGATATCTCCTGATGTAGCCATTGACGCCCTCTATGCATTTACCCAATGTGAAATATCCATTTCCCCCAATTGTTGTGTAATTATTGATAATCGTCCCGTATTTATTTCTGTGTCAAAATTATTGAAATTATCGACTGAAAACACTGTTGACCTACTTTGCCAAGAATTAAAACTCCTTCAGAATAATTTATCTGAAAAATGGCATCTATCTTCATTAGAAAAAATATTTATTGAGAATAGAATTTATAGAGATATTGAAGAATGTGAAACATGGGATGCGGTGATTCAATCCATCGATAAAGGCCTAGATCCATTCAAAAAAATATTGAAACGTGAAGTGTCAGAAGATGATATTGTGAAACTGACAGAGATTAAAATTAAACGAATTTCAAAGTTTGACTCCTTTAAGGCGGATGAACTTATCAATGGAATTGAGGCTGATTTAGAAGAAGTTGCAATTAATTTGGCCCATCTTACTGAATATGCCATTCGATACTTTGAATCCTTATTGAAAAAATATGGTGAGGGCCGTGAACGTCGTACTGAAATTTCCACATTTGAGTCTATTGCGGTATGGAGTGTAGCAGTTGCAAATCAAAAATTATATGTTAATCGTGAAGAGGGATTTATTGGTTCCAGTCTAAAAAAAGATGAGTATATTGGTGATTGTTCAGATATTGATAATATCATTGTATTTAGAGCTGACGGTAGCTATCAAGTGACTCAAATGGGAGCAAAAAAGTTTGTAGGTAAAGATATTATCCATGCTGCGGTTTGGAATAAAAACGATGAGCATATGATTTATAACTTGGCATATCGTGATGGTAGGGCAGGGAAATCTATGGTGAAGCGGTTTTCCGTAACTTCCATTGTGCGTGATCGAGAGTATAATGTTACAGGAGGAACTCCTGGGAGCACAGTCACCTATTTTACGGCGAATCCTAATAGTGAGTCTGAGGTTGTAACTGTAAATCTGCATGGATTAGCCAAATCCCGTATTAAGATATTTGATTTTGATTTTGGCGAATTGGCCATCAAGGGTCGTGGCTCAAAAGGGAATATTCTCTCTAAGCATCCTGTTAGAAAGATTGTTCAAAAGTCAGTGGGAGATTCAACGCTTGGTGGCCGAGAAATTTGGGTGGATGAAAATATTGGTCGTCTTACTACAGAAGATAGAGGTACCTATTTGGGTAGTTTCAATACGGATGATCTGATTATGGTGATTCATGAGGATGGTAGTTATGAACTCACTTCCTTTGATTTTTCAAATAGATATAAATGTAATGAGATAAAACATATTGGGAAGTTTAGCCCTGAAGAAGTAATCTCTGCGGTCCATTATGATGGAAAAAGTAAATCATATTATGTAAAGCGATTTCAAATTGAGACCAGCACTACGGGCAAACGATTCAAATTTATTAGTGAAGAACGAGGTTCAAAGTTAGTGCTGGTGTCAGTTAATCAAAATCCAGAATTGGTTTTTAATTACCGCCTCAAAAATGGAGATAAACGCAGTAAAGACATTGTAATGATTGATTTTATTGATGTGAAGGGGTGGAAGGCCAATGGTAATAAATTGGGGGGGTTCTCACGTATAAGTGGATTCAAAATGAATGAGGTTGAGTCTGAGCCTAAGGTTGAGGTCAATGCTGAGGATAATGTTAGGGTAGAGTCCGAACCTGCACCTATGGAGACCCCCCCCCCCACAGAAGTTTCCAAAGATGATAGGGGAGATGAACTTAGCCTGTTTTAATTTTCCATTTTATAAATCATGTAAGGTAAGTACCCATATATGTTACAGAGAGATTGTTATTCAGTATGAAACGGCGTGGAATGAAGAACCTCAAAGGATTGATATTCATTAGAAGATTGATATCCTTCACTTCGTTCAGGATGACATCATTTTTATGAATAACAATAAACCAATAACTATTTTCCATTTTTCTGATTCCTGTTTCCTTACCCACTATTTAATCATTAATAATTGTTTTTCATTCCCAATAGCAGTTCTTCGAAATCTACCTTAAATTTCCCCTATGGATATGCTTCAATACGAAGAGAAATATTGGTCCCAGGGAATGGAATTTATAGCGGGCATTGATGAGGCGGGCCGCGGGCCATTGGCTGGACCCGTGGTAGCATCAGCCGTAATATTGCCGCAAGATGTAAACCTTCCTGAAGTTACGGACTCAAAAAAACTTACCGAGAAAAAACGTGAAGGTTTGTTTTATGATATTATGAATGTGGCTGTGGCAGTAGGAGTTGGTATTGTGCATGAGCGAGAAATTGATCAGATTAATATTTTGCAGTCCACCTATATGGCCATGCAGATGGCGGTGGGGAAGCTGATGGTAAAGCCTGATATTTTAATGGTTGATGGTCACCCTGCTGATATTAAGAATTTTGTACAAGAGAATATTATTAAAGGGGATAGCAAATCATTAAGTATTGCTTCAGCATCCATCATTGCCAAAGTTACTCGTGATCGAATAATGATTAACTATGATAAAGTTTTTCCGCTATATGATTTTGCAAGTCATAAAGGGTATGGTTCACAAAAGCACATTGAGTTAATTAAAAAATATTTTGCCACACCTATCCATCGACAGTCATTCAAACCCATTTTAGACCATTTACCCACCCTAAAATATTATAAAGAGAAGCGATTGGTGGGGCAATTAGGTGAGCAATTGGTGGCTTGTGAATTAATCAAAGATGGATGTAAAATTTTAGAAATGAATTTTAATGTACCTGAAATTGGCGAAGTGGATATTATTTTTACAGATGGAGATAACCTTGTTTTTATCGAGGTGAAAACTCAAACTAAAGGCCATGGGTGGAATGAATCGCGAACCCAAATAGATGAAAATAAGAGTCAACGAATTATGAATGCGGCGCGTCATTTTATGGATGAGAATGAATATGATACTGAGATTCGGTTTGATGTTGCAGAAGTAATATTGGGGGATAGTAAACCTAGGATTAATATCATCAAAAATGGGCTGAGTGCTTATTGATTTTTGAGGCTGAGGCTAAGGTTAAGAATAAAAATAAATTCAATATCCAAAAGGTAAACTTTAAGAGTTAATAATAGTCATAAGTCGGCATAAAGTTGCCATTTTACTGAGTGTGGTATCTCTGAGTTATTCTAAAGTAAATGATCAATATACTTGGGTCATACTTTGAATGAAAAAATATATTTTTCTACAGACCTCCCCTATCTGCTGAAGCAGTCGTCGCCTCCTTATAAAGAAGGGGATAGAGGGGTGGTTGATGTTTTTGGAATTGGAGTGGAAAACTGAAGGATGAGTTTGATGGTCTTCGTGTTTATAAATTTCAGTTATATAAAATAAATTTGTAGGGGTTGGTGTTTAGTGAATAGATTAAATTATCTTCTTGAAATTTCCCTATAATGGGTGTTTATCTTCAAAAAATAAATAAATCTCAAATGAAATCAATTATTTTATCAATAGTAATAATATCCATGGTTTTCCCTCGTTATCCTGATGCGGTGGGTAAAAACGGAATGGTGGTATCATCCAATAAATATGCCAGCGATGTAGGTATTGAAATCCTCAAGAGTGGCGGTAATGCCATTGATGCAGCCATTGCAACGGGATTTGCGTTGGCAGTCGTTCACCCAGGAGCCGGTAATATTGGTGGGGGTGGATTCATGGTAATTCGGTTAGCGGATGGTACGGTAACCACTATTGATTTTAGAGAAACAGCACCTTCAAAGGCTTATCGTGATATGTTCTTAGATGATTCCCTCAATGTGATCTCGGCTAAGAGTTGGTCCACATCATGGGCAGTAGGTGTACCTGGGTCGGTTGCTGGGTTTGGATTAGCCCACGAAAAGTATGGTGTAACTCAATGGAAAAATTTGGTTTACCCTGCATCTCGGTTGGCATTAAAAGGTTTTGATTTAGATTTGGTTAATTACAGTTATTTGAATTCTCCCTATTATATTAATTATTTATCCAATGATGTTGAAACTGCTAAAATTTTCACCAAAGAAAATGGTGATATGTTCGAATTGGGTGAGAAATTTATTCAACAAGATTTAGGGTTAACACTAAAACGAATTGCCCGAAAAGGCTATAAAGAATTTTATGACGGCAAGACTGCCGATATGATTGTGGATTGTATGAATCGAACTGAGGGGCTTATCACCAAAGAAGATTTGAAAAATTACAACGCCATTGAACGGTCTCCAATTGAGTTTGATTATCGTGGATATACCATTTATTCCATGCCACCTGCATCTTCTGGGGGTGTGACCATTGCCGGCATTTTAAATCAGTTAGAGAATGTTGAATTGGGGGAATTAGATTATCACAGTGCCCAACACATCCATTATGTATCTGAGGCTGAGCGACGTGTGTATGCTGACCGAGCTGAATTTATAGGTGATATGGATTTTGTACCTGTTCCGTTAGATCGACTATCTTCTGATAAATATGCGGCACTGCGATGGGGTAGTGTGGATTCGTTGTATGCCAGTTTGAGTACAGATGTATCGCATGGTGATATTCCCTTTATTTATAGTGAGTCAGAAGAAACAACACATTATTCTGTAGTGGATAAATGGGGGAATGCAGTGAGCGTAACCACTACGGTAAACGGATGGTATGGTAATGGTATTGTTGTAGATGGCGCTGGATTTCTTCTCAATAATGAAATGGATGATTTTTCATCAAAACCGGGTGTACCCAATATGTATGGCCTAGTAGGCAATTCAGCCAATGCTATTGCGCCCAATAAACGAATGCTTAGTTCAATGTCTCCCACAATCGTTGAAGATTCAGATGGCGATTTGGCATTGGTGGTGGGTTCTCCAGGTGGGGCAACTATTATTACCACCACAGCGCAAGTTATTATGAATGTAATCGATTTTGGGATGAATATTGAGGATGCCATCGAATCTCCTCGGTTTCACCATCAATGGTTACCCGATATGATTCAATTTGAATCTCAGGGATTTTCGGTGGAAACAATTAATGAACTCACACGTAGAGGGCATAAACATAAATTTAGAGCAAGTATTGGAGAGGCCAATTGTATTCAAGTAAATGGAGAATTGATTTTTGGCAGTGCGGATAGCCGAAAAGGCGCAATTGCGGTGGGGTATTAATGAAATTTAATAAGAAAAAGTTATTAGTAGAATTACGGGTACTCTTTATTTTAGTCGTAGTTGCCTTCACAGTGAAAGCCACATTGGTTGAAATATATGTGGTACCAACAGGTTCTATGGAAAATGAAATTTTGGTGGGGGATATGCTCATCGGTAATAAATTCATTTATGGCATGCGAACGCCAACATGGTTGGGGCTCCCTTATTCACGGATAGGATTCGATATTCCGTGGTTACGATTACCCAAATACAAGCCAGTGGAAAATGGAGATGTAACCATATTTGAATTTCCCCGAGATCCATTTCAAAAATATGTAAAACGATGCATTGGGATTGCAGGCGATGAAATTTCTATTTCCATGGGCGATATTTTCATTAATGGTAATAAAATGGAATTTCCTCAAAATGCCAAATATATCAAGGATCATTTGTATGAACCAGAAAAAGAACAACGGTTATATCCCGCATTAAAAGGGAATATGGATAATATTGAAACTTTTACTGTACCTCATAAAGGGATGAAAATTGATTTTACCAACGTAGTGGAATGGACATCCATCATTACTCTTCTTACTCAAGATGGCAATGATGTGAGAATGGGGGATCGGAAATTCACCGTTATTGATCCACAAGAAGTGGGACGAACACATGGATTTTTAAAATACAAATTAATGGGGCTTATTATGAATAGTACCTCCGTAAAACAAAAAGAATATCGTGCACGATCAAACTATGTTTCTGGTTTGGTCAAAGATAATCGGAGTGCGGGTTTATATAATCCTTGGGAGTTTACGATTCGGCCCGGCGACAATGAGGTTATTTACGAAAATTTGATGGTTAATGGTGAATATATCAAAGATATGGGCATATATACCGTTACGCATGATTATTACTTTTTTATGGGTGACAATCGGGATAATAGTTATGATTCACGATTTTGGGGATTTGTTCCAGATAATCAAATTTTAGGTACGCCATTGGTTTCACTCATCAACTTGGCAAATATTACATCTATTTTAAAAGATCCATTTAAATTTCTTAGGTTCAATATTGTATCATAGGTATATTAAACCATGTTCGAATTTATAGCATTTGCATTCAAATTAATATTTTCTGCCATAATGGGCGGTGCGTTCAGCTTTATAACCAAAACAGATTCAGAGATGGAAGATCATTCTGAAATGGTAAATATGGCCATGGTTTCTGTGTTGGCCACTTCATTGGTTGGAATAACGGTTCAATTACCCAATGACTACAGAGGATTTGCAGTGGGGGCAGCCATTTTTACGGTCCTCCATGTGACTAACTCTATTGTGAAATCAGATGATTTATTGCACCGACTTCAAATTCTTTTTTCATCTATTATTGGAATTATCGTGGGGATAGGTTATCCTTTACAAGCAGCAGTCCTTTGCTTCATATTGTTCATGATTTTAAATAACAGTGGCTCGCTACTCAGCAGCTTCAAGTCTATTGCAAATGATGATACTAAATTGAGTTCATCTAAAAATAGTTCAAATTAGAGATTGTATTACGCTTCAAAATTGTTAAAAATTTAGTACCCCATTTAAAGACATTTTTAATATTTTAATTCAATTGGAAAGATATAATGAGTATTGATTTAGACACAACTGAAGGACGAAAGAAATATCTTTCTGAAAAATTGGACGATTTGCTGGATGGAATTAATGAATCTTATGGTAGATTGCTATTGGATGAATTAATAATTCGCTTAGAAATGACAGTTAAAGAGTTTAATGCCGAAATGAAAGTTCTTGTTGATCAGTTGGTGAAAAAGGAAAAAGAAAGACAGCAAATTCTTGAAATGATGAAGTCCAATGCTACGGTAGATTTATCTGAATCTAAAGATGATGATGCAATTGAAGTGGAGGTTGATGTGTCGCAGCTATCTGAGTGGGAACAAAAATTAGCAAAAATTGAGAAAGGTTAAATATTAGTGCAACGAGTTATCGCAGTAATCACATTTTTTATTCTGTTGGCTGGTGGATATTATTGGTTTGTCATCGATGAATCCAGAACCAAACAAATGGTTCAACTTGAATCCAGTGATGTTACTTTAAAAGGTGATGTTAATTCAACTTTAGAAGTACATGATCGTCTTGAATTAAAATGGATTGGTACTAGTAAGCATGTGAAAACCCTTCAAGAAGAAACACATACCCATTATGATGTATATGCATCAAAAATGGATTCAATTGATGTGGTTTTTGAACGGATGAAGTTAGATATTGAGCAGTTAGAAGAACGACTCATTCAAAAACTAGATAGATTAAATGATGAAATCAGAAATGTATCAGAGAGTTTTGATTCTTACAAACGTACTGCAAATCGTACTGTACGTGAAATGAAGAATGATATTACCACTCTTCGTGATGATCTTACCACAATTGACAAGCAATTAAATCCCAAGAAATATGAAGAAAAGAAAGAATAATTGAATGTAGATTTATTTTATTAAAAGGGTGGCATTTGCCACCCTTTTTTATTATTGGAAATAAATCTTTTTTGAGATTGAGGCTTGCACTAATTTATATAAACACTATAAGGAATTATGTTTGTTACAGATGATATTATTGGGGATATAATTTTTATATCTCTTCAGGATGTTAAACAATTTTCAGAAGTGGGAATTACTAAATCCACAGGACATTACCTAGTAAAAGGACAAGACCATCTTGGACTTTGGTTAAAACACCCTGGTTTATGCATTATTACTGCAGAGGATGAATCAGGGAAACCACTCCCCACAGATCAACAGATTAAAGAAGAGATTGAAGCCACCTTTTTTGTTCCCTGGCATCAGGTAAAAACCATGATGCATTATCCCAACCGAGAAGGCTTTGATTTGCCTGAAGATTTATTTAAAAAGAAAATTGGATTTAGACAAGGAGAAGATGATGGTGACGGGAACCATTAAAAAATGGGAGCATGGTAAGGGTTGGGGATTTATTGAGGGTGATGATGGTGAAGATTATTTTGTGAATGTTGCCAATGTGAGGAAAGGTCAACACATGCATTTAGGGCTTAGGGTCAAATTCGATTATGCTCAAACCCAACGTGGCGTGGAAGCGGAAAATGTAAGTGAGTATTAACTCAAAACCACTTCGAGCTCTTCTTTTTAAATAATTTAATGGGCACACAATTTTCAACATACCAGATAGTATATATTATATTTTGAGATTAAAAATTATAACAATCATTTTCTTTGGATTATCATTAATTTTGGCAGGCATTGTTCCAGATATGAAAATTCAACAGAAAAAAGGATTTAATAAGGAATTTGATGGACAAGTACATATAATTTCAGGACTTGACTTAAACATTGAATCAACTTTAGAAGATGCTGCTTTTTCATGGCTTGAAGAATCACCTGAAAATTTTGGGATCGATGACCCGAGACAAAATTTAAAAAATAGAAAATTTTCAGCAAGTCAAAATGGCTGGTCACACCTTCGATTACAGCAATACCATGAGAATATTGAAGTATGGGGTGGATATATTGATTTCCACACCACATCTACCGGGAAGTTAAATTCAATATCGAATCATTTGATATCAGAATTAAGTGTGAATGTAGATCCATTTATAGATTTAAGTACTGCAGTCCAATTCTCTCATGATAATTTCAATGAACCTTTTGCAATAGTTACAAATATGAAACTCATAGTCTATTATTATAAAACAGATCCTATACTTACATATATGATAGATTTGGCCACTTTTGATAGGGCCCAAAAATTTATAATAAACGCGCAAACTGGATTATTAATCAATACTTTTTCTATGATTTATATTGATGGTCCCGTAATTGGAAGTGGGGAAAATATTTTGGGCGAATGGGTTGATGATCTTCAAATATATGAAGGAACGGATTTTGATACTATCCCCAATGGACTTACCTCTCCTAATTTTATTTGTGAAGAATATTGTTGGGATTATGGCGACTGTGACGACCAAGACTATAGTGACTGTAACTTATCCTACTCTCAAGGGGGATGCCCAGAATATTACCTAGAAGATTGTGACGGAATGTGTTTTCATGAATGGTTTCTACAGTTCCCGGGAATTGGTGGAGGAGTGTGTAATGACCCATGGATTGATATCCCTTCATCTGCCATTGCATCGGGAGAATTTAATATGGTAGATGTGAGCCAACCTGAAACGGGTACAATTTTCACATTGAATAGTTTTGGTGGATTTTATGAAGAATTATCATTTCTAAATAGTGTAGATATTACTTTTGATGAAACAGAAATATCACAGTCACACAAATCTGGGGTTAGTGCCCACCACTATCAACGACAAACGCTTGATTATTTTTATGATAAGCATGGATATGCTGGCATGGATGGAAATGGGAAACGAACTGTTTCCATTGTAAATTATGGTCCTGGGGGGTCAATTGGAATTAATAATGCGTTTTATAATGCAGGTTTACAGACGCTAAGCTATGGAATTGGTAGTGGACCATATCGTCCATTTTGTGCTGCTTTGGATATTGTTGCCCATGAATTTGGGCATAGTTTTACCGCCCATACATCTGGTTTAGTATATGCATATGAACCGGGAGCAATAAATGAACATATGTCAGATGCATTTGCCTGCCTAGTTGAGGCAGAGTTCCAAAATGGGGGAGACTGGGTTCAAGGAGAAGATGTGCATACAGATGGTAGTGCTTCTCGAAGTTTTATAGACCCACCAACATACGGTCAACCGGATCATGTAAATCATCCCTATTATCATAATGGCATATCTGATAATGGTGGTGTTCACACAAATTCAGGGATTCCCAATAAAATATTATACCTCACTATTGCTGGAGATACACATTATGGAATTGATGTACCCCCATTTAATGTTGATTTTAATCTCTCACGTGCTATGGCCAGTGATATTTGGTATGCTTGGAATGCGTATTATCTTGGTCCTTTCGATGATTTTATGATCGCTTCATCAAAAATGCTTCAGGTATGCAATGATTTATATCCAAATGATGAAGGTTGTTTTAATACGGTTTACTTTGCCTGGAAATCAGTTGGAGTTGATATTTTTGACCCAACACTTCAAATTAATTCTCAGGAGTACTGGCAAGTTTCAGGGGATAGTGATGGTGTAATTAACCCTGGTGAATCATATGCATTTGATATAGGTTTAATTAATATAAGTGATTCCAATTCAGCCTTTGCAATTGTAGGGATATTGGACTGCCCTGAAAGTATCATCCAAATTGAAAATGGAATACTGTATTACAATGATTTAGGAAGTGGTGATGTCAGCCAGCCTATGGATATTGCATTTGTAATTAATATTTTAGAGGATATCCAATTGGGTTATCCTGAATGCTATTTGACAGTTCAGACCACCAATCAGTTGGATGAATTTTATGAATATGAACTGGCATTAGACTTCCACGTTTCCCTCCACCAATCGGGTTTTCCGGTAACGATGGGGAGTCAGATAAAACCATCACCCGTAGTGGTTGATTTTGATAATGATGGTGCCTTAGATGTTATTATTGGGGACTAT
>Ga0066376_10000267_pt1 | contig 47336 bp, 46 predicted proteins | sample Knorr_S15_td_Bot_FD_77009 | JGI IMG/M metagenome (GOLD analysis project Ga0066376, IMG submission 77009) | Marine microbial communities from Southern Atlantic Ocean transect - Knorr_S15_td_Bottom_ad_5009_LV_A | ecosystem: Environmental > Aquatic > Marine > Oceanic | place: Southern Atlantic... | reverse complement strand
GGCGCTGGAAGCCGCGGAACAGGGACTCCCTGACGAAGAGCTCCTGGACCAGAAGGTTCGCAGCGCCTTTGAAGAGCCCACGGAAGAGGACGTGAACAACTTCTACGAAACCAACCAGCAGCGTCTTCAAGGCTCCAGAACCCAATTGCTTCCCATGATCCGACAACATCTGGCGGATGAAAAGAGAGAAAAGATCTATCAGGATTTCGTGAATCAACTGAAGACTAAGTATGGCGTGATCACTCATTTCCAACCGCTCAGAGTCGATGTGGACACGGAAGGTCATCCCTCCCATGGACCTGCCGATGCTCCTGTGACGATCGTGGAATTCTCAGACTTCGAGTGTCCCTACTGCCAAGCCATGTTGGGCACCATTAAGAACGTCCAGGAGACTTACGGAGAGAAGATTCGCCTCGTGTATCGTCAATTCCCGCTGAACAGCATCCATCCGAACGCTCAGAAGGCTGCCGAGGCGTCGCTGTGTGCGAGTGAGCAGGGCAGGTTCTGGGAAATGCATGATCTGATGTTTGAGGATCAAAGCGGCTTGAGTGTTGAGGCATTAACAAAAAAAGCAGAATCCCTGGACTTGGATGGCCCCGCCTTCGAAACCTGTCTGACTTCCAACAAATATGCCGAACAGGTGAAGCAGGACGTTATGGACGGAACCGTGGTAGGGGTCACGGGAACACCCGCTGTCTTCGTCAACGGCCGGCCACTGGTTGGAAACGTTCCCTACGACCGGCTCGTGGAGATCATTGACGACGAGCTCAAGGCCCTCTCGACTTCGACTCCATGACCTCGGAACCGCATGGGTAGCGTCCCTTCAGTACAACTTCACATCTGAGTTCATTTTCAAGTGAGGGATATCCCCCGGCAGACCATGGAACGATGGATGAAACTGGCGCTGGAAGAAGCTCACAAGGCTGCCCAGGAGCAGGAGGTTCCGGTTGGAGCCGTGGCCGTACTCGACGGTGAGCTGGTGGCCCAAGAGCACAACCGCAGCATTCAGCTTCACGATCCGACCGGCCACGCTGAAATCCTGGTTCTGCGCGAAGCCGGCCAGAAATTATCCAACTATCGTCTCAAGAACCTGGAAATCTACGTCACCCTCGAGCCCTGCGCCATGTGTGCCGGAGCTCTGCTCTGGGCACGGATCCAACGACTGGTCTTCGGTGCGCGGGATGAGAAGGCAGGAGCGGTCTTTTCCAAAGCCTCCCTTCTCTCGGAAGGTCGTTTCAACCACACGGTTCAGGTCGTGGAGGGCATCCTGGCCCAACCCTCGCGCGAACTCCTTCAGGAATTCTTCGCGGCTCGACGTGCGTCCGAGTAGTTGCTCTTCGTAGGGGTCAGCCGGTGGCTGACCCGAACAGCTCAGTTGGCAGAACCGAAGCTACACGGGTGAAAAATGTCCCGCTCGTAGCCGCCCGGACACGCACTTCTACCTGACATACCTACAGGATCGCAGATCCTGAGTTCCTGAACTCGACCCAGCTTGAATCAGTGGGACCCTGACCCATGAAAGGAGACGGAGCTGACCGTAATGGTATTACTTGCCTTGTCCAGCTCGCCTTTGACCACAACTTCCTTCCCAAGATACTGCTCAGCCTCGGCGCCATCGATCTCCAGAATCAAGGCACTGTTCGGCATGGACAAGGCCCACTGGCCACCATTCTTGATGCAAATCTTGGCGCAGCCGACGTGATCGGCGGTGGCGGATTTCGCATAGTCAGCGGCACAGCGCGCATCGGAAATCCAACCGGTCCAGCTTCCTTCGTCTGCGGCAACACCAAAGCTGTTGAAACCGGCCAAAACCAGCACGATTACAGTAAAGAAAATAGATGTTCTCATAGGAATTTACCTCCCTTTATGGCTACAGGTTAATTCGCTCTGGGAGTCTCGTCAAGCTATACTTTGTTGATGATCGTACAAAAAGGATTCCTGTCCTTTAGAGGGTCCGATACTGCCCCCAACTTCCTTGCTATTTTGCTCTTGCTGGCATCGGTTTCCTTCATCGGATGCGGGACTCCGGAGGGAACCGTGGTGGTACTACATGCCGGCAGTCTCTCTCCCCTGATTCAGGAAGCCTTCCATCGCTTTCGTCAAAACCATCCCGGTGTGGTGCTTCAATCGGAGGCCTCCGGGAGTCTGGACGCCATTCGCAAGATCACCGAGCTGAACAAACCGAGTGACCTGGTGGCAGTTGCCGACTATCGACTGATGGAAAGGCTTAACCCTGTCCCCCGTTACCATATTTTCCTGGGAAATGAACTGGTCCTGGCCACCGCCAAGAAAGATCTCCTCCCTGGACCTCCCGACCACGAAGTTTGGGAGGAAAACTGGTCCGAGATGATTTCATCCGGAGAATATACCTACGGCATTTCCGATCCCGACCGTGACCCGGCAGGCTACTACGCCCATCTGGCCTGGAAGCTGGCTGAAATCCACTACGATCGCCCGGGCCTGTATCAACGATTTCTGGACAGCTTCGATGAGCGCTGGCTGCGCCCCAGGTCTTCAGAGTTGGTGGCCCTGCTCCAGAGCAATGCTCTGGACTTCGCCTTCCTCTACAAGTCCACCGCCCTACAAAACAATCTAAGGTTCCTGACTTTTCCCGCCGAGGTTTCACTGGCAGAAGACGCCTATCGGGATCTGTACTCTCGCGTCTTGCTGCAAGTGACCGCTGAGCAACCCGGATCGACCGTTGAAGTGACGGGTACACCCATCCGCTATGCAATCGCCCAGACCAACCCGGACAATCCCTGGGCATCACGCCTGCTGGAATTCTTTTTGAGTTCCGAAGTGGGGCAGCTCTATCGGGAGTTGGGCTACCGGAGGGTCCCCATTCTTGAAGTACACTCACAGGAGTCGACACCATGAAACCCATCACCCTTTGGAATGCTATCCTCTCAGCACTTTCCGGCATTTGCCTGCTTGTCGTGCTGGTCCCCGTGCTTTATCTCATGTTCGGCTCCACACCCGGCACACTGTGGGAGACCCTGAAGGATCCAGAGGTCCTGGAATCTCTGGGTCTGACCTTTTTCTGTGGCTTCATCGCTCTTCTGCTGGGATTGCTGGTGGGAACCCCTTTGGCCTACCTCCTGGCCCGCAGCGACTTCAAAGCCAAGCAATTCATCCAGGGTATTGTCGATGTGCCCATCGTCATCCCTCATCCCGTGGCGGGTATTGCTCTGCTGCTGGTCTTTGCCAACTGGGGTCCCGGCCTTTCCCCCATCGGCAGCTGGACGGGTATCGTCATCGCCATGTTCTTTGTGAGCGTGTCTCTTTTCATCAACGCGGCTCAGGCGGGCTTTCAGGCTGTACCTCGTGAGATGGAGTGGACCTCTCGATCGTTGGGAGTGGGTCCGGTGAAAACCTTTTTTCGAGTGGCGCTTCCACTCAACCGCCGGAATCTACTGGCGGGAGCGATCATGATGTGGGCCAGAAGCATCAGCGAATTCGGATCCATCGTCATCCTGGTCTACAACCCCAAGGTCGCCTCCGTCCTGATCTATGACCGTTTTTCCTCCTTCGGACTGAGCTATTCTCTTCCGGTTGCCGTGATATTAATATGGCTCAGCGTGATCCTATTCTTCTTCATGCGTACCCTTCAGACGAGGAATCGCCCCGTTGTTGGTTATTGAAGAGCTCAAGAAAGCCCTGGCTCCCTTCGTGCTCGAGATCCCCAGGCTGGAGATCCAGAAAGGCGAGACTTTTGTTTTACTGGGTCCCACCGGGGCCGGGAAATCAAGTTTCCTGGAACTGCTGGCCGGTTTCTCCCAACCCGATGAAGGAAGGATTCTGGTCGATGGTTCCGATGTGACCGAGCTTCCGCCCGATCAACGCCGTATCTCGATCCTGTTCCAGGAAGCACACCTGTTTCCCCATCTCAATGTGGGCGAGAACATAGGCTATGGGGCCAACGACACCACCCTGTTTGCTCAGGTGATTGAGCTTCTTGGACTGGAGCACCTCCTGTCCCACGAGGTTTCGGTTCTCAGCGGTGGCGAGCGCCAACTTGTTGCTCTGGGTCGCGCTCTGATGGTCCGTCCTCACATCCTGCTTCTGGACGAACCTTTTAATTCCATCGACCCCCAGAGCCGAAAAGGTGTGATCGAGGCCTTCCGCCGTGTTCACCGTGAAATTCAGATCACCAGCCTCATGGTGACCCATAACTTCGAAGAAGGCTTACAGCTCAGTGACCAACTGGGCGTCCTAATGGAGGGAAAGCTGGTACAAACGGGAGCACCCCAGGAAGTATTCTCCACACCGGCAAGTGAACAGATCGCCCGCTTCCTGGGCGCCGAGAATCTCTTCGCTGGGCATTTCGAGTCGATGGTTGACTCAAAATCCTCTGCTTTGCAATCACCGAGCCCACAGCCCGAGGGCTACTTCCCCGCTTTGTTTAAAACGGATTCGGCAACTCTCCACGTGCTTGCCGATCATGAGGGTCCCGGTTACGCACTCATCCAACCGAAAGAAATCACCCTCTCGCTTGAGCCCATGCACTCCTCAGCCCTGAATCAATTCCCGGGTACGGTGGAGGACATCATCCACAAGGGTTCCCTCATTCAACTGAAGATCAATGCGGGCTTGGCCTTCAAAGTCTTCATCACCTCTCAAAGCCTTCAGGAGATGCAGTTGGTCAAAGGGTCCAAGATCCATCTCATCTTCAAAGCATCCTCGGTCAAGACCTATTAGCACGGAACTTGAAACGATCAGGGTTCGGTCGTATAATTAAGGTATCGATAAAACCGATTTAAAAGGAGCTGTAAAGCTATGATTTCGCTAAGTGAAGGGGCAGTGAAGAGGGTCAAGGAGTTCATCGCCGAACAGTCGGAAAACTTTTCCGGCATCCGAGTCTCCGTTGAGGCCGCTGGGTGCTCGGGCTTCCAGTACGTGATGAACCTGGAGCAGAACAGTCGCAAAGGCGATGAAGTGATTCAGGTGGGTGATTTTCAGGTATTCGTCGACGAGCGGAGTATGGCCCAGCTGCAGGGGACCGAGATCGACTATGTAGAATCGATAGAGGGAGCCGGCTTCAAGTTCAACAATCCCAATGTCACCGGAACCTGTGGTTGCGGCGAATCCTTCCAAGTAGATTCAGAGAAGAACTAAATCTCAGAGAAACCCCAAATCCAAAATTCCAAATCCTAAACAAATTCTAAATCACAAATTCTAAATTCTAAACTTCTGAGTGTGGACTCACGGGCTGTCTGGATCCGACTTTGTTTGTGATTTGGAGCTTGGAATTTGGGATTTGTTTGGAATTTGGGATTTAGAATTTAGTATTTCTGGCTTGCTTCCTAGCTCCCGGCTAGGTTCTACTTCGGGTGGTTCAGCCGGGACGAAAGGGTGGGACATCTTCCTCTGCACTGAAAAATGGAATGGGGTCCAAACCGCTCAAGTGGGCAATCTTTTCATTGATGGCCTTGAGTTCCTCCCGTGCAAACGATTCAACAATATCCCTGATCCTGCCATCCTCACCAACATAGAAGAAGGTAGGAACAAAATGGATGCCGTATTCTTCGCTTACCCCGTAAGGATTCTGGTCCAACAGAATCGGCATCTGGATCTTCCAGTCCTTAGCCATCTTCAAAGCGGTAAACATACTCTCCTGGGCAATGGCCACGATGGAAGCTCCTGATTTCGGATAGTTTTCCCGAATCCGTTCCACCAGAGGCAAGGAGTACTCACAGGTCGGACAACCCTCCTTCACAAAGGCCAAAAGAGCAGGCCCATCTTTTACCAGGCTTTTGAGACTACGCAACTCAGAGACTTCCTCAGAGCCCCCCCCTTCGCCATCTCCGGTAATCCACTGGAGTTCAAAATCAGGTGCTTGATCACCAGGCTTGAGTGTCATATCCGGCTCTCCTGTTTCCAACAATTGCCATTAGCTGAACCGTTGTGGCCCCTCCATTGACAGGGCCAATCCCCTCTACTATAGTACGCTTTCCGTAACCGATGAAGAAACAGATTCAGGCTCCATCCGAAGCCATCTCGCCAGCTCTGGTGAAATCGATTCAGACGGTGGCGAATCGTCTGCGCAAGCACTCGCTGACCTCCACGACTGAAGCAGGATCAGGACATCCCTCTTCCTGTTGTTCCTGTGCCGAACTCATTGCAACACTCTTTTTTCGCTTTCTGCGCTATGAAGTGGACAATCCAGGGAATCCCTTGAATGACCGGTTTGTTCTCTCCAAGGGACACGCGGCACCCATTCTCTGGGCCGCCTGGGCCGAAGCCGGAGCGTTTCCGGTCGAGAAGCTCCTGACCCTGAGAAAAATCGACAGTGACCTGGAAGGGCACCCCACACCTCGAAATGCCTGGACACAAGTGGCAACCGGATCCCTGGGTCAAGGTCTTTCCGTCGGGGTCGGCATGGCGCTGGGCGCTCGCATCAATCAGACAGGCAACAAAATCTTTGTCCTCATGGGAGATGGCGAGACCGCCGAAGGGTCTGTCTGGGAGGCTGCCGCCCTGGCTGCTCACTCCAATCTGGACAACCTGATTACCCTAGTGGACGTCAACCGTTTGGGTCAAAGCCAGGCCACCATGTATGGGCATGATGTGGAGAGCTATCGACAGCGCTTCGCCTCCTTCGGGTGGCACACCCAGGTCATCGATGGCCACAGTGTGGAGGAAACCCTCGCCGCCCTGGAATCTGCAATCGCTTTTCAAGGCCAGCCGTCTGCCATCATCGCCCGCACCCTCAAGGGCAAGGGCGTCTCCTTCATGGAGGACAAAGAGGGTTGGCACGGCGTGCCCGTTCCGGCGGGTGAAAAATTGGAGAGAGCCCTTCAGGACATTGGCGAAGATTCGGAACTGGAGGAGCCGTTTCAACTGACGCCTCCTAATGGAAATGGGGACGGTTCGTTTCCGGCGACAGCACAGCAGGCCCCTCTGGAAGCTCCCCACTATTCCCCTGAAGATCTGGTGGCAACCCGCCAGGCTTACGGGGCCGCCCTGGCGAAATTAGGCGCGGCCAATCCGGCCGTGGTCGCTCTCGATGGCGACACCAAGAACTCGACCTATTCCAATAGATTCCTGGCCGAATATCCGGATCGCTTCATCGAGTGTTTCATCGCCGAACAGAACATGGTTGGAGCGGCCGTGGGGCTGGGCGCCATGGGCAAGATTCCCTTTGCTTCCACTTTCGCCTGTTTCCTCACCCGGGCCTATGATCAGATCCGCATGGCCGCCATTTCTCAGGCCAACATGAAACTATGCGGCTCCCATGCAGGCATCTCCATCGGGCAGGACGGCCCGTCTCAGATGGCTCTGGAAGATCTCGCCATGATGCGCGCCATCGCCGGCTCCACGGTGTTCTACCCTTCCGACGCCGTCTGTGCGGAACGTCTGGTGGCCCTGGCAGCACAAACCCCGGGTATCGTCTATATCCGTTCCAGTCGCCCTAAAACACCTATCCTCTACTCCAATGACGAAGATTTCCAAGTGGGAGGAAGCAAGGTCCTTAAAAGCAGCGACAAGGATCGGGCCACCCTGGTGGCTGCAGGGGTCACACTTCATGAAGCCCTCAAGGCCTCCCTGGAATTGGAAAGCCAGGGTCTTGCGGTTCGAGTGATCGATCTTTACAGCATTAAACCGATTGATGAGGAAACGCTCCTCCAAGCAGCCCGAGAGACCCAGCTCCTGATTACCGTGGAAGACCACTATTCTGACGGAGGTCTGGGTGATGCCGTCCTTGGGGCTCTGGCCAGCCAACCCTGCCGGCTTCACAAAATTGCCGTTGAAGGTCTACCCCGCTCCGGGGAATCCGCCCAACTCATGGACGCTTTCGGACTCAGTGCAAAGAGTATCGTGAAGAAGGTGAAGGAGTTGGTCCGCTGACCGCTGACACCCGAAGCGGGAAATTCAAAATCTCAAATCCCAAATTCCAAACAGATTTCAAATCTCAAATTTCAAACCTGGAACTTGGAACCTGGAACCTGGAACGCGCACGTTCAGTCAAAGTTCTCTACCACTTCAGCGGGGGCGGATTCTCCGTCCCCAACTTCCACCTGACAAAGTCCTCCCGCTTCAGCGAAGGCGCGTTTCAGGTAGGCAAAAGCGATAGGCCCCTTGCAGCGGGGAGAAAAGACAGCGCTGGTGACGGCTCCGATCTGCTTTCCCTCTTCATTGAAGACCGATGAGCCCTGAGAAGGAATCTGCTCGGCTTGGATCTTTAAACCCATCAAAAGGTTACTCACCCCTCCCACGTGGGTGGCCTTGGAAACCACTTCCTGTCCCAGATAGCATCCCTTCGTGTAACTAATGGCCTCTTTCAGACGAGCTTCCACAGGATAGCGATTCTCGTCCATATCCACCCCATACCAGGGGATGGCAGCCTCCAGGCGCAAAATGTTTCGAGCCTCCGCTCCGATCTCCCGAAGACCCGAACGGCTTCCCTTCTCTTCAAGCGCTGCTCGCAGGGAAGGAGCGATCTGGCGGGGAACAATCATCTCAAAACCCGACTCGGCCAATTCATTTTTTCGAATGAGCCACAGGGTCGTTTCCTGCCACTTCACTTCCTGGACCCCGTATGGCTCTTCAGGACCGGAGCTCCCCAACAGTTCTTGAACCAGGTTCGAAGCGCCCGGCCCCTGGAGGGAAAAGTGGGAGCTATGGCTGGAAACGTCTTTCAGCTCGACCTCATCCATGACGATGTACTTTTCCAGCGTCTGGACGGTCTTGGCCAGCAAGTCGGTGGTGATATCCAGGATGATCTGTTCAGGAAGTTTATAGTAAAAGAAATCGGAGACGATCCGACCTCTGGCCGTCAAAAAGGTGCCATATCGGCCCGCCCATTCCGGGAGCTCCTTCACGTCATTACTGATCATGGAGTGGAGGAAAGTGATTCGATCAGGTCCTGCGACCTCGATCTTCCCCCGATCCGAAAGATCCAGGAACCCCACGGCATCTCTCACGGCCTGGTATTGCTCTAGTGTCTGCTGCTGCATGGTGTCATTTCATCAGGGAGCTCACCGCTTGTCAATTCGTGGTATAAACGGGCTCTCAATGCAAATCCGGGGAATTGTCTTTGATTTCAATGGCGTTTTGATCGATGACGAAGGTGCGCACTTCCATGGATTTCAGCAGGCGCTCAAGGAGAAAGGGCTTAGCCTGAGCTGGGAGGAGTATTGCCAGGACTATCTTCCTTACGACGACCGCAATTTCTTCCAGCACTTTCTGGATGACCAGAAGCGAGAATCTGATCCTCAATCCATTCGACGGCTCATTGATCTGAAATCCGAGCACTACTTTAAGGCCATAGAGAAACGCGTTCCCACGATTGAACCTACTGTCGATTTTGTGCGGCGGCTCTCCCCCACCGTGCCTCTGGCCATCGCATCGGGAGCCGCCAGGAAGGAAATCGAATCGATTCTGGATCAGCTCAAACTGCTCGAGCGCTTCACCACCATCGTTTCGGCCGAAGATGTCGTCAGGGGAAAACCTCACCCTGAGACATTCCTCAAGGCCTTGGCCGGATTGCAGGACGGAAATGCTTCCCTGGAAGCTCAACAGGTACTCGTCATTGAGGACTCCTATCGAGGAGTACAATCCGTCCACACCACCGGCATGAAGTGTCTGGCCCTGACCACGACCTACTCCCTCGAGCAGCTGGCCGAAGCCGACCTGGTCCTGGAAACCCTACAGGGGTGGACCCTGGAAGGTCTGGAGGAGGCACTGGAGGCACTACCCAAATGACTCTCCGGGACTCAGTTCGATGACTTTCGTTCCCAGGTCACGAGTCAGCTCGCGTAACTCCTCCGGCCTTCCTTTGAGTGGAGGAAAGGTCGCATAGTGCATGGGCACAACCTTTTTGGCATCCATCAACCGACAGGCATAGGCTGCTTCTTGAGGACCCATGGTAAACAAATCACCGATGGGGAGAAAGATCAGCTCGGGCTGATAGAGTTCTGCGATGATCTTCATATCTGAGAACACACAGGTATCTCCCGCATGATAGATACTGAATCCGTTCTCAAATTCCACCACGTAACCGGCGGCTTCCCCCCCATAGCTGATGCTTCCATCATCCTCGAGGATGCCGCAGCTGTGACGCGCGTCCACCATGGTGACACGAACATCGTTCAACTGCTGGGAGCCGCCTTTGTTCATGGGGTTCAGATTCTGAACGCCCTTTCGTTCCAGCCAGTTCGCAATCTCATAGATGCATCCGATCTGTGGTTGGTGTGTCTTGGCAATTTCCAGCACATCTTGAATGTGGTCGAAGTGGGCATGAGTAATGAGAACAGTATCTAAAGAATCTATTTCCTTGTCCTCCTGGGGACAGGCCGGATTGTTCTGAACCCATGGGTCGAGGAGCAGTTTTTTCCCCCCGGGGGTGGTGATGAGAAAAGTCGCATGACCGAGGTACTTGATCAAGACGTTGGGAACTACAGCCATAGTCTCTCCTTTCGTTCCTGAATATACTGAACCAGGGTAATCGAGTAAACTAGTTGCTGGGGTGTGTGGATTCTCTTCTGAGATCGGCCTCCTGGACCAGGAACCAGAGGGCTTCCAGCGACAAACTTCAATTTGTAGGAACACTGAATTCATGGCCATATCGATCTTCCTCTATATCCTCTTTTTCATCGTCGTGATGGTGTCGTTGAAAATGCTGGTCGTCTTGCTCGAACCCCGGTTCACCTTTTTCCCCATCCAGGGACTTGAAACGGACCCCGACAAAATGGAAATCCCCGTAAGCGAAATCCCCATCCAGACCGCGGATGAAGAAACCGTACACACCTGGCTAATGGAACATTCCGAAGCCAGAGTTGATGTCCTTTTCTTTCACGGAAACGGAGGAAACCTGTCCCTCTGGAAAGACTTTCTGATCAATCTCCATCGGCACTCTTGCACTGTTTTCGCCCTCGATTATCGTGGCTACGGGAAAAGCACGGGATCGCCTACAGAGGAAGGTCTTTATCAGGACGCTGATGCGTTCCTGCGCCACTACTGGAATAAGGTCCATCAACCCAACCGGAAGGTGATCTACTGGGGGCGTTCCCTGGGAGGGACCATCTGTGCCTACGCCACGACAATCAGAAAACCGGACGCCGTGATCCTGGAAGCAAGTTTTCCCAGCAAGTACTCCCTTCTGGATCACTATCCGGCATTGAAGATCCTGGGTCTGCTTTCCGAGTTCAAATTTCCGACTGCGGAATTTTTGGAGGACATTGATCGTCCGGTGTTGATCATTCACGGCGACCGAGACAAGGTGGTTCCTCTCAGGCAGGGCCAGCTTTTGTATGATCGGCTGGAAACAGAGAAATATTTTCACACCATCTCCGCCGGCCACAATAATCTTCACCAGGTGGACCCCGACAGCTACTGGGAGCACATCAACCGGCTCATCGACAGGATCACAAATGGACAAGATTCACATTAGCGAGATTGCCTGTCTGGCTCACTTAGGAGTTCCTCCCCAAGAGCGAGAGACTCCGCAGAAGATCCTGGTTGACGTGGTCTTGAGCATCAACCTGGAACAGGCTGTCCATAGCGATGAGGTGACCTCAACGGTGGACTACGTGGGGATTGTGGAAAAGGTCAAGGACACGCTAAAAGAGCGACATTTTTGCCTTTTAGAGTCGGTGGCCGGCCACTTGTGCCGTTCCATTCTCACCGATACCAAGATTAAATTCGTTCAAGTTAAAGTGCGAAAGTTTCCCGAGGTTTTGCGAGAAAAGGTCCGCTATGTGGAAGTGGAGATGACTCGAAGTCAGCCTTAGCCCGCTTTTCTCACACCAGGTCGTCGCGAAGCGGCGAAAGGAACGGTCTGACAAGACGCGCGATAGAGGCCCCCGCAAACGTACTGTAGGGTACGTTGAGGAGGCCGACCGAGCGCAACGCGGGCAGAGCGGAGCATTGCGCCGATGCAGCAGACCGGGTGTGAGAAATGCGGGCTTAAGGCAGGAGGAGCTTACTTCTTCTCCCCATACTGGGTGAGGATTCCGGGTAACTCTTTGGACAGTTCAGCACCCTCCAGGACGGTGTCGGCACCTGCCTTGCGAGCCTGTTTACGCGATTCTTCGTCGAGGTGAGAGGCGAAGACGACCACCGTTAACTCAGGTCTCTTCGTCTTGATCTGAGCGATGAGCATATTGGGATTGATTCCCTGAGCCTTCAGATCAATCAACACCATGGAGGCCTTCCGCTCCACACCCGGCAAAAAATGGTAGAGCGAGGAGACGATCTGTACCTCCACGTCCGCCTTATGGGCTGCCTGACTGACTTGGGCCTGAAAGGCAAGATCGGTGATGTAAGCAAGAATACTCATGGGTCCCTTTGTCGGCGGATTGGGGTTGAGAAAGAGTGAATCTTTTATAGGGTAAAGGACAGACCACAACTGCAAGTCTTTGCGGCGTTGGGGTTAATAAAGGTGAAGCCTTCCTGCATGAGCGCACCCTGCCAATCCAGCGTCACCCCTTTTAAATAGAGATAACTCTTCAAATCGACGAAAACCTTTGCCCCATGTTCTTCAAACATCTTATCGCCTGGCCGCTTCTCAGCCTCAAATTCCATGACGTAATTCAAACCCGAACAGCCGCCCCCTCTGACCCCAAGACGAAGTCCACCATCGGGTGTCTTCTCATGTTCGAGTCCCTTGAGAATTCTCTCTGCTGCTTTTTCAGAAATATGAATAGACATATAGACTAGTTCAACCTCAATGATCTCCTACCCCATTATACTACGCAAGCCCTCTCTCAGGTGAGCCGCCGGGGCGGTACGGCTTTGGGCTTAACTCAATACTTGGCCATCGTGGGATCGACATCGTCTGCCCAAGCAAGGACTCCGCCCTTAAGGTTACGCAATTTTCGAAAGCCTGCCTCTTGCAGCATCTCAATGGCCTTGGCACTGCGCGCTCCGGATCGGCAATGGGCAACAATGTCACGGGCACTATCCAACTCGTTCAGTCTGTTCAGCAACTGATCCAGCGGGATGAGATGAGATCCTTCAATACGGGAAATCTCATACTCCACCGGATTGCGAACGTCGAGAATGTAGGGATCCAGTCCCTGATCCAGCTCCTGCTTCAGCTCCTTGGCGGTCACTTCGTCGATTCCCGTCGGAGATTCTTCAACTTCAGGACCAATTCCGCAGAACTCCTCATAGTCAATCAGTGCTTTAATGCTGGCGTTTTCTCCGCACACCGGGCACTCTGGGTCCTTCTTCAACTTCAGCTCGCGAAACTTCATTCCCAGTGCATCGAAGAGCAACAGGCGACCCACCAGGGTGTTCCCCTTCTCCAGGATCAATTTAATGACCTCTGTAGCCTGCACCAGGCCAATCAATCCCGGAAGAATCCCTAAAACTCCTCCTTCGGCGCAGGAAGGCACCAAGCCAGGAGGAGGAGGCTCAGGATAAAGGCACCGATAGCAGGGCCCATCGGAAGCGGCAAATATGGAAGCCTGTCCTTCGAAACGGAAGATGCTTCCGTAGACATTAGGCTTTCCGGTGAGAACACAGGCATCATTGACCAGATATCGAGTGGGAAAATTGTCGGTGCCGTCAACAACGATGTCGTACTTCTCAAAGAGCTGCAGGGCATTTTCTGAGGTTAAACGGGTTTCGTGGAGCTCCACGTTCACATTCGGATTCAGGGCTTTCAGCTTGTCCGCTGCCGAATCGAGCTTGGGTCGGCCAACATCCTCGGTGGTGTGAAGAATCTGCCGCTGCAGATTACTAAAGTCCACCACGTCAAAGTCAACGATTCCGATCCGACCCACTCCTGCCGCGGTCAGATATAAGGCCAGGGGGGAACCCAATCCGCCTGCGCCCACACACAGGACACTGGCCTTCTTCAGCTTTTTTTGGCCGGTCATTCCCACTTCCGGCATGATCAGATGCCGACTGTAGCGCTTTACTTCTTCATGCGTGAGTTCTTCAGACACTGTCATATTCGACCTCCCGTGATCATCTCCATCAGAGATTATAAGATCGGAATGGCTTCGAATCAAAGGTGAGGCACCTTTAGATGAAGTCAACCTCCACCCGGTGAGGGATGAGTCCAGCCTCATGGCCTCGGTCTAACAACAATTGGACCGCCTTTTTACCGTCTTCACCGTAATCCAGAGTTCTTTCATTCACATACATGCCCACGAACTCATCGGCCTGGCCGGAGTCGAGGCCGCGCCCAAATTGGAGGGCATAATCCAGAGCCTCCTCCCGGTGGGAGAGGCCATACTGAATGCTCTCTTTGATCAACCGGGAGACCTGATGAATCGTATCCGCCCCCAGATCTCGACGGATGACGTTGCCTCCCAAGGGCAGCGGCAGTCCCGTGGTTTTCAACCACCATTCACCCACATCCAGCACTTTGTGCAGGCCATCACCCAGGTAGGTCAGTTGCCCCTCATGGATGACCAGCCCGGCATCCACTTCCTGACGCTGTACGGAGGGGATGATCTGGTCAAAAGGGATCACCCGGTACTCAAAATCGGGTTGAAACAGCTGGAGTACCAACAGCGCAGAGGTCCTCTCGCCCGGCACTCCGATGCTGTGCTCCGAGAGCTGGTCGGCGGTAAAGGGTACGCTGCTGACCAAAATCGGTCCGTATCCCTCTCCCATGCTGGCTCCACAGGTGAGCAGGGCATAGCGCTCGTGAAGATAGGCATAGGCATGAATGCTGACAGCGGTCACCTCATATTTGCCCTCCAACGCAGCCTGGTTGAGTGATTCAATATCGTCCAGCTCGTGAACGAATTCGAACTCTCCCGTATCAATCTTTCCCTTGGCAAGAGCGAAAAACATGAAGGCGTCGTCGCTATCCGGACTATGCGCTATACAGATTGTTTGTTTAGACATCACCTGAATGGGTTAAACTGTGACTCCTATTTTGTAAATTCTATTGAACATCAGCCCGGACTATACATAAATCTCTACTCCAGCAACGAATTCATCCGTCGTGCTGTGCGCACCGACTGCGCGACCCGCAGCGGGTACCCCCGACCCGCAAGCGGGTGCCCCCGGCCTCCTCAACGTACTGTAGGGGTCAGCCGGTGGCTGACCCGAACCGCATGAGTAGCACGATATTTACCAGTGTGGCTTCCGTTTTGCCATCCTGACTGTTCGGGCGAGCCACCGGCTCGCCCCTACGTTGCTTCGTGACGAGAACCTATGCATAATCCGGGCTATGAACACAGATTGTCTACGGATCGAACAAGACGCAGTAGAACCGTTTTTCAAAAACGGCTACATTCTATACTGTTCCGAAACTCTCCAGGGAATTTTTATTGATCCCGGTGAGGAGGCTGCCCAGTTGCTTCAGCGAGTTGAGGAGAACAAGGTTCAGCTGATCGCCATCGTCAATACACACGCCCACATCGATCATATCTGCAGAGTGACTCTGGTGAAAGAAAAATGGGATGTTCCTATCTATCTTCACCCTGAAGACCAGGAACTGTACGATAGCTTGCCCATCCAGGCGGAAAGATTTGGACTGACTTATCCTCCCGCTCCCCCCGTCGACCACCCCTTGCAAGAAGGCCAGGAGTTGAAGGTCGGTCACCTGGTCCTGAAGGTTCACTATACTCCCGGACATTCACCGGGAAGCGTCTGTTTGGAGGTGGGAAAACATGTCTTCTGTGGAGACGTCGTCTTCGCCGGATCCATTGGGCGCACCGACCTACCCGGGGGCTCCTATGAAACGCTCATGGAGAGCATTTTCACCAAGGTGCTTCCCCTGGGAGACGAAAAGATTCTGCATCCGGGCCACGGTCAGGAGACCACGATCGGCCAGGAACGACTCACCAACCCCTTCCTGACCACCTGAGCCAATCCGTCAGGAAATCAGTTCGCCATCCGGTATCCGACACCTCGAACCGTTCGGATGAGGTATCCGGCCTTGCCCAGCTTGCTACGAAGCCGCTGAATGTGGGTATCTACAGTGCGGGAGGTCCCGCTATAGGCTCGATCCCACACCGTGGTCAAAAGGGCGGCTCGACTCAAAGTCGTCCCCCCACTCTTCAGAAAGCAGGCCAGCAGGTTGAACTCGGTGATGGTCAGATCGACCTTCTTTCTTCCGACGAAAGCCTGGCAGGTCTCCGTGTGGAGCGAAATTCGAGAACTCTTGAGAACCTCTGTTGGATTAACCACGTCCAAATCCCCCGCAGAGAGAATGAGGACATGTCCACTTCCTCAGATGAACAACAGCAGAGCGTGAATTGATCATTGTACCCCCTAGTAGAATGCAGTTTTCAAAACCTAATAAGTGCCTTCTCTTCCCTCTCTAGCAAGACCCATGCCAATCCGTTTTTGAGCACATATTGGGGTTAAGGTTTTCCACAACGTAATATGTTGAACCCGCCTTGGAGACACCACATTTAGTGGCCATCCGGGTGCTCGAAAGTGTAATTCCCTGTTGACACCCTCGCTCCTTCCCTTTGCACCAAACCCAGACCCATAAAGGGTTATCGGGCATAACCACCGGCTGGAAACCACAGTTGACACGCTTCCTGGACTTCCGCAGAAACCCTTAAAAACAAGGCAAATAGAGCACGCTTTAAACTGTCAACAGGAGTTGACAAGAGGGCCCATCGGAACTTTTCGCAGTAGAATCAATCCTGTACGATGTGCGGGCTTGAAATGTGGTATGCTTTTGAACTGATTTTTTTGAGGGAGGTCCCATGAGAGATAAGTATCTAGCTGTTGTGCTGGTTTGTTTTCTGACTTTCGTACTGGGAGGCTACGGTCAGGCCCAGTCGCCGCAAGAAGTGATCCTCCAGCCGGTGGGCAACCAGGTGGCTTTCGAAATGGTGGAGATCACGGCCAAGGCAGGATCCCAACTTAAAGTGGTGATGGATAATATCGCCACCAATCCGGGAATGCGTCACAACTTTGTGCTGTTGAACGTGGGGCCTGAGGATACGGCCACCATTGAAAGCATAGGAATCGGGGCGATTCAGGCCGGCGAAGCCAAAGAGTACATTCCTGACAGCAAGGCAATTCTCGCTTTTACCCCCATGGCCGATGCCGGACAACGCACAGAGGTTGTTTTCACGGTCCCGCCTCCTGGAGACTACTCCTACATCTGCACTTATCTGGGACACTACATTCAAATGAGAGGTGTTCTGCACTCCGTCAAGTGACCGGGCCGAATCTCTTTTTCACAGGGAGGGCAAATCGTGCCTTCGGAATTGGAAACTTTTCCCAATGAGTATCCGGGTCGGGAATACGAGATCGATGTCGAGTGCCCGGAATTCACCGCAGTCTGTCCCAAAACGGCCCAACCCGATTTCGGGACCATTCATATCCGGTATGTCCCTGATCAGAAGATCATCGAGTTGAAGTCCTTGAAACTTTACATTCTTTCCTACCGGGACCGAGGGATATTCCACGAGCATGCCACCAATGCAATTTTGGACGATGTCGTCAGCGCCTGTGATCCGATTCGCTGTGAGGTCGTTGGCGACTTCAACAGACGCGGCGGAATTAAGACGACCGTGCGTGCGAAATACGAAAAGGAAAAGGCTGACAACTAAGACCCGAAACGGGCAACCCAAAATTCAAAACCTGAAACCTGGAACTTGGAACTTGGAACCTGGAACGCGCGCGGAGCGCGCTGGCTTGCCATGCTTGACGTTATCGAACTGACTCGAAAACTGGTAGATGTTCCCTCCATCACGGGGGAGGAGGGTGAGGTCGGGGAGGTTCTGTACGATCTCTTGAAGGGGCAAGGATGGGATTGTCTCAGGCAGGAGGTCGCCTCTGATCGATTCAATGTCCTGGCCACCCGGGGCAAAGGGACGATTCTTCTGACCACCCACATCGATACCGTACCTCCCTTTGTCTCTTCTCGGGAGGACGAGAGCTTTGTCTACGGTCGAGGCTCCTGTGACGCCAAAGGCATAGCCGCTGCTATGATCTGTGCCGCAGAGGCCTTACTCAGGGAGGATTTTTCCGATTTAGGGCTGCTCTTTGTGGTGGGTGAAGAGACCGATAGCATCGGGGCCGCAAAGGTCCAGGAATTGAATCTCGATTGCTCCTTTTTTATTGACGGGGAGCCCACCGACAATGAGCTGGTGATCGCTCACAAAGGAATCGTCTACGCTCGGATTTCTGCACAGGGTGTGGCGGCCCACTCTGCCTATCCGGAGAAGGGAGAATCGGCCATCGAAAAACTCATCGATATCTTGAACCGTTTAAGGGAAGCCGAGTTTCCCACCGACTCCCGCCTGGGCGAGACTCATTTCAATATTGGAACGATCGAAGGAGGGAGAGCCGCCAACGTGGTGGCGGATCATGCACAAGCCGATATTCTCCTCCGGACCGTCTCCGAAAGTCAGCACTATCTGACACTCTTGGAGGAGCAGGTGGACGGCCAAGGTCGCCTGGAGGTGTTGAAAACCAGCGAACCTCAAGAGATGGAAGCCATTGAAGGCTTTCCCACCAAGATCGTGGGCTATGGAACCGACATTCCGGTTCTGCGTCCTCTGGGAAAGCCCCTTTTGTTTGGGCCAGGCTCGATCTTTGACGCCCACACAGCCGATGAAAAGGTCTCCAAGCAAGAACTGCTCAATGCTGTGGATTTGTATCAGAAACTCGTCCGAGAACTTCGGAAAAAGATAGACCACTGACTGCACCCCTATTTACGGTCAGTTGTCAGGTGTCACACCATGCTTTTTCGGACTCTGATACTGAAGTTTGCCCAAAGTGAGGCTTTGATGAATTTCATTGCCCATATGGGAAGGCGTTCCGGTTTGGCAGGGCGGTTTGTTGCAGGTGAAAACATCGACGAGGCGATGCCCGTCGTGCATGAGTTAAACGACAAGGGCATCGTGACCTCTCTCAATCTGCTTGGAGAGGAGGTCAGCGACGAAAACGAGGCGGAACGCTCGGCCCAGTCCTATATTTCTCTCCTGAAAGCGATCCACGAAAATCGGGTGGAATCGAATATCTCTATCAAGCTCACTCAATTGGGTCTGGGAATCCACAGGCAGGTGTGTACGGAGCACTTGAGAGCGATTCTCGACACGGCTCGTGCCCTCAACAACTTTGTGCGCATTGATATGGAGGGCTCCCGCTACACCCAGGACATCATGGATCTTTTTCAACAGAATTTCAGCCTTTACGGAGATCATGTGGGCTTGGTGATCCAGGCCTACCTGTATCGCAGCCAGGAAGATGTGCGCCAACTCAATGCACAAGGATGCAACATCCGATTGTGTAAGGGAGCTTACAGAGAACCCGCTGATATCGCTTTTCCGAAAAACACGGACGTGGATCGAAACTTCATCAAGCTACTGGAGCTGCTCCTGCTTTCCCCCTCCTATACGGCCATTGCTACCCACAACGTTGAGATGATCGAACATGCCCACCGTTTCACGTCCCAGCATGATCTTCCACTGTCCCGCTACGAGTATCAGATGGTCTATGGGGTGGGCCGCGAGTATCAGGAACGAATCATCCAGCGAGGCAACAAGGTGCGAGTCTATGTTCCTTTTGGGACCCACTGGGCTCCCTACCTGTTGCGCCGCCTGGCCGAGCGCCCCGCCAATCTTCTCTTTCTTCTCAAGAGTCTTTTCCGGGGGTAGAAGAGTTCGGGACAGTCCCCGAATTCTGGAAGAATTCTTGGGACAGTACCCGAACTCTTCCTAACTCAAACGAAGGATGTAGCGTTGAAAGGAGCGGAAATCGGCAAAGTATTCGTCGTGGGGGAACTGCTGGAGAATCTCGGGATCGGCGAAGCCCGGACCGGTCAGGACGATGGGAATCCGATAGTCATCGGCCACCTTCGACAAGGATTGAAACTGCTTGTCCACGAGGTGTTCCCGGTTTGAGGCGATCACACAAACGAGATTGACCGGCTCATGCTCGACCATTTCCGCCATGGCTTCGAAGGGAACGTTCCCGCCCAGGTTCAGGCAATCCCAGCCTTCCGTCTCCAGAATTCGGGAAATGGCGTTCACTGGAATTCTGGAGGAATAATCCGGTGCCGCGCACAACCCTGTCTTGCCACTGTGCCTGCGACGAATCAGTTGAGGAAAGAGAAGAGCCATGGCCTCATCCAGATTATTCTTGACCAGCCTTCCATGGGCCAGGGTTAGCTCACCGTTTTCCAATGCCTGTTCGCTGTTCTCGATGACGGGAAGCAGCACGTCGTCATAAAGATCAACGATCCCGATCCCTCGCATGTACAGGCGCTCCAGGAGGTCCTTGACTCTCTTGCCCTGGTTTTGGCTGGCAAGGTAAAACATCAACTGGTGGACCTTATCGAATCGCTTGCGGTTGAGGGATTCCTCAATTTCCGGCTCTTCCCACTTTTCAGTGGTCAGAAAACCGGTGGCTTCAAAACCTCGTGTCTTCTGAAATCCGGAAATGTCTTCGAGATGAAATCTTCGGTGACCACCGGGAGTTCGAAGGCAACAAAGATCGCCGGAGTCGGCCCAACGCTTGATGGTCGACTCGCTGACGTTCCACATTTGAGCTACTTCACGAGTCGAAAATGTTCGCGTGATGGTCATGCTTCGCTAGAAATCGATGAAGCAATTGTTGCTCATTCGTCCTTTCGCGGGAAGCCGAGCATAGGATGAATGATGAGAGAAGTCAATAAGCAAAACTGCAGTGAAATTAGGAATGATCGGCCACATGAGACTTCGCCGTGTACAGATAGCGTTTGATTTTACGGGTGGTGGTCTTATTGAATTCTTCAGTGCGCAGACGGAATTTTTTCACACGCTTATAGCCGGCCAAATCTGTGCACTGCTTCTTGACCTCTTTCCCAATCACCTCGTGGATTTTCGCCTGGTCATACTGGGTGGGACCCAACTCCTCATCAAAAGTCTCCGTGCAGGGAACGATGATGGCCTGCACCTCGACTTGTGAGGGATCCTTCTCGGGACCACCCCACACCAAGGACTCTAAAATGTAAGGGCTTTCATTGAGAAGAGCCTCCACTTCCTCGGGATAGACATTCTTTCCGTTGGGAGTCACGATCACCGATTTCTTGCGCCCATTGATATGAAGAAATCCATCCTTATCGAAATACCCGTAATCCCCCGTATGCAGCCATCCTTCCTTCAAGCTCTCTCGGGTAGCCGCTTCGTTGAGATAGTATCCGGTCATCACCGAAGGCCCACGCACCAGAATCTCCTCGTCAACGACCTTCACCTCCAACCCGGGAAGAGGCAATCCTACGGAAGCATCCTTGAAACACTTCACGCGGTTGACCGCAATGATGGGAGAGGCCTCACTCATTCCGTACCCTTGAATGAAATCAAACCCAAGTTCGCGCAAGCCTTTGGCCACTCGGGGATTCACGGCAGCACCGCCTGAGATGAATAACTTCAAATGCCCACCGAATTTGTCATGGATGGGCTTGAAGAGCCGTCGGCGAATGTTCCATCGAAAGAGTCGCTGGGAAACCGAAGCAATCCCTTTGGCCAACCGAAATTTACCCTCTCCCTTCTCCTTGATTCCGCTTTCAATACGCCGGTAAAACTTTTCAAAAAGAAGGGGCACACCCAACATCACCGTGGCCCCGGTCTCCTGCAAATTCTCGGGAATACGGCGGAGACTTTCAGCATGACAAACCGTACAGCCTTGATAAAGTGCCAGCAAGAAACCACCCATGCATTCATAGGTGTGATGCAGTGGCAAAACCGAGAGCAGTACTCCGCCTTCAATCGAGATATGTTGAGAGGTGGCCATCACGTTGGCCGCGATATTCCCGTGGGTGAGCATGACCGCCTTGGAACTTCCCGTGGTGCCGGAAGTGAAGAGAATGATGGCCAGATCCTCTCCACTGAGTTCGATTTCTTGAAAAGACCGGCTCCCGGCTGACAGGGCTTCACGGCCTGTCATGAGTGCCTCCGGAAAAGATAAATCGGCCTTAATCGTTTCCTCCTCCATGGAAATCAACCGCTCCAGGGAGGGAAGAGTCTTTCGATATTCCTGGAGTCGCTCCACATATTCCTTGGAACAGATCAAAATCCGGGGTTTGGAAAAGTTGAGGATGTGACAGATCTCTCGATCCGTGAGGTCCTTGTCAATGGGCACCGCGACCAAGCCCGCCGTGACCGCTGCCAGATAGGTCACGGCCCATTCGGTTCGATTTTCCGAAAGAATGGCCACGCCGTCTGTCTTTTTCAGATCCCATTCCAAGAAAGCCGTGGCAAGCTCGGTGACACGCTCACGGAGTTCACTGTAAGTGAGGGACTGGTAGGCCCCGTTTTTCTTACTTCGAAGAGCAATCCGATCGCCATATCGATCGGTCACCTGAATCAAGAGATCCCGCAGGTCCTTGATCGGATAAACGGAATGAAGGGGTGGTTTTTTCACACTTTTTTCACAGCATCCAGGCTGACGACACTCACTTCTCCCACCACTTGAGCGCTGTGAGCAGCATTGCAGGGAACCTCGATCGAATCACCCGCCCGCAGCACAAACTCTTCTCCCTCGAGCGTGATCAGGAACTCCCCTTCCAATACGACATCTTTCTTATCCATGGAATGGGTGTGATCAGAAAACACCGTCCCCTTGGGGTACACGTATCGAGCGACCGAGTACCCTTCCGACGTGAGTTTTCGGCGCATGTTCTCCTCACTCAGAGATCCCCATTGCGATTCGTCCCAAGGTTCAATCATCAAAATTTAGGTGTGAGAAACCCGGGCTTGCAGATCAGACGGCAAGGCAAACTGAACGTCCTCTTCTCGAACGACCAGCTCTTCCAGCGTGGCACCCTGGTCTTGAAAGAAGGTCACGATCTCCTGGACCAGGCTTTCCGGAGCTGAAGCGCCGGAGGTCAATCCAAGAGTCTCGACACCCTCGAGCCATTCATCCTGAATGGCATCCAGGTCATCCACCAGGTAGGCAGAGCCTCCTACCCTTCGGGCCTCTTCCACCATTCGAACAGAATTGCTACTGTGGACAGCTCCCACCACCAGAATCAGATCAGACAACTCGGCCAGATCTCTCACCGCCACCTGCCGATTCTCGGTCGCGTAACAGATGTCAGCTGAAGGGGGTCCCTGGATGCTGGGAAACCTCTCCTTCAAGGCCTCAATCATCTCTCGCGTATCCTGCAGGCTCAGCGTGGTTTGGGTGATATAAGCGACCTTTTCCGGATCTTCCACCTCCAGAGCCTCGATGTCTTTAATCGTTTCTACCAATCGAATATGTTCCGGAGCCTCTCCCATGGTTCCAATCACCTCGTCATGGCCAACGTGTCCAATCAGAATGACGGTGAAGTCCTTCTCTGCATAGCGCACGGCTTCCACGTGCACTTTCGTCACCAGAGGACAGGTGGCATCAATGACTTCCAACGATCTGGCACTCGCCTTCTCCCGAACCTCCGGCGAAACGCCGTGAGCACTGAAAATGACCCTCCCCCCCTCCGGGACATCCTCGACACGGTCCACAAAAATGGCACCTTTCTCACCCAGTTCCCTGACCACATGCGGATTATGGATGATCTCCTTACGAACGTAGACCGGTTCGGTGAAAGTATCCAAGGCGATCCTGACGATATCGACCGCCCGGACCACACCGGCACAAAAACCCCGAGGGCTCACGAGAAGAACTTTCTTGACCATTGACCCTATTTTAACACGCGTACTCCTTGCGCGTCAGGTTCCGGTAAGGTTTAGAATTTGAAATTTGAGATTTGGAATTTGTTTGGGATTTGGAATTTGGGATTTTGAATTTCCCGCTTCGGGTGTCAGCGGTCTGTTGTCTGTTGTCTATTGTCTGTTGTCTGTTCTTAGGAATTCTCCCACCACTTCCTTTACCAACTTTCCCTCCCCATCCACCTGATAGTTCATCCTCCGCATCTGGTCTTCGTCGATAGTGCCGGCCAGCCGATTGATGATCTCACGCAGCTGAGGATACCGTTGTAATGTTTCGCTCCTAAAAACCGGAACCCCGTCGTAGGGTGGAAAGTATTGTTGGTCATCTTCCAGCACAAAGAGATCCAAGGCGGCAATGAGACCATTGGTGGAGTCTCCGGCGATCAGATCCACTCTCTGCTCAGCCAGGGCTCGATAAGTCAATCCCAGCTCCATGACTCTGGGCGGCTCGGCAAACTTCAGATCGTAGGTCTCGGATAAGCCCTTAAAGCCGTCCGCCCGTTCGATGAACTCATAACCAAAGGCCGCCAGCCAACTGGGTGTATATGGAGCAATGTCGCTAATGGTCCGGACCCCGAACCGTTTCGCAGCTTCGCCTCGAATGAGAATGGCAAAGGTATTGTTGAATCCCAGGGGCTGCAGCCACTCCATACCCTCTTTTCCATAACTCTCCTTGACCCTCTGGTAAACTTCCTGGGGATCACGGATCGGATCATTCTTCAGGATCGCCGTGTAGGCCGTCCCCGTGTACTCCACATAACCGTCAAGTTCCCCGGCCCGCAAAGCCTGATCACAAATAAAGGTGCCCCCTAGATTCAACTTGCGGACCACCTTCAGCTCGGTCTGATTTTCAATCTGCTGGGCCAGAAGCTCTCCCAGAATGACTTGTTCGGTAAAATTCTTGGATCCGATCACGATCGTCTCTGCAGAACCGCATCCGCTCATTGAAGCGAGCAGGCCCAAGAGCAGTGACATCCCAAGCCAAGCAGTCTGTTTCATGGGGAGCGCCTCTGAGGATTTTTCAGCATTTTTTCCATCCGCCCCAAGCCAAAATCGGTCATTAGTGCCAGAAAGGCGGCTGGGATGGAACCTGCCAGAATCAAGGTGCTGTTGACACCGGCTACCCCCCGGAAGATATACATCCCCAGTCCTCCGGCTCCAATCGCTGCTGCAATGGTGGCGATGCCCACCGAGGTGATGGCGGCAACCCGAATCCCTGCCACAATCACTCCCAGTGACAACGGGATTTCCACTTGCCACAAGAGTTGGAGGTCGGTCATCCCCATGCCTCGGCCCGCCTCTTTGACCGAGGGATCGACCCCCTGTATCCCCGCGTAGGTGCCACGGACAATGGGCAGCAAAGCATACAGGATCAGTGCCACGATGGCAGTGCTGGCCCCAATTCCTCCTATCACCGGGATGGGGATGAGAAAACCAAACAAGGCCAGACTGGGGATGGTTTGGACCACATTGGCAAAGCCGAGTACGACCTTTTCCAAAGCGGGCTTTCGGGTGATCAACACGCCGGCAGGAACACCGATCACCACGGCCACCGTGATCGCCACCAGGACCATCCACAGATGCTGTCCTGTCAAGGTGAGTACCTCATTATAATTGCTGGTAAAAAATTTCCAAAGATTCATGATGGTTACCCAAGAAAGAGCTGACAGCTGACAACTGACAGCTGACAACTGACAAAATTGATCCGCGTAAATCTGCGTTTCATCCGTGGGATCCGCGGGACCGCAAGGGTTTCAAAAAGGCCATCGTTTCCGGATCGGTTGAGGCAAGCAGCTCATCGGGAGTCCCTATGACGGTCAGTCGTCCGTCCTGCATCAATCCGATCCGGTCTCCCAAATAGAGGGCTTCCTGCAGGTCGTGGGTCACAAAAAGGATGGTCTTTTTGAGGTTCCCCTGCAGTTCCTTGAACTCCTCCTGGATTTCACATCGAGTCAGCGGATCAAGTGCACCAAAAGGCTCATCCATGAGCAGCATCGGGGGATCCACAGCCAGAGCCCGGGCCACCCCCACCCTTTGTCTTTGCCCTCCCGACAACTGCCAGGGATAACGATGGGCATACTCGTCCCCATCCAGACCCACCAGGGTGAGCAATTCCCTGACCCGCCGGCGCAGTTTCTCCTGTTCCCACCCCTCCAGAGAAGGAACCAGGGCTACATTTCGCTCCACCGTAAAATGGGGAAACAAACCCACGTCCTGGATCACATACCCGATGCGCCGGCGCAATTCAATCGGATCCCAGGAAGTGGTCGCGCGGTTTTGGACAAGAACTTCTCCGTGGGTGGGTTCAAGCAGCCGGTTGACCAGCTTCAAGGTCGTGGTCTTCCCGCTGCCGCTTCGACCAACCAGCACCACGGTCTCACCCTGGTGAATCTCAAAAGCCAGACGGGAAAGGATTTCAGCTTCTGCCAGTTGATAGGAAACCTGACAAAACTGAATCGCGATTTCAGCCTTCTCCACTTCGCTTGCTCTCACTCGAAATGCTCTGTGGCAATTCTTTTGGCTTCCTTCAAGTTGATCTTGCCAGTTCCCAAGACGGGTAATTCATCCACTTTCAGAAATCTATCCTTGCGAGGGATAAAGAGATTGGGCAATCCCATTTCACCCAGTTTCTTGAGAATCTCCGGAATGGCTTCCTCATCATGAACGTGGATCACCACCAGGCTTTCCCCTTTGCGATCATCCGCCACAGCGGTGACGGAAAATACCTGGTGATCCAATTCCGCGGCCTGGTGCAGGGCCTCCTCAACCTTGCCATGGGCTACCATCTCCCCGCCAATTTTGGAAAATCGGGAAAGCCGGTCGGTGATCTTCAAGAATCCATCTTCGTTGACCAGGGCAATGTCTCCCGTGACATACCAGCCCTCTCGAAGGACGCTCTGGGTCAGATCGTCTCGCCCCAGATAGCCTTTCATCACATTGGGTCCTCGCACGATGAGCATCCCCTGTTCGTCGGCTGACAGCGGCTCAAAGGAGTCCGGATCCACAATCCTGACCGCCACCCCAGGCAGGGGTTGACCCACGAATCCACGCCGGGAGCCGGGCTGAAAAAAGCCGGGAGCACGAAAATCGGGCACGCTCACCGCAATGACGGGAGAACACTCGGTAGATCCATAGCCTTCCAGCGGACGAATTCCAAACTGTTCCTCAAAAGCACTGGCCAAGCGTTCCGACAATTTCTCCGCGCCGGTCAGGACCAATCGAAGCGAGCCCAGTTGAGCCGGGGTGCAACCTCGCATGTAAAGCTGCAGGAAGGTGGGTGTGGCCAGCAAAATGGTCACCCGGTAGCGATGAATGAAATCACCCACCGCCGGGGCATCCAGAGGGTTGGGCTGTGCGGGAGGGTCGGAATCGGCTGAAAAACCCGCGGTGGTTACAAAAGGAGGTGATGCGTCATTTGCCGAGGGCAGGTTGCCCGGACGGGCAAGCTCGGTAAATGAAACTCCCGAATCGGAATTATCAATTGAGGCAATCCCCAATAGAGACCCATCATCAAAATAAACATCGGTAATCGAAGAAGCGTCCGGACCAACATTGAGGAAAGTAAAAAGAACTTGTCCGCTTCCTGCATCGGTGACGACAACGGTCAACTGGGCTTCTCCGATGGTGACGTCCCCGGCAATGTTATCGCTGACGCCCGTAAAAGAAAGGGTGACCTGAGCCTGCAGTGGAACCGCGGCTAAACAGAACAATCCGAGCAATAAGGCTAGTTTCACAGTCGTTCTACGCATGTATCGATCTCCTTGAATAAGAGCACATCTCTAAATTTCCGTTTAGGGAATAAGCAAAATCCATACCCAAGAATCAGGGTTAGGTTTTTCAACAACTTAGGGAGGATTTCACCGGTTCAGATGCACACCGTTACCCTGAAGCTGCAACCAAATACACAGGCAACCCGGACTTTTCCCGAAAGTCAGAGTCTATTCTGAGGAGTCATTGAGATTAAGCTCCTGTCAGGTGGATAAAGGAGGGTGGGAGGCACCTCAGGTGCCGAATCCGGGATGCAAGTTCAGGCACTCAACCCAAGAACAGCAGCACATAAACTACCGCCAAAAAGATTTGAATTGCAGCATAGGGCAGGGCTTTTTTCACAAAGCCTGCAAAAGAAAGAGGCAGTTTGTATCGATGGATGATGGTGACGGCCACCAGTGTTGAGGCCGAACCGATGGGGGTGATGTTGCCGCCCAGGTTGGCGCCGAAGATGACCGCCCACCAGAGAGATGAATCGCTCGAAGTTCCCAGGCCGGAGAGAATCTTGGCCAGCATGGCCGCGAGAGGGATATTGTCGGTCACCGAACTGGCCACCGCCGAAACCACCAGCATCAATCCCGTTCCCATTGTGGCACCCAACTCGATAATGGGGACAATACCCCGGCCGATCAGGTCCAGCACATGGGCGTGCTCCATCACATCGATCACGATAAAGAGGGCCATGAAAAATCCCAGTAGATCCCAGTCCAGGGCCTTGTAAAACTCGTCGGCAACCGCCTTGTAGCGAATCAGCACGATCAAACCAAAGGCCATGGCCACATACCCCATACCCAGCTCACTGATATAAGGAAGCACCGAGGTGGTGGCGATGGTGAGGATAAAGAGCACCATCATGATGGCCCCAAACCAGAAAAAGAAGGGGCTCTCAATGCCATCGTTTTCGTCAAAGTCGGCCACCAGGCGAGCAGCCTCTTGCCTTTCCTCCTCATCGACCAGGCTGTGAATCGCAAACAATCGGGCCCCCATCATCAGGGTGATTGTCGTCGCTATCACCACGAAGGGACTGGTAACGAGGAAAAACCGAATAAAGCTGATGTCGGCGGCAGTGCCCACGATGATATTGGGAACCGAGCTGATGAGGGTGAGCAGACCTCCTATATTGGTCAACAGGCCCTCCACCAGAAGAAAGCCCAGCAGCTTGTCTCTTCGACCCAGCTTATTGAGAGAAACACCGGTCAGAGAGCCCACGATGATCATGGCCGTGACGTTGTTCAAGACGGCGGAAAAGAGCACCGTCAGGACGCCGTAATAGAAGAGCAGCCTGCGTGGGTCTCCAGCGGAGATCTTGGTGAGTCGGATGGCAATCCAGGTGAAGAGTCCGGATCTGGAAGTCACGTCCACAAACAGGCTGGCACCCAGGATAATGGCAATCACGTTCCAATCAATGGCCGGGATGTAAACGGGGAGCTCCACGACCTCGCCAAAGACATTGGTTACACTTCCTATGGGCAGCAGGTCCAGGGCATCGGCCGCAAAGAGGCTGACGAAGGCGAAACAACCAGCGATAACGGATTTTTTGGCATGGAGTTGCTCTTCCAAGGCCAGTGCGGCGATCAACCCCAACAGGAGCAGAGAGAACATCACCGTCACTGCCAGAGGAACCGGCTCGGCAGCGTGGGTGGCCTGTGCTGTAATGAGCCCTGTATTCAGAAAAGTTTGCATCATTCAGACCGCATCACAGCATCAGTAAGGGGATCCTGCGCAGCTCAACGGCAAGTGAGTAGGCCAGTCCATGCATGGCAGCCTGATCTTCGTCTTTGGCATGCAACACCAACAAATCCACCTGGTGCTCTTCGACCAGCCGAGTGAGATCGGAAATGTGATGTCCCAAGCTCACAATCTCTTGAACCTTTAGAGCCAGACCCTCCTCTCGCAGTGTGTCGCTGCAGGAACGAATATAGTCATGGGGTTCCTTGAGCAGTTGTTTGAGTATCTCCTCCTCGGCAGTCTCGGTAGTGATACTGGGAATCTTGGAAATGACTTCGATGTAGCTTTTAAACACCTTCTCATCTTCGATATGGGTCAAAGAGAGGGTCCCCCTCTCTTCAGTGAAGCGCACAGCGAAATTGACTAGCCGATGATCTCCTGTCAGATGATTGGTGATGGCCATGACCGAACCGGTTCCTTTCAGGATCTCGTCCAGGGGTTGAGCCTTGGGATGAGGCAGGATCAGTACCGGTGAGGAGGTGATCTGGGTCAGGACATCCAGCTCTTCACCCAGACTGTAGGGCCATCTCCAGGCCTGGCTGTGAAGGTGCCGATAGGCACAAATCAGGTCGGGATTTTCCTTTTCAACCAGATCCAGAAGTTCTTTGACGGTCTGGAATTCATCTCCTTGAACCGTCCGCCAGTTTACCGAATCATCCGCAGCCAGCACGGTCAGAAAGCTCCGGACCTGGTCGGACAACTGCTGAGCCGGTTGCTCCTCCAGATCGGTCACCAGGAGGACCTTTCGAATCTCGATGTCCTGGTAGGCAAAGGATATTTTTGTGGCTGATTTAAAGACGCTTTCAAACTGGTCAACGTTGGTCATCTTTTGCCTCGGGAAGAATAGTCGGTTGATGGGAGGATTTCAACCTGGGTTCAGCACAATCTTCGTAGGGGTCAGCCGGTGGCTGACCCGAACCGAACAAACGGCACGGTGTTTAATGGTATGGGTCCGGGCTCTGCAATCCTAACTGTTCGGGCGAGCCACCGGCTCGCCCCTACAAGGCTGAATAAATTGGGGAATGAGTCGTCTGTACCCGTATTTAATAAATAATACCCTCAGTTGTTTACATCTAATTTATTAAGCTTTTCCTTGAGATCTAAAATTCGCTGGTAGGACTGTTCAATGCGGTCCCTTGAGAGGGTTCCACTCTCAACTAAATCCCTTAAAATATTGACAGCCTTTTGAGCAATCTGGGGATCATAGCTGCTGGAGTTGTTTCCAAACAGCAAGATGTCCACACCCGCCTTCACCGCCAGTTCGATGCTTTCCTCCAGCGAATAGTTCTGGGCGATGGCTCCCATCTTCATGTCATCCGAGACCACCACACCCTCGAATCCCAACTGCTGGCGCAGCATGCCGGTGATCACGGCATCGGACAGGGTGGCCGGATAGGTCTCATCCCATTGAGCGCTGTACAGATGGGCCATCATGACCAGATCCGGAAGCTGCTCGCTCAGAAGGGCGCTGAAAGGCTCAAGTTCCGTTTCAGACCAAAGGTGGGTGACATCAGGCAAACCCAGATGGCTGTCCTCCTTGCTGGCCCCATGACCAGGGAAATGCTTCACGGCAGACAACACACCAGCTCGATGGAATTCCTGGATCGTCCAGCGGGCATGGCGCTCGACCCGATCGGGCTCGGCTCCATAACTGCGCTCCAGAGCAGCAATAATGGGATTGTCCGGATTCACGGCCAGATCCAGTACGGGTGCAAAATTGAGGTTGATTCCCAGCGAGGCCAGTAATTCGCCCACCTCTCGGGCACTGGATCGAGTCCGTTCCTGATCATCCCATCGGCCCAGCTGGGCCTGGGAGGGGGTGGCGGAAAAACCGTGCTTGGCTTTCAGGCGGGCAATTTGCCCCCCCTCCTGATCGATGGCAATCAGAAGCGGCACCTCGGCAACCGCTTGAAGCTGAGCCGTCAGTGTTTGGACCTGTTGCGGGGAAACAATGTTTCTCAGGGAAGATCGAGTGGGAACATCCCGGTCAAATAAGACCACTCCACCCAGGTGAAGATCTCTTACCGCCTGAAGAAAGGGATCCCCTTCTTTCAGGTCGGTCCCCCGGAATCCCACCATCAACATCTGTCCGATCCAGAGATCGAGGTGGTCCTCTTCTTCAGGAGTACCGAGACAACTCAGGAAGGATGATCCCAGGATCAACCCTAGAGCGATGATAAGGAGTAGTCGCATGGTTGGGCAGAAGCTGATCAGTCCTTGCTTACCGGCTGAAATGACGCTCTACGATTCTTCTATAGGCGAAAGAGGCCACGGTTGCCGTGGGGGCTCCGTAACCAATACTGGCTCCCATGGGAGTCGCGCTGGCATCGCAGATCAAGAGATTCTCAACATCGTGCGATTCAAAATAGGGATTGATCACCGAAGTCCTGGGATCGCTGCCGGCTCGGCAGGAGCCCGTGTTGGAGTTAAAGGAGGTCCCAAAGGGAGTTCGGGTCTCCTGAATCTCTGTGGCTCCCATCTTCCGGAGCAGCTCATGCCCCACCTCCCGGGCCTCTTGAAACAGCGGAACCAGACTGGGGTGGCGATCATCGTAGGACCAGGTTCCTCTTTGGTCCGTCGATCCGTAAACTTGGGTAGGCCGGACCAGGCGAATCAGAATTCTTCCCCTGCTGGTGAGAAGGTCTTTGGCCGGGCTTCGGACCTCGGTATTGCAGATCCCACGCATGAACTCCTTATGCTCACGTCCGAATTCCGGAGCCAGGGCGTTGAGAGCAAGACGGTTGGGATCGCCCAGAACCTCATTTTCATAGCGCAACTGGAAGCGTTCCATCATTCGATCCTGGCGCGTGTCGTGGAGGACATAAAATCCACCATCCACGTAATCCCCCGTGTTCATCGGTTCCGGAAAGGTTCCGGTCAGCACCAGAGGCCCGGGCCGCCCATCGATATTACGTCCCACGTTGGGATTCTCAACCAGGGTTGACGATCCCAACAGTTCCCGGGGACCATAACCGGAACGCATCAAGACCAACGGCGTGCCGAAGTTCCCACAGGAGACGATGATCTTGGGAGCCTGAATTCTCTGCTGGGTCCCTCCCTGCTCGTAGATCACACCCGTGGCCCGTCGATTCTCAATGTCTATTTTCTGGACCTCGGCGTTAGCAATGATCTCCACATTGTGCTTCTCGACAAGGTGCAGATAGGCGACAAAACTTCCTCTTCGGGAATCGTATTTGCAAAAGTTGGATCCTTCACATCCCCAGCAGTAGAGGCAGTTCTTTTTGGCCACCTGGGAGTCGACCACATTAAAGCCCAACGACTTGGCCGTATCCCGATAAAGAAGATCCCCCCGAGTCAGCAATTGATCTGGACGGGAGTGAATATTGAACATCTCCACAACTTCATCTGCCGCTTCCTTAAAATTGGCGGGCGTCCAATCCTTCAAGTCGTGGATCTCGGACCAGGCCCGATAATCCATTTCCCGAGGAACCCGCGTCATGGCTCTCCAGTGCAGGCTACCTCCTCCCACCACGCATCCCGCCGAATGAGGATAGGTGTTGGGGCCTCCCGGACCATCCGGGTAGTACTGCATCTGGTAGCGCCCATTTTCGTGGAATTCGCTGGTGATATTGGTGAAGAGTTGGCGGCGTTCCGGAACTCCGTAGCCCGGCCGAGGGGTTCCGGGCAGGTAAGGACCCCGCTCCACCAGAGCCACATGAAGGGGCTCTCCATTGCGCGGATTCACGCCCTTCTCCGCAATCCGAGCGGCAAGGAGAAAACCGGCCATGCCAGAGCCCACGATGATCAGATCATAATTCTTGTCGGCCATGTCTCATCCTTTCAGTATTTCGATGGATTGAACGGCATTTCAAGCGCGTTTACCGCTAGAGTCTAGTCTTTTTGGAAACGAAAGTAACCTCGTCAAATGTATTCGCACAAGGAAGGCTCAGAATAGTCGATAATAGTCATAGCAAAGGAGATCAATATTCCTCGAAGGCATCTTCTCGGTTTCATTATCGGATTCCTCGTCAGCATTCTCTGTTTGGTTATCGCCCTATGGGGAATCGAATGGGGACAACTCAGGGAGGGCTTTCAACAAGCCAATTATTTCACCCTTCCCATCCTTCTGGTCCTTCTCTTTGCCGTCTTTTGGCTCAAAGCCATTCGCTGGCGTCTTCTCCTTCAACCTTTGAGGAAATTTCAGACCAAAGAGGTCGTTCCCCCTCTCATGATCGGGTTTATGGGAAACAACCTGCTTCCGGCACATCTGGGTGAGCTCATCCGGATCTATGTTCTGGGTCGAGAATTTTCTCTTTCCAAAGCTGCCGTCTTCTCCAGCGTGGTCCTGGAGAGAATCTTTGATACGGCGGTGGTCCTCCTGTTTTTGGTCATGAGCCTGTTTCTGGTCGAGGAATTGCCGTCCTGGGTCAGCACCACGATCTTCTTCGTGTCGCTCTTGGCCGGATTGATCATCCTTTTTCTGGCCGCCTACCTGTTTTGGACCCAACGGCTCATCCACGCTACCCGACGGGTCTTCTCCTTTCTTCCCGAACGGTTCGGTCGAAAGCTATCCGAAACGATGGAAGCTGGAGTTCTTGGCCTGGCCTCAATGCAAAGCGGCGGACTGGTCTTCTGGATCGTTGTGACCTCAATCCTGCAGTGGATACTCATGGCTGCTATGGTTTACGTCTCCCTGTGGAGCTTCGGAATACATCTGCCACTTGTGGCTTCTTTCGTGATCATCGGGGTGTCGGCACTGGGGGTATCGATTCCCTCCGCCCCCGGATTTTTCGGAATCATCCAGCTCAGTTTTTGGGTGATCCTGCAGGGCTTCGGAGTCGACAAAGGCGATGCCTTTGCTTCTTCGATCTACTTCCACTTGAGCAATTACATACCGGTCACCCTGGTGGGCCTTTACTATCTCAACCGCCGTGGATTGCAGCTGTGGCAGATCGACAAAGAAGCAGCTGAAGACGAGGATCAGATGCTGGCGGACTCAGGCACCGTTTAGCATCTAGTCGGGAGATTCGGAGGCCAGAAGATCAGCCACCTTGGCCACTCCATGCTCCTTGAGGGATTGATCCCAGCGCTGAAGGAGATAGGGTTTCTCTTCTTCGAAAACGCGGCTGATATTCTCGATATAACCTTCAGCTTCGTTGGTATCCATGTCCCGTGTTTTGTTGACAAAAGAAAGGGTTTGGGCAAAGTAAAAAGGCATCAAGGCGTTCAGAAGTTCGACTCGATCACCATCCGGGCTCCGGTAGGCGACGGCAAAATCCAATAACATGCGGGCCCATACATCAATGGGAAAATAGAACTTTTCGTACTTTGTTTTCTTCAGTTTCTGCACTTCCCTCCAATTATCCGGGGACAACACATTCTTCCACAGATCCCCATAGTCCTTGGCTCCGGTCAGGAATAGTTCGTGTAAACGATCGCGGGTGCCCTTCACCTCATCAGGTGTGGAGACATCGATCTTGGGTATCTTGGTGGGTGTACCCAGGAATGCTGCCTGGGTCCCGTCCGATGAATGGTTATCCACATTAATAATGACGGAAGAATGACCTGCAAAGTGTTTGAGAAGACCTTGACTGGCCACATCCACGGGAACCGCAATGGAATCGGCTTCATTGTAAGAGGGGATGCCGACCACGATGTCAGCAGAGGTGACATGATCGGGATTGTCGATCTTAGCGATCATCAGCGACAGCGTAGCGCAAGCCTATGTCTTATCCATCCTAGCCGGGATTATGTATAGATTTTCGTGACGAAGTGCCGCAGGCGCCACGATGAGTGCGTTGCGCCACGTGCGACGAGGGGCCCCCGCAGGCGTACTCATTGAGTACGCCGAGGAGCCCGAGGAAGGACAACGCAGTCAGCATGGATGATCGCGGCGCTGCAGTAGACAATCTATACATAGTCCCGGCTATCTGGTGGTACCCCCCGAGATCTTCTCAAATTCCTTGCCGGCGAAGCGGACGATGCTAATCCATGCCACCAGTATCAGTGCGGTCACCAGTGAGAGCCAGCGAACACTTCCAAAGCCCACAAAGAGTGTGGTGATGGCCAGGCTCAGGCCCACGGCCACGGCCTTGGCTAAACGTTGAACAAACATGTCGATAAAGGCCTTGGCCTGATACTTTTCCTCTCTGGTGGTGGGGACATAGAGAACTTCCTTGGAGGACTGGTTAATCGAGTTGTTGAAGCCGTTGTCAAAGATATAGAGGGCGCTGCCCGTCAACAGCACAGGAGTGAATAGAAAACCGACCGACCCAGCCAGTGCCATGATCGGCAGAACCAGCAGCGCCGTTCCCGGGCGTCCACTCCAGTAGACACAGGATCCCTACGGTTCACAAACGATTCTGACTCTTCGTCACATCAATCCGTTATATAACTCTAGTCGGATCCAAGGGGTGTCGCCGGTGGTTGCGATCCGCCTCATCGAATCAACGAGAAAACCATGCCTGAAATCGGGTTGACCCTGGGGCTGTTATTGGTCGCCCTCCTTCTGTTCGTGACCGAATGGATTCGATACGATGTGGTCGCCCTCCTGGTCCTGGTTTCCCTGAACCTCAGCGGCATCCTGACCCTGGAGGAAACCTTCTCCGGCTTCAGTAATCCCGCCGTCATCACCGTAGCCGCCGTCTTGGTCATGAGCCAGGCGGTGCAAAACTCGGGTGTGGTCCAGATCCTAGGCGTCAAGATGATTGAGTGGGGCAAGACTCCGGTGCGCCTGACCTTGATCATCATGCTGGCCGTGGGCGCCATCTCCGGGTTCATCAACGACATCGGGACGGCCGCCTTGTTCCTGCCCCTGGTCATGATGGTGGCTCGCCGGATGGAGATCCCTCCCTCCAAACTCCTGATTCCCCTTTCCTATGGCTGTCTGCTGGGGGGAACCTTAACCCTGATCGGGACCCCGCCCAATATCCTGGTGAGTTTGATCATGGCAGAGCACGGGATTGAGCCCTTCAAAATGTTCGATTTTACTCCCATCGGGATCCTGATCGTTATAGCCGGCATTCTCTATATGACCTTCCTGGGCCAGCGTCTGCTGCCCGAGCGCCGGGGAGAGTCCAGCCTGATGGATCGGTTCAAGATTCAAGACTACCTGACCGAACTTGTGATCACCCCCAAGTCACCCCTGGCCGGAAAGCGTCTGGATGAGATCGACGTGGGCCCAGAGATTGACTTGAACATCCTGGGGATAATTCGCGACAAGAAGAAGGTGCTGATCCCCCTGGCCCAAGAGCAGCTGAAAGAGGGTGACCTCCTGCTGGTGGAGGTACACCCACAGGATCTGGCCAGACTGAGCAGCCAGGCGGGGTTGGAGATTGTGCCCGGCGTGGAACCGGGCGAAGCCGACATCAGCTCCGAAGAAATTGAAGTGGTGGAAGCCGCGGTCATGCCTGATTCCCGCCTGGTGGGGAGAAGCTTGAGGCAACTACAATTCCGGCGCCGCTATGAGTTGACGGTGATGGCCATCTCGCGGCAGGGAGAACCTGTGCTCAAGCGACTCGGCCAGGTCCGACTTCGAGAGGGTGACGTCCTGCTCATCCAGGGAGACCGCCAGAGGATCGATACGACCTTACCGGCAATCGGCTGCCTTCCTCTGGCCGATCGGGAGATCTCCCTGAAAGCGGCCGTCCATCCCTTCCGTGTCCTGGGGATCTTTCTGGGAGCCATCCTGCTGGCCTCCACCGGGTACCTGCACGTCTCCATGGCCTTCACCCTGGGAGCTTTTCTCATGGTCCTCACCCGATGTATGACGGCCCGGGAACTTTATACCGCCATCGAATGGCCGATCATCATCCTGATGGCGGGAATGATCCCCCTGGGAACGGCCATGGTGAGTACGGGCACCGCCACCTGGGTGGCCAACTCATTGATCGAAGTCATCGGCAGCACCAACCCCTACCTCATCCTGGGGTTGCTCTACCTGCTCATCAGCGCTCTTACCAGCGTCCTGAACAATCCCACCGTAACCGTGGTGATGGCTCCCATCGCCATCGATCTGGCAGCCAACCTGGGACTGAGTCCCCTTCCCTTCCTGATGCTGACCGCCGTGGCGGCCTCTTGTGCCTTCCTCTCACCGGTCGCTCACAAGGCCAACATCCTGGTGTGGGGCCCGGGGGGATACAAATTCACCGACTACACTCGGGTGGGACTCCCTTTGACCCTGCTCATCGGCTTGATCTGCGTCCTGGTGATCCCCATGCTCTGGCCCTTCTGATTTACCTTCGTATGAATTGACTTGCTCCTGGAGCATTACCTCCGTAGACTGGACAACCATATGGCTCGAAGACCTGTCAGGCGAAGATGGCCGAGGAAAAAGAAGAAGAAGAGGGATAAGAACGCCGTCACCACCGAGACCACCGAGCGCAAGCCGACGGATGCTCTGGAAATGTCAGGGACGGTCATCGAGCCGCTGCCCAATACCCAGTTCCGGGTGGAACTGGAAAATGGGAGTATCGTTCTGGCCTACATTTCCGGGAAAATGCGCCGCTTTCGGATCCGAATCCTCAGGGGGGACAAGGTCATCGTCGAACTCTCCCCTTATGACTTGACCCGAGGGCGTCTGGTATACCGCTTCAAATAGGTAGTACCCCTTGAAGAGCCTGAAATCCGAGGACTGTAATGCCCATTAAAAGGAGTCATCCATGAAGAAAGGTGCGAATAAAAACGAAGGGGTAACACCGCCTGCTTTAACCACCACCCCCTTTCCCGCATCCCGCAAGATCTACATTGAGGGCACAATTAAAGGGGTCCGTGTCCCCATGCGTGAAATCGAGCTCACGGCATCGTCCTCAAACGGCAGCGACTCCCCAAAAAAGACTTTTCTCGTCTACGATACCTCCGGGCCCTATACCGACCCGGAGGCTCAGATCGACATTCGCAAGGGTTTGCCTTCCGTTCGTTCTTCCTGGCTTTTTGATCGCGAAGATGTGGACGTCCTGGACGATTTCACCAGCGAGTTCAGCCGCGAGCGGGCTCCCGGACACGGCCTCAACGGCAAACGCTTTCCGCACAGTATTCGAAAGGTACTGCGTGCCAAGGCGGGTCGAAACGTGAGCCAGATGCACTACGCCCGCAAAGGAATGATCACCCCCGAGATGGAGTACGTGGCCATTCGGGAAACCCAGGCTCGTGAACTGGCGGCTGCCAATGGAGACTCCGACGATCGTCTCTGGAGTCAGCATCCGGGGAACTCCTGGGGAGCAGGCATTCCAAGTGTGATTACACCCGAGTTCGTTCGTGAAGAGGTGGCCAGTGGGAGAGCCATTATCCCGACCAACATCAACCATGCTGAAGTGGAACCGATGATCATCGGGCGTAATTTCCTGGTCAAGATCAACGCCAACATCGGCAACTCGGCCGTTTCCTCCTCGATTGAGGAAGAGGTGGAGAAAATGATCTGGTCGACTCGCTGGGGTGCCGACACGGTCATGGACCTCTCCACGGGTGAGAATATTCATGAGACCCGGGAGTGGATCATCCGCAACTCGCCAGTACCCATCGGAACCGTTCCCATCTATCAGGCCCTGGAGAAAGTGGGCGGAAAACCTGAAGAACTGACCTGGGAGCTTTTCAGGGATACGCTGATCGAACAGGCCGAACAGGGGGTGGATTACTTCACCATTCATGCAGGTGTCTTGCTTCGCTACGTTCCTATGACGGCAAATCGGCTCACCGGAATCGTCTCCCGGGGAGGCTCGATCCTGGCCAAATGGTGTCTCTCTCATCATCAGGAAAATTTTCTGTACACCCACTTTGAAGAAATTTGCCAGATCATGAAGGACTACAATATCTCCTTCAGCCTGGGGGATGGCTTAAGACCCGGTTCCATCGCCGATGCCAACGACGAAGCCCAGTTCGCGGAACTGAAAACCCTGGGAGAACTCACCGAAATCGCCTGGAAACACGACGTGCAAGTCATGATCGAGGGCCCGGGTCACGTGCCCATGCATATGATCAAGGTCAATATGGAAAAAGAGTTGCAGGAATGCTTTGAGGCACCCTTTTACACCCTGGGTCCACTCACCACCGACGTCGCTCCAGGCTATGATCACGTGACCTCCGCCATTGGTGCGGCCATGATCGGGTGGTTCGGCTGCGCCATGCTCTGTTACGTGACTCCCAAAGAGCATCTGGGCCTGCCCGACAAAAAGGACGTCAAGGACGGAGTCATTACCTATAAGATCGCCGCTCACGCCGCCGACCTGGCCAAAGGACATCCGGGCGCTCAGGGCCGAGACAATGCCCTTTCTCTGGCACGCTTCGAGTTTCGGTGGGAGGATCAGTTCAATCTCTCCTTGGATCCGGAAACGGCTCGGGCCTTTCACGACGAGACCCTTCCCGCTGAAGGAGCCAAGATAGCTCACTTTTGTTCCATGTGCGGACCCCACTTTTGCTCCATGCAGATCACCCAGGAAGTCCGGGATTACGCCCTCCAAAAGGGACTCGACGAGAAGATGGCCCTGGAGATGGGGATGAAGGAAAAGGCGGAAGAATTCAGAGATTCCGCCAAGGTCCGCTAGCCCGGATTATGCATAGGTCTTGTCACAGGCGACGTAGGGGTCAGCCGGTGGTGAATGGTATCAAGACATCCCTTGCAGGTGTATCAAGAAATCCCTTACACCGATTGACTACGTTCGGACACGGCAAACCAGAGCTCTGGTTTGCCGTGTCTGTAAGTTAATTTCTCGAATATACATCTGATCGGTATCGCACCAGAAGCTTGTCGTCAAAGGGTTCGATACCGACCCGTCGTCGTCCCAGGGCCTCACAAACAAAATAATAGCGACCTGCATGGTGCAAGCAGCCGTGCTGGCTGAGTCGTTTAGTCTGGAGAGTACTGGGATAATCCCACGGCTGAGGTCGAGGGTTGTAAGCTCGAGGACTGGGTTGATAGCGGCTGGCCGGGACCGCCATCTTCAAAGCTTCGTGAGGTCGTATGAAATTGTATTCCTGCCGGAAGTGTGCCAGAAATTGCTGCCACTGGTGTAACTGTCGGGGTCGTCCTCGATGATAGACGGCTTCGGCCAAGGTGCGATGAAAGCGCTCAACCTTTCCCTGAGTCTGGGGATGAGCCACGCTGCCGTAAATAAGATGGATCCCTTGCTCGATCAAGTGCACGGCAAAGCGGGTCAACCCATGTCCATTGGTATTGCTCCACCAAGGAACTCCATGGTCCATCAACACCGCTTGGGGTAAGCCGTAGTGCTGGAAGCTGCGTCGGACTGAGGCCAGTACCCCTGCGGTATCCAGATCCTGTAGGGCATAGAGGCCCACGGCATAGCGGCTGTGATCATCCAGTATGGATAAGGGAATGCAAGGTTTTCCTGGGCCCCGATAGGGCCCTTTGAAGTCCATCTGCCACAGTTCATTAGGCGCTTGACGTTCAAAACGTTTCACAGCGGGGCGGTGGGAGGCTCTTGCACGCACCAAGCCCTGTCTTCGGATAATCCGATTCACAGTAGGTAGGCTCAAGTGCAACCCCTCTTGTTTCAGCAGCACCAACAGTTTCTTGCCACCCCACCCATAACGATGGCGTAACTGGACCACCCGCTTCTCCACCACTTCGGGTGTCTGGTGGGGACTACAATGGGGTCGCCGGCATCGATCCTGTAACGCTCCTACTGTCCTTTCTCCCCGATACCGATTCCACCACACGTAGCCCGTGCTTCGGCTGATCCCAAACTCTCGGCACAACTTGCTCATACTCTCCTGGCCCCTCAAGACTTGCCTCACAAATCGAATCCTCTCCTCCATGACATCCGTTACCTTCCAAGGCATAATGATCTCCTCCTTGGGAGATCATTCATACCCTAAACTGTCCGGGATGTCCTGATACCGTACACCACCGGCTGACCCCTACGGGTACGTTGAAGAGTCCAGGGGCACCCGCCTGAAACGCGCGCACGGCCATGAATCGGATCGGCCTTCTATGGGCCTATTCTGGCCACTTTCCTACTGGGTATCTTGACTCGGACGGCGGTGGCTTCCGCAGTCAAATGGGGTGTTCTTCCGGGAGTGGTCACCAATCTCATTTTTTGGCTGACCTTGCCCCAGGTGAGCTGGCTGTGGTGGAATGTGATCGGCTTTGCCGTCACCTTCGGCTTGGGCTATGGAATCAGCTCCCTGCTCCAGAAAGGGGAGTTTGAGTCAACCCCGGACGATCTGACTCTTGTCCAGGGTTTGCCGGAAACCTCCAGCAAAAAGAACTGGAAGCCCGCCTATGTTATTTTAGGCTGCTACTTCGTCTTTATTGTCATGCTGACGTATTGGATTGGGACTTTTGCTCGATGAAAAAAGGGAATACTGACCTGACGGTCAGTAGGTCAGGTGGTCAGGAGGTCAGGCTCTTCTCATGAACATCCTCGGTCTTAACTTCTTCCATCCCAACGCCGCAGCGGCCCTCTTTGCCGAGGGAAAATTGGTGGCCGCAGCCGAAGAGGAGCGCTACAACCGGGTCAAGTTCTCCGCCGGCATTCCCCTTTCCGCCATCGCATTTTGTCTCGAGCAGGCCCATCTGGAATTCAAAGATATTGACATCATCACCTACGCCCGCTCCACCAATACCCGAGTTGTGGGCAAGGACCAGGTCCACTTTCAAGATCGCATCTACAAGATCAATTCTCTTTACGATCGCTACCGCATCAATCTGAAGTTGATTAATTTCAAAGAAACCCTGGCCCAGCATTTCGATATTCCGGTCGAGAGCCTAGTGTTCAAACTCCAGGAACAGGATCACCACCTCTCTCACATGCTCTCCGGATTTCTTTACTCCCCGTTTGATGAGGCCATCGTCATCTCCTGCGATGCCTTCGGAGACTTTGTTTCTTTAAAGACAGGGATCGGACGGGGACACCAGATTGAACCGCTCCATCAGATTGAATTTCCTCACTCAGTGGGACTCTTTTACACCATGGTCACCCAGTTTCTAGGGTTCTCCGACTACGGAGACGAGAGCAAGGTGATGGGGCTTTCGACCTTCGGTAATCCGGAATATACGGATCGCCTTCGCACCATTATTTCCCGAGACGAAGGACGGCTTCGCTTGAATCTCAAATACTTCGCTGAGGAAGCGGGTGTGGGCACCACTTGGTCCGAGGCCACCCCAGACATCACTCAGCTTTACAACGAGAATCTGGAGCATCTGCTGGGGGCGCAAAGGGATTCGCAGGAGGAGATTACCGCTCAACATCAAAACATCGCCTCTTCCATGCAGCAGCTGACCGAAGAAATCCTATTTTCCATCATTGATGAACTGCACACCGAGCATCTCATTTCCAATGTGGTCTTTACCGGAGGACTGGCTTACAACTCCCTTCTCAATGGCCGAATCTCTGCTGAAACAGCCATCGAAGGAGTTTATGTCCCGCCTGCACCGGGCAACAGTGGCTTGTGTTTGGGCTCAGCCTTGGCCTTTTTAGGTGAGGCAGCTCCCCGCTCAGAGATGACCCATGCTTTTTGGGGCTCGGAATACTCCTCGGACCAGGTAGCTGAAGTGCTCAAAAGCCAGAAGGTGAGCTTCAAGAAGGTTCCCGACCCGGTGCCTGAGGCTGTGGACCTGCTGGTGGCAGGAAACAGCCTGGGTTGGTTTCAAGGACGGATGGAGTTTGGCCCCCGCAGTCTGGGAAACCGCTGCATCCTGATGAATCCTCAAACCCTGGATCCGCAAAAGATCAAGCAGCGAGATCATCTCAAGCCCTTCGGCATTTCCATCCTCGAGGAAAGCGCAGAAAAATATTTTCACGATGCCCACCACTCGCCTTTCATGTCCTTCATGGGGCTGATCCGAGGGAAGTACCGCCGCGAGTTCGAAACGGTTCTCTTGAACAACTACTGCCGCTATCAAACGGTGGGTCCGGAAAATCCTCTTCTGCATCAATTGCTGGTGAGCTTTCGGGAGAAAACGGGCTTGCCCTTCCTGATCAACACTTCACTCAACTCCGAAGGCGAGCCAATCGTGGAATCGCCTCAACAGCTGATCGACAACTTCGAAAAGATGCACTTGGATGCGGCCATCGTGGAAGATCTTGTTTGGGGTCCTGCGGTGAAAAAGCAGCTATAATCAACCCATGCGTTTAGTGCTTTTTGATATTGACGGCACCCTGGTACGAGGCGGTGCTGGAGGTCGAGCTCTCAGAAGTGCCCTGCTCGAGATCTACGCTCTTCCGGCGGGCAACGATGGTGTCCGTTACGACGGGAAGACCGACCCTCGAATTGTCCGTGAAATCCTCTCCTATCACGGACAGGAGGATCAGTTCACCGATGAAAGGGTATCTTCGCTCTTCTCCCTTTATCTTTCCTACTTGAGAGAAGAACTGACAGAGGGTACCGACTTTCAGGTTCTGCCCGGTGCCCACGAACTCGTCCGTACTCTGAACCGCAAGGACGACTTCCTGCTGGGTTTGGCCACGGGTAATATCGAGGAAGGAGCTCGACTCAAGCTGGAACGAGGCGGCCTTGAATCCTTCTTCTCCTTTGGCGGCTTCGGTTCCGACGCGGAGGACAGGACGGATCTCATTCGAATCGCCATCGAACGCGGCCGTGAAAACAATGGCCAATCCCAGCCTGAAAAGAGCTTTGTGATTGGAGACACGCCCCGGGACATTGTCCACGGAAAGGAAGCGGGAGCTCATACCCTTGCCGTAGCCAGCGGCAACTACTCACTGGACGATCTCAATTCCTACAAACCCGACCTCGCCGTCGAAAGCCTTCAGCCGATAGAGCCCATTCTGAAATTCCTCTCCAGTTGAAGTGTTTGAAAGAACAAACAAAAAGAACTCTCTGGAATGTGGGAGGCACCTCAGGTGCCGCATCCGGTCCGAATGGACCCTTGAACGGCTAGCAACTCCGGAGCCCTGAAAGGGCGACAGTGACTAGCCCAGGGCTTCAGCCCTAGGTATGGTTGAGGAACAAGTCAGAGCCCTGTAAGGGCGGCACAGAGATCGACCCTACAACCAAATCGAGACCACATTGGAGTCTTCACTTCTCCCCGCCTTGTTAAAGGCTCGGACCTTATAGGAAAACCCTCCGGTAATGTACTTCCCGACCTTGTCGTTGAAATGGGCCGAATCCGCTCCCACCACCGCCACCACTCGGAAGTCCTTGCCGTTGTCGGAGCGAAGAACCTCAAAACCCACTTCATTATCGGAATGATCCTGCCAGAGCAGCTCGGCGACGGCGGTGGCACCGTCATAGCGAGTGAAAATCCGTAAGTTGTCCGGAGGCTCCGGAACTCCCTTCTCTTCCTGGGCTAACGTGAGTCCGCTGGCCAGAAACGGAAGCAGAAAGAATGAAACAAAGATTGACTTCCTCAACATATCGTCTATTAACATACTAGATCTACATACCTAGATAGAGCAAATGGCCTCAAGGTTGCAAAAGGGTATGGTGAAGGAGAAGGACATGCTCCGTTTTTTGATCTGTTTAGTCTCTCTGACGCTCTGGGCCGCCTGCGCCACTCCTCAAGAGTACGACATCGTCATTCGTAATGGAACCCTTTATGACGGAAGCGGCTCGGCACCTTATCAGGGCGATCTGGCCATTCAGGGAGATACCATCGCCGCCATAGGATCGTTGGGTGAGTCCCGGGGACGAACCGAAATCGACGCGCAGGGTCTTGCCGTTGCCCCCGGCTTCATCAACATGCTGAGCTGGGCTACAGAGTCTCTGATCGAGGACGGCCGATCCCAGAGCGGTATCCGCCAGGGAGTCACCCTGGAGGTCTTCGGTGAAGGATCTTCCATGGGTCCACTGAACGAATCCATGAAAGAGGAGATGCTGAGACAGCAGGGAGACATTAAATTCGACATCCCCTGGACCACCCTTTCCGAATATCTCCAACACCTTGTGGACAAGGGAGTCTCACCCAACGTCGCTTCTTTTGTAGGAGCCACCACCGTTAGAGAACATGTCATTGGCTATGAAAACCGTGCCCCCTCGCCCGAAGAGCTGGACGAGATGCGTTCCCTGGTACGTGAGGCCATGGAGCAAGGGGCACTGGGAGTGGGATCAGCCCTGATTTATGCCCCTGCTTCTTTTGCCAGCACCGAAGAACTCACCGAGTTGGCCAAGGTGGCCTCCGAATATGGCGGAATGTACATTTCTCACCTTCGTAGCGAAGGCGACCGTCTTTTAGAAGCGGTGGATGAACTGATCACCATCGCCCGCGATGCCGGCATCCATGCGGAAATCTACCACCTCAAAGCAGCCGGCAAGGCCAACTGGCACAAGCTGCAGTCCGTCATCGAGAAGGTGGAGGCGGCCCAACAGGAAGGCCTGCAAATTACGGCCGACATGTACAACTACACGGCTGGGAAAACGGGACTGGACGCGGCCATGCCGCTTTGGGTGCAAGAGGGAGGACTCGATGCCTGGGTCACCCGGTTAAAGGATCCTGCCGTGCGACGGCGTGTCCGACAGGAAATGGCGGCTCCCGGTGCCGATTGGGAGAACCTGTATCTGGCTGCCGGCTCCGCCGATAACCTGCTTCTGGTCGAATTCAAGAACGATTCATTAAAACCCCTGACGGGTAAAACTCTGGCCGAGGTCGCCCAAATCCGGGGGACGTCTCCAGAGGACACCGCCATGGATCTGGTCATCGAAGACGACAGCCAGGTGGGCACCGTCTATTTTCTGATGACTGAGGAAAACGTTGAAAAGAAGATCGCGCTCCCCTGGGTGAGCTTCGCTTCGGACGCCGGATCTGTGGCCACCGAGGGAGTTTTCTTGAAATCCAATCCTCATCCACGGACCTACGGCAATTTCGCTCGACTTTTGGGCAAATACGTGCGCGAAGAGCGCATCATCCCCCTTGAGGAAGCGATCCGCCGCATGACTTCCCTTCCCGCCTCAAACCTCAAATTGGAGGGTCGCGGCTCGCTCGAGACCGGATCTTTCGCCGACGTGGTGATCTTTGATCCTGAGAAAATCCAGGACCATGCCAACTATGAAAACCCCCATCAGTATTCCACTGGAGTCCTTCACGTTTTTGTCAACGGCCAGCAGGTGTTAGAGGAAGGCGAGCACACCGGGGCTACCCCGGGGAGGGTCGTGCCGGGACCCGGGCAGAAGCCTTAGAACCCGAGACGCTGCACGGTTTTCCACAATGCCGACTACGTTTTTCACAGTTTATCCACTTTCCGGACCGATGATGCTCAAGACGGGTTTAACCTGTTCATGATGAGTCGGTTATAGGGAACTGAAGGTCAGTTTCAACCTGGAAATGAGCTCTACTCGAACAAGACGGGGAGAGGAGTCAGCAGCACGGTGTGCGGCTTTTGGCCTCGTGAGGAGAGAAGAAGGCACTAACCCCCTTCCCCGCGGTTTCTTGGACAGCAATTTCTATTCCAGACGATGACGATTGCGACCAGAATTCCTCAAAAGCCCTCATTCAAAGGACTTGCCAACCCATCGCGGAAAGGCGATGAAAAATCGAGTGAGTCCGATTCTTCCCATAGTCAGTAAACGATTGCCCAAACAGGTTGGCGATTTCCAAACACAAAGGAATGTGGGAGGTAAACTGAGGGGCCGAATCCGAACTGTCACTGGCTCTCGGGTTGTTTTCTTTGAGCTGATTTATTGTGAGGTGGCGATCAACCAGTCCCGGTTGTTCATTCGAGCGGCCTCGTAGATTTTCTTCGCGTAGCCGTTTTGAGGTGACTCACCATACCTCAGAAGCCTATCGACCTTGTTCGATCCCCGATTCCAAGCGTATAGCGCCAGGGCTAGATTGCCCCGGTACTTCTGGAGCAAGTGGTGAAAGTGTTTAAAAGCATAAGAAATATTGGTTTCTGGCAGGTGAAGCTGTTCGGGGGTTACATCACCATAGTCATTGGCCGTCGAGACCCATATCTGAGTGAGTCCCCGGGCTTTACCTCCATCGCCGATAGCATGGGTGTTGCCGTTGGACTCAACGTAAATCAGGGATAACATGACATAGGTCATAAACTCCGGAGTTCTCACCAGCCTCCACTCAGGTTCGTTTTCTCTCATGTATTCCCGTGCGTAATGATCCACCAGGGTCACGATCATAGGATCTACGGAGAATTCGGTTGCCAGATCGTAGAAATAACTCAATTTTTCGTTGGTTTGAGTCAGCTCCTGATTCTTCTGAGCGATTGTCTGATTTTCGTTGCTGAGAGTTGCTATGTGATCCCTTAGCCGGTTGGCTTCGTCAACCAAATAGAGGCCTCCGACCAACAGCCCGAGGGCAAAAGCCGTACACACCCAGATTTGTTTCCTTCTCACAGTAGTACTCATGCTCCTGATCAGTCTATTTTGCTCAAACACTTCCATTTT